>Ga0134126_10002755_pt1 | contig 22068 bp, 14 predicted proteins | sample KB31752_FD_96881 | JGI IMG/M metagenome (GOLD analysis project Ga0134126, IMG submission 96881) | Terrestrial soil microbial communities with excess Nitrogen fertilizer from Kellogg Biological Station, Michigan, USA - KB3-175-2 | ecosystem: Environmental > Terrestrial > Soil > Unclassified ... | reverse complement strand
CGAAGCGCTCGCTGTGATTCTCTGCGATATCGGCGAATCAGACGACGTTAGCAGCGACGGACGTAACGAGTTCTTCCGCCTCGTCTTTTCGCCAAGAGTGACGAGCGCGAAGGATCTTGCCGGTAGGCTGGGAGTCCTGCCTTCGACGCTCATGAGCCGCTTTTTCCGTGCGTCGCTTCCTTCACCGAAAGCATACGTCGCGAACGCGCGTTTGGTATGGGCCGCGTACCTCGGCGAGTCGTCAGCGATGAGCATTTCAGCAATCGCGAATCGACTCAATGCGTCGTCGCCGCAGAGCTTTCACCGCACGGTAAGAATGCTCATGCGAATGAGCGCGGCAGAATTCCGCGCGGAATTCACCGGCGCGCGCATGCTCGAATTGTTCCGTTCGCGCCTGATCACGCCGTACCGTGAGACGTTGCGCCGGTTCGATCCGGTTGCCGACTCGGGCGAATCGTTTCGGCCCGGCCGCGCCATTTCAGCGCCGCCCATCCAGTGGGGCGCAGAACAGGGGAGGGCCGCGTAAATGACCTCCTCGATTCCAACGGCAAGCGGGAACGCCGAGCGGCAGCCCATCCCGTTTCCGAGTGGACCCGACAACCCGTCATGCCCGAAGTGTGCGGGCCGCATGTGGGACAATCGGCAGAGCAAGCGCAACCCGAAGGCTCCGGATTTCAAGTGCCGCAATCGGTCGTGTGATGGCGTCCTATGGCCCGGACAGCAACGCAATGCGATTCCTGCAATGAGGCCGCCGCGGCTCGCGGTTATGGCGCGCGGGGAGGCACCGAAGGACTCGACCGGAAACGCCGCCGCGCTCGCATTGCCGACGCTCCGTCAGAAGTACCTCGACCTTACCGATTTCGTTCTTGATTCGGTCCGCCCGAAGTACGAGGCGCGCGGTCTGGAATGCGCCCCGGATACCGTCGCGGCGATCGCCGCAACGCTGTACATCGCCGAGACGCGGAGGGACGGACTATGACCGCGCCGACGATCACGACCGAAGGGCAATACACGCTGACTGATCCAGCAAGCCGCCGACCGAATGCCCGCCGGTTTCGTCGGCTTGCAACCCTGCGACTCGTGCGCGAATGCTCATTCAACGCGCCCGACGATTACCCCGGCGAAGATGTGCCGATCCGGTCGCCGCGCGACGTTTTCGAGCGGATGACGCCGTACGCCGAACGTGAAACCGCCGAAGTGTTTTGGGTGCTGGCGCTAAACGCCCAACATCACTTGATCGGGAATGCACCGGAGGCAGTGACGCGCGGGATTCTCAATTCATCGCTCGTTCATCCGCGAGAGGTTTTCCTCTGCGCGATCGTTGCGAGAGCCGCGGCTGTGGTGCTCTGTCACAATCACCCGTCCGGTGATCCGACACCGTCCGGAGATGATCGGGCGGTAACTGAGCAGCTGGTTGCAGCGGGGAAGCTCCTCGATTTGCCGATTGTCGATCATGTCATCATCGGCCGCGGACGTTATACCAGCTTCGCGCAGGCGGGTCTACTATGACGATGATTTACGCGGGCGCACACGTCGGACACTGGCGTGTGCGCGAGGATGGGCGATCACCGAGCGGCGCGGCAGGGTCCGAACCGTCTGAACAGGGCCGCTTTCCTGTTGGGAGACTGTTCGCGACGCCTGGCGTCGTCGCGCTCTTGGAGGAAATCCGGGATGCGGGAAGGCCCTATTCCGTGCAAGGCGCGGCCTGCAACGAGTCGCCAATGTCTCTCGTGCTTCCATTCCTTCGCCGGCATGTCGCCGGTGATTGGGGCGACGTTGGCGCGGAGGATTGGAAGGCCAATGATGAGGCGCTCGTTACGGGCGAACGCTTGCTATCGGCTTACGTCGTTCGCCTGGGTGAGCGGCTTTGGATCATTACTGAGGCAGACCGGAGCTTGACGACGGTCTTGCTTCCCGACGAGTACTGATTGCGTCCGGAGCGAGACGGGAAGAGTCTCGCCCCGGATGTCCGCTTATGCCGACGTTCCCGCCTCGATGCTGTGGCGGGAACTCGACTCCACGAGTGAGCGCGTCGCCGACTGGCGCGAGCGTGGCGCCGCCTGTTTCGTACCGTTCGACGGGACGTCGAGCCCGAAGAGGAACGAGTCGCGGCCGGCTACGAGCGGTTGCAAGATCGCCCGCAGAGAACCGCCGGACGGACCAGCCAGGAACTCGCGAATGATGGCACCGCGGCGCTGATCCTCTGATTGAATCAATCGCTTTCGCTCCTGCTCGAGGCGGGCGATTTCCGCATCAAGGTCGGTGGAATGTCTTTCCGATTTCAGGCGCGGCATCCGGTACTCCTTGTTGTGGATTGACTGGATGTACTCGGCGACGGTGAAAGCTGTTCTGATCGGTCCGGCTTGGCTCGCTTCGCGCGACAGGCGAGATATCTCCGTCTGCGCGGATTGAGCTTGGGCAAGCTAGTGGGGAGATATCTCATCGCGTCGGCGCGGTGTTCACCACACGATCGGCGGTGAGCCGCGGAACGGGTGCAACAAAACGGTACTCGCGTCAATCGCGGTCGTGGCGATGATTCGGAATACCGCGATCAACAAGCCATGAGCGAAGAACGCATAACGCCCGTAACTAGGTCCTGGGGAGGAGAGCAGTGAGCACCCCTACGATGACCCAAAACGCCGCCGAGCCATTCCCCGTCGTGGCGAGCGAAACCTTCATTCTTGCCACGCGCGACACAGGATATCGCAACACGGCGGCTGCTGTTGCCGAGTTGATCGACAACTCACTTCAGGCGAAGGCCTCAAGGGTTGATGTCAGGGTGGCCGACGAGGTCTCGGAAGGACGACGCATCGCCATCTCGGTCCTTGATGACGGGGTCGGGATGGACTGGACTACCCTTCGGCGAAGCCTCCAGTTCGGAGGGTCGCAGCGGTTTAACGATCGGAGCGGCTCAGGGCGTTTCGGAATGGGGCTTCCGAATAGCTCCCTAAGTCAGAGCCAACGCGTGGAGGTCTACAGTTGGCAGGACGGGAAGCCGCTTCACACCTACCTGGACGTGCAGGAAATCGCGGCCGGACGATGCGATGCGGTCCCCGCTCCGGTTTCCGCTACGCTTCCTGACTGGACCAGCGGGCGGAGGGCCCGAACCGGAACCCTCGTGGTCTGGCCGTCATGCGATCGGCTGGGTTACCGCCGCGCCTCGACCGTGGCGGCAAAGCTCCGGACTGACCTCGGCCGGATCTATAGGTATGCGCTCTGGCAAGGGGTGCGAATCACGGTCAACGATGGTAACCTTGAACCGATTGATCCCCTCCTCAGCCGTGGAAGCTGTCCAAATTCCGGCGCCGAGACCGTTGGCGATACGCTTGAGTACGAGATCCGGGCCCCCGCTGATCCCCAGGTTACATCGGTCGTACGCGTGCGTTTCTCCATCCTGCCGGTGGCGGCCTGGGCGTCGCGTTCGAGCACTGAAAAGCGGCAGCTTGGCGTCACAGGTAGGGCTGGGGTTTCAATCGTACGAGCTGGTCGGGAGATCGACTATGGATGGTATCTGATGGGCGAAAAACGAAAGGAAAACTACGATGACTGGTGGCGGTGCGAGGTCGCCTTCGAGCCGGCCTTGGACGAGTACTTCCGAGTCACTCACAGCAAACAGGGTGTCACGCCTCATCCGAGACTCGCGGAAATGATCTCGCCGGATATCGAGCAGATGGCGCGACTACTCAATGGGCGAGTCCGGGATGAGTTCCGCCGTATCTCGCGCCAACCGGAGAGAATCCGAGACGAGAATCCGCGTCCGCGCGGGACGAAGGAGTCGTCCGCGTCTCGCCTTTGCGCGACTACAGCGGCCACCCGTCGTGAGCGCTTTCTTCCGCCGCTACGGCGACTGGTTCGGCGATACGTCATCAGGTCAGCGCCGGTCCCGAGCGGCCGATTCTTCATGGTGAGAACCGGTGATGAATCGGCCGTGGTTACGGTCAACACCAACCACCCATTCTACGAGCAGGTGTATGCCCCGGCCCGGGCAAAAGGGAAGACGGAGCAATTTCTGATTGAAGCAGTTATACTCGCCGCCGCACGCGCCGAGTTGGCTGTGAGCGGCGAGTCGGAGCGCAGGGAGTCGTACGTCGAATCGTGGAGCGACGCGCTCGCTGCATTTCTGACGGCGCGGTGAGATGACTCACGCGCAGTTGATCGATCAGCACCGCGAAGACGCGCCTGGCCGACCTAGACCGGTGTTGGAAACTGCAGAAACGGTAGCAACCGCGGAAACCGCAACTCCCAGTGAATTGGTTCCGCCATCGAAGCCAGTGGCGGACGAGGAGCAGACTGCGTCATGGATATGGTTTGACGAGCACGTCAAATGCGGTCGAAAGGCGCGAAGGCTTTTGCGTTGGTTCGCGCGACTCCTTGATCCTATCGGACCGGACGGGCAGCGCGTAGCTGCGGTCGCAGCGCTCAAGACGGAGCTTGAAACGCGTGCCAGGAAGAACCGCGTCACCGTGGCGGATCGCCAACGAGTACGGGTCTGCGCGTCGGTGTTATTCGATTTGGCTGAGCATGGCTGGCAGATTCGTGTAACTCGACGGGGCATCGATATAGGTTCGCCTCAGACCGCCGTGTCTCCCTTGGACGAGAAGGAACGGGTTCGCGCTGCTCATTTGATCGAGCGTAACAGCCAGCTTTCGCAGCCCGCCACGATGCAGTTCGTACGCAACATGGAGCGGCGCCGGCTCACGAAACGGGGCTGGAAATCGATCTTCTCCTTGATGCGGGATGGGCGGAGTTTCGCCGATCAGCTAGCGGGCGTTCGACAGGTGGCGGACGTGAATGAACCCGCGGCCTCGGCAGCTGCGCGGGCGTGCATCGATCCCTACGTGCAGGTCATCGGACCGCGCCAAGTGGACTCGTTCACCGGCCTGCGGTTGATGGATGTCTGGCGATACTTCCGTCACACCTGGGCGACAACATATCAGAGCACACCAGGCAGAAAGATGTTCGTCCTAATCCGCGATAGGGCTGCGCCAGATCATCCTGTGATCGGGATTGGCGCTCTCGGAAGCGCGATCGTGCAAATGTCCCAACGCGATCGATGGATCGGTTGGAACGCGGAAGCATTCTTGGCCGAGCTTGATGCCCGTCCTACAGCAAAGTGGGCTCGATGGGTCAGCGAATCACTCGGGTCTCTGACGAGTTCCATCTACCGCCGAGACCTTGTTAGAGCGGGCTACCTGTCGAATCGCGACCTGAAGTCGCCTACGCCGGAGGCAATCGGCCGGCTTCGAGAGGCTGCGAAGCGCGCCCGGAAGGCGCACAGGCTCTTCGCGCACGTGGGCAAGCACAAGGCAAAGACGCGCGCGGTCGACTCGCGAAATCAGGCAAGAGCTCAGGGCGCGCCGAACTGGAAAAGGCAGGCTCTGACGTACCTCTTTCAGGCGAAGCGCGCTGAGACTCTCGCCGACCTCCTCGAAGTTCGGCAGCGCTTGTTGGCGAGCGGTTTCGAGAAACCAACTACCCAAGCGCTCGCCACGTTGATGTCGAAGTCTGCCGGTCGACGGGCAGTGCAAACGATCTTGCGTCACGTCCGAGCAGTTCATGTTGGCGTTGACATGCTCGATGTAACCGTGTGTGGAGCGGTGGCTCCGTACGGTCCGGTCCTCGGAGGCAAGTTGGTTGCCCTGCTCATGGCAAGTCCGGATGTGGTTGCCGCATACGAGAAACGGTATCGGCGAGCGGAGAGCGTAATCGCCTCATCCATGGCAGGTCGGGCGGTTCGACGGCGACCAAGACTCGTCCTTCTCGGGACCACGAGTCTGTACGGGGTTGCGTCAAGTCAGTACAACCGGATAGTCGTTCCTGCGAATGTCTTGAACACCGAAGGAGAACTACGATACGAGCGCCTTGGCCATACTGCCGGCTTCGGGTCGTATCATTTTTCGCGGGAGACGATGGCGCAGCTTGAGATCGTGGCTGCTCAAGGTCGCCGGGGCAGGGAGGTGAACAGCATTTTTGGCGAAGGGGTAAACCCAAAATTGCGAAAGGTCCGAGCCGCATTGGATGCGATCGGCTTGCCGTCCGATGACCTGCTTCAGCACGGGAGCCCACGCCTCATCTATGGGATTCCGCTGGCGACAAACTTTCGCGAGGTGCTGATCGGCACGGCCAAACGGCCTAGGTACCTTCTCTCCCCGAGAAAACCCAAGGAAGGCACTCAGATCCTAGTCGACTACTGGACGAGACGGTGGTTCGTTCCGCGTATCGCTCGCGGCGATGTTCTAGACAACGTGCGAATCCATACTCTCGTCTACCCGGTCTCCCACGGCGCCAGAGTGCCTCTGCCGGACAGGAAGGGAGATATCGCTGAAGGTCATCACCATCATCCCGAGGCCCCGCCAAGCCCCTAGCGAAGGCGTTGTCACAGGGGTCTACTACCTTCTCGTTCATCGATGGTGGGGGTGCCACATCAAGGCGTGGCGCGCCGGTGCGCGACGGAGGTGGATACAGTGGACGGATGGCCGCAGTGACTGCATCAGGGGCGGATCGCGGGGAACGGTCTCGGGTCGGAAACGGCCCGGGAAGGGAGTTATTGCCCTCCGGAAACGCGGCCCGAAACGATTCGCCAGTCACCTTGGATCAGTGGCAGGCTCGTCTAACGGCCCATTTTGACGATCTCTCGCGTCAGCGGCAGAAAACCGAGTGGCCACTCTTCGCTCTTGAACACGGGCTCGCCGAAGGTGAGCGACAGATGTTGGCTGCGGCGATCGCAAAGACCGCCGCGATTGAGGAATCGCTACTTGCCGCGCCGTTGGCCTGGGTCGTCTATGCCGCAGAAATCGGGTATCAATACTCCGGGGAGGAGTACTGGCGAACGTTCTCGAACGCGGCTCCAAAGTGGACTGACACCCAACGTGATCGGGACCGCGTGCGCGCAGCGTTTCGTAACTTCGCGCGTCGCTACGCCGGCGCAGAACCAGACGGAGCATGGGCTGAGCAATTTGGTATCATCGCCTGGCCGATCACGCACAGCATTTTGCCTCGTGATCTGCAGCGTCAACTTGCGGAACTTCTTTACGATGCCCGACTGACCTTTCGCGAGGAAACGTTCGCGTCAGCGGAGTCACTCGGAAGGCACCTTGCTGGCTTGAGCCGAGCCGCGTCCTCACGATTCCGTCAGCTCGCAAAAGACAGCGCCTTGCTTGGTCAAATCGCCTTTGCACTACTTCTTCATGACGGCCGCTCCACCAGCCTCGGAGCATCCCCAGATGCCGGGCTCATTTACGGACCGACGCTGGAGCGGATTATTGGCGATCTAAATCGCGAGCGCGACGCGCGTGAGTGGTTGATCGAAGCAAGGTCCGCGGCGCGATTTCGACTTCGAGGACTCTCGCACATCCCGTACCGGCAGCGAGATGCCGAGAGCGCAACAAGCATAGAGAATGGACGGTCAGGCGCGCGCGATGCCGACGAAGATCTAAGGCGTCTACTTGGCCGACCGCGATTTCTCCTGCGACAGACACCGGCGAAGCAGTGGCACGTATGGGTTCAGTTTCCGAACCTAGCTCCCCTTGTTGCGCAACTTCCCCGCGCTCGAGATGTGTTGGCGCGAACCCAAGGCCGAGTCGGCGGGCCTGGAGGGCCGGTTTTAGCAAGCGGTCGCATCCTGTCTGAATCTTGGCCTGGTGTGCGCTTAGGCGAGTGGCCTGTCTCCGGCGGAAGCCTACTCCGTTTTGACGGCGCTCCTCCGGAAGTGCGCGGTCTGCTTGACGCATCGTTCCGAGTTCCCCCGGGCGATGACTGGCTGTTCCTCATTGGGGCAGATGGTCAAGCGCGTGAGCTGAGCACTCGCATGCTGCGGTCGGGAGAGTCCTACCTCCTCCTGCGCCGGACCCAGACGGTGAATCCAGCCGGGGGGCTTATTCCCGTGGATGTGCTCTGCGCTGGCGTGTTTGGCCTTCGCATCGACGTGCCCATCGATGTACCTGACGCACTCCTCGCCGTTCTGGAGATCCTTCGCTTGGAGGTCGCGCAGACGCTCGAGGTTTGGCCCGCAGGCCTTCCTGTTCCGGATTGGAGCGGAGATGGCTCGGCGGACGTCCTGGCAGACGAAGTGTTGACGTTGGCGGTACGCACCGATCGTGTGTTGACTGCCATTGCTATCGGGATCGATGACAACGCTACCGTGACACTTCCGATCGCCGAGATGCCGAGGGACACGCCGTTGTTCGTGACGATCCCGCCCTTTCAGGCTGGCCGACATCGGATTGAGATGACTGCCGTAGTTGGCTGTGAGCGAACGGTCGACGTTCCAAACTCGCCTATTTCGAGACACCGGATGTCAACTACCCGTGCTGCGGGCCTCTCCGGATCTCTAGCGCTTTTGGTTCGAACGCCACGAGCCAATGGCGACGGTGCTGAAACGGGAGCGCTGTCGTTCGCAGTGCACCCCCGTGCACCGAGTCTGGAAGATGTCTGGGAAGATCGATGCGAGCTTCATGTCTCAGCCCCCGGCGCTGCAACCATACGCTGCCGCGTAGACCTGATCGGCAAGGACCGCGCTCGTCTAGCCCGCCGGGATTTTGTACTTCCCAGTCCCGTCACGACAGCCGTGTGGCGAGAGGAGTTCCGAAGGCATGTACGCGACGTCGTCGACGAGTTCTACGATGAGGCGCATGCGTGCGCGATTGAATTCAACGCGGGTTCGATCGGCCGTGGCCGTCTGCTCGCAGAGCGAGACTTCACGCCGCTTCGCTGGATCGTCCGTGACGGCGGTGGCGAAGTGGCGCTCGTCGATTCTCGTGGTGAGCCGGGGATCAGTGTCTTCGCATGCAGCTGTCGCACCCCGGACATCAGTTATAGGATCGACGCATCGGCCGTCACCAGAGGGTGGCGTGTCCCGCCGGAAGGCGCGCTCCTCGTTGCCCAGTCCGGTTCTGCGGTCGCATCCGTAGTAGCCGTACCGAAGGCGGTTCTAAGGTCGTTTGCGGATATGGCTCAACCGCCGGAAATTCTGGCCTACCGGAAGGAGCCAGCGGAGCTCGAAGGTCTCGTTCGTCTTGCCCTTCGGTGGGAGACGGCTCGGCTGGGAGCAAACTCCCTCACCCAGCAGCGCCGCGATGCGGGGTTCGGTGCAATTCACTCGAAGATTATCGAAGTAATTGCAGGCGAGCGTTGGCACGCCGCGGAGCTAGCCTACAACCGGAGCGGCAATGCCTCGCGCGCCGTGGAAGCGATGCGGGCGTTGGTATCAACGAGGCCCGACGAACGAGGCCTCGCTGTCGTCCTGTCGATGCGTGCCGGCGAACTCGCCGGTCAATCGGCTGTGGCACGTGAAGAAATGTTCGCAAAGTCTGTCGCGACCTTCGTGCGGTCGGACCGTGCAGGTGCAATAGCGCCCTTCGCGCTGCGCCTGGCCGCCAGTCCAAAAGCCGCAGTCGAGTGGAGTGGTATTGAGGCCAACGGTACGACTAGCGTCGGGACGTCGGGCGCCCCCGAGAGGCAAGATCGCGATGGAACGCTCTCTCTTCAGGCGGCACTTAGCCATTTGCTCGAAGTTCCAGTGGTCCTTCGCGCCGCTAGGCTTGCGGTAGTCCTCCTTGATGCCGAGACACAGACGACTGTTGCGGGGATCAGCGCAAGAGACCATCGAGTCGGCTCGCGGAATGCCTGGACGTGGACATGAGAAACTTGCCAACCGACTCAGGTGGATTCGGCGTGAGCGATCCAACGACGGTCAAGATCGGCCTTGCGAGCAACGAGCAAGTTCATGCGATCGCTGTTCGCGCGTTAGGGTTGGACGCCGACACGTTGGATCTCGATGCGCCGGAGGCCATCGCCGCTCTGCTTCGGCGGACGGCTAGTTTCGCAGCTCCGTGCTCGCCGCGAGTGCTTCGCGAGCACGTTATTCGTGCGGTACGCGGGCTTGTGATTCCTGCAGATGCGACTGGCGATGTCGCGAGGGATGCGTGGGGACGCGCCAGAGAGACCATCGAGGCGGCGATAGAGTCGCTGGTCGCCTATGGCGACATCTTGGAACTGCCAATGGAAGATGGTAGTTCCGGACGACTGCTCTATCTCGCGCCACCAACCTTTGTTAGAGTATCGTCAGGGACGATGTTCCTCCTCGGCGGCCGCCCGGACGCGGTAGAGGCGCTCCCCGCGGAACTGCGCTCCCGCGTCGAGTACATCAGCCACACGCGCAGACTCAGCGTCGATCCTGCCGAGACACTTGCTGATCGCCTTCGGACTTTCGGCTTCGTCGATCTCCCGAGCGAGATGTGGCTCTCACCGCCAAGGCGCGGCTCGGCAGGGGACGCTGTCGACCGTGCGGACCGAGCGCTTGCCGACAAGTCCACTCACGGGGAAGTAGCGGGTCTGTCGGTTCTCGACACGACCAAAGCGCCAACGTACTATCGGGGCCGTTGGTGCGACCCTCGGGGACTTACCGGCCGTTTCGTTGGGCGTCGTGAGCAGCAATGGGGCGCCGACTTGTGGGTTTATGTCGGTCTTCGAGGCGGGCAAGTCACTCACCTCATCGATTTGCCGTTCGATAGGCGTTCGTCCGACGCGCGCGGTTGCGATGAGGCATGGCAACTACAGCTTGCCATCGATGCAGTTGCAGGTAACCCTCAGCAGTTCTATCTGCGGCCGAAGCCACCGGGAAACTCTGTCATCGTCGATTTCTTTTCTCCGCTGCCACGTTGGGCGAGAAGGAAGTTCGACTCCCTTGGAGAGGAAGTGGCACGAAGCCGAAGCCTCATGGCATATCGCTTTGAATGCCCAGTCTATGACGCGGTGTTGAGTTGCTTGACCGAGGACCTGTGGCTGAGGGAGAAACAGTGAGTGCACGTAGGCCAACAAGCGCTTGCGCGACCGTGAACCGGTCGCGGAACTACCGGAGAAGCAACGCATGACGACGGTTCCAACGCCGCGAACGACGGCCACACCTACACCGGCAGCCCTCGCCGGGGCCGGCCCTACGGGCGTAGGAGTATCTGCGCTGACGGTTGACGAGACCATCCGAGAACTGCATCGGGCGCTGCGCGACTACATCGAAGCAACGTACCATTTGAGCCATCCAGCGCTGGTGCGGGACCGAGGCGAGCTACTCGACGATCCCGGAGTTATCGCGCAGCGGCCGTTTTTCGAAAGCACTCCACGCTATAAGAAGAAAGAGCGCTTCGCCGACCTCAGGGATTTGCCGCCGGAGGTGGAGCGGCTGTTCACGTCGATTAGCCAAGCCGCAATCCGTCCCAACGGGCCACTCAGCCGTCTCATTTTCGATCCGCCCTACGAGCACCAGCTAAAAGCCATCGAGACGGCGTTGGTCGGAGTCGTGCACGGCGATGCACGCCGCCGGGACATGATCGTCATGACGGGAACTGGTTCAGGTAAAACCGAAGCATTCCTTCTGCCGATCCTGGGGAAGTTGGTGAATGAGGCAGCAACCCGAGGCGGGGCGTTCGGCGACCAGCCCGCAGTGCGAGCCTTGGTCCTGTACCCCATGAACGCCCTCGTCAACGATCAATTGGCGCGCATGCGTCTCCTGTTCGCTGATCCGCGAGTAGTCGGCACATTCGAGCGGCTCGCCGGCCGCCCTGTCCGATTTGCGCGCTACACGAGCCGAACTCTTTACCCGGGCGTGAGAGACGAGCAACGTGATCAAAGACGTCTCAAGCCGATCGGCGACTACTACGTCGACAAACTAACTCAGCCTGGCGCGGCCGGGCTCGTGCGCGAGCTGCGCGAGCGTGGAAAGTGGCCCGCAAAGCCGGATTTGCGGGCGTGGTACGGTGCCCCGCGAAGTCGATGGCGCGACAAAGACGGCGACTTTCAACGGTGTAACACGCTGCCGGGCGACTCAGAGCTGCTGACGCGACATGAAGTACATGCTGCGCCACCTGACATCCTGATTACGAACTACTCGATGCTCGAGTACATGCTCATGCGGCCACTTGAGCGCCCGATCTTCGATCAGACGCGCGCGTGGTTGAAAGCGCATCCGCGCGAATTGTTCATGCTCGTGCTTGACGAAGCGCACCTCTATCGAGGTGCGGGTGGCACCGAGGTCGCTTTGCTCATTCGGCGACTCTGCGCACGGCTGGGAATTGGTCCCGAGCGCCTCCAAGTCATATGTACCTCCGCAAGTTTTTCTGACGCGTCGGCGGCGGCCGCCTTTGGCGGCCAGCTCACCGGAAAGAGGCCAGACGCATTCGAGGTGATTACCGGCACCTTGGAGTTGCGCACGCCGGACGCGGGCGCCGACGAGGAGGAAGCACGCACTCTCGCCGCAATCGATCTCAAGGCCTTCTACGGCGCGGAGTCGCCCAGCGATCGAGTCATACCGCTCCGGGATTTCTTGTTGACCCGTGGAGTGGCGCCCGAACGCATGGAGACGCCGGGGTCCATGACGATCCACGAATTCGAACGGCTGCTCTTCGACGCGCTGCAGGAGTTTGCGCCGTTGAACCGGCTGGTCAACCTCACTATGCGGTCAGCTCAGTCCCTTCCCGATCTTGAGGATGCCTTGTTCCCCGAGGTTGACAGGTCCGTTGCCGCGCGTGCGATCACGGCACTGATGACTCTCGCTACGACCGCCCGGCCTGCTCCGAATGAACCAGGGCTGCTTCCGTGCCGCGTTCATGCGTTTTTTCGCGGCCTGCCAGGTCTCTGGGTTTGCATGGACGCCAGCTGTACGAGCGTGGCCCCGGAGGAACGAGGAATCGACAACCGACCATGCGGACGGCTCTACGCGCAACCGCGAGACCGCTGCGACTGCGGCGCGCAAGTGCTGGAACTCTTCACGTGTCGCCATTGTGGGTCCGCATATGCGCGTGGCTATACGGATGACGTGGAACAACCAACCTACCTGTGGGCGGAGGGGGGGCAGTCGTATCGTGACGAAGCGGGAACGGTGCGAGAACTGCATCCACTCGACCTGCTTCTCGAGCAACCTCGCCAGGATGTGGAAAGCGCAGATTACGATGTCGTCACCGGGCGATTGAACGCGCCGGCGGGTCAACGCACGCGTCGTGTCTATCTGAAAAAAGCGCGAACGATCGACGCGCGTGAGGATGATGATGACGACAACGCAGGAGCAAACATCGCTGACCTCGGTGAATTCAAACCGTGCGGCGTATGCGGTGGTCGTGCCTCTTTTGGTCGGACGTCAGTCCAGGATCATCAAACAAAGGGCGATCAGCCGTTCCAGGCGCTAGTCGCTCGACAGCTGCAGGTACAACCTCCTGCACCCAAGGCTGCGACTCGACTCGCGCCGCATCGCGGGCGCAAGGTTTTGATCTTCTCCGATTCGCGCCAAACGGCGGCGCGATTGGCGCCGAATATCCAGATGTATTCGATGCAGGACGTAATCCGACCCCTCGCGATCGCGGGGTTCGCACGGCTGCAGCAAGTTGATCAACTGCGACCGCGGCTGTCGCTCGACGACCTCTATCTCGCTGTGCTGGTTGCGGCGAAGGAACTCGGTGTGCGGCTCCGACCCGAACTGCGCCTGGGGGAGAGTTTCGAAGCCGAGAATCAAGTTGAACGGGCGATGGATGCGGGCGCGCTCGACGACCCGATGGAAGCCCTGACGCTCTTTGCGGATATTCGAACGGCGATTCCGCCGGAAGCCCTCCTTCGTGGAGTCTACAAGGTACTGACCGATCGGTATCTCGGACTCGAGTCGCTGGCGTTGGCTTCCGTGCGAGAACGTGGCAACCACGAGGCGGGTATTATCGGGCTTCCGCCGATCGGAGAGACAGTGATCACTCCCGAGCAGAAGCTCGCGCTCGCACGGACCTGGCTGGCCCAGTGGCTTGAGGAAGGCGTCTGGCTCCGTGGAATGCCGGAACAATGGATGCAACTCCACGTCAGCACGCATCGAGGAAAGTTCAAGGCAATCGACCGTTTCCTCTCGGACAAGAATGCGATCGCGGCGTTCTCTCGCGACTGGCTTCCCCGGCTTCTGGAATGGTTTTGCGCGAGGGCAGGCGGAACCACAGCGAAGCCGCTATACCGCCTCCGTGGCTCCGAACTCTCCCTGGCCATCGGGGGCGGGTGGGAGCACTGCCGATTGTGTCGGGGAGTCCAGCGGCCCTGGCCCTGGACGGCGCGGTGTCGTCACTGCGGATCGACGGATGTCCATGCCGTCGACCCCGACACCGATCCGGTCTTTGTTGCGCGCAAAGGATACTATCGCCGAAGCACTATCGATGCGCTGCGTGGCGAAGCGCCCTTGGCCCTCATCGCGGCAGAGCACACGGCGCAGATCGGGACCGCGCAGACTCATGAGATCTACTCGCGTGCTGAGGAGCATGAGCTCCTTTTTCAGGATGTGGAGCTAGATCCGGATGAACATGGAAGGGATCGGCCGGCGATCGACGTGTTGTCGTGTACGACCACGATGGAAGTCGGGATCGACATCGGTTCCCTGTCCGGAGTCGCACTCCGCAATATGCCTCCCGCCCGAGCGAACTATCAGCAGCGGGCCGGGCGGGCGGGGCGGCGAGGAAACGCGATCGCAACGGTCATCGCTATGGCAAGTTCGGACAGCCATGACGAGCATTTCTTCGCGAATCCCGCTGCGCTCGTCACAGGCAGGGTCGACGATCCGACGCTTACGCTCGATAACGAAGATATCGCGCGGCGTCACATCACGGCATTCATTCTCCAAGCATATCACAGCGCCCGCCTCCCCGAGATCGAGCCAGAGGATCAGCCGCAGTTGTTCGAAGTGCTCGGCAGCGTAAGTAGCTTCGGCGATCCGCGGTCGACCCTCAATCGTGCCGACCTGGAGGACTGGCTGAGACAAAGCGAAGGCGCTCTCCGGGACGAAATTGATCGATGGCTGCCGCGTGAACTGAGCGTTGTGTCACGTCACAAGTTGCTCAACGATCTACGGACATCGACTCTCAGCGTCCTGGATTCGGCTCTGGCTGGCGACGCAGGAACAGCTGCGGAAGTGCCGGAGATCGGAGCGGACGAGCGGGGTGGCCCGAATGGCTAAGAAGAAGACAGGTCCTCGCGCTGGCCAACCGGCGAGCGCGACCGGCGGCGGTGTGCGACAGAACGATCCTTCTCCGGCGGCCGCATCAGCAAATCCGGCAGATGCGGCGCCAGTTGTCGAGGTACGCGCTGAGCCGGGCGAAGAACGTCCTGCGGGCGACGGCCTGCATGAAAATCTTCTCGATCGCTTGCTCTACAGAGGCGTACTGCCTCGGTACGCGTTTCCGACTGATGTCGCAACGTTTCACGTGTTCGATGTTGGGAATTCACGTGGGCCGATGCCAGCGTTCCGATTCACACCGTCTCAAGGACTCGCTATCGCGCTCTCGCAGTACGCTCCGGGAAAGGAAGTGTGGATCGCGAATAAGCGTTACACCTCCGGTGCCCTCTATTCGCCGATCAAGGGCGAACGCGCACGCGCGTGGCAAACACGGCAGCTCTACTACGAATGCAGGAACTGTCACTACGCCAGGACAACGAGTCTAACCGAGGGCCATCGTGGCGAGCGGCTTGACTGCCCGGCCTGCGGAGCACGCGATGCATTCGGTGACGCGCGATATTGGCTTCGGCCTCCGGGTTTTGCCCATCCGGTATTCGTCAACGAGGACACATCGCCGGACGATCAACCTCCCCGAAGCTACGCGACGCGAGCAAAGCTTGAGGCGCCCGCACCGCCGGACGGAGCTGCATGGATTGGGGTGACGGATCGCGTTCGGCGTCACTACATGCGGGAGAAACTCCTCGTGACCAACTCCGGTCCGCTGCAGGACGGATACAGCTACTGCACGCTCTGTGGTCGGATCGAGCCCTCAAAGGTGCAGAGCGGTCAACTCGCCGGTCAGCACAGAAAGCCGTACCCCGATGAGCGCGATCCGGAGTGTCCTGGTGGCCGAACGACCCATGGCATTTGCCTCGGCATGGATTTCATCACTGACATCCTGCTGCTGTCGTTTCGTGTCGCCCCACCGGTGAGGTTGGCCCCAGGGTTCTTACCGACGGAGGTTGCACTGCGCACCGCTAGCGAGGCGCTAGCACGATCAGCCTGCGATGTACTTGATCTAGAGCCAGGCGAGATTCAGGCAGACTTCCGTGCGGCGCTAACTGATGAAGGCCAGAGCGGCCTGGAAGCGGAGGTCTATCTGTACGACACGTTGCCTGGGGGCGCCGGATTTGCGCGTCTCGCTGGGGAGCGGGCCCGTGACGTGTTTAACGCCGCACTCAACGCGCTCAGCGGGTGCGACTGTGACGTGTCGTGCTACAAGTGCCTTCGGAGCTTCAAAAATAAGTTCGAGCACGACCGTCTTGACAGACACGTGGGTGCTGATCTACTCCGCTACCTCATCGACGGGACACGACCAGTGCTCGCGGAATCGCGTGCCAATAGCGCGCGCGCCGTGCTCAGCGAGGACCTGCGTCGTCAGGGCGGCGATTTGCTAACAGTTGAGTGTGACGTACTCGTCGACGTCCCAACGATCGGCAGTGTGGTCATACCCATCTTGGTGACAAGCGCCAACGGGCAACGCCGGGCGGTTTGCATTACTCATCCGCTGACCGCCGCAACGCCATCGGATGAGAAGCTCGAGGCGATGGCGGAGTTCACGCCCTTCGTGCTCGATCCAGTTCATGAGTTCAAGGTGCGGCGCAACCTACCGCGGGCTACGCATGACGTACTCGCCGCGTTCCGGGCAACGTGATGGTACGAGTCCGCGGGTCCTGAGGTGAATAGTCCACAACCACTTCAGGTGCCGCCGATGTGGGCAGTTGGTCTGCCTCATGCCTGGCCGGAACCGCCTCGGGTAATGAGCTACAGCGTGTTGCGTGAAATCGAGATATGTCCCTTGCGGTGGAGTCTTCGTCGGGCCGCCTACCCAACCATCTGGGATCAGCAGGGATACCCGATGGCGGCGCCTCTGGCGACTATCGAGGGACAAGTTGTGCATGAGACCCTAGAGCGAATCGTCGTCGAAGCGAGCGAGCAGGGTACGAAGAGTTCGATCGTTGATGTGCCGGCAGGTCGGCTCCCAAGGTCCGTGCTGTCCGAACCGGGCGCCGACGTCATTGGCACGCTCCGGCGCCTTGGCGGAATTACAGCCGTGCTTGAAAGTGTCCTGAAACGGATCGCTGTTACGTGGGTAACCAATCCACGGTTGGCTCCCCGCGTGCGCGAGTGGAAGTCTGAGTTACAGCGGCGCCTGCCGGTGCTCCGCCAACGCGTACAAGGGATGCTTGCGGATGGTGGGGTCGCTCAGGCGTTCGAAGCGAAGGGATCTCCGGCGCGCCGCGAAAGAATGCATGCCCCGGGGGAAGGCGGGCGGACGCGTGCACTTGGTCCCGGTGTCTACGCCGAAGTGCCTCTGAACAATCGAGAACTCGGCTGGTTCGGGAAGGCGGATCTCTTGGCCGTTACCGTTGACACAGGGAGAGGGGGAAGCGCGCCGACGCCAGAATGCGAGATAACTGATTTTAAGACTGGGGTTCCTAGAGAGGACCATAAGCTTCAACTGCGCATCTACGCTCTACTCTTCGCGCGAGACAAGGCGCTCAACCCGAAGGGATGGCAGGCAACGCGCTTGAAACTGGTTTATCCGGACCATACGCTCGGAGTTGAGCCGCCAGCAACGGACGAGGACTTGGAAAGGCTAGCAGCAGAGCTAAGCGCTAGAACGGAGGAGGCACGCAAGGAGATCAGCGTACAGCCGCCGAGGGGACGTCCAGCCGTAGAGGCATGCGAGTGGTGCGACGTCAAACACATGTGCGACGCGTACTGGTCCGCCGAGGCGCCAGAGGTGCAACGAGAGCGGATGGCCCAGCAGGTTCCAACGAATCTTGAAGTGTCAGTGCTGAGCCAGAGAAGCCCGGCGAGTTGGTCGGCGCAAGTGACTGCTGTTTCAGCGCTCGGCAGCGAGGTGAAAGCGGGTTCGCATATCCTGATTCGTTCTCGGCCGAGCGATATGCATTTGGGTGCGCTTCTCCGTGCTGGGCGCCGCGTGAGGATTCTTGGCGGGCAGGCACTTCCGCCGTCGGAGGAATCGAACGGTGCCGTCGTCATTTCGCTTGGTCGCTCCTCGGAGGTGTTCGTCGTCGGACCGCCGGATCACGAGCTCGCTGATGCCGCCTCGTAAACAGGGGGGCAAGTCGCGGACGAGCACAATGAAGGGCGTGGGGCGAGGAGAAAAGGTCGCCCCCAAGTCAACGCCGCGACGAGAAGCGCCCGTCGGCCGCTCGCAACCGAGTGCCAAGTTGCAGCGCTGGATCGACGTGCTGGCAGCTCTGCTCTCGCGTCGCTACCCTTCGACGCTCGAGAACCTACTCGAAGATGTGCCGGCCTACGCACAGGCGACCGCAGGAGCGGCCGCGCGTCGAAGGATGTTCGAACGTGACAAGGCGGAGTTGCGCCGGCTCGGTGTTCCGATCGAAACGGTTGTGCTGGATGACGGCGAGTCTATCGGTTACCGACTGACTACGCACGATTTCTATCTTCCGTATCTTGTTGAGAAGGGTAGCGACCGCACGGAGTCGAAACCGAGAAAGGTCGATCGATACGGCTATCGCGCTTTGCCGTATCTGGTATTCGAACCAGAAGAATTGAGGTTTGTGGCGCTTGCCGTCATGCGCCTTCGCAGCCTGGACAGCGCATCACTGTCCGCTGCCGCAACGTCGGTCGTCCGCAAGCTGAACTTCGATCTTCCTATCGAAGAGATGCATCCAGGTTCAGAGGAACGTGAGCGCGTGATTGCGCCGCGCGCGACAACCGGCGCCGACATTCTCGACGGACTGATCGAGGCGGTGACGCACCGAAAGCGAGCCGAGATCGACTACTACGCAATCGGCGCGGACGGGACGGACGTTCGCACCGTCGAGCCATATGGCCTGGTGCTCGCTAGCGGTAACTGGTATCTCATAGCCCGCGATGTCAGCAAACACGCCTTGCGGACTTATCGAGCTTCTCGTATCACACGCGTTCGACTGAACGCGCGGCAACCAGTCACACCCGACTATTCGATTCCATCAGACTTTGTGCTTCGTGAGTACGCCAAGTCACGGCGGGCATGGGAAATCGGAGACGGGGACCTGTTAAGCGCGATCGTCGAGTTCCGCGGCGAGGGCGGGGAAATCGCTGCGGCAGCACGGCTCGGCATCAGCGTGCCGGACGCTGCGATGCGCCGCCGGTTCGACGTTCGGCGAGTTGATACGTTTGCACGGTGGCTTCTGTCGTTTGGCGGAGAAGCACTGCCAATCTCGCCGGCGGTCGTATGCGACGCTTTCGCGCGCGTTGCGTGCCAAGCAGCGGCGGCCTACGCTAGGCCAGTAGGTGAACGGACGGCGATCCGAAAGTTGTCGGCCACGAAGCCGTCGCGAACGAAACAGGGTGCCGATGCAGATGATAACAGCTCAACACAGGCCGCATCTGCTCAGTTGTTGCGTCTGCTTGCCACGTTGCCGATTCTGGCAGCGAAGGAGCATGTTGGTCTAGATCAGGTCGCGGCGCAGATGGGTGTCCCAGTGAGAACCCTTATTCACGATCTCTATGCGCTGAGTGATCGCCAAGACGCGCCGGCGGGATTCGTGGACAGCGTGCAGATCTACCTCGAGCATCACCAAGTCGGCGTTGTAACGCCGCACTTTCTGAGGCCGATGCGACTCGGGCGGCTCGAACTGTTGGCAGTGGAGTTGGGATTGGCGATGCTGCGTCGGGAGTCTGCGCCGGAAGACGGAGTCTGGATCGATCGGGCGCGGGTTAGGATGCATGGTGCGGTTGCCAGCGTAGGCGGAGATGAACGCGACATCGCGACCAGAAGCGATAGCCCAAGGATTGAAGTCGAGGGGCTTGGTATGCTGCTTGAGCAGCACCGTGAACACTTGACGCTGATGCGTCAGGCACTCGTCGCAAGGCGAAAGGTGCGACTGCGGTACCGCGGTGTAGCCGCGGCTGCGCAGGCGCGGACGGTACGAGTGTACGGCACTGCCTACGCGGCGGGGATGTGGTACGCTATCGCGTATTGCGAGACTCGGAAAGCGGTCAGACGGTTTCGCCTTGATAGAATTGACAGTGCCGAGGTTCTTCGAGCGGGATACGTGATACCGAAGACGTTTCAGTTGGATAGTGAGCTGGACGGCCATCGGGTGCTGTCGCACGACCCCGCGTCGGACATCATGCGTGTTCGGTATACGTCTCGGATCGCCAGGTGGGTTGCCGAGCGCGAGGGGTATGCGCTGAATGAGGACGGCTCAGTCGAACTCGAGCATCCCGTTCTCGACGTCGAATGGGCAGTGCGATATGTGCTTCAGTACGGCGGCGAGGCGGAGGTTCTCGCTCCGTCACACATCCGTGAAATGATCCGAGGGCGGCTCGAAGCGATCGTTGGTAGCGACCGAGATATTTCCTGAAGGCGCCGCGAATAGCGGGAAGACTTCTTCGCGTTCCGTGACTCGACAGGAACCACCCGGGCCGATACGTCCTAGAGAAATGCAGCCCCTCAGGTCGACATAGCGATTGGACGTGGCGGCCTAGGTGTCTGGCCGTTGCCGCCTGTCGCGTTGGTCACCGTTGGGCCTTGAATCCGCGCTAAATCCTTGGCGCGCACAAAACCAAGCTGGCCGTTTGGCGTTGAAAATCAACGACTTACGAAACGACCCCGTTGGTTACCGCGAGCTTCCCAAGCTGGACATCGTGGGGTTGAGCTCCAGCCATGATACCAGAAATCGTTTCATTTCGAGTGCGAACTGCAAGACAATCCGACCCGCTGACCCCGAATGCGCCGAACTACCCCAGCCCGATCTCGTTGGTGTGGGCGGCAAGCGCGATCACTCGTCAATCTCGGCCGACGATTCCTGGCTCGGATCGCGCGGCAGTGCGCGCGTCGTATCCATCGGTCGCGTGTACACAACAACTTCCCAGATGAGTGTGCGACTCGTTCTGGAACGACTCAGTCCTTGTCCGCTGAACGCTGCGTCGATCGCAAGTGGCGAGTGAAGGTAGACGCGGAAAGGGCATCGCCTGACGCGCATCAGTGCGTTGGTCAGTCTGACGCCGGCACGTACCCACCAAGAAGCTCTGGGATAGACCGCGCCTACGATGCGTCGCGCTCGTTGAGCCGCACGCGTGACGAGCGACTCCATGTCAGGATAACAGCAGATCACGCGATCGAGCGTCACGATATCGGCCGGGTCAACGCTGGACGCAAGTTGCACGAAATCGCCCAACACGAACCGAACGCGATCCGAGTGACCACGCCGCGCGGTTTCGCGCTCCGCCGCCTCGAGAAAGTCGGCCGAGATGTCGATGTGGGTGGCGCGATCCGCCCCGCTGTCGCAGCGCATGATGAATGGCCCCGACACCGCCACCGATGTCGAGCAGCGAGACGCCGACAACGCCGACGTTGCGAATTGCGTCGATCAGCAGGCGCGTGGTGCGCGCCGCCCCACGCCGACGATAATGCCGCAACTCGCGCGCGACCGTCTTCGCGCCGAACTGGCGCTCAAGGCCCTCGCACTGACAACAGCTCAACACGTTAGACCCTCAGTCTGTCGGCCGACGAGCCTCGTCATCACGATACGCAATCCTCACAATGCTTCTCGGCGCGCAGTCCCGCGATTCCTTCGCGCGCAATGATCGGCGTCATGACGAGCGCAGCCAATGGATCGGCCCACCACCAACCGATGAGCGCGTTCAATACCAGACCACCCAGGAGGATTGCCGAGAGATACGTGCACAGATCCGTCTGTGTCGCGTCCGCATGCAATGCTCGGCTCGAGAGACCACTGGCAACGCGGCGCTTGGCGCGCGCCAACAGCGGCATGACGACGAGCGACAGCGCGGCGATCACGATACCGGCGATGCTCTGGCCCGGCGCTTCGTGGCGCCACAGCGTCTTCACCGCATCGATGGCGACATATGCGGCCAGCAGTAGAAAGAGCACGCCGATGATGCGGAGCGACGCGCGCTCGACGCGTTCGCGACGAATTTCGTCGACGTCTGCACGAAGACGCCACATCGCGGTTCCACCCGATGCGACCTCGATGAGACTGTCGATGCCGAAGCCGACGAGCGAAATGCTTCCGGCGAATCCACCAGCGACGATCGAGGCGAGTCCTTCGAGCGTG
>Ga0134126_10002754_pt1 | contig 22072 bp, 19 predicted proteins | sample KB31752_FD_96881 | JGI IMG/M metagenome (GOLD analysis project Ga0134126, IMG submission 96881) | Terrestrial soil microbial communities with excess Nitrogen fertilizer from Kellogg Biological Station, Michigan, USA - KB3-175-2 | ecosystem: Environmental > Terrestrial > Soil > Unclassified ... | reverse complement strand
GGACGTCGAGGGGATCCCCGTCTTCGACAGCTGGGAGCAGGCCGCCGCGGAGGTGCAGCCGAACACCGCGATGATCTTCGTCCCGCCCCGCTTCGCCGCCGACGCGATCCTCGAGGCGGCTGCCGCCGGGGTCGAGCTGGTGATCGCGATCACAGAGGGCATCCCCGCACACGACGAGCTGCGCGTCTACAACACGCTCAAGCGGGACTTCGCGGGCACGCGCCTGGTCGGCCCCAACTGCCCGGGGATCCTGTCCCCCGGCAAGGCCAACGTGGGCATCATCCCGGCCTCGTTCTTCAAGCAGGGCAACGTCGGCGTGGTCTCCCGCTCGGGGACGCTGACCTACCAGATCGGCAACGAGATCGCCCAGGCCGGCTTCGGCTGCAGCTCGATCGTCGGCATCGGCGGCGACCCGGTGCCGGGGTCGTCCTTCGTCGACATCCTCGAGCTGTTCGAGGCCGACGGCGACACCGAGCTCGTCGTGCTGTCCGGGGAGATCGGCGGCTCCGCCGAGGAGGAGGCCGCGGATTACATCGCCGAGCACATGACGAAGCCCGTGGTCGCCTACATCGCGGGCTTCACGGCCCCGGCCGGCAAGCAGATGGGACACGCGGGCGCGATGATCTCCGGCTCCTCCGGCACGGCCGCCGCGAAGGCCCAGGCGCTCGAAGGCAAGGGCGTGCGGGTCGGCCGCACCCCGACCGAAACCGCCGCCATCGCCGTCGAGGTGCTCGGCGGCGCCCCCGTCTCAGCCGCCTGAGCGGCAGGCGGCTTCAAGGCGCGGCGCCGCCGGCTGCGGCCCGTCCCTTCTCCCCGCATAGCGGCCGATACGCTTGACCGCATGGACGATCGGGAGCTCGCACAGGCGCTGCAGCAGCTCGAGCGCAAGCTGGGAGAGCTCGAGGGCGCGCTGAAAGCGATCTCGGGCCCGCCGCCGGCGACTCCCGCCACCACCACCGCCGCCACGGCTGCCACCGGCGCTGAGCGCCCCGACTTCGGGCGCATCGTCGACGAGTCGCTCGAAGCCCCCGAGCAGCGCCCGCGCGAGCCGGAGCCACCGCGCCCGGAGCAGCCGCCATCGCACGCGGCGCCGGCCGCGACCACGCCGCCGCCCGCCCCCACGCAGGCACGCCTCGGTGTGCGCCGCGCGCCACCGCCGGCCCGCACGCCGCCGCCCGGCCCCGCCACCGCAGGGGCTCGCCCGCGACCGCCGTCAGCGGCCACGCCGGCGCGACCCGGCGCGGGTCCGGCCGAGCTGCTGCGCTTCCGCGAACGGATCGAGCGAGCCGGGCGCGAGCTGACCCACGAGTACGACGAGCTGCTCGGGCGCCTAAGCTACGCCGCTATGCCAACCACCTCCGGACCCACCATCTCCTTCGCGCGCGGAGTCCCCTCGCTCGACATCATCGACGTCGACGGGCTCAAGGAAGCCGCCGTGCGCGCCTTCGAGAGCGACCCGGAAGGGACGACCGCCTACGGCACCGCGATCGGCTACCCGCGCCTGCGCGCGTGGATCGCCGACAAGCACGGCGTCGAGGTGGATCGTGTGATGGTGACCAACGGCTCGCTGCAGGCCGACGCGTTCCTGTTCGACCACCTGGTCCACGCCGGCGACGAGGTCGTCGTCGAGAGCCCGACCTACGACCGCACCCTCCTGGGGCTCCGCGACCGCGGAGCGCAGATCCACGCCGTCGCCCTCGAGGCCGACGGCATCGACACGGCGGCGCTCGCGCGGCTGCTCGACGAGGGCGTGCGGCCGAAGCTCGCTCATGTGATCCCCAACTTCCAGAACCCCGCCGGTTACACGCTCTCGCTGCAGAAGCGCCGGGAGCTGGCCGACCTGGCCGCGCGCCATGGGTTCGTGGTGCTCGAGGACGACCCCTACGCGGAGCTCCGCTTCGAGGGCGAGCCGCTGCCGACGATGGTCTCGATGAACCCCGAGCAGGTCGTGTACGCCTCCTCGTTCACGAAGACCGTCGCCCCTGGCGTCCGGGTCGGCTACCTCGTCGGCCCTCCTGCGCTGATCGCCGAACTGATCAAGAGGGCGACCAACACCTACATCTCGCCGAACATGGTCTCCGAGTCGCTCGTGTACGAGTTCTGCGCCTCGGGCGCGATCGACAGGTCGATCGACACGGTCAAGCGCGCGCTCGCCGAGCGCGCCGCGACGCTCGGGAACGCGCTCCGTGCCGAGCTGCCCGAGGCCGAGTTCGTCGCGCCGCAGGGTGGCTACTTCCTGTGGGTGACCCTCCCGGAGGGCACCGACGTCGGCAGGCTCTTCGACGCGGCCGCCGAGCGGGGCGTTGCCTTCGTGAAGGGGACCGACTTCCTGCTCGAGGGCGGCGAGAACACGCTGCGCCTCGCCTACTCCGGAGTCACCCCCGAGCAGATCGAGCTCGGCGTGGCGCGGCTGGCCGAGGCGTACCGGGCGCTGTAGGGCCCGTAGCGCCGAGCCTCCCACCTCGTCGATTCAGGGAGAGGGCACTCGAAGCAACGCCCGATCCCAACTGTTGGGACGCGCGTTAGACTCCCGCCCAGATGCACCGGACGCTCCGCACCCTCCTTCACACGGCGCAAGGGCAGTCTCGAAAAGTCGTCGTTCTCTTCGTCGATGTCCGGGGGTTTACGACATTCGCGGGCATTGCTGAATCGACTGATGCCGCTGACTTTCTGAAGACGGCATATACCCGCATGCTCGACGACTACTTCGACGACGCCGAGTTCTTCAAGCTGACAGGCGATGGAATGATGATCGTGTACGGGTTTGACGACGAGGACTCGCTGGTCGCGAAGCTTCGCAAGGCCATCGAGTCGAGTCGTAGGCTTGTCGAGCACTTCTCAACGATCACGGGGGACGACCCGATGATCAATTTCTCGGTCCCTCCCAACATCGGCGTTGGGCTAGCCCGGGGCTCAGCGACAGTCATCTTCTCCGGGGACACGATTCTCGACTTCACGGGGCGTCCGCTGAACCTCGCGGCACGACTGATGGATCTCGCCCGTCCATCAGGGATCGTCTTCGATGCCAGCCTCGGGATTGAGCTTCTCGAGGAAGAGGCTCAACGCGCTTTTGGCAAAGCCGCCGTTTACATCAAGGGAATTGCCGAGGAGCAACCCATTGACGTTTACTTCCTATCGAGCCGCACGAGGATTCCCGAGTACAGCAGGCTCCCAATCACACCCCCGGTGAGGGTGACAGAGCGCGAGGAAAAACACTCGGCGAAGCAACTCACCGAGATGGACACAGACTTTCAAATCGGTCTTTCGCGAGAGCCGGCGAGACTTGACGACGCGAAGATTCACTTCTCCTATCCCCGAGCGACGGCGAACGGCCAGCGACACCCAAGCATCGAAGAAACCGGTCAGGCGAAAGTCAAGATCGAACGAAAGCTGAACCGTTGGTACGCGATCATCAACTTCAAGGCGATCGCTCGGCAAGCCGAACGCCAGGGCTGTAAGCCGGACTGGAAAGTGACATCGACCATCGAATATTCCGTTCGAGACGACCGCTCCACGGACGCCGGTTCATAGCGGCCCTTGTTCGTCGCCCTCAGCGGCCGTAGCGCTGCTCGCCGAGCACGAGCTGCTCCGGCAGCGCGGTCCGCGGCGGCGGCGAGGGATCGGCGATCACCGAGACCGTCTCGGCGACGCTCGGCGTGACCGCACAGATCGCGCCGTCGGCCGTGCGCAGAACGACCTTCACGTCATCGCGCTCGGCGACGGTCCCCTTCAGGCCGGGCTCGAGGCCTGAGGCCTTGAGGTAGTGGAGGAGGTCCTCGGCCTCGTTCTCGAAGCGGAGCACCTGCACCTCCGCGCCGACCTCGACATCCGCCAGCGGCACGCCGGCCAGGCGCTGGCCCGCCGCGATCGGATGCCCGTGCGGGCAGGTCTTCGCGTCGCCGATCGCCGCGAGCATGCGCTCCTCGAGCACCGGCGACATCGCGTGCTCGAGCCGCTCGGCCTCCTCGTGGACCTCGTCCCACGGGACGCCGAGCACGTCGGTGAGGAAACGCTCGATCAGGCGATGGCGGCGAACGATGTCCTCCGCGTGGCGCTCGCCGCTGTCGGTGAAGGAGATCGCGCGGTCCGCGGCGCGCGTGATGTAGCCGTCGCGCTCGAGCCGGCCGATCATCTCGTGCACGGTCGGCGCCGAGAGCTGCATCGCACGGGCGACGTTTGCGCCGGTCATCGGCAGCCCGGCCTCCTGCAGCCAGAAGAGGATCTGCAGGTACTCCTCCTCGGCGACGGTGGCGGTGTCTGAGCTCATGGGCCGATGCTATCTGGCCGCGCCCGTCGCTCTCAGGAGGCGAGCTGGTCGTAGGTGCACTCGCGCGCAGGCTTGTCATCGCGCCAGCGCTTCAGCTTCGCGCCGTGCCGTATGCGCCCCGCGGAGACATGGTCGAAGTCGATCTCCACCACCAGCTCGGGGCGCAGCCCGACCCACTCGAGGTCGCGCCCGGCGCTCCAGCGGCTCTGCTCGCCCGAGCCTCGCTCGCCGGTCTCATACGGTTTCAGGAACCCGACGAGGCGCTTCTTCTCCTTTGCGCTCAGCCCCGAGCAGTGCCCGACCACACGCAGCTCCTCGCCGTCGTAGAGACCGAGGATCAGCGCGCCCACGGTTCCCTCGAGCTTGCCCGGGCGCCAGCCCACGACGACCGCGTCGATCGTCCTCACGCGCTTGACCTTGACCATCCCTTTGCGCTCGCCGGGGCGGTAGGGAGCGTCGCGTTCCTTCGCGATCGCGCCCTCCGCGCTCTGCAGCCACACTTCGGCCTCGGCCACGCTCGCGACCGTCGGCATCAACTCGACCGGCGCCTTTGCGAAGGCCTTGGCGGAGAGGAGCTTCTCGAGCGCCGCGCGGCGCTCGGTCAGCGGCTGCTCGAGCAGCGACTCGTCGTCGCGGGCAAGCAGGTCGAAGGCCACGTAGACGGCCGGGGTCTCGCCCGCCAGCCGTTCGATGCGCGACTCGGCGGGATGGATGCGCTGCCCGAGCGCGTCGAAGTCCTCGTGGCCGTCGGCGTCGCGCACTACGATCTCGCCGTCGAGCACGTAGCGACCGGGCGGGAAGGTCAGCTCGGGGAAGTAGCGCCCGAGCGGGCGGCCGTTTCGCGACTGCAGGTAGGCCTCCTCGCCGTCCACGAACGTGAGGCAGCGGAACCCGTCGAGCTTGATCTCGTAGCAGTAGTCCTCCCCCTCGGGCAGCTGCTTTCGCGACAGCGCGAGCTGGGGCGCCAGCGGCGGCGCGAGCGGCAGGCTCACGACCCGCGCGCTTTCGACTTGGCTTTCGCGCCTCTCGCACGGCTCGGCTGCACGCGCTTGGGCTCGCCTTTCTGCTTGCGGAAATGCGGCGGCCAGGGCGCGTCGCCCAGACCCTCCCGCTCGTCGCGCGCCGCGAGGTCGAGCAGGCCGTCGAGGCTGCCGGGGCGTTCGTCGATGCCGGCCAGCGGGTCGCCGCGCTCGCGCAGCCTCGCCGGCACGGTCGTCATCGTCAGGTCGGCCGGCTCGACGTCGGCGACCTCATCCCAGGCCAGGCCACAGGACACCCGCGCGTCGGCGACGGCGCGGACAGAGTAGGCCGAGGCCACGGTGCGGTCGCGCGCGTTCTGGTTGTAGTCGATGAACACGCCTTCGCGTTCCTCCTTCCACCACTTGCTGGTGGCCCGTCCCGGCATCCGCCGTTCCACCTCCCGCGCCAGCGCCAGCGCCGCGCGGCGGACTTCTTCGAACCCGTGCTCGGGCACCAGGCGCACGTAGATGTGGATGCCGCGCGACCCGGAGGTCTTCGGGAAGCCGAGCAGACCGTGCTCGCCGAGCACCTCGTGCGCGCCGAGCGCCACCTCCCTCACCTCGGAGAACGGGACGCCCGGACACGGGTCGAGATCGACGCGCAGCTCATCCGGCTTGTCGAGGTCGGCGCGCCGCACGGGCCACGGGTTCCAGTCGATCACGCCGAGGTTGACGCCCCACACCAGATGGGCGGCGTCGTTGGGCACGAGCTCCCGGGCGTGGCGGCCGCTCGGGAAGGTGACGGTCGCGGTCTCGAGCCAGTCGGGCGCGCTGTCGGGCACGCGCTTCTGGAAGAAAGGCTCTCCCTCCACCCCGTCGACCCAGCGCTTCATCACCGTCGGGCGCTCCCGCAGCCCGCGCACGACCGCCTCCTCGCACTCGATGTAGTAGTTGACGAGGTCCAGCTTCGTGAGCTTGACCGCCGGGAAGTAGAGCTTGCCCGGGTTGCTGACCCGCACTTCGCGGCCGGCGACGTCGATCGTCTCGTGCTCGGAGGCTGGAGCCATTTGCTGGAAGGATGCCCGATCGTGGACGCGCACACCGGGATCCGCCACCACGCGCTGCTCGCCTGCGAGCCGTTCTCGCCCCGACTGGGCGCGGAGGCGGTGGCGAGCGCGCTGGCCGCCGGGCTGACCGCGTCGGGGGCCGAGCTGCCGGACGCGGTCGAGCTGCCCGCGCACACCGGCGAGCGGGAGGCGGCTGCGCTGCTGGAGCGGGCCGGCTTCCACGGCAGGATGCTCGCCTCGCGCGCGGTCGTCGTCGCGGTGCCCGCGCTCGCCGAGAGCACGCTCGCCGGCAGCTCCGCCTTCGAGGTCGCGACGCTGGCGCGACAGAACGGCGTCCCGTGTTACGCGGTGGCCGCCTCGGTGGAGCTGGGCGACTTCGACCTGCGCATCCTCGATCTACAGCTCGTGATCCGGGCGCGGGGTGCCTCGAGTCTGCGAACAGCCGGCGAGCGCCTGGCCGAGGTGATCTGAGCTCGCGCTGCGGCCGATGTTTGGCCGGCGCTACAGTCGCGCGATGCGCAGGGTGGTCGGAGGGGCCGCTGCTCGCAGCCATGGGCCTCGTGGCTCTGAGCGAGGCGCGTTCACACCGGCCGATCGAACCCGTCGACGTGCACAAGGCCTTCCCGGGCGGACATGTGCTGGGCGTGCTGAACCTGTACGGGCCCGGATCGGGCTGGTCGCGCACCGCCTACGACGTCGCCCACATCGGAGGCGCAGCCCTCCTCGTCGTCGGCGCGCTGCTGGCGATGGCGGGGCTGATCTCCCTCGCGCGGCGGCCCGTCGCGACCCAGCGCTAGCGCTGGCAGCCGGGGCACCAGTAGGTAGCCCGGTTGTTCTCCCACTGCCCGCGCACGCGGATCTTCGTGCCGCAGCGCGGGCAGGGCCGATCCTCCTGCCTGTACACGGCATGTGGCCGCGCGTGGTTGCCATCCCGCGCCGAGCGTGTCATTTCCTCCCGCGCGAACGCGACCGCCTCCAGCACCTCTGCATCCTTGACGGTGGCGACCTCGCGCCAGGGGTCGAGCCGCGCGGCCCAGCAGCACTCCGCCTTCCACATGTTGCCGATGCCGGCGAGCGTGCGCTGGTTGAGCATGGCGTCGCCGATCGGTCGCGTCGGGTCGTCTTCGCGCAGCCGCTGAAGGAACAGCCGCTGGTCGAACGCCTCGCCGATCACGTCGGGGCCGAGGTCGGCCAGGCGCGGGTCGGTCCGCGCCCGCGTGTCGCTCATCAGCTCGAGCACCGGGCCGCCGTACTCGACCGCTTCCCAGCCGCCGCCGGCGAGCACGAGCCATGCGTGGCGCATCGCACCTCGAGGGGTCGCGCCCTCGGGGCGGACCGACCACCTCCCGGTCATGCGCAGGTGCGAGTGAAACGTGAGCCCGCCCTCGAAGCGCAGGAACAGATGCTTGCCGTGCGCGTCGACCGCCCCCAGCCTGCGCCCGGCCAGCTTCTCAGGCCAGCGGTCGTGGCGGTGCCGCGGCTGCGGCGTCGCGATCCGCTCCGGCGCGCGGCCCTCGAACGCCGCGCGGATGCGGTCGGCCGCGCGGTGGATCGTGTCGCCCTCGGGCATCCCTACGAGCGTAGAGAGGTGCCCGTGCGGGGCGCCGAGGCACCAAGGGCCCTCGCCGCCAGATCCCGGGCGACCAGCTCGACCACCCGCGTCGCCTCGGCGACCGTCCCGTAGTCGAGGTTCTCGGGCACGTCGCTGAGCTGGTGGTAGTTCGCGGGCGCGCGCCAGTCGGTGATCGAGACGAGCGTCGTCGTCGGGTAGCCCGCGCGGCTGGGGATCACCGAATCGGTGGAGGAACGGGTGGTGAAGCCGCGCTCGAGAGCGATCCCGAGGCGCTCGGCGACGTCGGCCACGAGGTCGCTGAGCCACGGCCCTGTGTAGCGCTCCATCCAGAACGGCCCCTCCCCCTCGACCAGGATCAGGTGGGGCGAGCCGACGGTGTCGAGGTTCACGAAGGTGGTGCGCTCCGGCGGCAGCGCCTCGCGATGGCGCGCGACGAACGCCCGGATGCCGTCCTGGAGGGTCTCCTCAGCACCGCACGAGACGAGCAGCACCCGCAGCCCGGCGAGCCGCTCCGCCGCCAGCAGCTCCGCCAGGGCGACCAGCGCGGCCACGCCCGAGAGGTTGTCGTTGGCGCCCTGCACGGTCGGGCTGCGCCACATGTCGGCGATCAGCGCGGTCCCAACGGCGCCGACCGTCAAGCCGGCCGCGGCGGGAGCGCGTCGGCCGCTCAGCGCGGCCAACACCGCACCGAGCGGGGCGGCGAGCCCGACCCACCACTGCGGCAGCGAGCGTTTGGCCCGCCCCATCCGCTCCGGGTTGCGTTCCCACGCGCGCTTGAGCAGCGTCTGGTCGAAGACGAGCCCCGTCTGCGGCGCGTCGTGGTGGACGATCACGACGAGCGTGTCGATCGCCTCCTGGTCGCCCGCGCGCGCGACCACGTTGGCGGTGCGGCGGCGCCGGCGCACCAGCCGCCGCAGCACGCGGGGCCCGTTCTGCGCCTCGTCCAGGAGCCCCGCTACCGATGCGGCGGCGAGGGCGACCCCGAGCGCCCGGCGGCCGCGCAGGACCGCGGCGGCCCCGAGCGTGCCGAGCACGGCAAGGCCCGTGGAGGTCGGCGGGAACGTGCCCCACGAAGGCTCCTCCTCGATCGACACCGAGACGCCCTCGACCGCGGCGAGCCGCGCCGCGAGCCACTCGGCCGCCTCGCGCTCGCCCGGCGAGCACGGCCGGCGTTCGAGCGGCGCCAGCGTCTCCACGACTTCGCGCAGTACCCGCGTGATCTCCTCGTCGCCCCTCACAGGAAGCATTGTCCCTCGCCGCGGTAGGTGGGCGTCTCCTCGACGACCCGATCGCCCTCGAGCAGGTACAGGCTCGTGAAGCGCTCGCACAGCTCGCCGGCCTTGGCGTGGCGGAAGTAGACGCGCGCGCCGATCGCGAGCCGGTCGGCGGCGTCGCCCAGCAGCGGCGTCTGCACCTCGCCCGCCCCCTCCTGGCGGTCGAGCCGCAGGCCCGCGGGCAGGTGGGGGCGCGGCAGCCTGGCGGCGTCGGCGGGCCCCGAGGCGAGATAGCCGCCACCGAGCGCCGTGACCACGCCGCGACCGGGCCGGCGCACGACCGGCAATGCGAACATCGCCGCGGGAAGCGGGCTGAACGACCGGTAGGCGTCGAACAGCGTCGGCCCGTAGAGGCCGGAGCCGCCGGCCACCTCGGAGACCGCCGGCTCGGCGGCCGTGCCCTCGATGCTGCCGGTGCCGCCGCCGTTGACGAAGCGGAGCGGCGGCGCCTGCGCGTCCGCGAGCGCCTGGGCGACCGCGGCGACGATCGCGGCGCGGCGGGGTGCGAGCTCTTGCGCGGAGCGCGCCTGCATCGCGCGGATCGCCCTGCCCCGCAGAGGGTTGCCCGGCGGGTCGTCGCCGACCCCGGCGATCTGGGCCTCGTAGGCCATGATCCCGACGAGCGCGAGCCGCTCGCGCGCGAGCACCTCACGGGCGAGAGCGGCCGCCTGCCCGGGCGTGCGCACGGGTGAGCGCCGCGCGCCGACCCGTATCCGTCCGCCGGCGGCGCGCCAGCCCGCATCGATGTCCAGGCACACGGAGACCGTTCCGCCCGGCGCGCCGCTCAGCGCGCGCTCGATCAGATCGAGGCCCTCGACGGAGTCGACCATGACCGCGACATCGGCCCCGCTCTCGCTGAGCTCGCGCAACGCTCCCGCGTCGGCCGTCGGGTAGGCGACGAGCAGGTCCTCGACGCCCGTCGAGGACAGCCACAGCGCCTCTGGCAGCGTGTAGGCCATCGTGCCCCGGAACCCGTGGCGGGCGAGCATCCGCTCCTGCAGGCCGCGACAGCGCACCGACTTGCTCGCCAGACGAATCGGCTTGCCGCGCGCACGGCGTTCCATGTCGGCTGCGTTGGCGTCGAGGGCGTCGAGATCGACGAGCGCGAAGGGAGCCGTCAACTCGGCAGTCGCGCGCTCGAGCCGCTCGTAGGCGTCGCCGTGGACCAGCGGCGCGGCGGTGCGAACCGTCATCGTGCCGACAGGGCCGGGACCGCGCCCAGCACGCGATCGGTCCACTCGTTGGCGAACACGCCGCCCGGGTCCAGCCGCGCACGGACCCGTTGGAAGGCATCCCACTCCGGATACCGCGAACGCAGGGTGGTGGCCGTCTGGAAGTGGCGCTTGCCCCAGTGCGGGCGCCCTTCGAAGCCATCCATCAGCGCCTCCACCGCGCGGAAGTACGGCTCCCACTCCATCCCCTGGAACATGTGCACAGCGACGAAGCCGCTGTCGCGGCCGCTGGCGGTGCTCAGCATCGCGTCGTCCTGCGCGACCGTGCGGACCTCGATCGGAAACGGCACGCGAAAGCCCTCGCGGGGGATCAGCTCGAGGATCGCCGCGACGGCTTCCGCCGTGCGCTCGCGCGGCACGGCGTACTCCATCTCGGTGAAGCGCACCAGCCGCGGGCTGGCGAAGATCGACGCCGAGCGTTCGACCCGCACCGAACGCCCGGCCAGCCTCGTGACGAGCCGGTTCAGCTGCGGGATCCGGCTCGGGAAGCGTCGCCCCAGGCGGCAGATCGCGCCGAAGGCGTGGTTGGTGAGCAGCACGTCGTTGGCGTAGGCGTTCGCGCGCCCGCGCGGGCGCGCCTGCTCGCCGGTGCGGTTGTTGGTCCGCGTGAGCGCGACGTCGGCGTGCGGGAAGACGAAGAACTCGAAGTGGTCGTTGGCGAGCGCTCGCTCCTCGAAGCCGGCGAGCACGTCGGACAGCGGCGCCGGCTCGTCGACCCCTCTCAGCGTGAACGCGGGCACGCAGCGCAGCGTCACCTCGGCGATCGCGCCCAGCGCGCCCAGGCCGACGCGGGCGGCGCGGAACACCTCGGGCTCGTGCTGCTCGGAGCAGGCGAGCGTCGAGCCGTCGGCGAGAACGAGGGTCAGCTCGACGACCTGCGAGGAGATGTTGCGCAGCCGCGAGCCCGTCCCGTGGGTGGCCGTGGAGATCGCGCCGGCGATGCTCTGGACGTCGATGTCGCCGAGGTTCTCCATCGCGAGGCCGTGGCGGTCGAGCTGCGCGCTGAGCTCGGCGATCGTGATGCCGGCCTGCACCTTGACCAGCCCCGACGCAGGGTCGGGGTCGAGCACACGGGTCATGTTCTGCATGCCGATCATCGCGCCGTCGGTCAGCGCGATGTCGCTGAAGGAATGCCCGGAGCCGGCCACGCGCACCCGCAAGCCCCGCTCGGCGGCCTCGCCGACCGCCTCGGCGAGCTCCTGCACGCCGGCGGGTGCGCGGCGGCGCGCGGGCGAGCAGGCCTGGTCTCCGGCCCAGTTGCGCCAGCCCGGGGAGGCGACGTTCCGATCAGTAGGCTCGGGCATAGTGGACGAGCCCGAGCCTACTGCCAGCCAGGCCGCTCGGCCAGCGGGAACGCTCAGGGCGCGTCCCGGCCCGCGCCGGGCGACGGTTGTCGGGGCCGGCTCGTTCGGCACCGCGCTGGCGCTGCTGCTCGAGCGCGGGGGCCTTCGCACCACGCTGCAGACGCGCAGCACCCAGCAGGCACAGGCGCTCGAGAGCGACCGCGAGAACGCGGCCTACCTGCCGGGCGTCCCGCTACCCGCCGGGTTGCGCGTCGAGACCGCGGCGGCGGGGGCGGCACGCGCGGACTACGTGTTCCTGGCAGTGCCCTCGCGCGCGCTGGGCGAGGCGATCGACACGCTCGTGGCGGTCGGGCTCGGCGCGCGGACGGCGCTCGTCTCGGTTGCGAAGGGGCTCGTGCCACCGGCCGGAACGCCACCGACCGTCCTGCTCGGCGAGCGCTTCGGCGCTCACCGCGTGGCCTGCCTCGGCGGCCCCGCTCACGCGCGGGAGATGGTTCGCGACGGCGCGGCGCTCGTGGCGGCCTCGTTCGACGAAGAGCTCGCGCGCTCGCTCTCGCAGATGTTCAACCGTGCCGGGGTCGTGTGCGAGCAGTCCGACGATCCGGTCGGCGTCGAGCTCGCCGGGGCCGCCAAGAACGCCGCGGCGCTCGCGGCCGGCGCGACCGAAGGGCAAGGCCTGAACGCGGCCGGTGCCGCCGCCGGGCACATCTTCGCCGAGGTGTGGCGCTACGCCGAGACGCTGGGCGGACGGCCGGAGTCGATGATCGGCCTTGCGGGGGCCGGCGACCTGGTGGCGACGGCTCTCGCGCGCGAAAGCCGCAATCGCCGCGCGGGCGAGCTGCTGGCCGGCGGTGTGCCCGCGGCCGAGATCCCGCAGCGCATCGGACAGGCGGTTGAGGCGCTGGAGACGGTCCCGCTGCTGGCGCGGACGCTCGAGCGGGCCGAGGTCCAAGCGCCGGTGACCAGCGCGCTCGGGCGTCTCGTCGCGGGCGAGCTGCCATTGCAGGAGTGGGTCGGGCTCGTGCGCACCACCGTGCCGCCGCCCGCGCTGTGGCGGCGCCGGCCGCGTCCCGGCTTCTGGCGGCGCCTCTGGCGTCGGCTCACGCGCTCCTAGCGCCGGGGAGCCGCGCCTCGTGGCGCCGCCTCGGCGCCGAAGCGCGGAGCGAAGCGGCGCACGCTCAGCGCCCCTCCTCCCCCATCAACGTGCTGATCACCGCCTCGTAGACGCCGGGCCCGTTGCCCGCCTCGGCCACGCGCACGTTGCTCATGCCGGAGATCGCCTCGCGGATCGAGGGGTCGCGCGCGACCGCGTTCGCGACCAGCCAGAAGCTGCCCACGTGCGCGGCGCAGGCGAGGTCCTCACGCGAGTCGCCGACCGCGAATGTCTCCCCGCGCGAATAGCCGCGTATGCGCATGTGCAGCGCGACGGCGGCGGCCTTCGACGCCCCCCTGGGCACGAGGTGGTAGCCGCGCACGTGCGGCAGCGAGGCGAGCTCGGGCGAGCGGCGGTTGACCACGCCGTTGTCGACCAGGCGCAGCGCCTCGTGGCCGTTCGCCGCGAGCAGCTCGTCGGCGTCGAACGCATCGACGAGGCCGCGGAACAGGTGTGAGACCTCGCGGTTCAGGTGCCAGGGCTCGTGGTACTCCAGGCGTCCGCGGTAGTGCTCGAGCAGCAGCGCGGGGGCGCCGGTCTCCTCGATCTGCTCGGCCACCGTCAGCTCCCCGGGCACCATGCCGCCCGTGAGCCAGTGCTCCTCCTCCTCGAGCACGAGGCAGGCCCCCGCCTCGTAGATGTAGGCGCTCTGGCCGAACAGGCGCGCGTCCTCTTTGACCTGCGCCTGGCGCCGGCCGGACATCAGCACGATCTCGACGTCCGCGCGCAGGCAGGCCTGAATCGCGCGCACGCCTTCGATCGTGACGTTGCCCCCGCCGTCGTGGAGCAGCGAGGCCCCACGTCCGAGAAGCGTGCCGTCGAGATCCAGGTACAGGCAGCGAACGCCGGAGCCGCCCGTCATACGCGCTCCGCCACCGACGCGAGCGGCGGGCGCTCGACCGGGCCCTCCGGCGCGTCCTGCAAGCGCCCTTCCGCGGCGAGGCGCGCGGCGAGGGTGGCCAGCACCGTGCGGGCCATCGGCTCCAGCTCCGCCAGCGACTTGTGCGGATTGCGGTGCTCGTCGAGGTCGACCTGGGCCAGCCCGGCGAGCCCGACCGCGCGCCACGCGTCGAGGAGCATCGCGATCTCGACGCCGTAGCCCGTCACGAACGGCAGTCGTTCGAGCAGCTCGCGGCTCGCGGCGACCTCGCCGGCCAGCGGCTGGCGCACGCCCGCGAGCTCCGGGTGGAAGACCGCGAGCGCGGGGCGGGCGAGCAGGTGGTTGACACGTCCCCCGCCGTCGGCGGCGCCGCCCAGCGGACGGCGGTAGAAGCCCTTTACCAGCTGCACGCCCGGCTCGCACACGAGCGCGCCGATCAGCCCGCAGGCGAAATGGGGCGAGAAGGCTTCGGTGTCGGCGTCGAGGAAGCAGACGATCTCGCCCTCGCACACACCGAGCGCCCGCCACATCGCATCGCCCTTGCCGAGCGGCGGACCGTAGGAGGGCATCAGCTCGCCCTCCTGCACGACGCGCGCGCCGGCCTCCGCGGCGATCGCCGCCGTGCCGTCGCGCGAGGCCGCGTCGACCACGAGGATCTCGTCGAGAACGCCCTGCGCGCGCAGCGGCACGAGCGCCGAGACGACCTGCCCGACAGTGGCCGCGCACTCCCGCGCGGGCAGGCAGACGGTCACGCTGCGGCTGCGTTCGGCGGCCACCCGCGCGGGCGGGAAAGCGGAATGGTGGAAGCTGCGGACTTCCTCGCCTGGGGCCGTTCCCATCGGCTCTACTATCTCAAGTCCTTGCCGGCCGACCATCGAGAACAGCCCTGGAGCGCCCTGCTGGAGACGGGGCGCGCGGACGGCCGGCTGGTCCGTGAGGCGCGCGAAGGGCCCGGCGCGGCGACGCTCGTGGAGGCGCCCGCGGGCCTCCACCCCGCGCTCTCGAGCGCGCTCGCCCGTGCCGGCATCTCCTCGCTCTACAGCCACCAGGCCGAAGCGATCGAGGCGGCGATGGAGCGCCCGACGATCGTCACGACCGGCACCGCCTCGGGCAAGTCGCTGTGCTTCAACGTGCCGACACTGCAGGCGCTTCTGCACCAGCCCTCGGCCCGGGCGATCTACCTCTACCCGACGAAGGCGCTCGCGCAGGACCAGGCGCGGGCGCTGGCCGCCTTCGGCCTCTCCAAGCAGGTCCGCCCCGCGATCTACGACGGCGACACGCCAAAGGAGACGCGCGCCGGCATCCGCCGCCGGGCCAACATCGTTCTGACCAACCCCGACATGCTCCACGTGGGGATCCTGCCCAACCACGCCGCGTGGGCGGACTTCCTCGCCCGCCTGCAGGCGGTGGTCGTCGACGAGGCCCACGTCTACCGCGGCGTGTTCGGCTCGCACGTGGCCAACGTCCTGCGGCGGCTGCTGCGCCTCGCGGCGATGTACGGCTCCGAGCCGCGCGTGATGATGGCTTCGGCGACGATCGCCAACCCCGTTGAGCTGGCCGAGCGCCTGACGGGCCTCGAGGACTTCGCGCTCGTCGAGCGAGACGGCTCGCCCGCGCCCGAGCGCAAGATCGCGATCTGGAACCCGCCGCTGACCGACGAGGCGCTGGGACAGCGGCGCTCGGCCCTCGGTGAGGCCGCTGAGCTGCTGGCGGGGCTCGTGCGGGAGGGCGCGCGCATGATCTGCTTCATGAAGTCGCGCAAGGGCGTCGAGGTGCTCAGCCGGCTCGTCCACGACGATCTCGCCGCGGAGGATCCCGAGCTGGCCGACCTCGTGGCGCCCTACCGCGCGGGCTACACCCCCCAGCAGCGCCGCGAGATCGAGCGGCGGCTGATGAACGGCGAGCTGCGGGCCGTGATCACGACCGACGCGCTGGAGCTCGGCATCGACATCGGCGAGCTCGACGGCGCGCTCGTCGTCACCTTTCCCGGCACCGTCGCCTCGCTGCGCCAGATGTGGGGCCGCGCCGGCCGGCGGGGACGCGGCCTGGCGGTCTACCTGGCGGGCGAGGACGCGCTGGACCAGTTCTTCTGCCGCTACCCCGACGAGTTCCTCGACAGGGCCGTCGAGGCGGCGATCCTCGACCACGAGTCGCCGCTGATCTACCGCCAGCACCTGCTCTGTGCCGCGCACGAGGCGCCGCTCTCGCGCCCGGACAGCGAGTTCCTCGGGCCGCGCTGGGAGGCGACGGCGGAGCTGCTGGAGAGCGCGGGCGAGCTGCGCCGGCGCGACGGCATGCGCGGCACGAGCTTCGTACCGCGACAGCCCGGCACCTACCCGGCGGCGGCCGTGTCGCTGCGCTCGGCCTCGCCCGAGAGCTTCGCGATCGTCGAGGTCTCCTCGGGCGAGCTGCTGGGCACGACCGAGGCGGCGCGCGCCCACTCGACGATCCACGAGGGCGCCGTCTACATGCACCTTGGGCGCTCGTATGAGGTGCGCGAGCTCGACCTCGAGCGCCGTCGCGCACTCGTCTCCCCCTTCACCGGCGACTGGTACACGCAGCCCAAGCGCATCACCGACACCGAGATCGTGCGACTGCTCGACCGCCGTGAGACGCTCGGCGTGCAGCTGTCGTTCGGCGAGATCGGCGTGACCGAGACGGTGCTCGCCTACCAGCGCAGGCGCCTGGCCGACCACGCCCAGCTCGACCTCGCGGCGCTCGATCTGCCGCCGACCAGCTTCCAGACACAGGCGCTGTGGTTCGAGCTCGACGCCGGCGACCTCGCCGAGCGGGTCTCGATGGAGCAGCTGCTGGGATCGCTGCACGCGACCGAGCACGCCCAGATCGCCGTGCTCCCCCTGATCGCGATGTGCGACCGCTGGGACATCGGCGGGCTCTCGACGAACCTGCACCCGCAGACGGGCGTGCCCACGATCTTCATCTACGACGGGCACCCCGGCGGCGTGGGCATCACGCGGACGGCCTTCGCGCGGTTCGAGGAGCTGTGCGAGGACGCGCGGCGGCTGATCGCCGGCTGCGGCTGCAAGAGCGGCTGCCCGTCATGCGTGCAGTCGCCGAAGTGCGGCAACCTCAACGAGCCCCTGTCCAAGGCCGGTGCTCTGCTGGTGCTCGAAGGGCTGCTCGAAGCGCAAGGCGTCGGGGCCACACGGGAGACGGCGGCCGCGCCGCTCTGATCGCCTCTTGCGGGAGTTAGTGCAGGAGAAGCGGACGCGCCGGGAGAAACCCAGGCCCGTGCCCGGCTTCCCCCAGACCGTGTTCGCCCACATCACAAAGCCGGTGCTCGCCACGCTGATCGCGTCCGTCGCGCTCGCGGCGGCGTCGGCCGCCGCGGCCGAAGCGCCCCCGCGCCAATCGCTGATCTTCGAAGGCCCCGGGGGCCGCACGCCGCTGACCCGCTGGGTCATGAAGCGCGATCCGTCCGACTCGGGCCGGGGCCACGGCTGGGTCCGCGGCGCGTTCCCGGGCGCGACCGTGGAAGTGCCCAACGTGGTCAACGCGACGCCGTACAGCGGGCGCGCGGGCGCGAAGAACTACCTGGGGTCGGTCGCCTGGTACCGCACGAGCTTCCAGGCGCCCGCGGCCGGGCGCTACGCGATCGCGTTCACCTCGGCCAACTACAAGGCGGAAGTGTTCCTCGACGGCCGGCCTCTGGGCACGCATCGTGGCTCATACCTCCCGTTCGCCTTCCAGGCGAACCTCGCGGCGGGGGCGCACACCCTGGTCGTGCGCGTCGACTGGCGCCACCCCCAGCGGCAGGCCGAAGAAGGCTTCCACCGCACGTGGTTCAACTGGGGCGGCCTCGACGGCGAGGTGGACGTGCGCCAGATCGGCGCCAGCGACCTGCAGGCGCCCACGATCGCGACGACGCTCGCCGGCACCGCCGCGAACGTCAAGGTCGGCGTGCAGGTCCACAACGACGGCGTGACGCGAACCGTCAAACCCGAAGGCTCGCTCGTGCGCCCGGACCAGACGATCCCGCTGAGCTTCCCCGCGGTGGCCCTGGCCGCCGGCGCGACCGCGACCGTCACGGCGACGGCAGCCGTCCCGCAGCCCGCGCTGTGGTCGCCCGCCTCCCCGAACCTCTACGAACTCGATCTCGCCGTGCCCGGTGAGAGCTCCTACACGGCGCGGGTGGGGCTGCGCCAGATCACCTGGCACGGACAGGAACTGCTCATCAACGGCCAGCGCCTGAAGCTCCACGGCGCCACCGTCCAGGAGGACGTGCCCGGGCACGGCGACGCGCTGAGCCCCGCCGACCAGGACGGCATCGTCGCGGACCTCAAGTCGATCGGCGCCAACGCGGTCCGCGCCCAGCACCCCCTCGATCCCGCGCTGCTCGAACGGCTCGACGCCGCCGGGATCCTCGTGTGGCAGGGAGTGGGACCGGTCGAAGGCGCCGGCATGTGGTACTCGAACTCGTCGAAGCTGCTCTCCGAAGCCGAGCAGCAGGTCCGCACGACCGCGACAGCCGCCGGCCTGCACCCCTCGATCTTCGCCTGGAACCTCGTGGACGAGGTGGCCGGCAACGGCCGCAACGCCGCCGAGGTCGGCTACGTCCGCGAATCGACGCGCTGGCTGCACGCGCACGATCCGGGCCGCATGGTCGCCGTCGACATCTGGGGCCGGCATCCCCCCACGAAGGCCGGCCCGATCTACTCGGAAGTCGACGCGGTCGCCGAGACCGACTACACAGGCTGGTACGAACACCCGCACGACACGCCGGCGCAGCTCGCCGCGAGGATGCGCGCGCGCCTTGCGAGCATGCAGAGGACGTTCCCGTCCAAGGTGCTCGTGATCAGCGAGTTCGGTGCCGAATCGAACACGCTCAACCCGCCCGGCAAGCCCGGCAGCTACGGCTTCCAGGCCGCGCTGCTTCAGAACCACATCCAGGTATACGCCGCCGACCCGGCCCTGACGGCGATGTTCGTGTGGGTGCTGCGCGACTACCCGCTGACGCCGACGTTCAGCGGCGGCTCGATCCATCGCGTGATCAAGCACCTGAGGCTGATCGAAGGCCTCAACCAGAAGGGGCTGTTCACCTACTCGGGGAAGGCCAAGCCGGCGGCCGTGACGGTCGCGAAGCTCTACAAGGCGCTGCCGGCCAACTGATTCAGATCGGCACGCCGCCGCTAGCCGAATCGGCCACGCGTGATCGTGTGCCAGCACTCGGGGCAGCCGCTCTTCTCCCATGCGAGCACCGCACCGGTCGCCGGGCCTCCGGCGGCGCCGACGATCGCCAGCACCCCGTGAGACGCGACTATCGTGGCACCGGCGGCCGCGAGGCCCGCCAAATAGAGCGCACACTTCACCGACTTCGGCAGCCCAGGGTTCGGAAGCTCTCCGGACATCAGCGTCTCGTACTTGCTGCGCAGGACGGCTTGCGTCTCGGATTCTTCCTCGAGCAAGTAGTCGCAGGCGAGCACCCCTGCTCCGCGTACCCCGACGTCGGTGATCTGCTCTTCGAACATCCTGCGACCGGCCTCCGCGAATTCCGCGCTGTACTCGGCCAACACCCCCATCGCGCCTTCGAGGTCTCCGTCGGAAAGCGAGTCGAGCAGGGGGCGGAATGTGCGAAGTTCGACGCAGGCGTCACGGAACGAGCCCTGGAGATCGTCCATCAGAGCCGTGAATTCTTCACGCTGCGCGTCGAGCGACTCCAAGCCGGTGGACCGGAGCACTTCGACCCTTGAGCTCCACACGGCGTCCAGGATCAACGCCCGCTCGATCGCAGCGAGGGATCTGCCGGAGAGCGTGCCTCCCGCGACGCTGTCTGCGATCGGGACCACGTTGACGGCCATCGATGACACCCCCTGGAGTCGTAACCCGCTTGCAGGGCGGCGCGCCCTGCCTCGCCTGCGACGCTACCCGATCCACTATTTGGAATTCAAGCTCGCCGAGAGCGGCGCGCTCTGATCAGGCCTTGTTCCCCGCCGCGATCTTCCGCAGGTCGATCGTTTCGTCGTACAGCTTCGCGTCCACGCCCTTCGACAGCGCGACCTCGCGCAGCGGGCGCCCGGAGGCCGTCGCCTCTTTGACGATCTCCGTCGCGCGGTCGTAGCCGATCGCGCCGTTCAGCGCGGTGGCGACCGCGAGCGTGGCGCCCGCCGAGGCGGCGGTGCCCGCCTTGTTGGCCTCGATCCCGTCGACGCACTTCTCGGCGAAGACCACGGCCGTCGAGCTCAGCAGCTTCAGCGACTGCAGCAGGTTGCGGGCGATCAGCGGAATCCGCACGTTGAGCTCGAACTGGCCCTGCATGCCGCCGACCGTGATCGCCGTGTCGTTGCCGATCACCTGCGCGGAGACCTGGAGCACGACCTCGGGGATCACCGGGTTGACCTTGCCGGGCATGATCGATGAGCCCTTCTGGAGCTCGGGCAGGAACAGCTCGCCGATGCCGGCGCGCGGGCCTGATCCCATCAGCGCGAGGTCGCCCGCGATCTTCGTGAGGGAGACGGCGATCACCTTCAGCGCGCCGGACAGCTCCACGAGCGTGTCGCGGTTGGCCTGCGCCTCGAACGGGTCGAGCGGCGCCGAGATCTGCTTCAGGCCGGACTCCTTGCGCAACCGCGCGCGAACCTTCTCGGCGAACTTCGGGTGCGTGTTCAGGCCGGTGCCCGTGGCGGTGCCGCCGAGCGGGATCTGCCCGACGTGGACGAGCGCCGCTTCCACCCGCTCGGTTCCCAGCAGGATCTGCGCCGCGTACCCCGCGAACTCCTGCCCGAGCGTCACCGGGACCGCATCCATCAGGTGGGTGCGCCCCGACTTGACGATCGTGCGGAAGCTTCTCGACTTGCGCGCGAAGGAGCGTTCGAGCTGCTTGAGCGCCGGCAGCAGCTCGTTCTGCGCCACGTCGAGGGCGGCCAGGTGCACGGCCGAGGGGAAGACGTCGTTGGAGGACTGGCCGTAGTTGACGTGGTCGTTGGCGTGGACGCCCGCGAGCTTCGCGATCACCTCGTTCGCGTTCATGTTCGTCGAGGTGCCCGAGCCGGTCTGGAAGACGTCGATCGGGAACTGCGCGTCGTGCTTGCCGGCGGCGATCTCGTTGCCGGCGCGCTCGATCGCGCGCGCTTTGGCTTTCGGCAGCAGCCCGAGCTCGCCGTTGACCGCCGCGGCGGCGCCCTTCAGGCGGCCCAGCCAGCGGATCACCTCGACGGGGACGGTCTCACCGGAGATCGGGAAGTTCTCGACGGCCTTGCTCGTCTCGCCGCCCCACAGCTGCTTTTCGTTCGCCATCTTCACTCTTTCTATCGGGTCCCGCCCACCCCTCGAACCCTATCCACAGAAGGCGTACAGCTCGCGCGCCAGCCCGACCGGATCGTCGTAGGCCATCAGGAAGCCGGTGCTGGCGAGCACCCGCAGCTGCGCGTTCGGCATCAGCTCGAGCGCCTCTTCGGCGGCCGAGAGCGGGTGCATGCGATCGCGGTCGGCCCACAGCAGCAGCACCGGCATGTCCAGGCGGGGGTACAGGTCCAGCAGCTGGCGCTGCGCGCCGCGCGGCCAGTTGCGGGCGGCGCGCGACCACGAGCGCGCCAGGCTCGAGTTGCCCGGCACGTCGGCGAACGCCTGGCGGAACAGGTCAGCCGCCGCGGGGTTCCCGCGCGCGGTCAGCCGCAGGCCCCGCTGCGGGCGGAAAGCGGCCGCGGCGGCGTAGGAGAACATCACGTCGAGGCCCGGCACCGTCGCGGCCCGGGCGCCGATCTGGACCGCGGCGCGCATGCCGCCGCGCGCGGGCGGCACGTGCATGCGGTTGGGCATCAGCACCAGCTGCGAGGGCTCGATCGAGCCGAGCTCGACGGCGCGCAGCAGGATCTCGGCGCCCGCGTCGTGACCCGCCAGCCGCGGGCGGGGCCCGAGCACCTCGGCGGAGAACCCGGCCATCACCTCCGCGAACCAGTCGAGCGTGTAGGGGTGGCGGGGACGCTGCTCGGAGTCGCCGTGCAGCGGCAGGTCGGGGAGCACGACGCGAAAGCGGCCGGCGAGCCCCTCGACGGCGGGTTCCCACTCCTTGTGGGAGAGCAGGCCCGAGTGCAGCAGCGCCAGCGGCGGCCCCGCGCCGGCCTCGCGATAGGCGACGCGGGCACCGTCGCGATGGTGGTAGAGGCGCAGCCGCATCGGCCCCATCGTAGGCACGCCCGGGCGGGCCGGAGGCCGAGCGCGCCGCGCACCTAGAATTGCGCCGCCGTGAGCGCTGAGAGCCCCCTGATCCCCGACCGCGAGGTGGACCCCCGCCGCGAGCTGCCGGCGATGGAGCTCGAGGTGCTCGACCGCTGGCGCGAGCGCGACGTGTTCGCCGCCTCGCTCGCCGCGCGCGCGGACGCACCGAGCTGGGGCTTCTACGAGGG
>Ga0134126_10002753_pt1 | contig 22076 bp, 21 predicted proteins | sample KB31752_FD_96881 | JGI IMG/M metagenome (GOLD analysis project Ga0134126, IMG submission 96881) | Terrestrial soil microbial communities with excess Nitrogen fertilizer from Kellogg Biological Station, Michigan, USA - KB3-175-2 | ecosystem: Environmental > Terrestrial > Soil > Unclassified ... | reverse complement strand
TTTCCAATAATACTGCGTGAACCATTGGGCCGATACCTCAGGCCAAGAATCAACCAGCTTAGACCTATTCTAATGACTATTCGTCCGCGGTTTGCGCGACGATAGTGTCGAATAGCTCAGTGGTTGTTATGGGAACTCTTCGTGATTCAATTCTGCGTTGGTACGTGGGGACGCCGGAACACCCGTCAAAATATCGCATCGTTCGTTGGCTTGGAAGGAATTGCTTTCCTACAAACGGAATCAAGACCGACGTAAATCCCGGCGTTCAGTTGTTTCTGCACCCGCGCGATTGGATCGAGTATTGGCTACTGGCCAAAAATGACTATGAACCTTTGACCCTCGACTTCATCACGAAGAATCTTAGACCGGGTGACAACGCAGTTTTCGCAGGAGTTAACTTTGGGTTGCACGTCATCACCGCGGCCAGAGCCGTCGGACAGCACGGTAAGGTTATCGGTGTTGAACCACAGCCGGCCGCATTACTTCGAGCGCAAACGAATATGCGTCTCAATGGAGTAACTGATCGAATTGAACTTGTTAGCGCGGCGCTTGGGCCGGAAGAATCTTTTGTCCATATGGCTTGGGCAAAGACTGACGAGAACGCTGGTGCCGCGAGCCTGCTCGATGTGGGTGAGGGCTTGACGGTTCGACTCATTCAAATATCTCAAGTTTTCGACATGCTTGAAACTCATTGCATTCAGCTTCTTCTGCTAGACGTGCAGGGCTATGAGGTTCATGTTCTCAAAGGATTATCAATGAATTGTCTGCCTCAAATCGTTATTGCCGAAGTAGAACCCGAGTTACTCCAAAAGGCTCGGACTTCGGAGGCTGAGTTGCTCCAGATGTTTCATGCGTATGGATATCAGACCTACACGCTGGGTGGAGATCTCGTTTCGCAACCGGACATGGGAATTCCTGAAAAGAATATTGTGGCTGTTAAAGGCGCTAATGCAGCGGTCTGGGTACGTGCTGCGTAATAAAAGAATTAGTGGCATATCGCATACGTTTATCCTCAAACATCATTCTAGTTGCTCGTAAAACGTAATCGCGAGTGGGTGGTGCCTAACCAGTGGCAAGAAAATTAACCGTGTCAGCGCAAGCCGTTCCGTCGCAAGGAGGTCAGGGTCTTAATCTCTATCACATGATTGAAGGCAGTCGGGCGGCCTTCGACGTCTGCGTCTATTGTCGGGGATCGCTGCCCGGTCAAAGCGCGAGGGCCGTGCCGAAGGCATGGTCCGATTATCTGCTCGCGGCCGTGCCATTTGTACGCCGGCTACGAGATTGGCAGACATACTTATCAAGCAAACAATTCGATAACTATGTTGCCAGGAGGCTCAACGGAGCAGAGATCTTTCAAGGCGTGACCGGACAGTGCCTAACCAGCCTAGAGACGGCAAGAACGAAGGGTGCGAGAACTCTGTTAGATGTCATCACTACCCATATCGACGACTTTGGGGAACATCAAGATCGCGAGTGTGCGAAATTCAAAATACGACCTGCGATTCATCCGCTGCTCCGTAAGCGGATGCGCCAAGAATATGCGCGCGCGGATCTGATTCGCGTCATGTCAGAGTATGCGCGCCAAACTTTCATGGCGCGTGGCTTCGCCCAGGAGCGTGTTAAGGTGGTGTCGCCGCCGATTGATTTCGAAAAGTTCACTGCTGCTCAGTTCACCGAGCCCAAATTCCGGGTTAGCTTTGTGGGATTAATTGAACCGTGGAAAGGTTTTCATTACCTCATTGATGCCTTTAACGGTCTGGAAATTCCGGACAGTGAATTGGTGTTGTGGGGCGGATCCGGCACGCGTTCCGTTAGTCGGTACCTTAGCCGGGAAATGGCGCGCAATTCGAGAATCGTCCTTAAGTCTGTTGAGGTTCGTAGCTATGGCTATGGAGAGGTGTACGGAAAGTCGAGTGTGTTTGTGCATCCATCGCTTGCAGACGGTTTCGGTTATGGCGTGGCCGAAGCAATGGCAAGCGGGCTCCCAGTTATCGTTACCAGGAATACTGGTGCGGCAGAGTTCGTGATTGACGGGCAGAACGGTTACGTGGTTCCGGCGGCTGACTCTGAAGCGATAAGAGATCGCCTTGAGCACCTGGCGAAAAACCCGGCTCTACTTCGCAAGATGGGGCAGGCGGCTCGGGAAACTGCGCGCTCGCTCACCTTTGAAAAGTTTCGTGATCGTTATGTTTCATGCCTCAATTCTCTAGAGGCGAAATCTTAAGCTTCCAGAGAATCAAGGGAAGGGAGAAGCTTCGAGAGTCGGACAGAATGTCTAAAGACGTAAGCCTCATGCAGCAGACCGCCCGCCGGATGTCCGGTTTTCTGGGACGGGAATCGACCGTCGTGCGAACTCTTCGCCCAGCGTACGAGGAGTTCCTGGATTGGTCTTATCAGCGGCGTGGTATCCCCTGGTCGATTAACGGCGAAGCGTATCGCATTGACCCTCGGCAAAGGCACCGGTTAGCCGAGAACTACGATGCGTCGGTTGCGGAGTTCCTTCGGGAACGCGTCCCGCCCGGTGCCGTCTGTTTCGACGTTGGAGCGAACGTAGGTGTTTATGTTTTGCAGTTCGCCCGTTGGTCCGGAGAGACCGGACACGTAGTTGCTTTTGAGCCGAATCCATCGGCCGTAACGGTGCTGAGAAAACACGTCGCGATGAACGACTTGATGGAGCAAGTAACGATTGTACCGATGGCAGTAGGCCGGTCGGGTGGTGAGGCCAAGTTCTATGCGTGTGGGGCCGACGGAATGAGCCGTCTCGGCGAAGCCAACCGCCTGATCGCAGATCGGGCCGTAGAGATGAGAGTTCCTGTTATCACGCTTGATGAGTTCTGCGCTGGCGAAGGGCTCAGACCTGACTGGCTCTTCATCGATATTGAAGGCTTTGAGATCGGAGCTCTAGAAGGTGCTCGGAATCTGATTGAGAGGAGCGGCGCGGCTTTGAACATCGTGGTTGAGATGCACCCGAGCGTCTGGGATTCCGCCGGAACGACTCGTAGTTGCGCCGAAGATCTGCTCGCAAGTTTGGAACTACGTGCCGTCCCCCTCACAGGACAGACAAATCCGCTTGGGGAATACGGCATCGTATGGCTGGAGAGGCGATAAGAGATCTCTTGCTCAATTACTCCTGCTCAATTAGAACTGCACGAGAATGTCTGAGCTTCACATCATCACCTGCGAGTATCCGCCACAAATGGGCGGTGTGAGCGAATATACGCGACTCGTCGCTGAAGGCTTGGCTAATGCGGGCGAAGATGTTCACGTTTGGGCGCCGGGCGAAGGGGACAAGGCAGAAGGCAAAAGGCAGAAGGCAGCAAGCGGAAAGCGGAAAGCAGAAGGCGAAAGGCAGGAGGCGCTGGTAAATGTTCATCGTGAGTTGGGAACATTCCGTCCCCGCGATCTGCGGCGCGTCGGCAAACAGTTAGATCAATTCCGATCGCCACGAAGAATACTCGTGCAATGGGTGCCCCATGGGTTCGGTTACCGCTCGATGAACCTCCCCTTCTGTTCTTGGCTTTGGTGGCGCGCCAGAGCAAAGCGAGATCAAGTCGAGTTAATCGTGCATGAGCCGTATCTACCATTTGCTGGTTCATGGAAACAGCACGGCGCAGCCGCCGTTCATCGGCTTATGACAGCCTGCTTGCTGCGATCCCCCCGGTGCGTCTGGCTTTCAACCCCAGCCTGGAAAGAAAAGTTGACGCCTTACGCCTTGGGCAGGCGCATTCCGTTTCATTGGCTACCCCTAACGAGTAATGTGCCGGAGATCGATAATCCCCGCGTATCTCGAGAAATACGCAATGTCTATGCTTCATCAGAAGAACTCTTGCTGGGTCACTACGGCACTTACTCTCCACAGATTTCCGAATTCCTGCTCAAATCATTGTCGCTCCTGCTACCAAAACATGATCGTTTGGCGATGCTGTTAATGGGACCTGGCGGCCAACAGTTGCGCGAACGTTTAGCACAGATGGATCCGAAATTATCCCGGCGGGTGCACGCGACTGGTGAATTGAGTATCGCTGACAGCACAAAGCACATTAGCGCTTGCGACATTCTGCTTCAGCCGTACCCCGATGGTGTTAGCAGCAGGCGAACAACGATGATGGCAGGCCTTTTCCTGCAAGTCCCGACGGTGACAACCCAGGGTGAAACAACCGAGCCTTTATGGGCAGAGAGCGGAGCAGTCGCGCTTACTCCGGCCGGTGACGTGAACGCGTTCGTCGCGTCCGTTGAGCGTCTGTTGGTCGATCAAACCGAAAGACGTCGCCTGGCAATAGCCTCGAGTCAGCTTTATCAGGAGCGCTTCGACATTAGACATGTCATCGGCGCGTTACGCGCGTACTCCCAAGGTGCGTTGCAATCGATGTTGTAGGTCGGTAGTTAGATCAAGCTGTCCATGCGTATTGCGATCGCTAACTGGAACCGCCGGAGAATCGGCGGCATTGAGAGCTATCTCAGCGCACTTATTCCCGAATTATCACAACTCGGCCACGACGTTGCTTTCTATTCCGAATTTGATGAGCCTGAGCAACGCGCACAAATCCAGCTGCCGGAAAATTCACCAGCGTGGTGTGCCGCAGAGATTGGCACGGAGCCGTCGCTGTCGGCACTAAGAGACTGGCGCCCAGACATCGTCTACTGCCATAAGACGAGTAATCCCGATCTTGAGCGGCGGTTAATCGACATCGCACCTTCCGTTTTCTTTGCGCACGACCACGATGGCACGTGCATTAGCGGCAGCAGAACTTTGAAGTTCCCCAATATTGAATCGTGTCATCGGATTTTTGGCCGGCAATGCCTGCTTCAATACTTTCCGCGGCGATGTGGAGGTTTGAATCCGGCAACTATGCTGAAGTCCTACCGTGACCAATCGCAGCGACTGGAAAACATGAAGGCGTACCGCGCTATTCTGACACATTCCGATTACATGCTCGACAAATTGCAAAAGCACGGACTTACAGGATATCGCGCTTATAAGAACGGAAGCCGTTCACCGACCATCACCAGTCGTGAAAAGAATTCGCTCGCGCGGGACCAGAAAAACAGAGCGGTTACACTGGTCTTTGCCGGGCGTTTCGAGTACTTGAAAGGCGCGCACTTATTAATTGATGCGCTGCCCGAAGCGCAGAAAGCTTTGGGCCGGCCGGTGCGCGCGATCCTTGCGGGCGATGGACGCGAACGTGAAGCGTTGAAGCAGCGCGCCGCGCGAATCCGAAATGATCAAATAGAAATCGATTTTCCAGGCTGGTTAGAAGAGGAGGCGTTGGGACATCTCTTTGCGACTTGCGATCTTCTCGTCGTCCCCAGTCTTTGGCCGGAACCGTTTGGCCTGATCGGCGTGGAGGCGGGGTCACTGGGAGTTCCAGTTGCGGCGTTTGATGTGGGTGGCATTCGCGACTGGCTCTCCGACGGTGTCAATGGATTTCTCGCACCAAGTAATCCGCCAACATCAAAGGGTTTGGCGGAAGCAATTGCTAAATGTGTGGTAGACGCCGGCACGCAAGCGCAGTTACAAACTGGTGCGCTTGAACTGGCGGAGCGGTTCAGCATGCATAACCATCTGGCGGCGTTGCTCGACGTCTTCTCGAGTGTAACAGGCCGCAATTTTGCAGCTGCCGAAGCAACGTCTGCAACCGCATGAACATCGCTCTCATCGTTCACGACCTGCACGAACACGGCGGGCACAGCCTGTACACAAAGATTCTCGCGGAAGGATTTTCGCGCGATCACGAAGTTACGGTCTTTGCGAATCGGTGCGAACGTCCGAGGGATGCGCATTGGCAGACGGAGCGTGTGCGCGCGTGGCGGAGCAGTGCGCTGGCTACGGTACAGACATTTCCGCTCGGGCTGCGTTCTCATGCAGACAAGTTGGCGGCCTATCAGATTCAACACGCGCAGGGCTATTGCGGCGGTAGGCCGAACGTGGTGACGGCGCACATTTGCGCAGCCGCGTATCTGAATTCGCTGCGTGATATCAATAGCCGGACACGAGCCTCGCTCCGTTTGATGGCGATGGCCGAAGAACGGTTCTTTCGACGCTTTGATGGCGAAGTGATCGCTATTTCGGAAAAGATCGCTCGCGAGCTGCGTGAGTTATATGGCTTCGCCGGAAGCATTACCGTGATTCCGCACGGCGTCGACGCCGGCCGATTCAATGGCGACAACCGCACCCGCCATAGAAAAGACTTGCGAGAGCGACTCGGAATCCGAGAGCACGACGTACTCGCACTCTATGCCGGCGATTTAACAAAAGCACATTCCCACCTGAAGAAACTGGCAGCGGCGGCACCCGAAGTAAAGTTTGTAATCGTCACTCCTTCTCATCGTTATCAATGGCGCGATGCGAACGTGCAAATGCTGCCGCCGACTTCCGAGTTGCAAAAGTACTACGCGGCTGCCGACGTTTTCGTGTTTCCCAGCACCTACGACGCGTTCGGTATGGTCGTGCTCGAAGCGATGGCGGCGGGCCTGCCGGTGATTACGTCGAACCAGGCCGGGGCAGCCGAATTGATCGAACCGAGCAAAGATGGATATGTGCTGCCGCTGGAGCAATGGGTCGAGGGAGCCGCTGACATCCTGAAGAAGCAATCGTCGTTCGGGTCGATTGGCGAGGCGGCAAAAAACACCGTGCGACGTCACACTTGGCCGGCCGTTGTGTCGCAAGTCGAGAAAGTTTATCAGCGTGCGCTGAACTTATAAGGTCGGGCAGTAGTGGCACGCGCATCTTGCGCGTGGATTCACGGGCGAGACGCCCGTGCCACTCTTTCAGATTAGCAATGACTAAAGTTGCGTTTCTCGTTAGCGGTGATCGGCAGAGCCCCATGGCTTATCGTGCTCGGGCTTTCGCCGAACGTCTCTGTGATCGATACGACATTAAGATCGGTTATCGGGAAGGAAACAAAATCTTCGCGCTATTTAGGTTCTGGAATTTCCTGCGACGCCTGCGGCCGGAAGTGACGTACGTTTTCGACATCTCATACTCCGCAGTTTTGGGCGCCTGGTTACATCGGGCATTCAAGCGCGATGTTTTGATAGTGGAGACCGGCGATGCGATTTACGAACTGATGCGATCGAGCGGCGAACGCAGCCGGATTGGATTGTGGCTGACGCGTTGGCTGGAAAACTTTTCCTTGCGAACCGCAGACCGCGTCGTAGTGCGTGGCAGCTATCATCAGAAAAAACTTGCCGAGCAGGGCATCAACGCCGATGTGCTGCCGGACGGGGTCGACCCGAGTCAATTCCGTCCGCAAAACGGAGCAGATATCCGCCAGAGGCACGGTGTTAATGGCGAGCTGACTATTGGACTGATCGGCTCCTCGATCTGGAGTGAGAAGCTTCAGATGTGTTACGGCTGGGAACTTGTAGAATTGCTGCGGTTGATGAAGGACCGGCCGGTGAAGGGGATCATGATCGGCGACGGTTCGGGCATCGCGCACTTGAAAGCGCGCTGTCGTGAATATGAGATTGAAGACAAGATCATTTTCGTCGGCCGAGTCGGTTATGAAGATCTTCCGAGCCATCTTGGCATGATCGACGTGTGCCTATCGACGCAGACAAACGACATTGTCGGGCAGGTTCGAACCACCGGTAAACTGCCGCTGTATCTCGCCGCTGGGCGATTCATTTTGGCTACCAAAGTCGGCGAAGCTGCGCGGGTTCTCAACGACAAGATGCTCGTTGATTATGACGGAGTAAAAGACTCGGACTATCCGCGCAAATTGCAGGCGCGGATCGAATCGATTCTGACCGACGGTGAAATTCTCAACATCGCTGCCCAAAACATTGCGGCTGCCGAAAAGAATTTCGACTATGCAGTACTCGGCGAAAAGTTGGCGGCAATAATCGATGGAGCACTAGTTGGTCATGGCTGATAGTACGGTGAGAGCTTCAGGACAAGCTAAGCCATTTGCGCCTCTCTTACGCGTCGGCGTGATCTGCGATTTTCGCGAGGAAGACTGGCCGAGTATGGAGTTAGTGGCGGACATGCTGATGTCTTGTCTCCAAAGAGATCATTCAGAGGCAGTTGATGCGACGCGGATTCAGCCGCCGATGCGAATGCGGTTCGCGAAACTAAGGCCGGACAAAAACGGACACACTGCCAACTCAACATTTCATGCAAACGGATCTCGCTTCAACGCAGATCGAGTGCTTAACCGGTTCTGGGATTACCCGCGGTATCTGCAGTCAAGACAAACTGATTTCGATCTTTTCCACGTAATCGATCACAGCTACGCCCAAGTCGTGCACACTCTGCCGCCCGAAAGAACTATCGTCACCTGCCACGACCTGGACACATTTCAATGCCTGCTCAATCCGGCGAAGGAACCCCGCTCGCTGCCTTTCAAGCAGATGGTGAGGCGCACGCTGACGGGCTTTCGTAAAGCGGCGCGCGTGATGTGCGACAGCGAGGCAACGCGCGATCAGTTAGTGACGTCTTGCCTGGTTGACGCTGATCGGACGGTAACCATTCCAAACGGCGTTCACGAGACGTGCTCCCCAAATCCTGATGCGTCGGCTGACGAGGAGGCGGATCACCTGCTCGGCTCAAGAGACTCAATCGACATTCTGCACGTTGGCAGCACGATTCCGCGAAAGCGTATCGATATTCTGCTGCGCGTGTTTGCGGCACTGAGGCAGCAGTTTCCCAGCGCGCGTCTGCTTCGTGTCGGCGGCAAATTCACGATCGAGCAAAGCAGGCTGATGAATCACCTGCGTGTAGGCGAAGCGATTGTGCAGCTTCCGCATCTGGACAGAAGAACTTTGGCCGCGATTTACCGGCGTGCGTCGATTGTCCTGCTTCCTTCCGAGCGTGAAGGGTTTGGATTGCCTGTGGTTGAGGCGATGGCCTGCGGCACCCCTGTAGTTGCCAGCGATTTACCGGTGTTGCGGGAAGTCGGCGGCGGCGCGGCCGCTTATTGCCCGATGGGTGACATTGACGCGTGGGTTGAAACCGTCGCCTCGCTGTTGCGGAGCGGAGAAGCGAATCCGGATACATGGGCGCAGAGATGCGCCACGGGTCTGGCGCAAGCGTCGAAGTTTAGTTGGGCTGAGTACGCGCGAAAGACGGTCGAGGTCTATCGCTCCGTTTTAGCTGAGGCCAAAGGCTAAGTTCAGAACTCTCACAATCCTCATGAAAACAATCATCACCGGCGGCGCGGGTTTCATCGGCAGCAATGCCGCGAGCCGATACATGAATCGAGGCGACGACGTTGTCGTTATCGACAACTTGTCAAGGAAGGGTGGCCAGGAGAATTTGGATTGGCTGACTTCGCAGGGGCAGCTCTCTTTTATTGAAGCTGACATTTGCGATGCGGCTGAAATGGATCGCGTCTTCGCGTCGCATCGCGATGCAGATGTCATTCTTCACCTCGCGGGTCAGGTGGCGGTGACCACTTCAGTCGAGGATCCGCGGGCGGATTTTGAAGCGAACGCAACGGGCACTCTGAATATTCTGGAAGCTGCAAGACTGGCTGAAATTCAAGCACCGATACTTTTTTCTTCGACTAACAAAGTCTATGGCGGCATGGAAAATGTCGGAGTTGCCACGAGCAATGGCCGCTACGCCTATGCAGATTTGGCGGCCGGCGTGGATGAAGGACAAAACCTCGACTTCCACTCCCCTTACGGTTGTTCGAAGGGCGCAGCCGATCAGTATGTGCGCGACTACTCACGAATCTACGGAATGAAGACGATCGTATTCCGCCAATCGTGTATTTACGGCTATCGACAATTGGGAGTGGAAGATCAGGGATGGGTGGCGTGGTTCACTATTGCAGCGGTCATGAACAAACCCATCACGATTTACGGTGACGGAAAACAAGTGCGAGACGTGCTGTTCATTGACGATCTCCTCGATGCTTACGATGCGGCATTGCAGAACATTGATCGGACCAGCGGCAACGTCTACAACGTTGGCGGCGGCCCGCAGAACGTGATGTCCGTGCGCGAAGTGCTCGAGTTTCTGAATCGAAAGCAAGACCGAGAAGTACCTTTCACCTGTGCTGATTGGCGGCCGGGTGATCAGCGCGTTTACTTCAGCAACATCTCAAAAGCGAAAACCGACTTTGGTTGGGAACCAAAGATTCGCAGCACCCAAGGGCTCGATCTACTTTACGACTGGGTCTCGGCAAACACTGAACTATTTAAATGAGCAATAAGCGAATGAAGGTCTTGCAAGTCGGGAAGTTCTATCCGCCGCACATGGGCGGGATCGAGACGCATATGCAGGTGCTGTGTCGCGAGCTGCAAGACGCAGTCGATGTCGAAGTGCTCGTAGCGAACGACACTTCCCGCGACGAAGAGTCCTGGGAAGGCCGGGTCAAGATCACCAGGGTGGGAACGCGATTTTCAATTTCGAGTGCGCCGGTTTGCCCTTCGCTGCCCACAAAAATTCGGCGCGCGAAAGCAGAGATTGTTCATCTCCATCTGCCAAATCCGCCGGCTATTCTTGCGCTACTCGCCAGTCGTTACCGCGGACTGGTCGTTGCGACTTATCACAGTGACATCGTTCGTCAGGAAAAAATGGCGAAGCTGTTCGATCCGATCCTGCACGCATTTCTGAAGCGATGCGCGGTCATTGTCGTGACGTCACAGAGGTATCGAGACAGCTCTCGCGCGCTAGCTCGCTATGTTAATAAATGCAAAGTGATTCCCTACGGCATTCCGCTGGAGCAATTTCGCAGGCGTGATAAGGGCGCCGTTGCGCGCGTGAAAGCCCAATACGGAAGGCGTCTAATCATCACCACGGGACGGCTGATTTATTACAAAGGTTTTGAATATCTCATTCAAGCGATGAGTAATATTGATGGCCATTTGCTGATTGCCGGCGATGGATCTTTGCGCGGCGAACTAGAAACGCAGGCGCGCGCATTGAGTCTTCAAGATAAGGTCACTTTCCTCGGCGAGATCCATAACGACGACATTGCTCCCTACTATCACGCTGCCGACGTTTTCGCCCTGGCATCGATCGCGCGCAGCGAGGCTTTCGGAATTGTGCAGCTCGAAGCGATGGGCTGCGGGAAACCGGTGGTGAACACGAATCTTGATTCGGGCGTGCCTTGGGTTTCGCAGGATGGCGTTACCGGCATCACAGTGCCGCCAAAGGACCCCATCGCGTTGGCTGAAGCCATCACTAGACTGCTTGACGATGAGGCTCTGCGAAGCAAGTACGGTAAGGCCGCGAGATCACGCGTTGAGCAAGAATTTAATCAAGACCTAATGATCGCGCGCTTGCTGGAAACCTATCATGAAATTCTGCGCGTTCCCGTTTCAGAGCAAAGATTAAGCTTGACAGAGCCGCTGAGTGACGCTAAAAGGTCGACACCCGAAGTCAGTGCGCCAAGATCGATCTAGCGAAAGCAGGTAGCGCCCTGAGTGCTTCAATTTGACTAAAAACTTGAATGCGGGCAGGCTGCCCGCGCTCCCGTTCCCAGAGCGCTCCCAATGAGAACTTACTTCCTACTCTTTTCAGTTGCGACGTTCAGCTCGCTCGCGCTGACGCCAATTATCAGGCGTTTGTGTCAGCGTTTTAGCTGGCTTGATGAGCCAAGCGACGGCCGGCGTCTGCACACGATTGCGATTCCGCGTCTCGGCGGCGTCGCGGTTTTCCTCTCAATGCTGTTGGGGCTCGCGCCGCTTCTGTTCATTCGCAACTTGTTCACGGACTCTTTGCGCACGACTGCGCCGCGGCTGCTGGTCCTCCTGATACCGGCAGCGCTGACTTTAGCGCTGGGCGCATTCGACGATCTGCGTGGTCTGAAAGCTTGGCACAAATTCGCCGGGCTGATTGTCGCAAGCATAGTTTTCTATGCGATGGGCGGCAGGATCGAACTCGTGACGATTCCGTTTGTCGGCTCGGTACATGTGCCCATGCTTCTCGGGCTGGTGCTTACGGTCGTTTGGATTGTGAGCATCACAAACGCATTTAATCTTCTGGATGGCATAGATGGATTGGCCACGGGCGCGGCACTTTTTTCGTCGCTCGTGATCATGTTTATTTCGCTGACACAAGCGCGGCCGCTGTTGATCGCCCTTTCGCTGGTCTTCTCGGGAGCGCTGGTCGGATTTCTACGTTACAACTTTAATCCCGCGTCTATTTTCCTGGGGGACTCCGGAGCGCTATTTGTTGGTTTCATGATCGCGGCATTGTCGATTGAAGGCACTCAGAAAGCTTCGACCGCCGTGACGGTGGCGATTCCGTTGGTGGCGTTGGGACTCCCGATTCTTGACACTGCCGTCACGATCGCGCGGCGCTTTGTGGGCCGGCGCCCGCTGTTTCAAGGCGATCGTGAGCACATTCATCACATGCTGCTGGAGCGCGGCTGGTCGCAACGTCGTGTGGTGCTGGTACTTTATGGAGTTTGCGCCGGATTTGCTTTGCTCACTTTGTTGTTTGCCAGTAACGCCACGAATGTGACTGCACTGGTGCTTTTCGTCGTGGGCGTGGCGGTGGTCATCGGGGTCGGGCAATTGCGCTATCACGAAGTCGATGAGCTGAAGGCGAGCGTCAGACGGAACATCGTTGACGTTCGTCTCAGAGGCGCGAACAACATTCGCGTGCGGCGCGCCTCACGCAGTGTTTCGCAGGCGAATACTTTGGCGGAACTAGTCGGAGGAGTCGCCGAGTTACTTGAGATTGGCGAGTTCGCTCGCGCCGTGATGATTCTCGGACGCAGCGGCGATGCGGAATGGAATGCGCACGTTTTGGCCGAGGGCGGACCAGAAGCAGAGCTGCGTGGCGCGCACTTGCGAAACGAAGTCATTTATTGGTCGTGGACGCGCGAGGATGTGGCGCAGGCCGAGCCTCACACGCTGAAAGAGATGTGGGCGCTGCGACTACCACTCGCGGGCAAAGACGGCATCGTCGGGCATCTCAACTTGTACAGAGAAGCGGGGCTGTCGGGACTTCAGCTTGATGTGAATTATCTGTGCACGCTTTTTCATGAAGAGGCGATCAAAGCCGTCGAGAGAATTCTCGCGAAACCAGCCAGGCCCGAAGAAGCGCAACTGGCTCGTGCCGCAGCCGCAGGTCGATGGCCACATGCAACCAAACATGCATTCTCCGGCGAAGTGCGTTATCACGAGACCAGCGAAGCCGACCGGGACTGATTCCTGTATCCAATCTGCGGAATTAGCTCCTCCTGTTCCCGCCTTAACTACCTTTCCATTGTGAACAGTTCGATTGAAGCCGACGCGTTGGTCAGCAGTCGCGCAAACGCGCGCTCGCTGAGAGCAAACGTCGCGGGTGCGCTCAACATCGGGATTTTTTATGCGCTCGCGCTGGTGATGGCGTTAATTGCTGTTCCGTATGGCGGAGCACAGCCGTGGTGGCAAGCAGTTTTTGAGTGTCTCGCTTTTGGTCTGGCCGCACTTGCGGTTGTTGAGCGATGGCTTCGTCCAGCAGAAGCGGCCCAGGCGGTACCGATTCTGGATTCACTCCGCCGTGGATCCGGCAAGCTGCTCTTGCCGCTGCTGGCATTGATCATCTTTGCGCTGGTCCAACTGATTCCATCGGTCCGCGACATCGCCGGCGTGAATGTTCAATGGACGCTTAGTTGGGATCCGCTGGCAACCAAGAGCTTCATTGTAGAACTCTGCGCGTTGATTGCGTTTGCCTGGCTAGTCATCCGCTACACCACAAGCGAACGCAGACTCTTATTCCTGATCGAGGTAATCATCACGATTGCGTTTCTCTCGGCACTATTCGGACTCTTGCGGCAAGCGACACAACAGCAAACCGGTTTCGTCCTGCCGCAATTGAGGGTTGGTTTTGGCTATGCGCAGTTCATCAACACAAATCACTTCGCCTTTTTGATGGAGATGGCCGTGGGTTTGGCTCTGGGAATGGTTGTGTCTCGCGGCGTATCTCGTCCTCGCGTCATAATCTTTCTGGTTGCGGCTGTGGTCATGTGGCTGGCAGTAATACGAGGAAATTCGCGCGGCGGGATTGTCAGCATGCTTTGCCAGGTTGTGCTGCTGGGAATCTTCGCACTTTCTGGCCGGCGTTCTGAAGGCGCGGGCAAGGTACTCGAGTCGAGAATTAAGCGTTGGGCGGTTAGCCTAAGCCTCATCGCCGTTTTGTTGATCGGCAGCGTCGCTGCGGTCATTTTTGTCGGTGGTGATCCTTTAGCTTCAAGGATGGACACTCTCTCAATTGAGCTAAATCAAAAGACCGCGCAAACCTACACTTTGAGACAGAATATTTGGCAAGCGACATGGGCGCTGATCAAAGATCATCCCGTCGGCGGCGTTGGTTTCGGCGCATACTGGATCGCGATCTCGCAATATCATCGGGCCTCGGGCGAAACTACGCCGCAGCAAGCTCACAACGATTATCTGGAGTTGATGGCGAGCGGAGGAGTGATTGCCCTCGCCATCGGCTTGTGGTTCGTAATTGTTTTCACCGGTGTCGCGCGACGGGCCGTCCACAACCGGAGCCAATTAAGACGCGCCGTCGTGGCCGGAGCCATAGTCGGAATAATCACCGTCGCAATTCATAGCCTGGTTGATTTCGGTCTCCACATATCAATAAATGCAATGCTATTTGCCGCGCTGGTTGCATTCGTGGTCATTGTCGAAAGGCAAACCCGGGAATCTCACGGCCTTCTCGGGACGTGAAATAGGTTGTCCCCAAGTAAGCGCGTGCCGTAGGCACGTAATGTTTATGGAAAGCACCGCCCTCTCACTTCCGCCGCAAAGACCGAAATACTCAGCATTTCGCTCTTCGCGGCGATGAGAAGAGGCAATCGCGTAGCTACGGAACATCTCGCCGCCTGTATATTTGTAAACAGGGCGATGATTCAGTTCACATCCTTCAGAGAACTAATCGAAGGACTATTGAGGCAAAGCCAGACTACGCCTCGTCGAAAAAACGTTTCGACAATGGCAACTTTGCTTTATACTCTGCCGAAAATTAACCATAGGAGGTTGGGTTATGACACGACTTTTAAAGGTCGTTTTTCAACTTTCATGGGCTTTGGGCGTGCTGAGCATTGTAGTGGCTGTGGTTGTGAAATTCGCGCATTTAGAATTTAGGGCGGGTGTAACAGCTCACACGTTGTTTCTGGTCGCCTCGACATTTTTCCTGTGCGCTCTGGCGACCCGCGCATTAGAGCGTTCGACGGCCGGTTAAGCATTGACGCGTGTTGCTGCTGAGGCTTATACTCACGCCCGTAGCAGCGGTTTTCACAGGACGGAAGGAGTCCTTCATCATGTCCAGGCAAAAACGCACCACCATCGCGATTTCACTATTTTTGGTTTTCGCCACCTCTCAGGTTTATCTGGTGAACAGTTTCGCGCGCGTTAATGCGCCAAGCGTCACCACAGGACAGCAACCCACTGGCGTCCTTTCGACGCAAGGGAATCAGGCGATCACTGTTAACGGTGTATCGACCAGTCCCGGCGCGACGATCCTGCCCGGTGCGACCGTTGAAACTCCTGCCGGCGTAGGAGCAACGATCGATTTTGGCCAGCTCGGCAGTGTGCAGATCGATCCGAACTCAAGAGTCACGGTGGATTTTCAGAACGGCAGCATTAAGGTCACGGTTTTGCAAGGATGCGTTACGCTGCACACCAAGCGCGGCACACGCGGAGAAGTCGACACGCAAGGCTCATCGCGGACGACGGATGCCGCCAAGGACGGAGTAGTGCACCTCTGTGCTCCAGGCGCTGTGCCACCGGGAACCTCTAACGGCGGTGGCGGTGGTTTGGGTGCAAAAGTTCTCGTGCCGGTTTTTGCGGCAACCGGCGCCACCTTCGCCCTGTTGGCTTGGCGCGGTAACAACCCGAGCCCGGGCGGTCCTTAATTCAAGAACCTAATCTTCGAAACGAGAGGCGTGCGTTCGTTAGCACGCCTTTTGTATGTCCACTCGATTGTCAACGAACTCTTCAAGGTTACGCTGGGTGGTTAGTGCGCAATCTGTCGCGCTCCTCGTAGTGCTCGTGTTCCTGGCGTGGACGGCTTTTTCAATCGGATTTGCAAACCTTTACACGAATCGCGCGGCAACGACTGGTCAGCTGGAAGCGACAAACTCCGCGATTAAACTGAATCCGAAAGATCCGGAAGCCCATTTCATGCGCGCTTCGATTCTCGTTAATGACGACCGCGTCGCTGCTAACGCTGAAGCGATAGAGGCGGTGGCGTTGCGCCCGCGCGATTACGTGTTCTGGCTGGGGTTGGCGCAAACGCGCGAACTCGACAACGATCTCTCCGGAGCCATCGCCGCCGCGACCCAAGCTGTGCGATTGGCGCCCTCCTATTCCCAGCCCCATTGGCGTCTCGGAAATGCGTTAGTTCGCGCCGGCCGTTTCGATGATGGGTTCAGCGAATTGCGAATGGCGGCGGCAAGCGACCCGGCGCTGCTGCCGTCGATCATCGATCTCGCCTGGCATCTGTCGAACGAAGATGCCGACTACGTTAAGAACGCAGTTCAACCGAACACTGTCGAGGCCGGGATCGCCTTGTCGAACTACTTCAGAGCGCATGGAAAGTTCGCGGAGGCGGTGCAAGTGATTCGTGAAGCAGGTCCGTCAGCGAATGATTATCGACAGCGATTAATCGCCGAATTAGTTTCACAAAAACATTTTGCCGATGCTTATCAACTCTGGGCGACCCGGCATGCCACGAATTCAGATAAAACGAATCCGCTATTCGACCCGAGTTTTGAAGAAACGCGCGATTTCACCGAGGCGGGCTTCGGATGGCGAACCGGCAAGCCTCAGCGAGTCGCATTCACCACGGATAGCCAGACTGCAGCAGAAGGGAAGGCGAGCCTGAAGATCGAATTCAACGGCGAATCTGAACCGGGGCTTGCGCTGCTATCTCAGCTGGCAATGGTGGAACCCAACAGTCGTTACACTTTGAAGTTTGCGGGTCGTAGCGACCAACTTGTGTCCGGGGGATTGCCGGCCATGAGGATTGTCGACGCTGATTCCAATGCCGTCCTGGGCGAATCCGTTTTGCGACAACAGACGGATGGCTGGTGGGAATACGCGATTGATTTTGCAGTGCCAGACAAAGCGTCGTTTATCGAAATTAGACTTCAGCGGCAGATTTGCAGCACGAATCCTTGTCCAATTTTCGGCACGCTCTGGCTCGATCGGTTTACGTTACAGAAGCGGTAAGGTCGGGCGCGAGCGCGCCATTACTCAACAGCAGGCGCGCGACGTCGCCGGCTTCGCTGCGTCGGCTCTTAATAATGCGCGAGCCTTCGAGCGACTTTCGCAAAACAGAAAATGCGAGTTGGGGCTGCGTGCGAGCTGACACGGTGTTGGCTAACAGTTCGAGCAAGCCCTGGCCGCGAGTCAACGTGCGCGGACGCCAACGCGCGCCCTCCGCGAATTTAGTTGAAACCACGAGTCCGATGCGCAAAGGCTTTTCGCCCACCGTTGCGCCGAGATCTTGAGCTCGCAATCGGGTTGAGATGGGCGAGTTTGGCTCGCGCAATCCGAGGAGTCGCGGGTAGGGATGCACGCGTCCAAGGCGATCGAGCACTGCGTATTCGTCCGAGTAATATGTGGCCCCCGCGCGAATCAGCTCCTTAACCAGAGTCGTTTTGCCAGTATGACTGCGACCGGGGATGACGATCGCATAGCCTTTCCAGGCAACCACGCCGGCGTGAACAAACACATAACGCGTCGCATGCTCCGCCACCGTGAGCTGAACGTGAGATTCAAAGGCGTTGAGAAGGTCGGTAAAATTTCGAGTTCTGGCAATTTGCTCGAGGTTCCAATACGCCAAATTAAACCGGCGCACTTTGCCGTCTCGTTGGTCGGAGTAGCCGATCACGGAATACAACTGGTCGACGACTTTAGCAGAGACCGGCTGTGAACCCGGCGGCAGCCTTTCTGTCAGTTGCTTGAGGATCGCCGAATCGTTTACGCGCAGTCCGACAGTAACGCCAAACGCTTTTACTGACATGCCTTCCACCCAACCCAGGCGGTCAAGTTTCGCCATTCAGGTTGAGGGCTTGCGGAATCGCGGGATAATTGCTGGTAGTCGCATCAGCAAGCTTGTTAAGATCGTCACTCTAAGGGACTGCGCGCGCAATGATCAAGCGTGGGATGATCTGCTGTGAAGCGTCGAGAAGTTAAAATCACGGCTTCAAATTCTCGGCCCGATTACAAGACGTCGGACGACGACTCGGTCGTGCCTGTCGGGCGGTTAATAGCAAAAGCGCTGGCTGGCTCATGGCTTAATCCGCCGCCTCGTTGTGAGCTGTCTACGGCCGAACTGGCTCGGATTGCGCCGCTGCTCATCAAGAGTGGCGCGGGCGGCCTCCTGTGGAGATGTATTCGCGAGACGGATTTCGCGCACACCAAGATCGGCGCGGATCTCCAGGCGGTGTATCGACTTCAGCGGCTTGAGTCGCTTGCTCATATTCAAAAGATCAAAACCGTAATCACGCATTTGCACGCCGCCGGCATCGACTCGGTGCTGATGAAGGGCTGGGGTGTTGCGCGGCTTTATCCAGAGGCGGGTCTGCGCCACTACACGGATCTCGATTTATGTTTCGCACCTGAGCGCGCGCGTGCGGCGCGAACGGCGTTGAAAGATCTAGGCCCGCTCGAGTTGTATGTTGATGTGCATCAAGGGTTGGGACGGCACGAGAAGCTTGCCTGGTCAGACATCCTGAGTCGCGCGGAGACTGTGAACCTGGAAGATGTGACCGTTCGCATTCTCGGAGCTGAAGATCACCTGCGTCTGTTGTGTCTGCATTGGTTGCGCCACGATGCGTGGAACCCTATCGGTTTGTGTGACATTGCCGCAGCGTTCGCTTCGCGGCGCCCGGATTTCGATTGGCCGATTGCGCTGGGCTCAGACCAGAAGCACGCGGATTGGATGGCTTGCGCGATCGGTCTCGCTCATCAGCTGCTTGGAGTTGACGTCGAGGGGACTCCGATCGCTGAACGTGCTCAAAGGTTGCCGACGTGGCTTGTGACGGAAGTGCTCGAGCAATGGGAAACTTGTCTTAACGCAAACTATAGGGACATAGCGCTGGCGGAGGTGGGGCCTTTACTTCGCTCGCCATCCCGAGTTGTTAAGGAGCTATCCGTGCGCTGGCATTATCCGATCCGGGCCACTATGGAAGTGGGCGGTAATTTCAACCAGTGGCCGCGCGCGCCCTATCAGGTCGCGGCCGTCCTGCTTCGATGGACAGAGTTTCCCAGACAGATCGCGATGTTGATTGCGCGCTGGTTTCGCGCCCAGAGACGACGGCCCCCTTCGTCGTCCGATACGCGCAACGATTTGCTGACTTTGAACAGCGAAATGTGAAACACTCCGACTCTCCACAGTCCCTTTGAACCCTCTCGCCTTCCGCTAATTTCTCTACTTCGCACTAGCTACAACGCGGTTGCGAGTGCGTCCATCCTGGAAGTTCCTACCGTATAACGCTTTCCCCAATCTATACGTCGTGAAGCGTTCTGGCTTAAAAATCATTTTCTGCGTGTTGCTGGCACTGCCCTCCGTGGCATTCGCACAAGCGACCAAGCCGGCGGTCGAGTACCGCTCGCTACTCAACATTCCATTCACGCAAGCTGAAGGCAATTTCGAAATCTGTGAACTACAAATTGTCTTTCCGTCGCCAGCCTACGATCGCGCGACGTTGAGTATCACTGAGGAGTCAGGCGAAGAGGTGGCCAGCGTTCCGTTACACCTGCAGTCGTATTTGAAATTCCCAATCTTCGGAACATTCGTCCCGGACGTACCCGACACAATTAGAATCGGCAAGTCAGGGGACTTCGTCTTAACTATCAAAGCCGCCGATGAAGTTATTACCAGGTTTCCATTCACTATTGTTTCCGAAGTAGGTGCCGACCCGTATGCTCGACCGAAGGGTTACTTGCGCGACGGTCCGTGGCGTGACTTAGCATATCTCTCACTGCCCGTGTATGGCGAAAACGCAAACATCAAATTCAACTGGTGGATGAGCTTGCGCGAATTGCCTGTCGATATGACCAACCCAGCCGTGCGCATTCGGCTCATGCAAGGCTACAAGGAAGTAGCGAGAAGCACCGCAGCGCAAACTTTGACCAAACAGGACTGGCAATTCTTCGCGACCGAACTCGTCAAGACCCGGGGAAGAAATAAAGGGCCGCTGACAATGACTGAACTCGTCGCGCACGACTCGAGTTACCTCCTAATTGTGGAAGCGAATAACGTCCCGATAAAATCGTACCGCCTGGAAGTTCGCGATGGACATCTGCAGCGTGCGGATCAGAGCCGCATAGATTTCGAACCTCACGCAGACTTCATTTCGCCCCGCTTCATCGAGACGAGTGGCGGTGCACCGGCATCTGCTCCGGCGGTCACTGACGCGTACTGGCTGCGACGCAGTGGCGTACGACGCTCATTTGCGCCGTTCGCGGCAAGACCCGAACAGCCTCAACAGATCGGCAAAAAAGAGTAAACGCGCGATATCGCTGGCCACCGACATCGTGTCTAAGATTCGCTTGGGCATCCCCACGCCAAGGCTAATCTCTCGACCTACCGCTAGCTTCCACAGTCGATTCCGCCTTTTCATTCCGAATCAGGCCAAAATCACCCGTTCGACGCCAGTTTTCTGGACACTCGTCCGAATTGGCCGTTTAATACTGATACAAATAGGAATCTCGCGAGGCGCCGGCCTGTTGTCAGTAGCCCACTTCAGCCCGGGGCCAGTCAAAAGATGGCGTTGACTTGGAAAATGAGCGGGGATATACTCCCGGCCACTTTCTTCGAGCCGGCGAAGTCAAATAGAACAGAAGTTCTCTCATAAATTGGGAGGGGGATACACTCTTGAGAGTCAAACACCAAAAAGGACTGACGGTAACAGCGGTCCTGGTAATTCTGGCAGTCACGCAACTATATGTTGCTGTGGGCTTCGCCAGTCCGAGCGACGCGAACAAGGTTACAGCTACTACGCCCCAACTCATGGGCGTACTAACTACTCGCGACAATAAAGCGGTCACAGTTAACGGCGCGTCTGCAGTAAGCGGCGCGACAATTCCAAGCGGTGCGCAGATCGTGACGCCTGACGGCGTCGGAGCTACGCTTCGTCTGGGACCGTTAGGCTCGCTGTGTATCGCACCCGGTTCGCAAGTCACAGTTGAATTCAATCGCGCGACTGGGACAATCACGGTCACAGTTACCGCGGGTTGCGTGATTCTTTCAACGAACAAGGGAACTACCGGAACAGTCGTTACTCCGCAAGGCACAGCCGGACAGACCAATCCCGCAGGGAGCGGCGCAATCGACGTTTGCTCGCGGCCCGGCTCGCCGACTGCCGTGAATCAAGGCGCAGCGGCCGACGCGGGAGCAGGAGCTTCGGCGCTGGATTGTAGTGCAGCCGGTGCAGCGGCGGCTCCGCCCACCGGAATTCCAGTGGCGGCAACCGGAGCGATGATTGGCGGCGGCGCTGCGGCATTGTATTTTCTGTTCCGTGGCGGGAACCCGAGCCCATCCGGACCGTAAGCACGAATTTCGTTCTAGCGGAAGCGGAAGACGATTAGTAATGCGAAGTCAGCGTGGCTTTTTGGCTACGCTGGCTTCGAGTTGTTTTGAGGTCAATTCCTGCGGGCTACTGAGCCATGGTTAAGAAGAGTCAGAAAAAAAAGACCAAGAAGAAGAAAACCGCGCTCGTTATTTGTCGCGACAGAAAAGAATTCTGGACTACTCAAAAACAGTTCTGGCAATGGATTCGTGAAGGCGTAGTCGTTAAGACTGCGGACAAGCCGCTGACCGGCGCTTTTCTACGCGAATACGAAGAACTCATGGTGCTGGTAAGTAACACCGTTCTGAATTTGGCGCATCCCAACCATATGCGGGAAGCGCTGGCATCCCGTCGCATCGGCCTGGGGCGAAAGTAGCGCCGTAAATTTTTTGCAAAAAGATGAAAACTGGTAGAGGCAAGTCCAATAGCGACGCGCTTTTGGTTTCTCACCCTTTTGTGCTGGTGTTGATGCTCATCGTGCTTGTCGCGCTGGTATGGCGCGCAGGCCGAACGGGTATCGGCGCCTTCTTTACGACCTCTGCCGCCGCGACAAGCCGCCTGAATGCGGCTGATTCGGCAGTGAAACTGAGTCCTGGCAATTCC
>Ga0134126_10002752_pt1 | contig 22088 bp, 20 predicted proteins | sample KB31752_FD_96881 | JGI IMG/M metagenome (GOLD analysis project Ga0134126, IMG submission 96881) | Terrestrial soil microbial communities with excess Nitrogen fertilizer from Kellogg Biological Station, Michigan, USA - KB3-175-2 | ecosystem: Environmental > Terrestrial > Soil > Unclassified ... | reverse complement strand
TGAAACCATCGGAGCGCGATCCGACGGTCTCGGTACGTCTGGCCGAGCTGCTGCACGAGGCGGGTTTGCCAAAAGGTGTTTTCAACGTCGTACATGGTGACAAGGTCGCTGTCGATGCACTGATCGCTCATCACGACGTCGAAGCGCTTTCTTTTGTAGGCTCAACCCCCGTCGCTGAATACATTTACTCGGAGGGAACGAAGCGCGGCAAACGAGTCCAGGCACTGGGTGGGGCAAAAAACCATTTGGTCGTAATGCCCGACGCCGACCTCGACCAGGCTGTCGATGCGCTGATTGGCGCCGCGTACGGTTCCGCGGGCGAGCGGTGTATGGCCATCTCGATCGTCGTAGCAGTTGGTACCGTCGCTGACGAGCTGGTCAAGCGCCTCGTGCCGCGTGTCAAAGCACTTAAAATCGCCGCCGGCTCAGATCCTGATGCGCAGATGGGGCCGCTGGTCACGGCGGCGCATCGCGCGAAAGTCGTGAGCTACATTGAAACGGGGATCCGGCAGGGCGCCAAGCTGGTCGTCGACGGCCGAAGCTTCACCCCTGAAGGGGCGCTCGAGAACGGCTTTTTTCTGGGAGGCACCCTTTTCGATCATGTGACGCCTGACATGACGATCTACGCCGAAGAGGTCTTCGGACCGGTGCTGGGCGTCGTGCGTGTGCCGGATTGCGCGAGTGCCGTAGATCTGATTAACGCTCACGAATACGGCAATGGAGTTGCCTGCTTTACCTCTGACGGGGGCATTGCACGCACCTTCGCGCGACAGATCAAAGCTGGCATGGTGGGTATCAATGTGCCCATCCCGGTGCCGATGGCCTGGCATTCATTCGGGGGCTGGAAGCGCTCGCTGTTCGGCGACCACCATGCCTATGGGATGGAAGGCATCCGCTTCTACACACGCTACAAGAGTGTCATGCAGCGCTGGCCCGATTCAATTGCGAAGGGCGCTGAATTCACCATGCCGGTCGCCAAATGACGCGATGCCCTATTCCCCACGGCGCTCGGCGGTGAATACCAGCGACGCGTATGACTGTATCGTCGTCGGCGCAGGGACCGCCGGCTGCGTGTTGGCCAACCGCCTCTCAGCAGATCCTGCCCTGCGTGTGCTGCTACTGGAGGCGGGCGGGAAAGACAATTATCACTGGATTCATATTCCCGTGGGCTACCTCTATTGCATAGGCAATCCACGTACCGACTGGCTTTACAAGACGGCAGCGGAGCCTGGGCTTCACGGCCGCTCGCTGCTGTATCCGCGCGGACGCGTTCTCGGTGGCTGCTCGTCGATCAATGGCATGATCTACATGCGCGGGCAGCAACAAGACTACGATGAGTGGGCTCGAGTGACCCGCGACCCGCGCTGGTCATGGGCATCTGTCCTGCCCGTCTTCAAAAGGAGCGAGGATTATTACGGCGGTGCGAATGCATGGCACGGCGCCGGCGGCGAATGGCGGATCGAGAAGCAACGCCTCAAGTGGGCAATCCTGGAGTCCTTCAGCCAGGCGGCACAACAGTCGGGTATTCCCGCCACGGACGACTTCAATCGAGGTGACAATACGGGCGTCGGTTACTTCGATGTGAACCAGCGCAGCGGTTGGCGCTGGAATGCCGCGAAGGCATTCTTGCGCCCTGCACGGCAGCGGCCCAACCTGACGGTGATCACCGGGGCTTGTGCCCACAGAGTTCTGTTTGAAGGGCGCCGCTGCACGGCTGTGGAATTCGACGACGCGACGGGGCGTCATGTCGTGCGAGCCCACCGCGAAGTGGTGCTTGCGGCTGGCGCCGTCAATTCACCGCAATTATTGGAATTGTCAGGAGTCGGCTCCGGTGCCCGTCTGCAGTCACTTGGCATCTCCTTGATACACGATGCCCCCGGTGTCGGGAATAACCTGCAGGATCATTTGCAGTTGCGTATGTCGTTTCGAGTCTCCGGCGTGTCGACACTTAACACGCTGTCGGCGAGCTGGTGGGGCAAGTCGCTGATCGGCTTGCGCTACGCACTGACTCGCAGCGGGCCGCTGTCCATGTCCCCGTCCCAATTGGGAGCTTTCGCGAAGAGCGATCCTGGCGATCCGCAGATCGATCGACCGGACGTCGAGTATCACGTACAGCCGTTGTCGCTCGATCGTTTCGGCGATCCTCTGCACAATTACGATGCCTTCACCGCCTCGGTGTGCCACCTTCGGCCCAGCTCGCGCGGCAGCGTCCACATCGACTCGCCGGAGCCCAAGGCGCCGCCGCGGATCGCACCGAACTATCTGAGTACGGACCACGACCGCCATGTTGCGGTCCAGGCGCTACGCTTGACGCGCCGAATCATCGCCGCGCCGGCGCTTGGTCGCTACCAACCGCAGGAGGTCATACCCGGAGAACAGTTCCAATCCGACGAGGAGCTGGCGCGGGCCGCTGGGCAGGTGGGCACTACAATTTTTCACCCCGTTGGGACCTGTAAGATGGGAGTCCGGGAGGATCCTCTGGCGGTGGTCGACAGCGAATTGCGCGTAATCGGCGTCGAGGGCCTGCGCGTGGCAGATGCCTCCGTGATGCCCTCGATCACATCTGGAAACACCAACTCGCCGACGCTGATGATAGCGGAGCGTGCCGCGGAATTGATCCTTCGAACATCTCAGGCCATTGCAAACGCAGTCACATAGCGCTCAACTGTCACACGGAATCGTGCGGGTGCTGCTGCGTTTCTGCAAGCGCCGTCAACGCAACAGTCGAGTGTGCATACGCTCCCCCGGCACGCATCTCCGCGGCCACCCAGATTGCCTCCATCAGCTCTTGAGCGGTAGCGCCCTGACGCAACGCCGACTTGGTGTGGCCGCGAATGCAGTAGGGGCACTGCGTCACGTGCGCCACCGCGACCGCAATGATCTGTTTCATTTTCGAGGAGAGCGCGCCCGGCGCAAACACCCGTTCGCTGAATGCCTGAAACGCCTTCTCCGTCTCCGGAGCCAGCGAACGCCGCTTCTCCGCAATCTCCAGCGAGGAGGGAGGATAAATTGAATCGCTCATCAGGGTGCTCCCATGCATATGCTCGAGCCCTGATAGCACTAGAACCGCGGCATTGGCGCAATAGGCAATTGTCTCGATTCGCAAGCCACGGCGCAGGTGTATGCTGCGGTACGGACACCCATGTTGGCCCGCTCCCTCGTGAAACTTCTTGTCCAGCCCCCCTTTCACCTCGAAGCGACTGTGCGGGTCCTGCAGCGTCGACCAACCAATCTCATCGATACCTGGGAGCAGCAGCACTACCTGCGGGTCATCCGAATCGACGGCAAACCCTTCCTCGTCGAAGTGGAAAACCGCGGCTCCATCTACGCTCCGGATGTGAGACTTTCGATTCTGCACGCCGGGAACGCAGCCGCCGCGACGGCGACGCGCAGGCGTGAAGCGGCGCGGATCACGAGGGCGATACTCGGGCTCGATGTGGATGCTGGCGCTGCGCAACAACGTGCGGAAGCGGAAGCTGCGCTGCACACGACGGCGCTGGCCCTGGATGGGATGCGGCCGCCACAGTTTCCGGATCTCTTCGAGACCTTCGCGAGCGTGATCCCGTTTCAGCAGCTGAGCCTCGAGGCGGGCATGGCAGTCGTGGCGAAGCTCATCCGCCGCTACGGGCAGGCGCTATCGTTCGCAGACCGCCGCCGCTTTGCCTTCCCGCGCGCGGACATCATCGCTGACAGCCGTCTATCGGGCCTCGAGCGCTGCGGCATGAGTCGGCACAAATCTCACGCGCTGCGCACGGCGGCGCGCGCGATCGCCTCCGGCGCGCTCACGGCAGCGGCCATCCGTGAGCTTCCCTCTTCCGCAGCGCTCTCGCGTCTGGTGCAGCTGCCCGGTATCGGCCCCTGGAGCGCAGCGCTGATTCTGCTGCGCGGGTTCGGACGGGTTGACGTATTTCCGCAGGCAGACTCGGGCGCCGAAAGCAGTCTCATGGCGCTCATGCGCTTGCGCTCGCGGGCTTCCCTCTCCCGCGTGGTGCAGCGATTCGGCGAGTATCGCGGATTTTTGTATTTTTACGGTCTTGGCAGCCGGCTCCTCGCCGCTGGCCTGATACATCCCGCCAGGAGCGAGCGGAATGCGACTGCCCAGCGCAGGCCGGTGCTCTCTGGGAAGCAGTCAGCTGCGACGCGCACGCGCGCCCGCAGGCGGAGCAATGGAACGGCGCACCTGCGCAAGACGGGCCCGTAACGCCGGCGCCGCGGCGGCCGCAGCGGGACTGCGGCCCATCACGTCGATGGAATGGCTGATGGCATCCAAGCTCAGGCTCAGCCCGGTGCGCACACCCACCTGCTTCAGTGCCGATCGAAATCCGGGGTCCGCCTCGAGCTCGCTCTCCCCCAGGGTCTGCGCCTTGGAGATCAGATCACCGAGCACGCTGACAGCACGTTTCACAGCCGCGGGAGAGGTGAAATCGCGGCCGCTGCTGAATTGCGCCACCTCCGGCAGGCTGCTGACGAAGCTGCGCATTGCCCGGCTCTGGGCCGCATTGCGCGGCTCATTGGAATGCATCAGCGCCTGTGCCGCGCCCATCATGGCAAACGGTGCCAGCGCCGCGTGCGTAAGCACGGGCGTGCCGGACACCAGGCCGCTGAGCGGGAGTGCCACCAGTCCCAGCCCGGCGACAACGTGCATCAGGTGCATCACGCCGCGCTCCACGGTGAACACCCCATGCAGCAGTGCCTTCAGTGGCGACAGTGCCAGCAGCGCTGCACCAGCCAGACACCCGTAGGCGCTCAGCGCAGCGCCGTTGATCTGCAGATGTTGGTAGGCCACGAACAGCGCCGCGGCGCCGACCAGGCTCAGCACCCAGTGCAGCAGGTGTCCGGCGAGCGGCCTGCGCCGCGTTGGCTGCGGCACCATGTGCCCCTCTCTGGCAGCCTGTGCCGCCGCGCGCAGCTCATCGATGTTCAGACTGCTCATGGCATCTCCCGGCACGTCAATGCGACCCGGCGCAGGTCAACTCCACGCGCCGGTTGTGTGCCCGACCCTCAACGCTGTCATTGCTCTCGACCGGGCGCGTGAAGCCGAAGCCGTTGGCCGTCAGCTTCTTTGGGGAAATCCCGAACTGCGATAGCAACGCCTGGCGTACGGCCTGCGCGCGCCTCAGCGACAGGTCCTGGTTCAACTTTGCCGTACCGACGTTGTCGGTATGGCCATCGATGTCGAGCACCGGCTGCTTCGATTGCACTACTGCCTGCGCGATGTTCCGCAGCGCCGGTTGTGACTCCGGCAGCAGTGTCGCACTGCCGGTATTGAAGTAGATGCCGGACAGCTCCACGTGGCAGGACCTGTTCAGCTGCTCGGCGATGCCGCCGGACGAACCCAGCGCGACCGGCGGCGGCAGATCGATCTTCGTGACCTGCTGGCTGGCGACATGGCCTTCGCGCGACAGGCTCCACTTCAGCGTGACCGGCCACGCCGGACTGTCGAGCCACCAGAACTGCGCCTGCAGCGAGTTGCCACCATTCACGAGCGTCCCCTGGACATGCAGGGCCGGCAGCAGCACCGGCACACCGTCCAACAGCACAGGCAGCGTCACGGGCGCGGCCTCCACCCGCCGCAGGTCGCCCCGGTAGTAGGTGTGGCCGGCTGTCGTGAACAGCGACGCCATGCCCGCCAGCGGCGAGTCTCCCGCCTTACCTCCTCCGGACTGTGCTGCCACCCGCTGCAGCAGCGCCCCGATGCCGCCCATCGGATCCTCACCGTCGATGACGCCGATCACGTAGGGAACCGCAGCGCCAGTCTTCAGCAGCATCAACCCCCTCATGGAAGTTTCCTCGAATGTCTGCCCGGCGAACATCTGCGGATCCAGCGACGAGTAGAACAGGTTGATGCGTGTCGCCTGCGCGATGTCCTGCCGGCGAACGCGGCGATGGAGCACGAACTTGCTGAGGTCAGCGCTGGCACCGGCATCCGCTGGAGCGCTGACACGGACCTGGTAGTCAATTGCATCGGCCGAGACATCCCTCACTGAGTCCCATTGCTCGATGTCGGTGCCCGAATAGGAATGGGACTCGTTGCCACTGCTCACGACGTAGGTGCTGCGCACAGTGCTGGTGAGTACCAGACCCGTCACCGGCAGGATGGAGGCGATGTCCGCGGGGCCCCCGTGCGCGGACCCCGCATACGTGGCAGCCCCCGCGTGTGCGGCGCCCGCGCCCGTACTCGTACGGGCGCCTGCGGCAGCGGCCAGTGAGCTACAGACAGCCAGCGCGGCGCATATGGCAAATCGCGCCGGTGTCGCCGGGGCGGTCACGAATGCCCGACCTCGCAGCCCTTGACCGGTGGATTCAGGACCTCGTGGGTGTGCTCGAACACCTGCTTCTGGGTGCTGAGTTTCTTGCTGACCACATCGGCGACGAAGGCAATGGGCAGCGGCATCACCTGCGTGTCGACGCCGACACTTCCGTACGTGCTATACGTCGTGCGACTGCAGGGCGGCGTGAGCATGATCCCGGTGGACATCGCTGCGGAATTGACCATCGTGACCACGCTCACGATGTTGCTGTAGGCGACTGACGAGGCCCCGAATACCCCGACACCCAGTCCGAGGCGGGGCGCCTCGATGGCGAGCACCAGCCCGGAGACGCCCGGACTGTTGGCGAGCGCGGTGCTCACCGCCGGCTCATCACCGCTCATACTGGCGGTGTCGGTCGCGCCCGCCCGGGTCGCCGTAAATCCGGTGGATCCGGAAAACACATAGTCGCCCGAGAACTGCTGGGCCGCATGGTCGCCTGCCAGGAAGACATTGGCGCTGAAATCCGTGCCCAGCTGGATCACCAACGGAAATCCGCCGACGGGAAACGGGATGTTGAAAACATAGGGCAGGTGCATCACCGGCACCTTCACCGCGCCGTTACCAGGCTTGCCCCAGCGTCCGACGAAGTCGACGTGGATTTTGCCCTGCATGTTGCTGAACTGCGCGCGGGCGCTATCCAGGTCCCCGTCGACGATCTTCAGTGCCCCGGCGACCTGGAAATTGCTCACATCCGCCCGGGCTTTGAAGCGCACATCCAGGTTATCCGAAATGATGCTGAACAGGCCCGCCAGTTTGCCGCCGACCTCCTTGAGTTTCTGCAGCTTCTCCTCATCCTGCTGCTTGATTGCCGCGACGGAGTCGCGCACTTTGTTCAGCGCGCTGATCTGGTCTTGCAGCTTGCCGCGGCCCTGCTGGTACTGCTGCGTCAGGGCCTGCTGGCCGGCGGCATCGCCCTTGCCCTGCAGGAAGGACAGTTGCTTCTGGTATTGCAGATCCATATCGGCCACCGACGCCTGGTCCGTCTTCAGTGACGCATCGAGGTCAGCCAGTTTCTTGAGGTTCTTCTGCAAGTCCCGCTCATCGTCCGCCGCCTCCTTCTCGGCGTCTTCCAACTTGTCTTCCATCTGCTCCGGATCACCGTCATCCTTCTTGCGCGCCTCCAGGTACAGCGTCGCACCGTCAGGCTGGGTGGCATACGCCATGGAATATTCGAATCCCAGCGACTCCCCGGAGTGAGCGTCACCCAGCGGCCGGGTCTCACCGTAGTCCCCGTCCGGATCGTCATCGTTTTGGTTCCCCGCACCCGAGCCATCCGGCGCGCCAGGCGCCGGCTCGTCCTTCACGCGGCGCAGCGACGGCATCAGCTCCGTGTCGCTGGCCCACAGCGCCGGCAGCAGCCCCGCCGGCGGTCCGCGGCGTCCGGTGGCGGCCGTTCGTGCGGGCACGAGGTGCGGACGGTAGCCGGTGTAGTAATCCGCCAGATTCGGGGCGCCATTGAACTCGATGTCGGCGTTGGTGAACGCCTGCGTCAGGCTGGCTGGCGAGGTATGCACGACGGTGATGGCCCCCGCCGTACCCACGCTGTCCACGTGCCGGACCGCGATGTCGTAGACCCACAGGATGCTGCCGGGCTTGATGCTGGCCACCACCGGCTCACTGCCGACGAAGCGGAAGGTGCTGCCGTCACGACTGACGGCGAGCAGCGCGCGCATCGCCTCATCCTTGCTCACGGCCACGGTAGCCGGGCTCCATTGGACATCGAACTTCGTGGGCGTGATTTCTCTGACCGTGCGCAGATAGGCACGGATCTGGTCCGGGTCGCTGCCATTGAAGAGAGTGCCGGCCACGGCCAGCGTCGCGCCCGGCGGCCGAGCGCCACGCTGCGCGGAGCTCAGCGGGATGCTGCTGCCGCCCGCTGCGGACGAGCTGGCGGGTGCAGCGTCATGCCGGCTGCAGCCCGGCAAGAGCAATGAGGCCAGGATGATGGCCGAGGCGCCATGGCCTGCAATGCTGCGACAGCGGGACTTATGGCGATCAACGCCCGGGCTATTCATGCCCCCCGCCCAACGTGGTCTGCGTAAAGCCCTTGGGAATGGCGAACCGATCCGCCGGCAGCGACTGACGCTCGACACTGGAGACAGTCTCCGCGCTCTCCACGCTGCCGTCGCTGCCCAGTTGGCGCGTGCGCACGGGGAAGCCGTCGACCTTGCCATACACGGCCATCTGCTGCGCGGTTGCGCGCGCGCCCGGGAGTGCGGAGACCACGTCCTTGGTAATGGCCGCAGCCTTGTGGACGGCATCCACCAGTTCGTCCCCTCCGGTGAGGGATCCACGGGAGGCGATACAGGCATCGCTGGATACGGCCCCGCTGCGACGCACCTGCCATACCTCGCAGTCCCAGCTGCCCACATGGTCAGTTTTGCCGGTGTCGGTCATGGTGAGGCTGGATTGCGAGCGTCCCGCCATGAGTCCTTTCATGCGTTCCTCCATCGCAGCGCGCTGGTCGGGAGGCAGTCTCTGCAGCATGGCCTGCATTTGCTCCTGCATCTGGCTCTGCTGCCCGGCGAGCGCTGCCTGGTCTATCTCGAAGAATGTGCGTTTCGGCACGTCCACCTGCCAGACGCTGCCGTCGCGCACCAGCACGAAATTACTGACATGACCGTCCGCATCCAGCGTATCCATGCGGAACTGCCCCTCCTGGGCATAGAGCACCGCTTCGGGGCGCGTTTTGCCGTCAAAATCCGTGCGATTCATGTGCACGATAGTGCCGCCCCGCGCGACAGCCGTGGCGCCCGCAAAAATCAGAATCATGAGGCATCGTTTCATCGCTCTCCCCCCACGGGCATTGCCGTCCGCATTCAGAATTTCGACATCGCCGCGCTCACCAGCGCCTTCGCCTTGTCTTCGTTCGCGAAAGTGCTGACTTTCACCAGCACGTCCTTCCTCACCGCCTCGAACTTCGCTCCGACGCCGGCCGAGCGCTCCCATGGACCTGCGTTCGTGACGTTCTCAGCGCCGGTCAGGTGCGCGGCTTGCGTGAATGTCTGGCCGTTCATCTGCTTTGCCATCTCGTCCACGCTGAGCGTCTTGGTGGTCGTGACGGTATGGGTGCCGGCAGATTTCTGGGCGGTTGCGGCTGCTCTGGCGCCCGTTCCATCGGCGGGTGGTCGGTCCGGCACCTGCTGCTGTGTCGTGACCTGCATTTGCATGCCGCCCACAGCCGCACCACTCATTTTTGCTACCTGCAGGTCCTGCCTGAAATCGTAGTTGCCGCCTTGCCAGGCGAACTCGAGCTCGTAAACAAGGGGCAGGCGGCCTGGCTGCCGCGGCAGCTCGTAGGTACAGGTCCCATCCTGCGCTTTCGGCGTCGTGGCCAGTGTGCCCACGATCGCTTCAACCTCAGCCCGGGACAATACGTCGCAGGGCTTCATGGGCCGCGGCCGCCCTCCAAGAAAAGCCATGGCTGCGGCCACATTCGCTGCTCCGTCGAGCGCCAGCGGCTTGTCGATACGCTTGAAGGCCGCATCCACCAGCGCCGCCGCCGCCTTGAGCGTCATGGTCGAACCGGTGAAATCGATGCTGATCATCTGATCGGCCCGCAGCGCATTGAAGATGCAGCAGTTGAGGGGTGTGAGCTTGGCCTCGTCCCACTCGCCGGTGATCTGCGAGCCATCCTCCGACACCATGGCCTGCTTTGCCTTATCGGACAGCACGGTGGTGCCCTTCAGAATGCCATTGAGTAAATCCCCGATGTGGTACTCCGACTGCCCCCCGTCATAGTCGACGCTCAAAGTGACAGTTTGGAACTTCGCAGTCTGGTAGACGCAATCTGGACCGTCGGCAACGGGACTGCCGTTGGAAGCGCGGTAGGGTGGCGTCCCCAGCGGCGCCCCCAGCGCCGCCTCGACCTCTGTAGTCTGCAGCAGTGAACAAGGATCCTTGTAATGGAACTCATCGCTGTACGACTGTGCCATGGGCGGCCGGTGCGACGCGACCGCCGGCTGGGCCGCGGATGATGACGGCGGCTTGCTGCATGCGGCCAAAAGCGCGCCGGCAATCAGCGGGAATATCCAGCATGCTGCCCGGCGTCGCATTCTTGTCCCGTCCAGGTCGGCGCACCCTGCGTTGTCGGGCAATTATCAGAATCTATAGCAGCAGGGTCTTGGACTATGCGAAGCCCGGTCTGGTCCATGACGAACCGTGCCATCCCATATCGGCGCCATCAGCTTAAGGACCGCCATCAGCCGCCGGATGAGTTCTCCAGGCGCGCCTCCGACGGCGTCATTCCATAGCGGCGGCGGAACATCCGGTTGAAGTACGACAGATCCTGGAAACCGGCATCCCAGGCAATTTCACTGATCCTGCGCGAGCGCAGCCCAGGGTTCGCCAGCATGCGGCGCGCCAGCGCCAGACGTTGCTCGAGCACGAAGCCGGAGAACGTCGAGCCCTCCGCCTCGAACAGCATCTGCACGTAACGCGGCGACAGGCCGTGCCGAGCGGCGATGTCGTTGATCGATAGACCTCCTTGGGTGACCTTGTCGCGAATATCGCTCTGGATTGCACGAAGGCGCGCCGCGCGCACTCCATTTCCTTGAGCGATATGAGCCGCATCGGCGCACGCTCCCATCACCAGCGCCGCCAAATCATAGAAGTGGGAGGCCACGATGCGGCGCAGCTCCGGTGTCACCAGCGCCTTCGTATCGTTCATGACCTCCGCGTAGCTGGCCAGCAGGCGCAGAGCGGCATTGTCATGCGGCACCGTGCGGCCCAATGCTGCATCGATATCCAGCGACATGGATCGCAGCCTGGCGCGGCTGAACCGCAGGTTGCAGATACGCGTGTGCGTATGTCCAACGGCCACGCCGGGCACATCATTGGATACGAAGACTGCTTCGCCGGCCTTGACCACCGCCTCCCTATCTTTCTCCCGCACGGTTGCCCCGCCGCGCAAAAGACAGGTCAAAATCACATCATCATTCTGCGTAATGGCGCTGGTGCGCGTGCAACGCACCGGGGACATGTCCCCTACGCCGATACCGAAATCCGGCAACCCGTACAGGGACAGATCGAACTCGAATGCTCCAGAGAGCGGCTCGATGTCAACGCTCATGATGGGGCGGCAGACGGCCTCGCGCACGGCCTCGACGCGGTCCCGTTCCGCAAATCGGGCACTACTGACGCGCAGGGATAGCAGACCGTCGTCCATGATGGTCATTTGACACCTGGTTTGGTGGTTGGCTTTTCCGTGAGCTTACCCCCGGCTCATCACGACAATCCACTCGACATCGCCGACGTCGAAGCCGATGGCGTGCCGAGGACAGGCAGGCCACCCCGGGAGGCGTGCGCAGGCGAGACCGCGCCTGTGCGAGGTATCGGTAATGTTCTATCATATTTGGATAATAAAGGACCCCTGGACAAGAGAGTGCGTATCCGCGCCTCATCGCTACGCGAGCGTACCCTCGCGACCATCGCATCGTTCTACGACGCCGCACTGGATGAGACCCGTTGGGCGCAGGCGTTGGAGAATCTGAGCCGACTGACCGGCAGCCAGGCAGCCAGCTTCTGGGTATTGGATGCAGCCAGCGAGTCGAGCCTGCTGACCTTCGTTTCGATCAATTTCGATAAGCGCACCATCGAGGAGTACCTGGGCGGAATGGCCCAGGTTGATCCGACGGTGAGACACCTGCTGGCCCATCCCAATCATTCCATCGTCCATGACGGTATGCTCGGTGTCTGTCGGGACGAGCAGAGCCGCCGATACCTCGACTGGCATGAGCGAACCGTGGAGACCCGATACCGTCTCGTCGGGCAGACTCGTCTATCCGCGCAGCTCCAGGCCGGCGTGGCACTGCATCGCAGCCGTCGCGTCGGCCTGTTCGATGCGCGCGATATCGAGCGATTCTCGATGGTGCACGCCCATCTGAACCGCGCACTGGCCATCGGGGCGCGGATCGGATCGCTCGGAACTCTGCGACAGCTCGACGAAGAACTGCTCGAGCGCAGCGCAGCGGCAGTGCTATTGCTGGATGCGCGCGGACGCGTGGTCTACCTGAATCGCACCGCTGAGGCATTACAGGCTCAGGGTGAGGGGCTGCGGATCGCAGCGGACGGGGTGCACTTTGCCAGCGTGCGGGACAGCGCGCAGCTGCAGTGCCTCATCGCGGATGCGCTCGCCTCGCTGCGGGGGCCGCGCTTCGGCGCGGCCGGCGTCATGCGCGCGGCGCGGCCCTCCGGCCGACCGGCGTATGGCGTATGGGTCGCAGCAATGCCGCGTCCCTCCTTCGCCCTCACGCTCATGCGTGCCGCCGTCTGCGTAGTCATCAGCGATCCTGATCGCCGTAAGGCGCCGCCGGCGCGACACCTGCAATCCCTGTTTTCCTTGACGCGCGCCGAGGCAACTCTCGCGATGCGCCTCGCGGCCGGTGAGTCGCTGCGATCCGCGGCGCAAGGGCTGGGAATCACCTACGGCACCGCCCGCACGCGTCTCACGCAACTGTTCCAGAAGACGCGCAGCCACAGTCAGAGCGAGCTGATGCACCTGTTGCTCAGCGCGATCGCCTGGAGCTGATGCAACCGGTAATCCGAATCGCGACCGGTGACAACTAGCATTTGCTAGTTGTCCTGCGCCCCGCTCGCACGACAATTCGTTCGCGCGACCGTACGGGGATCCAACCATGAAAGCATTCGTCTGCATGTTGCTGGCGCTGGTGTGCACCACCGCCGTGGCCCAACCCCCACCCAATCCGCTGGCCATCTTGCGCAATGCCATGAAGCGGGCGGTACAGCAAGGCAGCCAGCCTGCGCGACCGACTCAGGCGGCGCAGTCCGCGGCGGCCGCCGACGGCGCCTCGACGGCACCGTCGGCACCGAGCGCACCGCTCACCATCGACGAGCAGCCGACCCCAGCGGCGCCGGTGCAGATCGATTTCAAAGCCCTGCCGGACGTCGAGGGAGTGCACCTGGGCATGCCGCTCGAAGATGCGCTGACAGCCCTTCGGGCTCAGTACAAGGGTGCCGTGCAGGTCACCGCCCCGATCGCCTTTGAGGGCACCAGCCAGCCGGCCGTTTATCAGTTCGGCGCGAACATCGTCTATGCCGGATCCAGCCCCGACGTCGTGTGGGTTGAGGTGACTGCACCCCCGCAGGCGCCGCGTGTGTGGCGCATCCAGCGCCGACTCGCCAATCAGCAACCCATGCTCCACGCCAACGTGCTCGCCGCGCTACGCAAGAAATATGGACCCGAGACCGTGGCGTTCAAAAACAATGCGGAGTATTCGACCTCGCCGGATGCCATCGCGCGCTCGGATGTCGATGCCTACACCCTCTGGTGGATCTTCGATGAGCGCGGCCGCCCGCAGCCCCTGCCGGCTTCAGGACCTGCGGCGCTGGGCAACTGCGTAGCGCCGCTGGAGGCACACACCGACGACATCAGCCGGTCGTTTCACGTCTTCAATCTGAGTTCCCCGGATTCGCAAGGAGTCGTTGCCAGAAATTTCTGCACCTCATCGCTGGTGTTCGTGAGCGCACATCTGGGCTACGGGCAGGTCATGACCGGCTTCAGCGTGGAGGCGGACGAGTTTCCGCTCGGCTCGCGGGCCGCGGCAGCCGCGTTCGCCGCGGCTCGCGCGGCGGCCCAGCGCCAGCACGATGAGACGCTGAAGAAGGCGGCAGGCAACACACCGACGCTCTGACCGACGCTGTGAACCGAATCCCATCAGCCTGAATGCCGTCTCTTCCAAAGCCGCCCCGCCTCGCTGCCGCTGTGGCGACTGTTGCGGCCATCGCAGGTGCGGCCGCTATGACGGGCGCCCCCGCTGCCAGGGCAGCTGATCTGCCCGACGTCGCGGGCTTTCGGCCCGATGTACCTGCGCAGCAGGCCTATCGCATGCTGCAACAGTATGCGGGGCCAAATCGGCGCATCGATGCGGGCCGTGTGAGCGTGCCCGCGCTCGGCACCCAACCGCTCATCTATGCCCTGGTGATGAGCGATGGCACTGGTGCCTCCGCCGAGATGATCGAGCTGGATCTGACGCTGCCTCCGGGCCCGCAGATCGTCTGGCGCGTGGCGCGCAAGCTGACATTTCTGCCGGGCAAGGAACTGCTCGTGCAGAACATCGTCCAGAGTTTGCACGACAAGTACGGCGCAGAAGTCCCCTATGGCGGCAGCGAGCGGCCGATGACACCCGGCGTCCCCGGAATGTGGTGGTTCACGCCGCAAGGCAATCGGGCGGCCGTGCCGCCCGGAATTCAGTTTTCAGATTGTGACAACATCGGACCGGCCGCGACCGTTGAGGACTCGATCGCGACGAGCGGTTCGGGAGCCGCATTGCTGCAGCCGATCCAGCGCGGCAGAGCCGACCTGGAGCGATGCCGTGAGCTGGTGAAGGTATCTGCGCAGCTCGGTCGCAACGGAAATTCGGACCTCGCCCTAAGCCTCACGGTCGAGGTCGCGGATCTCGCGCTCGAGGCGCGCACGCACGATGCGACGCTGGCCGTACTGACGGCGGATGCGCAGCGACACGCGCGGCAGGACCATCAGCAGGCCATTCAGCGCGGTAAGCCCACGCTCTAGTTGTGGCGCTTCAAGAGGTTGGGCGTCAGGCGAACTAGGCCGCCTGCTGACGAGGAGGCCGTCGCGCGTGATCTGCAAGAACCGTCGCGATGCACGCGGTAAGCCGCTTGGCATAGCCGATGTGCAGGAACTCATTGGGACCATGGGCATTGGATTGCGGGCCGAGCACGCCGGTGATTACGAACTGCGTGTGTGGAAATCTGCGGCCGAGCATGGCCATGAAGGGAATCGAGCCCCCCTCCCCCTGATAGGCCGCCGGCCGTCCGTAGTGAGCCTCGCTCGCGGCATCGAGGGAGCGTTCGAGCCACGCAGCAAGCGCCGGGGCATTCCAGCCGTCATCCCCCCCCGCAGACTCGAAGCGGACTCCGGCGCCATAGGGTGGATCCCGTTCGAGTGTCTCTTTGAGCGCCGCAGCTGCCTTGGTCGAATCGACGCCGGGCGGTAACCGCATGCTCAATTTGGCAGTCGTATAGGGCAGCAGCACGTTGCCGCCATTCTTAATGGTCGGACAGCCATCGAGCGCAGTGATCGCCAGCTGCGGCTCCCAGCTGCGCGCGAGGATCAGCGAGGTGCCGTCGGTCGCCATCGGTTGCGTGTGCGCGTGCCAGGGCAGCTCGGTCCATACCGAATCGCCAAGGATCGCCGCCGCACGTTCAGCCTGGCGGCGCCGTTCGGGCGGAATGACCGCCTGCAGCTCCGCAAGCAGTATCCGCCCGGTGCGCTCGTCCTCGATCCGCGACAGCAGCGAGCGCAGGATGCGAAAGGATGAGGGCACGATGCCGCTGGCCGACCCGCTGTGCTGACCCTGCTCGAGCACTCGCACCGTGAGCGTGCCCACCACGAGCCCGCGCAGGCTGGTAGTGAGCCACAGCTGCTCATAGTTGCCGGCCCCGGAATCCAGACACACCACCAGATCCGGTGTGCCGATGCGGGGACTCAGGTGGTCGATATACGACGGCAAATCCGACGAGCCAGACTCCTCGCACGCCTCGATCAAAATGACGCAGCGCGCATTCGGCTGACCGGACTCCTGCAGCGCCAACAGCGCGGCGAGTGCGGCGAACATCGCGTAGCCATCATCCGCACCGCCGCGTCCGTACAGCCTGCCATCCGTGAGGACGGGCTGCCAGGGTCCGGTGCCCTCGGTCCAGCCCGCCATCTCGGGCTGCTTATCCAGGTGACCGTAGAGCAGCACCGTGCCGGGCGCCGCGCCCGGAATCTCGATCAGCAGCAGCGGCGTGCGACCAGGCAGGCGCACCACTTCGAGCTGTGCTCCCGGGAAAGATCCGAGGTGCGCCTCGGCCCAGGCAGCGAATAGGCTCATCGCCCGGTCCATGTAGCCGTTGGCCGCCCAGTCCGAATCGAAGGCCGGCGACTTATTGGGAATGCGGATGTAGTCGGTGAGTGTCGGGACAATCTGCTCATCCCACATCGCATCGATGAAAGACAGGTTGGAACTTGAAGTCACGGTCACTCTCTGGTCAATGAAACCATCTGATGCGCACCACGATGAGCGCCACCTCGCTCAGCGGGATCAGACTTGCGGCGACACATGGATGTCCCGGTATTTATCATCGTAGAACGCGAGTCGCTCCTTGAGATCCAAATGCTCGTCGTACGGGTCCTCATAGCTCCAAATCGCGTCCTGCAGGGTATGCCCATCCGCATGCAAGCTGAAGTAGTGCGCCGTTCCCTTGAAGGGACAATCACTCGTGGTCGCCGTACGCTCGAGCCGATCCCCGCGAACGTCGGCACGCGGGAAATAGTAGCGCTTCGGGTTACCGTCCTCGTCCACGCGTACGACATCGTTGGAGTCAGCGATCAGCTGTCCGCCGAGCGTCACCGTAACTCGCTGGTTGATGTGTGTCTCTAGAACTTTGTGGTCGGGCCATTTCTGATGGCCGGGTGACTTGGCCATATCTTTTTACCTCATTGATCCAGTGGATCAAGATCGCTCTGCCGGCTGAAGGCGCGGAAGGGAAGCTTCGCAAATACAAGCCTCACCCCTTCGGCGCCGACCTCCGGGCGTAAACACGACAGGATTATGAGCCTTCGCACCCGGATTTGGCGCCCGTTAGGCTGCACAGGCGTAAGAACGGCGTGCACGAGGAGGACCGGGCCGAAATCCGCGGATGTACCGACCGACAGCCAAGCCCATTGCCGGATCTCCGAACCCGGATGTGATCTAGTGCGCCTTGTGCGCCCAAAACAATCCAGTCTGTACAGTGAAGGAGCCGTCTACCTCGAAGGCGAGTGCCCGCACCACCTCAGCAGGAGCTTTAAGCTGCAGGTTGCGGATGGCAGCGACTGAATCTTGAGGCGTGCGCATGCGCTCTACCCAAGTAGCAGCGTCAATACGCGTAGGCCACAGCTTGACATACTCGACCTCGAAGCGCGCATGGGCCAGCAGGGTCTGCCACTCCAGGATGGAGTAGTTGCGCACATGGCTTGGGTCGCGCAGCACCTCCATGGCTTGGAGGTGCGTATCAACGAGCGGCAGTGTCGGGCCGAGCACATCCGAGACGAGCAGGTGACCGTTGTCGGCTAGCACCCGCGCGGCCTCGAGTAGGGCCTGCGGCACGTTGCCCCAGTGATGAGCGCTGTAACGTGTGGCAACGAGGTCAAAATGGCAATCCCCAAATGGCAAACGCTCGGCGCGCGCTTGAGTGGTGCCGATATTAGTTATGTTGCGATCGTGAGCGGCTTGCAGGACCGTGGCCAGCATCCCTTCAGCTGGATCGCAGGCGGTGACTACGTCTGCACCGCTGCTGAGCGCGAATGACAAGTGCCCGGCGCCGCAACCGAGGTCCAGGACGCGCGCCGGTCGGTGAGGCAGTGACTGCATCAGAGCGACGGCCGCCTTCAGGTCGGGACCTGAGGCATGCACGTTGCTGCTGAGATAGGCCGCAGCGCGTGGGTCGAACTGCTGGTGGACGCGTTCGTCATGCGAAGTCATACGCAGGCTCCAGGTGATGCAATGCGAATAACCTACCGGCACTGTATCCTGTAACCAGTCGGCTTGTTATCCTATTACTATCATGTATCATCCTGGGGATGCCCCGTCACTGGGCCAATTCTTACGCGCGCGTCGTGAGCAGCTAAGCCCTGCCGCAGTGGGTCTACCGGCAGGAAGGCGTCGTCGCACGCCAGGGCTGCGGCGGGAGGAACTCGCGCAGCTGTGCGGGGTGAGCCCTACCTGGATTGCGTGGCTCGAGCAGGGCCGCGTGAAGTCGGTTTCGGTGCCCATGACGGCGGCGCTGGCGACGGCACTGAAGCTCTCGCGCGCCGAGCGAGCGTACTTGTTCGAGGTTGCGGGCCGTCCCGATCCGACACGTGGGACGGCGCCACCAGCAAGCGGCCCCTCCCTGCAAAAACTCGTTGATGCCATCGATACCCCAGCTTATGTGCTGGACCGCCATTGGGACCCGGTGGCGTGGAACGGCGCCGCGCGAACACTGTTCCAACCGTGGCTCACCAAGGCTGCGCACTCTCGCAGTGATGCGCCCTGTAACCTGCTGCGCTTCGTGTTCTTCTCGCCGCACGCACGCAAGTTCATCCCAGGCTGGGCCGAGCGTGCCGAACGCGTGGTGGCCGAGTTCCGCGCCGACACCGCCCGTTGGCGGGCTGACCCAGTGACCAACGCGTTGGTTGTGGAACTGTGCAGCGGCAGCCCCGACTTCGAGCGCTATTGGCAGCAGCAGAAAGTACTGGGTCGCGACGGGGGCGTGCGCACTTTTATGCGCGAAGGACACAAGCAAGCCAGCTTCGAGCAGTTCACGCTTTCTGTTCCGCAGAACCCTGATCTCAAAGTGACGGTGCTGGTACCGGTGAAGTAACCTGGCACGCCGCTGGCGACCCCACAGCTGCCACTGGCAGACGCCCCGCGTCACTTATCTAGCGCCGCCAGTATCCTCCGGCGACAATCTACCGATGCCACCGACCGTGAGAATCGCGGTATACGTTCAACCGAACGCCAAACGGACAGAGGTCGTAGGGCAACACGGCGCTGATTTTAAAATTCGGGTGGCTGCGCCGGCTGTCGAACAGTCGGCCAACGTGGCGCTCCTGGCGTTTGTCGCGAGCAGGCTGGGCCTGCGCCCGCGCGACATCCGCCTGGTCGCCGGCGCGGCGAGTCGCCACAAGGTGCTTGAGATCGACGGCAGGACTGCGCAACAGATCGAGCATCTGCTTCGCTTATCGCCATGACCACGCTGCGGGTTGCGGGTGACGCCTCCGCTACAGAATCAGCGCCGCACAATTTCGATACTCATAGGAATCTGGCGGTATGCCGGGCAAGGGGTACGATTCACCCATGTCCTTACGGGCGACGCCGTCCCTGGTGATCCTCACCGGCGCATCGGGCGCCGGCAAGACGGCGCTCGCTGCCGCTGTCCGGCAGCAACAGATCCATGGGTGCCGGGTGCTTCACTTCGACTCGATTGGCATACCCACCCAACTCCCTCAATCCAGGCATGAGGACCAGCCGGGCCGCACCTGGCAGCGGGAGAATACGCTGCTGTGGATGGCTCGGGTTGCCGCAATCCTAAACGCTGGCATGTCGGTGCTTTTTGAAGGCCAGATGCGCATTGCCTTCATCGAAGAGGCGCTGCTCGGGGCCGGCATCTCCAATGCTCGGATCCTGCTCTTGGACTGCGACGACACCACGCGCACTTCGCGGCTGGCAGTCACCCGGTCGCAGCCGCACCTCGCAACTACCGACATGATGAATTGGGGCCGTTACCTCAGGAGGGAAGCCACCGCAGCGGGACATGAAATCTTGGATACCGACAAGCTCCCGTTCGATGGGTGTTTGCGGCGGCTCCAGTCGTATCTCATCAAATAGTGAGGTGGTGCATGTCGCTTTCCGAACTTTCCAAATACGAACTCACGACGGCAAGACTCCGGCTTTTGCCCTGCAACCACAATCACCTGGATGGGCTCAACGCGATTAATTCTGACCCGGAGGTGATGCGCTACCTGCATGGAGTTCAAACGCGGGCTGAGACAAAGGCGATGATCGACCGGGTGCAATGCCGCTGGGCAGAGCTTGGGTATTCCTGGTGGACGATTTTCGAGCCAAGTTCCGGGCAGATCGTCGGCGCGGGCTGTATCCAGAATCTGCGCCGTGGGGGCGGCACCTCGTCCGAGGTGGACCTGACCTGCCCACTGGAGATTGGCTGGCGAGTGCGTCGAGACAGGTGGCGCCAGGGCATAGCCAACGAAGCCGCGCGAGCGATGGCGGAGTTCGCTTTCACACGACTGCGAGCCGAAGTCTTGTACGCGGTCTGTCAGCCGGAAAACAAGGCGTCAATGGGAGTGATGGTCAAATTAGGTATGCACTATCGAGGGATCGAGGATTGGTACGGCATGAAAGTGACTACGTACGCGCTCTCGGCGAGCAATGGCGAGCGACTCGTTCGATACCCCAGCCCTAGCCTTCACCGGCACCGGGGAACCTTGGGAACCGGGGCCGCGCCTATTTGTGCCTCAGCAGTTTAGCGCTTGATACGCAGCGCCGGCGGCCCGGGTGGATCTTCCATTACCATCTGCAGGCGACCGTTTTTAATCAAAAAGCTCGTATAGTTACCGTCAGGTGAGCCCTGCGGTATGAAGCGGTTGCCGCTGACGCGAATGAGCATGGCTTCGCCGACTCCCTCGATTTCCTGTACCAATGCGCCATTTCTTTCCGCTATGGTGACGGTTGGCCCACTGGCGGCGCCGCCGCCCGGGAATGTTCCATCAACGAGCGTGTAGGTGCCCGTAAGCTGATCGATCCTCAGTTGCGGCCCGCCGGATCGTGCTTCAGTGAGCACCTGGAGTTTCGCGTCGACGGCTTCGAGAATAGCGCGTCGAGCCGGATTCACTGCCGTGAGAAGCAGTCGCTCGATTGCAAGCTGATGCGCTCGGATCAAGGCCGCGGCGGCGGAAACGGACTCGTCTGGCTTGACTCCAATGCCCTCCCAACTTGAGCGGGTGACTGGGTTCAAGATGCGGACTTCTGGAATGAGAGCGAACAGATCGTGTCCGAGCTTAAATGCCGTGCCTCCGCCATTGCCACCTCCTGCAGTGACCTCTCCGACGATCGAGGCGCGCCCGAAGGCTTGAAGATCGTAGGCGAGCATTTCACCGGCCGAGAAGGTGATTGGGGACGTCAGGACGAACACCGGCTTGGTGGGGCCAAAAGATAAAGCTCCCAGGTTTGTGGTGCGGTACTCCCGCACGGCTCTTCCTGCGCGGTCACTCACACTGTTGATGACGTAAGAGGACCCACCGCTCAAATAGCTCACGATGAACCCTACGGTTTCTGGGTCGCCGCCGGTGTTGCTTCTGCAGTCGACGATGAGCGCTGTCGAATTGCGTAAGAATGCAAATGCAGCCGCGATGGGAGCGCGTGAAATGCTTAGCGGCGCCAAGCCGTCGACACGAATGTACCCGACATTACCCTCGAGCACCTGTACTTTCGGAATCATCCCATTGAGGTCGCGCAGCGTGTCGGCAAGCGCTGCTGGGATGTGCTCAGTGGGACTTACCTGCTCGTCCTTCGGCGGAGGACCAGGCACATAATTCACGCGTAAATGTGGATCGTGTGCGACAGCTGCGAGGTCGCGGTTCAGTGCCTGGGCAAATTCTGGCGGCGTGATGATGCTGTGATAGGCACCAGAACGGTCTTTGGCACGAAGAACCTTCCCAAGCTTCTTGGCCGTATCTGGATCAACGTAATGCCTCTCGAGCTCGCCGGCGAGCAGCTGCACTATTTCGTGGCTAGCACTGGCGCTCAAGGCTGCGGAGGCATCTGATACGGCGGCCGCGCCTGCACTTTGGTGCCAAATCAGGGCAAGTCCCAGTAGAAGAGCCGTCGATAGCTGGCGTCTTTGCATCTCGCGCGACATCTTGGGCGACCTCCTACCTTATGGATCGCACCGCAGACTGTTTCGTAATCCTCGCTATTATAAATGATATGACCGGAGCCGTACGAGCTTTTTGGGTTGCCGGCTTCCGCACCTAGGCGGGCCGGCAAAAGTTCACATAATGTGGTTCAGGTCCCGGAATCGCCGATTGCCCGTTGTTACAGTCCGATTCTCCGGGAGCACAGCGGTAGATAAGAACCGCAGAAAGGCGGCGCGAACCGGACTCCTCACCCTATCAGAGGGACCTGATGAAGAAATTCGTTTCGCCGTATCGGCTGCTGGCCGTCGGAGCGTTTCTGCTGCTTGCGGCATGTGGAAGCAACGTCAATCGATCCG
>Ga0134126_10002751_pt1 | contig 22096 bp, 12 predicted proteins | sample KB31752_FD_96881 | JGI IMG/M metagenome (GOLD analysis project Ga0134126, IMG submission 96881) | Terrestrial soil microbial communities with excess Nitrogen fertilizer from Kellogg Biological Station, Michigan, USA - KB3-175-2 | ecosystem: Environmental > Terrestrial > Soil > Unclassified ... | reverse complement strand
GGCCTGCCGCCGGGCCTGAGCATCAGCGCCGCCGGGCAGATCGCGGGCTGGCCCGACCGCCCCGGCAGCTATCACGCCACGCTCATCGCGGCCGACGGCCAGCACGACATGGGCGAGGCCTCGTTCACCTGGACGGTCACCGCGGTGAACGACCACGGGCGGGCGGGGCCGGTCCGGTCGCAGGTGCGCCGCCGCTGCCTCAACGACCCCGGCGACACGGCCAAGACCGGGACCAGGATCGGGGTCGTGTCCTGCGACGGCCGCGCCGCCCAGCGATGGGCCCTGGCGCAGGACGGCACGTTGCGCATCCGCGGGCGGTGCCTGTCGGTCACCGGCACGGCCGGCCCTGGCGCGGTGGCCGACCTGGCCCAGTGCTCGGGCCTGGCCCGCCAGCACTGGACGGTGGGGACGGGCGGCGAGCTGGGCAACGGCGCGGCGGGCCTGTGCCTGACCGCGCCCACCTCCAAGAGTGGGACGGCCGTGCGACTCGCGGCCTGCGCCGGCTCGGCTAGCCAGGAGTGGCTGCTGCCTCCGGGCCCGGTCGTGTCGCAGATCCCCGGCGGCTGCCTGGACGACCCGGGCAACGCCACGGCCAGCCATACCGTGATCCAGGTCTGGCCGTGTGCGGGCGACGCGGCTCAGAACTGGTCGGCCCTGGCCAGCCGCGCGGTCCAGATCCACGGGCGGTGCCTGCAGGCCCGCCAGGCCGGCGCGGCCAGCGGGCGCCGGGTGGAGCTGGACCCGTGCACGGGCGGCCCGGCCCAGCGCTGGACGATCAGCGTCGGCGGCACGGGGATGCAGTTGCGCAACCCGTCGTCGGGGCTGTGCCTGACCGACACCGAGGCGGCCGGCGGCACGTTCGCCGATCACCCGGCCGCGGTGACAGGGCCGTGCCCGGCCAGCCCCACAGCCACCAGCTGGCAGTTCCGCTAAGACGCCATTCCAGCCGGAGTGGCTTTCATGATCGGGACCGTTTTTCCGCAGGATTTGCGGCAAAACGGCCGTGATTATGATGGGCATTGAGGTGGGAATTGGCTGAGCATGTCATAATCGGGATGTTGCGGGGGTTTTGGCGCCATCCTCATTGAGGTAAGTGGCATCAGGGGGCAAAGGTGGGGGACGGGGTGCTCGTTTCGGATGGGGAAGTTGATCCGGGGCAAATCGGAACTATGGAGGAATTCGGCCAGGCGCTGACGCTGGTCAGGGAGCAGGCCGGGCTGAGCGTGCGGGCGGTGGCCCGGATATCGGGATTACCGCCGAGCACGGCCGGTGACTACTTTTCCGGCCGCCATCTGCCGCCGCCGACTCAGCCGCGCTTACTGGCCACGATCCTGGGGGCCTGCGGCGAAACCGACCCGGTCCGGTTACGGGACTGGGACCAGGCCCTGGCCCGAGTGCGCAGGCGGCCGGGCCCGCGGTCGCCGCGGTCCAGGGCTCCCTACCGTGGGTTAGCGCCATTCGAGCCCGAGGATGCGCCCTGGTATTTCGGCCGCGAGGACATCACGCAGACCCTGGTCGACCTGGCCGCCCGGCGCGACGCCGGGTTGCCGCTGGTGCTGGTGGGGCCGTCGGGCTCAGGGAAGTCGTCCCTGCTCCGGGCGGGCCTGATTCCGCGAATGACCCAGGGACCGGTGGCGCTGCTGGTCCCGGCGGTTCATCCCATGGTCGACCTGGCCGCCGCCGTGGTGCAGTCCGGCGCGGACCTGGGGCTGGGCGCCGACCTGGAGTCCCGGCTGGGCGATCCCGATGCCGATCCCGGCCTGGCGCCGGGGCTGGCCATCGTGGTCGACCAGTTCGAGGGCGTCTTCGCGGAGTGTCGCGATGAACAGGAACGGCAGCGGTTCATCGCGACGCTGAGCCGCCTGGCCAGGCGGTTCCTGGTGGTGATCGCCCTGCGCGCGGACTTCTATGACCGGGCGCTGCGCTATCCCGAGCTGTCGGCCGCCCTCCAGCAGCGCCAGGTGGTGCTGCCCCCGATGAGCCGCGATCAGGTCCGGCGTGCGATCACCGAGCCGGCCCGGCTGGAGGGGCTCAGCGTGGAGGATGGGCTGGTCGAGCTGATGCTGCGCGATCTCGCCCCGCCGTCAGGGACCGGTGATCAGCCAGGTCCGGCCCACGAGGCGGGCGCCCTCCCGCTGCTGTCCCATGCCTTGCTTGTGACCTGGGAGCACAGCCGGGGCGGGCGGCTGACCGTGGCCGGGTACCTGGAGGGCGGCGGGGTCACGCAGGCCATCGCCCGGACCGCCGAGCAGGTCTACGCGACCCTGGACGAGGGTCAGCGGGACCGGGCCAGGAGGATCTTCCTGAGGCTGGTCCAGGTCTCAGATGACGCCCTGGTGGCCAGGGCGCCGGTCGCGATCGCCGACCTGGACCGCGGCCTGGGCGGCGCCGAGGCCGGCGAGCTGCTGGCCCGGTTCGTGGACGAGCGGCTGATCAGTGTGGGGCCGGAGACGGCGCAGATCGCCCACGACGCGCTGCTGACGGCGTGGCCGCGGCTGCGGGGCTGGATCGAGGCCGGGGCCGAGGGCCTGCGGGTGCGCCGCCGGATCAGCCAGGCCGCGCAGGCGTGGGCCGAATCGGGCCAGGACGACGAGGCGCTGCTGCGCGGCGGCCGGCTGGCCATCGCCCGCGACTGGGCCGCCGACCCTGGCCACCTCGACGATCTCGACGCGGCCGCGAGCCGATTCCTGGACGCCTCCATCGCGGCGCAGCAGGCGCGCCAGCGGGCCGAGCGAATGCGCAGCCGGAGGCTGCAGCGGCTGGTGGCGGGGCTCACCGTGCTGGCACTGGCCACGTTGCTGCTGGCCGGCTACGCCTTCCAGCAGCGCCAGGCCGAGACGGCGGCGCGGAACACGGCTACCACTGCGCGCGACGCGGCCGACTCTCGCAGCACCGCGGTTGAGGCCGACCAGGTCCGCGGGCTCAAGGTGTCGCTGGCTGCCCAGCTGGGCCTGGCCGCCTACCGGATCACGTCCACCGCTCAGGCCCGGGCCAGCCTGCTGGAATCGTCCGGTACCCCGGCGGCGGCCCGGCTGGCCGACTCGGCCGACCTGATCCAGGCCATCACACTCAGTCCCGACCATCGCCTGTTGGCCGTGGTCGCGGCCGACGGCACCCTGCGCCTGTGGGATGTGTCCCGGGCGGGACATCCGACGGCGGTGGGCCCGGTGCTGGCCCCGGACGGCCGGCAGCCGCTGTACGCGGCCGCGTTCAGCCCGGACGGGAAGATCCTGGCCACCGCGGGCCAGGCCAAGTCGATCACCCTGTGGAACGTCAGCGACCCGCGCCATCCCTTCAGCCTCGGCCTGCCACTGCGAGGACCGCGGGATACCGTGTTCTCGCTCGCGTTCAGCCCCGACGGCGACCTCCTGGCCGCCGGCAGCGCCGATGACCAGGTCCGGCTCTGGAGTATGGCCGGGCCTGGCCGCCCCGCGCTGGTGGCCACGCTCGGCGGCTTCCGGTCCTTCGTCCAGGCGGTCGCTTTCAGCCCGTCAGGCACGACGCTGGCGGCGGGCAGCGCCGACAAGACGGTCCGGCTCTGGAGCATCGCCCGCCCCGGACACCCGGCGCCGCTCGGAAGGCCGCTCACCGGCCCGGGCGACTGGGTGCTTTCTGTGGCCTTCAGCCCGCGTGGCAACCTGCTCGCCGCCGGCAGCCGGGACCATAAGGTCTGGCTGTGGCCCATCGCCCGCTCCGGCCGTCCCAGCGGGCCCGGTGCCCCGCTGCGCGGCGCTGGCAACTGGGTGAATGCCGTGGCGTTCAGCCCCGACGGAACCAGCCTCGCGGCCGGCAGCAGCGACGATACGGTCCGGATCTGGAGCCTGCCCAGCCTGCGGCCGACCGCGACCTTGCCGCAGCCGCGGCCGGTTACCGCCCTGGCCTGGGCCGGCGACACGCACCTGGTCAGCGGTGACGCCGACGGAACGGCGCGCATCTGGACGCTGCCCGCCCCGGTGCTGCTGGTCGGCAGCCTCGTCAACAGCGTGGCCTACAGCCCGAGCGGAGGCCTGCTCGCGGTGGGCAGCATCGGCGCCCTGGAGCTCTGGGATCCGGCCCGCCGGACCCTGATCAGCCAGCAGGTCATCAAGGGCACGTTCGTCAACTCGGTCGGCTTCTCGCCCGGCGGCATCCTGGCCACGGGATACGAAAATGGCCTCGTGCAGCTGTGGCGAGCCACCCCGGCCGGGCTGGCGATGCTGAGCCCACCGTTCCGGGCCTCGGTCGGCGGGACGGCCGGGACCGAGGCGGTCGAGTCGGTGGCCTTCAGCCCGCACCAGCCGGTCCTGGCCACCGGCAGCGACGACGGCACCGTCCGGCTCTGGTCGGTCGCCGACCCGGCCCGGCCTCAGCCGCTGGCCGTCAGGCACGACGCCAAGACGATCGTGTTCACCGTGGCGTTCAGCCCCGACGGTCGCACCCTTGCCGCCGCCAGCACCGACGACCTGACCAGGCTGTGGGACGTTGCCCGCCCGGCCGGGCCGGCCGAACTGGGGCCGCCCCTGGGCGGTCTGAGCAGCTACGCGATCGGCGTGGCGTTCAGCCCGCGCGGGTACCTGCTCGCCGTCGGGAGTGAAGACGGCACGGTCCACCTATGGAACCTCCGCGACCCGGCCCGCCCGCGGCCGGCCGGGACGCTGACCGGGCCCAGCGGCTACGCCTACTCGGTCGAGTTCAGCCCCGATGGGCGGACCCTGGCGGCCGGCATTACCGACGGCAGCGTCTGGCTGTGGAACCTGGCCCGGCCCGCGCGGCCGGCCCTCTTGGCCACCCTGACCGGGCCGGCCGCCCAGGTCTTTTCCGTGGCGTTCAGCCCTGGCGGGCAGGCCATCGCCGCGGGCAGCGCTGACGGCACCGTCCGGCTCTGGGACACCAGCCTGCGCTCTGCGGCCTCGGCCGTCTGCGCGGATTCCGGCCAGCCGCTGACCCGGAAGGAATGGGCGGCCTACGTCCCAGGGCTGCCCTACCGTCCGCCGTGCCGGGTCGGCTGACGGCCAGCTAGCACCGGCCGCGATGTGTCCGAGTGTGTCCGGGTAACTGACCGCCGCGGGACGAGCCTGGCCGGGGCCGCGCAGCATAGAGGCGGGAACACGCAAGCGCCTCATCACGGCACCGGCGGGGGGCCGGGCCATGCTGCGGCCCATGTGTTCCGTCGGCGGCCAGGGCGGTTCGGGGCGCCCCCGGCATCACAGCGCCGGCATCCCGGTGGGCCGGCTCACCCTAAAGGTGAGCCGGCCCATCTCCGGTATAACATGCAGCGCCCCCGCAAAAGGCGGAGCAGAATGGCGCCATTCACGCGGCTTTGATATAGCTCAGTCAGTGGGTACCACAGCCATGCCACACAGCACTATGGCGTCGGGGGAGATGGAGTTCCTTCTTCTCGGACCACTAGCAGTTCGCTGTGACGGAATCGACCGGCCGGTCCGGCACGGAAAGCAGCGCGCCGTCCTGGCCGCGCTGCTGCTCGGAGCTAACCGGGCCGTGCCCAGGGACGAGCTGGCCCGGACGCTGTGGGGAGCACAGCCGCCGCCCTCGGCGGAGACCACCATCCGCAACTACGTGCGGCGGCTGCGCGATGCGCTCGGCCAGGAGGGCCGAGCCCGGATCGCCACCGTGCCGGGCGGCTACCTGCTCAGCCTGGCCCCCGGCGAGCTGGACGTGTCCCGGTTCGAGTCCCTGCTGCGGACCGCGCACACGGCGGCCCGGGATGGTGCCTGGGAGCGGGCCGCCGCGCAGGCCACGGCCGCGATGGCGCTGTGGCGCGGCGAGCCGCTCGAGGACGTGCCCTCCGACGTGCTGGCGCTGCGCGAGGTGCCCCGGCTGGCCGAGCTGCGGCTCCAGGCCCTGGAAACGCGCATCGACGCCGACCTCCACCTGGGCCGGCATGCCGACGTGATCGCCGAGCTCCAGGGCCTGGTTCAGGCGCATCCGCTGCGCGAGCACCTCCAGGCCCTGCTCATGGTGGGCCTGTACCGGTGCGGCCGCCAGGCCGAGGCGCTGGTCGCCTACCGGCAGGCCCGGCTCGCGCTGGTCGAGGAGATCGGCGCCGAGCCCGGCCCCGAGCTGACCGAGTTGCACCAGCGGATACTGTCCGCCGACCGGGCGCTGGCCAACCCAGACCCGGCCCCGGGCCCGGAGTCGGCCGCGACCATGGCGCCCGAGGCGGCACCCGAACTCGAGCCCGCTCGGCGACCCGTCCCCCCGCGAGAGCTGCCCGGCCCGGTGCCGCACTTCGTGGGCCGGGAGAACGCACTGGCCGAACTGGCCGCGCTCACCGGCACCCACCGGGAGCAAGCGCCGCCGGGGGCGGTGGTCATCTCGGTCATCAGCGGCACGGCGGGCGTGGGCAAGACCACCCTGGCCGTGCACTTCGCGCACCGGGTCGCGAGCCGGTTTCCCGACGGGCAGCTGCACGTGAACCTGCACGGCTTCGACCCCAGCCGGGCGCCGGTCACGCCGGAGGACGCGATCCAGTGCCTGCTTCAGGGCCTGGGCGTGCCCGCCGATCAGATCCCGGCCAGCCTGGAGGCGCGGACCCGGCTGTACCGCAGCCTGCTGGCCGACCGGCGCACGCTCATCCTGCTCGACAACGCGCGCGACGCCGGCCAGGTCCGGCCCCTGCTGCCCGGCGGAACCGGGTGCATGGTCCTGGTCACCAGCCGCAACCAGCTCACCGGCCTGGTCGCGGCCGAGGCCGCGGTGCCCGTCACCCTGGGCGTGCTTTCCGCCGGGGAGGCGAGGGAGATGCTGCGCGGCCGGCTGGGCTCGCTGCGGGTCAAGGCCGAGCCGGCCGCCGTCAGCCGGCTGATCGAGGCGTCCGCGCGGCTGCCGCTGGCGCTGAGCATCGTCGCGGCTCGGGCCGCCTCGCGCCCGTGGACCTCGCTGACGGATCTGGCGACCGAGCTGGAGGATGCCCCTGGCACCCTGGACGGCTTTGACGCCGGGGACGGCGTGACCAGTGTCAGGACCGCGCTGTCCTGGTCCTACCAGCAGCTGTCAGACGCCAGCGCCCGGCTGTTCCGGCTGCTCAGCGTGCACCCCGGCCCGGACGTCTCGGTCCCCGCCGCGGCCAGCCTGGCCGCCCTGCCGGTGGCTGGGGCACGCCAGGCTCTCGACGAGCTCAGCCAGGCCCACCTCGTGACCGAGCACGCCAGCGGCCGCTTCGCCTTCCACGACCTGCTGCGCGCCTACACCGCGGAGCTGGCCGCCTCCCGCGACAGCGAGGCCGAGCGCCGCGCCGCCCTGCACCGGACCCTCGATCACTACCTGCACTCCGCCTACGCCGCCACCGGGGCCCTTTACCCGGCCCGCGATCAGCTGGCCTTCGAGGCCCTTCAGCCCGGGGCCCAGCCCGAGGAACTGGCCGATGCCCGGGCCGCGTCCAGCTGGCTCAGCGCCGAGTACCAGGTCATCCTGGCCGTGATCGCTCAGGCCGCCGAGACCGGCTTCGATGGCTACGCCCAGTGGCTGCCCGACGTGCTGGCCACCTATCTCGACCGGACCGGGCGGTGGCAAGACAGCGTGACCGTCCTGCAGATCTCGCTGGCCGCGGCCGAGCGTCGGGGTGACCGGCCCGCCCAGGCCCGCGCGCTGCGCTTCCTCGGCCGCTCCCTGGTGCGCCTGGAGCGCTACCCGGACGGGCAGGCCTACATGGGGCAGGCCCTGGAACTGTTCCGCCAGCTGGACGACCGGCTGGGCGAGGCCCGCAGTCACCTGGCCATCGCCCTGGCCCTGGACAGCCAGGATCAGAAGGCCGCAGCGCTGCGGCACGCCGAGCAGGCGCTGGTGCTGTTCCGTGGCATCGGCCATCAGCCCGGACTGGCCGCGGCGCTCAACGCCGTCGCCACCTACCAGGTTGACCTCGGCGCCTACGAGGAGGCGGTGACGCGCTGCATGCTGGCCCTGGATCTGCACCGCGAGCTGGGTAACGGCGATGGCGAGGCGACCTCGCTGGCCGCCCTCGGCCGCGCTTACCGAGGCCTGGGCCGCACCGCCGACGCCCTCGCCTGCTACTGCCGCGCGGTGAGCCTGATGGAAGACCTCGGCCACGCCTTCAACCAGGCCACCGTGCTCACCGATCTGGGTGACGCCCACGCCGCCCTCGGCGACCGGGCGGCCGCGCGTAGCGCCTGGCGCCAGGCCCTTGCCATTCTCGAGGACCTGCAGCACCCCGAGGCGGCCGGGGTCCGGTGCCGCCTCGGGGAGCCGCCTCAGGCCACCGTCAGGACGATCGCCCCCGAGTAGCTGCCGCCCGGCTCTCGTCAGCGATAGCCGCGCTCGTCTGCGGGGTTATGGGGCTGTGCGTGCTGCCTCCGCTGGCGATCGTCGCCGTCATCGCGGGACACAGGGCCCTGCGCCAGACCCGTCTGGATCGCCTGGCCCCCGCGCTGACTCCCGCAAGATAGTCTCTGCTGCCAGCGTCGTGCGCGTAGATCGCGTGGGCCGGGAGGCAGCTGAATGACTCATTTCCTGTACCTGGTGCGTCACGGCGACGCTTCCCCGCACGATGGCCCGCTCAGCCCGATCGGCGAGCAGCAGGCCAAGCTGACCGGTCAGCGGCTGAAAGACGTCCCGCTGTCCGCGATCTATTCTGGCCCGCTGCCCAGGGCGGCTCAGACCGCCGGCTTCATCGCCGCCGCCATGCCCGGTGTCTCGGTCACGACCAGCGACCTGGCCGGTGACTTCCTCCCGTCAAATCCCGATCCCGATGGCCTCCCGGCCAGCTATGCCCGGTTCCTGGGCCAGTTCTCTGACGCCGAGCGCGCCGAGGGTCCGAGGCTGGCCGCGGCCGCGACCCAGCGATTCACCCAGGCTGGCCCGGACGGCCAGGATGAGCACACGCTGCTCGTGACGCACAACCTGCTCATCGGCTGGCTGGTCAGCCAGGCGATGGACGGGCCCTCCTGGCGCTGGCTCGGGACCAACCAGATGAACTGCGCGCTCTCGGTTATCGCCTACCAGCCGGGCCTGCCGCCCAGCCTGCTGACCTTCAACGACGCCAGCCACCTCCCGCCCGAGCTGAGCTGGACCGGATTCCCGCCGGCTCTGCGACCGGCTAGCGGCTGACCATCCCTGGCCGCGGGGGGAGTGCCGCGGATCAGCACCGGCGGATGAAATCCTCGACTGCGGGGAAGGCGATATCCGGCCGGTCACGGAAGATGGTGTGGCGGGCGCCGGGCAGGCGCACCAGGCGGGTGGTGTCAGCCGGGAGCCGCTGAGCGAGGTCTTCGGCGATAGGCAGAGGGCAGACAGGGTCGTCTTCGCCCGCGAGGATCAGCACCGGGCTATGGATCATGCCCAGGACGGTCCATGGGTCGAAGCGCGATGCTTCATCGCGGAAGTAGTGCCGGTTGACCTCGGTGGTCTGGATTGACCTGGCGCGCCGCTGCCGGAACTCTTCCGCGTCGCCGGGCTTGCTGCTGTAAAGCGGGAGGCAGACGCGACGGAACTCGGCCAGGGATTGTTCGGTCGGCTCGACGAAGTCGCGCTCGGCGATGGCGGCTGCTTCGTCGCCGCCCAGGCGGCGGAACATCTCGATGCTGCGCTGGTGATCGGCGTGGCCTCCGGTGGTGTTGGCCAGGATGATGCCGCCTGGGTGGCCGGGGAAGAGCCCGGCGTAGGCCAGGGCCACGTGACCGCCGAAGCTGCTGCCGAGCACCACTGGCTTGACCAGCCCGAGCGCGTCACACAGCCGCCGCAGGTCATCGGCCCAGGTCCGCAGGTTCCAGAACTCGGGGGTGCAGTAGTCGCTGCGGCCGTGGCCGCGCTGATCGTAGCAGAGGATCTGGATGTGGGCGGCCAGCGGCGCTAGCTCTGCCTTGAGGTTGATGTGGTCCATCCCTGGGCCGCCATGAACGGCGACCAGGGTGGGGCGCTCGATTGCCGTGTCCCCCTGGGGAACGACGGAAGGCCCAGATATGTCGAACCACAGGGTCACGTCGCCAAGGCTGATGCGCATCCGGTGACCATCACCTTCTACTGCTGAGTATTAACCAGCTGACCTGGCTAGCCGTGCCTTCCAGATCTCCTCGCTGGGCCAGCGGCGGGACCAGTCGGCGGAGACCTCGAGGTAGTCGCGGTGCGCGGGATCAGGCGCCTGGATCTCGATTAGATCTTCTATGACGAAGCCGCAGGACCGCAGGAGGCGGACCATCTCGCCGTGCCCGAGGGTGAACTCCACGGCCATCCCCGCTTCCGCCCGGAGCAAGCCGAACTGCGCCCGCTGCAGCGAGGTGGAGGCGGGCGCGCCGGATTGCGCGCACAGCGCGAACAGCGGCGAGCGGCGGGTGAACGCCAGCCGTCCGCCGGGCCTCAGCAGCCGCGCCGCCTCGGGGATCCACCGGTATGGGTCACACCACAGCGAGGCGCCGTAGTCGCTGATCGCGAAGTCGAACGTGCCGTCGGCGAACGGGACGTGCTCGGCGTTGCCCAGCACCAGGGGAAAGCCGAGGTCAAATTCGGCCTGCATGGCTCGCGCGGTGGCCAGCTGCTGCCGCGACAAGTCGAGCCCGACCGTACGGGCGCCGGCCCGCGCGAGCCAGGCCGACACGTAGCCGGTTCCGCAGCCCAGCTCGATCACGCGCTGCCCGGCCAGGTCGCCGGGCAGCATCGAGACCTGGGACTCCGGGCTGGCCCATAGTCCCCAGCGCGGTTCCGGCGCCGACCAATGCTGGCGCGCCAGCGGCCCGTGCCACGCCGCCGCGTGCTCATCCCAGTGGCGCCGATTCCGCTCCAGATGCCCGGCGTGATCTGGGGTGGTCATGCAGGCATTAGAACGGGATGCGGTCGCTACGGCAACCGGTATAGACGGCACTCATGAACGGTTCTCGGCCGCTCGTGATCTCGGCTGGAGTACCCAGACGTTTCCGCGGAAACGTCCGGAGCATGTGCGTGACGCACTTGTATGGCTCGACCGCGCGCTCGGCGGGACATGATGCCCGGATGGATGGCCCTCAGCTTCCTCGGGTGCCGTTTGACGCCGTGAGCTATGGTCTCCGGTCCCGTCAGGGCCCGTGCTTCGTGTGCGCGATCCTGGCCGGGGACCCGGTCGAGCGGATGTATTGCCTGAGTCTGGGCGGCCAGCAGGGCAACGCCCACCTTCACTGGCACCTCGCGCCGCTTCCGCCGGGAGCGCCCTATGACCGGCAGCAGTACTACGCGCTGATGGCGGAAAAACGGTGTCCTGGATATGGATGACAGCTCGCGGGCGGACCTCGCCCGGGCCATCAGGAGCCACCTATGACCGAGCGCCCGGCGGCGGGTCAGAGACCAAGAAGTGGGGACTGAGCCACGGTGGCCTGCAGGAAACGGTGCCCGCGCCCGATGGGGCCAGCGGTTTCCGCGCCGGGTACTGACCGTGCCCGGCAGTGAGCCGTCATTGACCGAAACTGAAACGGGGTTCTAGTCTTGAGCTCCGGCCCGGAATCACTGGAGGCGACGCATGGCCTTCCCGCCTGGGGGCCCGGTCATCGACACGATGATCGGCTTTCCGCACGAGGGGTTCGCGCAGTACGACTTCATCCGCAGGCAGACCAAGGACCGCTCCTCGCGGGAGGACATGGAGTTCCCGGTCGAGTACATCTTCAAGGGCGTGCCCAAGGACCTGCCGACCGATGACCCGATCGCGGTGACCGTGGGCGAGATGGACAAGTACGGGATCGAGCGCGGGCTGGTCGGCGTCTCCGACGACACTTCGCGGTCCGCGCTCAAGGCCCATCCGGACCGCTTCATCCCGGCCGGCGCGGTGCCGGACCCCAACGACGTGACCGGCAGCGTGCGCGCCATCCGGCGGGAGTTCGAGGAATACGGCATCCGCGCCACCTCGGTGTTCCCGGCCGGCACCTTCCCGCAGGTGCCCATCGACGACCCGAAGATGTACCCCGTCTACCAGACCTGCGTGGACCTGGGCATTCCCATCTTCGTCTGCGCCGGCATTCCGGGCCCGCGGCTCAAGTTCGCGCCCCAGGAGGTGGCGCGGATCGACACCGTGATGTACGACTTCCCGGAGCTGGTCTTCGTCACCCGGCACGGCTGCGAGCCGTGGGAGGCGCTGGCGGTCAAGCTGATGCTCAAGTGGCCGAACCTGTACTACTCCACCTCGGCCTTCGCGCCCAAGCACTACCCGAAGGCGATCATCGATTACGCCAACACCCGGGGCGCCGACAAGATCATCTACGCGGGCTACTTCCCCATGGGGCTGTCGCTGGAGCGTATCTTCCGCGACATGCCCGGCGTGCCGTTCAAGGACGAGGTCTGGCCTAAGTTCCTGCACGAGAACGCCCGGCGGGTCCTTAACCTGGACACTCCGTGAGCATCGCGCTCACCGACGATCAGGTCGCGCTGGCCGAGTCGGTGGCCAAGTTCGCGGCCCGGCACGCCCCCGCCGCGACCACGCGCCTGGAGTTCGACGACCTCGCCCTGGGCATCTGGCCCACCTGGTGGAACCGCCTGCACGAGCAGGGCGTTCTCGCGCTGCACCTGCCGGGCCGGGTGGGCGGCGACGAGGCCGGGCTGCTCGAGCTGGCCGTCGCGGTCGAGGAGGCGGGCCGCGGTCTGCTGCCGGGGCCGTTCCTGTCCACCGTGCTGGCCAGCTCGGTGGTGGACCGGCTGGCCGCCGGCCCGGCGCACGACGACCTGCTGGCCCGGTTCGCAGGCGGCGCCACCGGGGCCTGCGCCACCACCGCCTCCGGGCTCACCGCCCGGCGGGCCGACGCCGACGGCCCGGCCGGACAGGGCTGGCTGGTCAGCGGGACCACCGTGCCGGTGCTCGGCGCGCTGTCGGCCCAGGTCGCGGTGCTCGGCGCGGGGGTGCCGGGCGCGGTCGTGTCCGGAGCTCACGGCGGCAGCATCTGGTTCACCGTGGCCGAGGGCCAGCTCGAAGCCCTGGGTCGCGAGCGTCGCGACGGCGTCGACCTGACCCGCGACCTCGGCGTGCTGACGCTGGACGATGTCCTGATCGGCGACGAGCAGGTGCTGCGCGGTGGCGAGGAGGACGTCCGCGCCGTCGCGGCCGTGCTGTTCGGAGCGGAGGCGGTCGGGCTGGCCCGCTGGTGCCAGGAGACCGGCCTGGCCTACGCCAAGGTGCGTGAGCAGTTCGGCCGGACCATCGGCTCGTTCCAGGCCATTAAGCACAAGTGCGCCCGCCTGTTCGTCGAACTAGAGCTGATGACCGCCAGCGTCTGGGACGCGGCGGTCGCGGCCGGACCGGGTGACGACCAGTTCGCGCTGGCGTCGGCCAGCGCCGGCGTGCTGAGCCTGGCCGGGGCGGTGGACCTGGCCCTGGAGACGGTCACGCTGCTGGGCGGCATCGGCTACACCTGGGAGCACGACGTCCACCTGTACTGGCGGCGGGCCATGAGCCTGGCCAGCCTGCTCGGGCCCGCCCAGCGGCGCGAGCAGCGGCTCGGCGAGCTGGCCCGGACCACCACCCGGTCGGCCGAGGTGCAGCTCAGCCGCGAGGCGGACGGCCTGCGCGACGAGGTCGCCGGGCTGCTGGCCCGGGCCGTCGCGCTGGCGCCGCCCGAACGGCAGGCCTTCCTGGCCGGCCACGGGCTGGTCGCGCCGCACTACCCCCGTCCCTACGGCCGGGGCGCCGACGCCGCCGCCCAGGTGGTCATCGCGCAGGAGTTCGCCAGGGCCGGGCTGGCCATGATCTCGACCACGGTCGGCGAGTGGGCCCTGCCCACCATCCTGGCCCACGGCACCGACGCGCAGCGCGACCGGTTCGTGCTGCCCACGCTGCGCGGCGAGCTCACCTGGTGCCAGTTCTTCAGCGAGCCGGAGGCCGGCTCCGACCTGGCCTCGCTGGCCACCCGTGCCGATCGCGCCGAAGGAGGCTGGGTCCTCAATGGGCAGAAGGTGTGGACCTCCAGCGCCATCGAGGCGGACTGGGGCATCTGCCTGGCCCGCACCGACCCGGCCGCGCCCAAGCACCAGGGCCTGAGCTACTTCCTGGTTGACACCCGCTCACCCGGCCTGGAGGTCCGCCCGCTGCGCGAGGCCAACGGCAGCTACCTGTTCAACGAGGTGTTCTTCACCGACGTGTTCGTGCCCGACGACCTGCTCGTCGGCCAGCCCGGCGACGGCTGGCGGCTGGCCAGGACCACGCTCGGCAACGAGCGCGTGAGCATGGGGACCGGCCTGTCCGCCCCGCCGCCCCGCCTCGCCGCCCTGGCCGAGGCGGCCGGTGCCGGCCACGACCCCGCCGTGCTGGCCGGCCTGGCCCGGCTCGTGGCCCGCCAGGGCGCACAGGAGGCGCTCGCGGCCAGGGCCCTGATCCGCCGCCTGTCCGGCCTGCAGCCCGGCGCCGAGGGCAGCGTGCTCAAGCTGACCGCGGCCGCCAACGCGCTGGACGCCTCGCGCACCGTGCTCGGCTGGCATGGGCCCGAGGCGGCGGCCATCGACGGGCCAGGCGGCGCGGCCGCGCTGAAGTACCTGTCCGTCCCGGCCATGCTCATCGGCGGCGGGACCGCCGAGATCCAGCTCAACGTGATCGGCGAGCGCGTCCTCGGCCTGCCCCGCAGCAGCTAGTCCGACCGGTTCGCACAGTCGGCCCTGCGCAGTAGTATTACGTGGTAGGAGTAATACGAGTTACCCGGACGGAGCGTGCCATGCTGCTGAACAGCAAGGGCCAGGTGACGATCCCGGCACACCTGCGGGCCAAGCACGGCCTGCATGCGGGGGATGCGATCGAGGTCGTCGAGGAAGATGGCGCGCTGGTGATCGTGCGGGTCGAAGGAACCCAGAGCCGGGGCCAACGTCTGGTCGGCCGGCTGCGCAACACGGTCTCCAGCCCGGATGTCGCGGGCCTGAGCACCGACGAGATCATGGCGCTACTGCGTGGCGAGTGACCCCGTGGCGATCAGGCCCGCGACGCTCATCGACTCTTGCGTGCTGCTCGATGTCGTTACCGGAGACCAGCGGTGGGCGGACTGGTCGGCCGCTCAGATCGCGGCCGCCATGGACACCGGGCGGGTGGTGATCAACCCCCTGATCTACGCCGAGGTCTCCGTCGGCTACGGGACAATTGAGGAACTGAACGAGTTGCTTCCGGCCGGGGACTACGAACGTGAGCCGTTGCCGTACGCGGCCGGCTTCGCCGCGGGCAAGGCATTCCTGCGGTACCGGCGCGGTGGGGGCGACAAGCGATCGCCCGTGCCCGATTTCTACATCGGCGCGCACGCCGCGATCGCCCGGTACCGGCTGCTGACCCGCGATGTCCAGCGGTACCGAACCTACTTCCCGACCCTCGAGATCATCGCCCCCCGCGGTAATGACTGAATTCAGGTCGGCAAACTGGCGGGGACCGCGAGCAGGTCGCGCGGGTCTGAGGGGGCCGGGCACCCGGCCGGGAGGAGCGGGTCGAGGCGGGCCAGCCGGTCGCGGATGGAGCTGACCAGCGGCAGCCGCTCGTCCAGGATGATCAGGGCGGTATCGAAGGCCCCCCGGGCCCCGGCCGGGTCGCCCGCGTCCAGCAGGCTGTCGCCGAGCGCGGCCCAGTCCATGGCCTCGTCGGCCCGGTTGCCGACCTCCTGGCAGATCGCGATGGCCCGGCGGTAGCAGTCGGCGGCCTGATCGTACTGGCCGAGCAGGTGCCGGAACTCGCCCAGCCGGGTCCAGCAGGTGCCCTCGCCGTTGCGGTCGCCCGCGTCGCGGAAGATGACCATGGCCTTCTCGGCGAAGCTGATGGCCTCGGAGTACTTGCCCTGCTGGGCGTGGCACGAGCCGATGCCCTCCAGCGATCCGGCCCGGCCCTTCTCGTGGCCGATGGCGTCGTAGAGCCCGTGGGCCCGCCAGTAGTGCTCGATGGCCTGGTCGTGCCGGCCCTGGCCGGCGTACACGGCGCCGAAGTTGCTGTGCAGGTAGGCGTACTCGGTGGTGTAGCCGAGCGCGCGGAACAGCTCGCGGGTCTGCTCGAGCTCGGCCAGCGCCTGATCATCGCGGCCGAGGAAGTGGCAGGCGCCGGCCAGCCCGCGCCGGGTCTGGGCCTGGGCGGCCAGATCGCCGGAGGCAATGGCGGCGGCGAGCGCGGTACGCATGGTCGCGGCCCAGTCATGCCAGTAGCCCTGGTGCTGGTAGAACTGCTGCAGGGTCAGGGCGAGCTGCCAGGCGTAGGGGTGGAAGCCGGACTCGGTGGCATTCCTGACCGCGGCCTCGAGCACCCCCCGCTCGGCGGCGAACCAGTCCAGGGCGGGCCCGGACCCGGGCATCTGGCCGGGCGTGATGCCAGGCCGGGGCGCGGCGGGCGCGGGCACGATGAAGTGCGGCCCGAGCAGCAGGTGGGCGGCGTGGGCGGTATGCGCGTAGTAGTCGAGCAGCCGACCCAGGGCCTGCGTCCGGCCGATGGCGCCGTCCAGGGCCCGGCCCAGTTCGGCGGCGTACACCCGGAGGAGGTCGTGCGAGCTGAACCGGCCGGGGGGCTGCTCGGTGATCAGCCGGGCGGCGGCCAGCTCGTGCAGCAGGGGCCGGATCTCGGTGACCGGCAGGCCGGCCAGGCTGGCCGCGGCCTCGGCCGAGAAGTCCGGCCCCGGGTGCAGCGACAGCAGCCGGAACAGCCGGGCGGCCTGGGAGCTGAGCAGCTGATAGGACCAGGAGAAGACGGCCCGCAGGTCGGTCGCGGTGTCCTTGGCGCTGAGCGCGTCCAGCCGGGTACGGGCGTCGCGCAGCTCGCTGGCGATCACCGCCACGGGCAGGCTGCGATAGACGGTGGCCCGTGCCGCGACGATGGCCATGGCCAGCGGGAGGCCGGCGCACAGCTCGATGATCTCGGCCAGCGCGCCGGGGTCGGCGGCCAGCCGGTCCGGGCCGAGCCGCCGGGCCAGGGCCTCGCCGGCCTCGTCGGCGGAGAACGGGTCCAGGGCCAGTGGCTGGGCGTCGTGCGTGGTGACCAGCCCGGTGAGGTGGTTGCGGCCGGTGACCAGGACCAGGCTCTCGGCCGAGCCGGGCAGCAGGGGGCGGACCTGCTCCACGTCCCGCGCGTTGTCCAGCACGATGAGCATGCGTCTGCCGCTGAGCAGGCTGCGGTACAGGCCCGCCTGGGCCTCGACGCCGTCCGGGATGCGCGCGGGCGCCACCCCGAGGGCGCCGCCGAGGAAGCCGCGCAGCGCCTCGCTGGCCGACATGACGGGCCCGCCGGGGTCGAAGCCATGCAGGTTCACGTAGAGCTGGCCGTCGGGGAACCGGGGCGCGGCCTGATGGGCCCAGTGCACGGCCAGCGCGGTCTTGCCGATGCCGGCCATGCCGTCGATGACGGCGATGGGGACGGCCAGGCGGCCGTGGCCGGCGGCCTCGCCGGGCTTGAGCAGGGCGTCCAGCCGGGCCAGCTCGGCCCGTCGGCCGGCGAACGCGGACAGGTCGGCCGGCAGCTGGGCGGGCCGGGCGACCAGGGCCGGCGGCCAGGGCTCTCGCTCGGCCGGGCGCGGCGCGGAGACCGCGCCGATGAGGTCCTCGTCCATCTGCAGGATGCGCTGGTGCATTTCGCGCAGGCCGGGCCCTGGGTCGATGCCCAGCTCCTCGCCGAGCAGCCGCTGGGTACGGGCGTACACGTCCAGCGCCTCGGCCTGGCGGCCCGCCCGGTACAGCGCGTGCATGAGCAGCTCGCTGAGCTTCTCCCTGGTCGGGTACGCGGCGATCAGAGAGCGCAGCTCCGGGGCGGCGGCGCCGTGCCGGCCCAGCTCCACGTCCAGGGCCAGGCGCTCCTCCAGCGCGGCCAGGTGGAGCTCGGCCAGCCGCGCCCGCTGGGCGTCGGCGTAGGGCCCTGGCACGCCGGCCAGCGGCACGCCCTGCCACAGCGCCAGCGCTTCGCGCAGCAGCGCCGCGGCCCTGGCCATGTCCCCGCCCGGCCGGGCCTCGTGCGCCTCGCGGACCCGCTGGCCGAACGCGGCCAGGTCGACGGTGGCTGAGCGGAGCGACAGCACGTAACCGTCACCGACCGACTCGATCATCTCGACGGCGTCCTGGCCCTCGGCCAGGCAGCGCCGCAGCCGGGACACGTAGGTGCGGATGGTACTCAGGGCGGCCTTGGGCGGATCGTCGCCCCACAGCGCGTCCACCAGCGTTCCCTGTGAAACCTGCCGTTCCTCGGCGAGCAGCAGCGCGGCCAGCACGGCGCGCTGCTGCGGCGCGCCGAGGCTGAGCTCAGCATCTCCCCGCCAGGCCCGGACCGGGCCCAACAGGGCAAACGTTAGCTCGGACATGAATGGCCTCCCCGTGAGTTTGCGCCATGCGGCACAGAAATGACTCGTCAGGCCTGGCCCGGCGGGACCCCCGCGCCGGGCGCTTGCGGCTCCACCTTACGAGGGAAATCGACGGTGATGTCCCGGTTCACAGATCGTCAATCATCTGTTGGCATGAACACGGTAGAAAGGCCGGGTCGGCATGCTCGCCTACGGGGAGGCGAGCGATAGCCGGGGCTCAAGGGGAAGCCGTTTCCGGAATGGCCTTATGACCGACCTTTCGATGGAGACACATCTGCCTGCTGGCGGAGATAGTGACGCACGGGGCTTGGTGCGCACCGCGGAGTGGAGCCGGGTGCGCGAGTTCACGGCGGGCGTGCCGTCGCGCGCTGCGCCTGCGCTGCTGGCAATCACGGGCGAGGCGGGTGCCGGCAAGTCCACCCTGTGGCGGGCCGGGCTCGAGGTGGCCGCCGGGGCGGGCTGCCGGGTGCTGCGCAGCGAGCCGTCGGCAGTCGAGGCCGACGCGTCCTTCGCCGGCCTGTCCGACCTGCTGGCCGACATCCTGCCGGCGATGGCCGGCGACATCCCTGGCCCGCAGCGCGAGGCGCTGGAGGTGGCGCTGCTGCTGCGCCCGGCCGGCGACCAGCCGTCGAGCGCGCACGCGGTCGGCCTGGCCGTGCTGGCCGCGCTGCGGTCCGTCCTGGAGCCCGGGCCGGTGCTGCTGGCCATCGATGACGTCCAGTGGCTGGACGCCGGCAGCCTGGACGCGCTGACGTTCGCGCTGCGCCGGGTGTCTGCCGGGCCGCTGGCGGTCCTGCTGGCGGCCCGGGCGGAGGCCCCGGCCGACCCGCTGACCTTCGGCGCGCCGCCGGTCCCGCACGGCTGGCGCGATCTTCTGGCCGCGGTGCCCGCGCCGGAGTCGGTCACGCTGGCCCCGCTGGACCCGTGGCAGGTCCACAAGCTGCTGCCGCCGGAGGTGACCGCGGCCCAGGCCCGGCTGGTGGCCCGGCAGTCGCGTGGGAACCCGTTCTGGGCCAGGGAGATCTGGGCCAGCCTGGACGCGGCCGAGGCCCCCGTCCCGCCCCTGGCCAAGGGGCTGACCGGGCGGCTGTCCCGGTCGCTGACGCCGGAGGCCGGGGAAGCGCTGGCCGTGGTGGCGGCGGCGGGCCGCATCGGGACGCGCGACGCGCTGGCGGTGCTCAGGCACCACGACGACCCGGCTACCGCGCTGGACGAGGCCGTGCTGGCGGGCCTGGTGGTGGAGACGGGCGGCCGGCTCGCGGCCGCCCACCCGCTGATCGGCGCGGCGGCGGTGGAGTCCATGCCGCCGCTGCGCCGCGCGCAGCTGTACCGCAAGCTGGCCGCGGCCGCGGCCAGCCCGGAGCGGCACGCGCACTTCGCGGCGCTGGCCGCCGGGCCGGGCCCCGACCCCGAGGTGGCGGCGGCCCTGGACGCGGCCGCCGCGGCGGCCCATGCCCGTGCGGGCAGCGCCGCGGCGGGCCAGTTCGCGGCCCAGGCCGTCGCGTTCACGCCCGTCGCCGACACCGAGGCGCTGGCCCGGCGCCGGATCCGGGCCGGGGAGCTGCTATTCCTGGCCGGCGACCTGGCCCAGTCGCTGAGCCAGCTCGAGGCGCTGGGCACCGCCGACCTGGCCACGGCAGGCCTGGACACGGCGGAGCTGGAGCGGGCCCTGCCCATGCTGGCCGACGTGACCGACCTGCTGCGCGGCCCGGAAACCGCCATCGCCCTGGTCAACCGCTGGGTGGCCAGCGCCGGCACCGAGCCCCGGCGGCGCGCCCTGGTGCTGGCCCTGGCCTCCGCGGCGTCCTGCCACCGGGCCCTGCTCAACCTGGTCATCGCCAAGGTCACCGGCGGCGACGGACTGGACTGCGACCTGCTGGCCCAGGCCGAGGAACTGGAGCCGGGGCTGCCGCCGGGCCCGCTGCACGACACCGCGGACCTGAACCGGGGGCTGTGGGCGCGGTTCGTCGAGGACCTGGACACGGCGCGGGCGGCGCTGCGGCGGTGCATCGCCAGGGCCAGCGAGGCTGGCGAGGACTACCCGCTGGTGACGTTCCTGTGCTACCTGGCGGCGACGGAGGAGCTGGCCGGCGCGTACCGGGCGGGCGAGGAGGCCATGGTGGCCGCCCAGCAGACGGCCGCCTGGCACGACTGGCCCCCGTCACCCTGGCACCTGGAGCCGCGCTGCGACCTGCTGATCGCGGCCGGGCGCCTGGACGAGGCGCTGGCCCTGGCCGATGAGCACCTGCCCGACGGGCCGGACGAGCCGGCCTCGAGCGCGTTCGTGGGGGCGTGCGTACGGGGCAAGGTCAGCTTCTGGCGCGGCGACGCCGAGGCCGCGATCCCACACCTGGAGCGGGCCCGTGCCTGTGCCGAGCAGCTCGACTGGACCGATCCCGGCTGCCGGTCGCGGCTGGACTCGCTGCTGGCGGAGGCCTGCCTGAGCGGCGGCCGGCCGGAGGAGGCGAGCCGGATCGCGGCCTGGCTGGGCGACACCGGCGAGCGGATGGGGCGGCCGGCCCTGACCGGTGACGGCGCCCGGCTCGAGGCGCTGATCGCCGCGGTGGCCGGCGACCTGGAGACGGCCGTGGCGGCGGCCAGGACCGCGGTCGCGGCCCACGAGTCGTCGCCGCTGCGCGCCGAGCTAGCCCGCAGCCTGCTGGTCCTGGGTCAGGTCGAGCGGCGGCGCAAGGCCAGGGGCGAGGCCCGCGCGGCGCTGCGCCTGGCCAGGGACCTGGCCGCCGAGCTGGGCCACCGGCCGCTGCTTGACCAGATCGAACGAGAGCTCCCGCGCGCCGTCGGGGCCCGGCCGGACGGCGAGCTGACCGCCGCCGAGCAGCGGGTCGCGGACCAGATCGCCGACGGCGCCACCAGCCGCGAGGCCGCGGCGGCCCTGTTCGTCAGCGTGCGCACGGTGGAGACGCACGTCGCCGCCATCTACCGCAAGCTCGGCATCCGCACCCGCTCGGAGCTGCGCCGCGCGCTGGCCGCCCGATCGGACCGGTGACGGCGCCAGGCTCCGTGCTGACGGCGGCTCCGTACTAACTACGGATACGGGGGCCAGGCCCTGGCCCGTATATCGGTGCTGACGAACGATTCGCCGCGCGAGCCCGGTCCGTAGGTTCGAGGCATCACGCGGATTACCGGGATGGGCGGGGAGCCATTTTCATGCCATTCACCGAGCCGAGCGCGCTGGTGCCGGTTGTCACCGCCGGTGCCGCGGGCTGGGATGAGGCCCGCCGGGCCTGGGACCTGACCGCCGATCGGCGGCCCGCGGCCATCGCGCTGCCCGCGACGGCGCAGGGGGTCGTGGCCGCCGTCGGCTTCGCCCGCGAGCACGGCCTGCGGGTCTGCGCCCAGGGCACCGGCCACGGCGCCGCCGCGCTGGGCCCGCTGGACGAGACGCTGCTGGTGCGGACCTCGGACATGCGCGCGATCGATGTTGACCCGGCGGCGATGACGGCACGGGTCCAGGCCGGGGTGTCCTGGCAGGAGGTCACCGAGGTCGCGGCCGCACAGGGGCTGGCCGCGCTGGCGGCGTGCTCGCCCGACGTCGGCGTGGTCGGCTACACGCTGGGCGGCGGCATCGGCTGGCTGGGCCGCAGCTACGGGCTGTCGGCCAACAATGTGGAGGCGTTCCAGGTCGTCACCGCGGACGGCCGGCTGGTGTGCGCCGACGTGGCCAGGGAGCCGGACTTGTTCTGGGCCCTGCGCGGGGGCGGGGGCAGCTTCGGCGTGGTGACCGCGGCCGAGGTGCGGCTGTACCCGATCACCGAGGTGTACGCCGGGCTGCTGCTCTGGCCGGCCGTGGCCGCGCCCGAGGTGCTGGCCGCCTGGCAGGAGCTGACCAGCCGGGAGCTGCCAGACGAGTTCACCACCGCGGTCCGGCTGATGAGCTTCCCGGC
>Ga0134126_10002750_pt1 | contig 22107 bp, 18 predicted proteins | sample KB31752_FD_96881 | JGI IMG/M metagenome (GOLD analysis project Ga0134126, IMG submission 96881) | Terrestrial soil microbial communities with excess Nitrogen fertilizer from Kellogg Biological Station, Michigan, USA - KB3-175-2 | ecosystem: Environmental > Terrestrial > Soil > Unclassified ... | reverse complement strand
GCAGAAGGTAGCAACGCCGTACTCCTAACAATGAGACCTCATTGGTCCGCACTAAACCCCACCCTGAGCAAGGGGCCTGCACAACTGTGAGCGGACGTCTTCCGCCGGCGAGGCATGCTCGCCCGGCTTGTCTACGCTTTCGTGGGTTCTTTGCGTACAACCGCGCGGCAACGCTCAAAGAGATCAATCAACGAATCCGCGTATTCTTCAGTCGAGCGCGGGCCTTTACCGGAAAATCCGGTAGTCGGGGTGCCCTTGCCGTAACCGGTCGTCATCGCAACGAATTTCATCAGCTCTAAAGCAATTTCGTCCGGATTCGAGTGGGGTTGCTGTTTCTCTTCAGTTTCGTCTGCCATTCCTCTGTACCGAAATTCCTTTGGCGCGGGGAGTAATCTGGTTCTGAGCCATCACCAGCATACCAATGCTCAGGCTCTTTCCCTGCTTACATGCCGATCCGCGCCCGCAACCTGATTCGCAAAATGCGCGGCGGCGCGCAATCTCACCTGATTCAGGGCGAGGACAACGGTTATTACGTCGTTAAATTCGTCAATAATCCGCAGCACCGGCGCATTCTAATCAATGAATGGTTGTCCGGCGTGTTTCTCAAATACCTGCAGGTGCATACGCCCGAAATGGCGCTGATCGAGATCGCCCCGGAGTTTATCGCCGCTCATCCCGATCTTTGCGTAGTGCTTGGATCGCGGCGCGAGGCGCCGGTCGCGGGCCTACACTTCGGCTCGCGGACATCAGTCGATCCGGATCGTGTCGCGATCTACGATTTTCTCCCGGACACGCTGCTCGGCAAAATTGAAAACCGTGTCGACTTTCTCGGCATCCTGGTGTTCGATAAGTGGGTGGGGAATGCGGATTCCCGACAGTCGATCTTCTTTCGCGCCCGCGCAAAAGATTGGACGCCGCTCCGAGGCGAAGCGCCGGCCCGAACCGGGTTCTTTGCTCAGATGATCGACCATGGCTTCGCGTTCAACGGACCTCACTGGGAATTTCAGGATTCGCCCCTGCAGGGCGTCTATTTCCGTCCCAATGTTTACAACGAAGTGACATCGCTCGATTCGTTTCAACCCTGGCTGGAGATGGTCCGGCATTTCCCGGTGGAGGTGATCGACGAGGCCTGGAAACAGATACCTCGTTCCTGGCTGGACGGCGACGAGGCGGAACTGGAGCGCCTGCTCGAGCGGTTGCTGAAGCGGCGCAACAGTGTCGAGAGACTGATTGAGGATGTGCGCCGGCATCGCGCGGCGATGTTCGCCAACTGGCGATAGCGCCGGTTACAGCGGTCGACGCATGCGTCGACCCTACATTTCCGCGACAATTCGTTCGGCGCTGGCAGGCGCCAGCAGGATGCCGTTCCGGAAATGCCCATACGCAAGAAAGAGCGGGCTTCCATGCCAGCGGCCCAGGTGAAGTTGCTGCGCTCCCGGCCGCAATCCGGTCCAGACATCGGCGGTTTCCAGTTTCTCGAGCACGGGCAACACGGCCGTTGCCTTGCGCTTCAATTGTCCGGCAATCGACGGGCTGATCTGGCGGTCGAAACCGGCATGCTCCACCGAAGAGCCGGCGATCAGGCGGCCGGTCCCGCGCTGCAGCAGATACGTATGGCCATGCCGCAAGATAGTGGGGCATGCGCCGAGTTGTAGATCGAAGCCGATCAGATGACCTTTGAGCGGTTCGGAAGCGGGAAGAGACGGCACACCGGACACTTCGATCCGATCGCTCCAGGCGCCTGCCGCCACAATGGCGGCATCATATGGTCGGCCGTTGATCTCTGCCTGACCGCTCCGAACGTCGATATGCTCGACCGGCGTGTGCTCCGAAATCTCAACGCCCTGCTTGACGCACACAATGCGTAAAGCCTGCATGATCTCGCGCGGATCGACGATGGCATCGTCCGGATAGAACAACGCGCCCGCGAGACCCTCGGTTCGAACATACGGAGAGAAAGTCTGAAGCCGGGCCGGCGAAATTTCGCGGCTGCGAATGCCTATTGTTTGCTGCACTGCCGCGCGCGCTTGCAAAAGCGTCCATTCGACCGGTGTGTAAGCGAGATCGATGGCGCCGCACTCGCGGTAGTCGATCGTAATGCCCGACTTACAAACCAGCTCTTCCACATAGGCCCCATATAACGACCGGCTGTGCCTGCATAGATCGGCAAATGGCGACCGCTCTTCCACTTCGCCGCCGGGCGACAACATGCCCGCTCCGGCCCAGCTCGCCTCGTTGCCCAGTTCGCCCTTTTCGAATAAAGCGATGCGCCAGCCGCGCTGCGCCATGCGCCAAGCAACGGTGCTGCCGATGATGCCGCCGCCGATGACTGCCGCTACCGGACCGCCGCTCACAGCGATTCCCGTTTCAGCGACGTGCTGGCCTCCGAAGCCGTGGCGGGCGCGGTTTCAACGGTCGAGTCTCGCACTACTTCCAGAAAGGCCTTCGCCGCATGGCTTAAGGCGCGTCGGGCGGGATACACCAGGCGGATCTTGCGCTCGCAGTAGAGTTCTTTGACACGGATCTCGCGCAGCAGGTCCTGCGCAATTTCCTGTTCCACACACATCCGCGGCACAAACGCTACTCCTTCGTTGGCCTGCACCATGCGCCGGATAGTTTCGATGGTGGGCATATCCACGTCCATATTCAGGGGAACTTTGTGCCGCTGAAATTCGCGCAACACGATCTCGCGATACGGCGAAAGCACGTTATGGGCGATAAACGTCTCCATATCGAGTTCCGTAATGGCGACTTCTCCCCGGTTAGCAAACCGGTGTTGCGGGGAAACCACCAACGCGAGGCGATCCGTGTAGATGATCTGTGAAACCAGGTGGTCGTCGCCCGGATCGTAGCTAATGACGCCCAACTCCAGTTCGCCGTCGAGCAATTGCGAAGGGATTTTGCTCGAAAGCATCCGGCGCACCTGCACCTTCACTTTGGGAAACAAACGCCGGTAGCGCTGAATGTGCTGTATCAGATACAGCGAGGTCGATTCATTGGCTCCAATTGTCAAACGCCCCGCATAGTTGTCCCGCAACTCCCGGAGAGCGTTTTCGAGATCGGATTCCAGGTTCTGAAATCGCCGCGCGTATTCGAGCACGACGCGGCCCGCGTCGGTCAGCAGTAGCTCACGCCCGGACCGGTCGATGAGCTTCTCTTTTAGATCGCTTTCCAGTCGCTGGATTGCGATCGAAATGGCTGGTTGTGTTCTGAGGAGCTTTTCGCCTGCGCGCGAGAAACTCCGCTCTGTCGCAACCGTCAGAAAGACTTTGAGGGGATAGAGTTCCATGGCAGCGGCCTCATAACTGCGCCTTATGTCATGATTATAGCTAATATCAAAAGCCAACACTATAAATTTGCATAATCCGAACCGTTTCCTTAGGATGGAAAAAGACTCCCGGTTCGACCGTTGAAGCGGGATCCAAAAACTCCTACCGGAGGCCAAGTGAGCCGCGTATATATTTTTGACACGACTCTGCGCGACGGTGAACAATCGCCGGGCTGCAGCATGACTAAGCCGGAGAAGCTGCGGATGGCCGCCCAGCTTGTAGATCTCGGCGTGGATATCCTGGAGGCCGGTTTTCCCATTGCCTCGGAAGGCGACTTTGAGGCGGTGGACGCCGTCAGCCAGCAGTTTCCCTGGACCCAGGTTGCGGCGCTTGCGAGGGCGACCAAGCGCGACGTGGAGCGTGCCGCGCAGGCGCTTCAACGCGCTAAGCGGCCTCGCATCCATACGTTCATCGCGACCAGCGATATTCACCTAAAACATAAGTTGAAGAAGACACGCCAGCAGGTCATGGATGAAGCCGTGGCGGCAGTGAGCCTGGCGCGAAGTTATACGGACGACGTCGAGTTTTCGGCCGAGGATGCCACGCGCACCGATTTTGACTACCTCGAGGCGATTTCGAAGGCGGTTGTCGAAGCGGGGGCGCGCACCGTGAACTTGCCGGACACGGTCGGCTACTCGGTTCCCGAGGAGTACGGCGCATTGATCGGCCGGATCGCGAAGTCGCTAGGTGATAGCGCAATCGTCAGCGTTCACTGTCATGACGATCTGGGGTTGGCCGTTGCCAACACTCTGGCGGCGGTGGCCGCGGGCGCCCGCCAGGTGGAATGCACCATCAACGGCATCGGCGAGCGCGCCGGCAATGCCGCGCTCGAAGAAGTCGTCATGGCGATTAAAGTACGGAACGAGCGCCTGCCTTTTCAGACCCGCATTCATACCGAAAAGCTCTATCCGGCGAGCCAGTTGCTTTCGAGCATCATCAGCTTCGGTCCGCAGCCAAACAAAGCCATCGTCGGCGACAACGCATTTGCCCATGAAGCGGGCATCCACCAGGATGGATATTTAAAAGAGAAATCGACATACGAGATCATCGATCCGAAAGCCGTGGGTGTGCCCGAAAGCAAGCTGGTGCTGGGTAAACATAGCGGCAGGCATGCGCTGAAGAAGCGCACAGAGGATCTTGGCTTCCAGCTCACGATAGAGGAACTGGATCTGGTATATGAGCGCTTCACCCTCCTCGCCGATTGCAAAAAGGGCTTACGGAACGAGGAAATTCTGATTCTGCTTCACGAAGTGGTTGGCCGCGCCGCAGTGGCGAATTGAAACAAGCATCGCCGTTTTAAACCTTACAAATGAAACTAAACGTTCTTCTTCTGCCCGGTGACGGGATCGGTGTTGAAGTCACCAGGGAAGCCGAAAAAGTACTGAAGCACGTGACAAGCGCCTACGGGCACGAACTGGCGGTTCATCAGGGCTTATTGGGCGGCATTGCGATTCACAAGGCCGGTAATCCGTTCCCGGATGAGACGCGCAAGCTGGCCCTCGAAGCCGATGCGACGCTGATGGGAGCGGTGGGTTTGCCCGAATTCGACAATGCACCGCCGGAGAAGCGCCCCGAACGGGGATTGCTCGGCATTCGCCAGACGTTGCAGGTCTACGCGAATTTGCGGCCGGTGCGGTCATACAAGGCCTTGATCGATTCGTCGCCGCTCAAAAACGAGCTGGTCGACGGAACTGACATGATCATCGTCCGGGAACTGACCGGCGGCATTTATTACGGCACGCCGCGCGGCATTTCGGGATCAGGCGCTGAGGAGCGCGCGGTCAATACCATGACCTATACCCGCGCGGAAATCGAGCGGGTGTCGCACATGGCTTTTCAGCTCGCCCGCAAGCGGAAAAAGAAAGTGACGAGTGTCGACAAATCGAACGTGCTCGAAAATTCGCAGCTATGGCGCAGGGTCGTCGTCGAAGTGGCTGGCCAGTATTCGGATGTCGCGCTCGAACACATCCTGGTGGATAACTGCGCGATGCAATTGGTTCTGAATCCGCGCCGGTTCGATGTCGTTCTGACCGAAAACATGTTCGGCGATATCCTGAGCGATGAGGGCGCGGTGCTTGCGGGGTCCATCGGCATGTTGCCTTCGGCGTCGATCGGCAACCGTCGGCCGTCGGGCGCCTGGACAGGATTATATGAGCCGGTACACGGATCGGCTCCCGACATCGCGGGACAGAACAAAGCCAATCCGCTGGGCGCCATCGGGTCGGTGGCGGCAATGCTCGAATACAGCTTTGGACTGATGGAAGAGGCGGCTGCCGTGAATCACGCCATGGAAACTGTCTTGAACAGTGGCAAGGTGACGGCGGATTTGAAGCCGCCCGGCGCCCCGGCGGCGACGAGCGAAGTCGGAGATGCTGTGTGCGCGGCGATTGCGAAAGCAGCTACGGTATAGAGCATGCGTCGAGACGAGTCTCGACACGGTAGACACGAGTGTCCGCGCCACGTGTTGTATGCGCCGCGGTCTTGATTGTAAGGGCGAGGCCTGCCTCGCCCGGGAGGTAAGGATTCATGTCAAAGGCAAATGGCGCGGCGCGTCCGCGAACGATCATCGAGAAGGTTTGGGACAACCACGTGGTTGCGGACCGCGAGGGCGCGCCCACGTTGATTTACATCGACCTGCATCTGGTCCACGAAGTGACTTCGCCGCAGGCGTTCTCCGGTCTCCGCGAGCGCGGTTTGAAAGTGCGCCGCCCCGAACTTACGGTGGCGACAACGGATCACAGCATCCCAACGCATGATCGTTCCCTGCCTATCCTCGATCGAATCGCGGCGGCGCAGATCGACCAGCTTGAAAAGAACTGCCGTGATTTCGGCATCAAGCTCTTCGGCCCGCACAGCGAGAACCAGGGCATCGTCCACATCATCGGCCCCGAGCAGGGCTTCACGCAGCCCGGCATGACCGTGGTCTGCGGCGATAGCCACACCGCCACCCACGGCGCTTTCGGCGCTCTCGCGTTCGGCATCGGCACCAGCCAGGTGGAGCATGTCCTCGCGACACAGTGCCTTCTTCAGCGCAAATCGCAGACCTACGAGGTGCGTGTCGAAGGCGACCTCAAGAACGGTGTCGGCGCGAAGGACATCATCCTGAACCTGATTTCGCGGATCGGCATCGGCGGCGGAACCGGCTGCGTGTTCGAATACTGCGGCTCCACCATTCGTTCGCTGTCGATGGAAGAGCGAATGACCATCTGCAACATGTCGATTGAAGCCGGAGCCCGCGCCGGTCTGGTCGCGCCCGACGAAAAGACTTACGAGTATCTGAAAGGCAGGCCATACGCTCCCAAGGGCGCGGAGTGGGAGAAAGCTTTATCGCTTTGGCGGCAACTGCCGACCGATGATGGCGCCACGTTCGACAAAAGCATTACGATCGACGCTTCATCGCTCGAACCGATGATCACGTTCGGCACGAACCCCGGCATGGGCATCTCCATCACGGCCCCGGTGCCCGACCCCGCTACCCTTAGCGATCCGCTCGAACGTGACTCGCTAGCCAAGGCGCTCCGCTATATGGATCTACCCTCCGGCAAGCCGCTGCTGGGGCATCCGGTGAATGTCGTGTTCATCGGAAGCTGCACGAATTCGCGCATCTCCGATCTGCGTGCTGCCGCCGGCATCCTGAAGGGGCGCAAGGTGAGCCCGGGCGTACGCGTGATGGTTGTGCCCGGTTCTCACATTGTGAAAGAGCAGGCGCAAGCCGAAGGGCTTGACCGGATCTTCAAGGACGCCGGCGCCGAGTGGCGTGAAGCCGGCTGCTCCATGTGCATCGCGATGAACGGCGATCAACTGCAGCCTGGCGAATACAGCGTCTCGACCAGCAATCGCAACTTCGAAGGCCGGCAGGGCAAAGGCGGCCGGACCTTCCTCGCCAGCCCGCTAACCGCCGCGGCCACCGCAGTCACCGGGGTCGTGACGGACGTTCGCACGCTGCTCTAATCGGGAGGCATCACATCAATGGAAAAATTCACGAAATTCACCAGTCGCATCGCTCCGCTGCCAATCGACAATGTCGATACCGACCAGATCATCCCCGCGCGCTTCCTGAAGACGATTTCAAAAGTGGGCTTGGGCGACCAGCTCTTCTGCGACTGGCGCTACGACGAGCAGGGCAATCCTAAGCCGGAGTTCATTCTGAACAAGCCGGAAGGGAAAGCGGCGCAGATTCTGCTCGCGGGCGATAACTTCGGTTGCGGCAGCTCGCGCGAGCACGCGCCTTGGGCGCTGACACAATATGGTTTTCGCGCGGTCATCAGCACCTCGTTTGCCGATATCTTTCGCGGAAACGCCGTCAAGAACTCGGTTGTGCCTGTCGAGGTTCCGCGCGATGCGCAGGAAAGGCTATTCAAGGCCGTCGCGGAAAATCCGGAAGTGACCGTGACGGTGGATCTGGCGCAACAGAAGCTCATATTGCCGGATGGCTCGGCAGTGGAATTTCCCATCGACGAATTCTCAAAGCACTGTTTGCTCGAAGGTGTGGACGAGCTCGGCTACATCCTCCAGCAGGAGGACGCCATCGCGGCGTATGAGGCGAAGCGGCCGTTGACGATTAACGCGCTGGCTTGAAGTCCACCCGCAAGGGTTGGATGAAATCATTCACGGCCGGCGGCCGGGGGGGGCGTGCCTCGCACGACAACAAATTACGAATCTCGTGTAGGGCCGGGCATGCCCGACCCAACAGCGACAGCAGCAAACATGAATTTGGCCGTCCGTTTTAGTGAATTAGTTCGAAAAGGCTTGCGCTTCAGAAGCAAGTTCGAGGAAGTCAAGCGAAGCATCGTATTGCCCGATTTTGAATGGTATCCATACGATTGCTTTGCAAATTTGTTTTATATCCAGCAGTTGGCGCACGAGGCAGATCTGCCGATGCCTGAACTGATCGGAAATCAGCGTGTATTGGATGTCGGGGCAGCGGACGGGGCTCTCAGCTTTTTCTTTGAGTCTCTTGGCAATAACGTGCATGCATGTGATTATTCGGGCTCTAATATAAACAGAATGCAGGCAATACGTCTGCTAGCCTCCCAGTTGCACTCGTCCATAGAAATCAGTGACGTAAATCTTGATTCGAATTTCGCGATAGAAGGTGAATATGGGCTAGCGCTGTTCCTTGGCATTCTGTATCATCTGAAGAATCCGTTCTACGTACTGGAATCGTTGAGCCGGCACTCACGATATTGCCTTTTAAGCACTCGTGTTGCTCGTTTTAGCCCCGATCGCCAATTATGCCTCGACAACCTGCCGCTTGCTCAGTTGCTGGACGCCGGCGATTGTAATTCCGATGCCACTAACTACTGGATCTTTACGCCCGCAGGCTTGGAGCGGCTTGTGCGCAGATGTGGTTGGACGGTCTGTTCATCGGCCTGTACGGGCGCTTCCATCTCCGATCCTCGCACGCAAACGGGAGATGAGCGGATGTTTATGCTCCTGGGCAGCCTTCACCAGCGGTAATCGCGGTTGTCCATTATTGCCGCGTTGTGAATTCCGCAACTCACGGTAGCGGCTTCATCATCAGATTCTTGAACATCACCACGCTGCCCTTGTTGTGCTGCTGGAGCGCGAGGTAGCCGCTCGTATACGTATTCTTCTCATCCACGAAATCGACCACTTTCTTATGGTTGACCTCAATAATGATGTGGTTGCCACGAGCGATGACCTGTTGGTTGAACCATGTATCCGGCGGCACGAGCTGCTTATAAATCTTTACGAAGTTGTAAAGACTTCCCGTTCGCACTGGATCTTTATGCGTGCTGTTCACCTGGACTTCGTAGCCATGGGGAAATCCCGGTCCGAAAGCCGTCCGGAAATACATGCCTGAGTTTCCACCATCGCTGATCTTCACATCGGCTTTGAACTCGCAGTTCGTGCATTGGCGCACCATCCAGAACAAATGGCTCGCTTCTCCATCGCCAACGATCATTCCATCTTTGGCGGTCCAGGATTCGGGATTCTGGTTGGCCTTCCAGCCGTTGAGCGTTTTCCCGTCAAACATCTTGATCCAGCCGTTATCCGCAGCCGATAGAAGAGAAGCTGAGAGTAGGCCGAAGAAGATGAGAGCAATGCCTGTCGCCAATTTTTTCATAAGCATCATCGTATCCTGTGGGATTTAAAATGCGATTCTGATTAGACCGGCCGCGGCTGTTTCTTTAAATTCCACGGCTTGCGAAAATGGCGGTGCAGCATATGCTCCGCTTTCTTGTTGTCGATAATCTGCTCTCGTTCATCGTCCCAATGAAGCCGGTCGCCGGTGCGAAACGCGATATTTGAAAGCAGACCGGCCTTGGTCAAGCGATGTCCATACCGGAGATTGCACGTTGTCTCGAGGTTACGTGATTTGATCGCATCGAGAAACTCCCTCAAATGGCCGGGTGAGTCCGGTATACTTTGCGGCGGAGTTGGGAAATCGTCGATGCGCTTGCCTCCGACGTAGATTTCATGGCGGCCATAGTTGGTTACGAGTGAAGCATCGGTTCCTTCAAACAGGCATCCGATGTCACCCATGTGTTCGAAGCCCGGCAACGGCGAGGAGCGCAGGCTGAATGTGTAGAGCAGCTCCGGGTACTCCAGCACGGCATCGATCACGTCCGGAGTTTCCGTTTCATCTTTGATGAAATATCGTCCGCCCGCTGAAGACACGCTCTCCGGCGCTTTCAAGTCAAGAGCCCAGAACACAACGTCCGAGATATGGCACCAGAAATCGATGAACATTCCTCCTGAGTAATCCCAGAAGTAACGAAAGTTGAAATGTGAGCGCATCGGGTCGTACGGACGCTTCGGCGCAGGTCCCAACCAGAAGTCGTAGTCGAATCCAGGTGGCAGGGTAGCGGGTTCACTCGTCGTGAATGGCTCGCGGGGAGAAGCCTTCCACGCGTGAACCCGCGTAATCTTTCCTAGCTTCCCGGAGCGAACCATCTCAACGACACGGCGATAATTCGGCAGATCGTTATGAATATGGTTTCCCATTTGGGTAACGCGCTTGTGATTCAATGAGGCGTCGGCCATGGCTCGCCCTTCCGCGAGGCTATAACTCAGGGGCTTTTCGACGAAAACGTCTTTGCTCGCTTCAAACGCCTGAACGGTAGGAATTGAGTGCCAATGGTCCGGCGTCACAATGGACACTGCGTCAATTTCCTTCAACTCCAGGAGCTTCCGGAAATCTCCGAATTTCTGCGGCGCCTGCCCGCGCGCGCTGCGAACAATCTCAATCGCCCGATCGGCATGACGTTCGTCCACATCGCAAATGGCTGCGATGCGAACATCCGGGTGCTTAAGGAACTCTTTCAGCCGGCCCGTCCCCTGTCCGCCGACGCCGATCATTCCGAGGACGATTTGATTGTTTGGGCTTTGGGCGGCCGCGAATGTGGGCCGGGCAAGCGCGACCGCGCCGGCTGACACCGCAGCAGATGCAAGAAATGAGCGACGGGAGACGGCTGCCGCGCTATTAGGGGATTCTGGTTGTATTTCGCTCATAGTCCAGTGAATTTTGCCTCCGATGGAGCCCATTATTTTGAAAAGCAGCCTCGACGATAGGCTGTCTGCTTTTGGAACGAAGATCGGATCGGCGGAATATTAGATTCTACACTTGTAGCCCGATTCAATTTAAGTTGGAGCGGTCGAGGCATCCTACCGCGAGACGGCACTCGTGCCGAAGAGTCAAATCTGTATCGGAAAACTCCAAATCCGTTGTAGGGGCGACGCATGCGGTACGGTCTCATGAGATCCGCTACAGGTTGTATCAGGACATCCGTTACAAAAAGGGGTATGTTAATGAGCCGGGGGATCGGCTGGAGATGCCCTGGAAAGCGACGGACGTGGAAGAGCAACGATTGGAATTTGTGATCCGGGTGAGCGAGCCCGGATCACAAATGAGTCAGCTATGCCGGGAGTTCGGAGTATCGCGACCGACGAAAAGACGAACAGTATTTTCTGCGCCAATCTCTTTCCACGCCTTGTCTCAACGTATTGCAGGGCTGTGATGGCATTTATGTGGAAGATCTCCAGGGCCGGCGCTATATGGATTTCCACGGCAACAATGTCCACCAGGTCGGCTTCGGCAATCCAAGGGTGATCGATGCGATTACCGAGCAGATGAAGACGCTCTCATTTTGCACGCGCCGCTATACCAATATTCCCGCTATTCAGTTGGCCGAGAAACTGACGGAGCTTGCGCCGGGGAATCTGAATAAAGTCCTCTTTGCACCGGGCGGCACGCTCGCCATCGGCATGGCTCTTAAGCTCGCACGGGCGGCAACCGGCCGTTTCAAAACCATCTCGATGTGGGATTCGTTTCACGGCGCCTCGCTCGATGCGATCTCATCGGCGGGGAAGCGATATTTCGCAGTGGGGCTGGTCCATTGCTGCCGGGCGCGGAACACGCGCCTCCTCCCGATCCCATTCATTGCCCCTTCGAGTGCGGAGAGCGTTGCAGCCTCCGCTGCGCGAACTACGTCGAGTACATGCTCGAAAAAGAAGGCGACGTCGCTGCCGTCATTGCCGAAACCATTCGCAGCACGCCCTACATCCCGCCGCCCGAATACTGGCAGCAGGTTCGCGCCGCCTGCGACCGCCACGGCGCCCTATTGATCCTCGATGAAATTCCACACTGCCTCGGCAGAACGGGCCGCATGTTCACTTGCGAGCACTACGGAATCGTGCCCGATATGTTGGTGATCGGCAAGGGACTCGGTGGAGGCATCTTCCCATTCGCGGCATTGATTGCACGGGACACTCTGGACGTAATGCCGGACCGCGCGCTCGGGCACTACACGCACGAAAAGAATCCCGTGGCCTGCGCGGCGGCTCTGGCGACAATTGAGATCTTGGAAGACGGCATTCTCGATCATGTTCGCGTGCTCGGCGATTACACGTTGCAGCGTCTCGCGGATCTGAAAGCGCGTCATCGGATCGTAAAGGATGTGCGGGGCCTGGGCCTCTTCTTAGGAGTGGAACTGCAAGAGGCGTCACCGCAACTCTCCGCCGCCGAAGCCGCCGAGCAAGTGATGTATCGGTCTCTCGAAAAGGGCCTGAATTTCAAGGTCACCAACGGAACGGTCCTCACGCTGACGCCGGCTCTCACGATTCAACGCGCCGAGATGGACCAGGCGCTCGACATACTGGAATCGGCCATCGCGGAATGTGAATCGGCTGCGTAGACGCGGAATACAATTCTGAGCCGGAAGCGTCAGCGACCATCACTTTGGGATAGGCCGGCAAAGTCGATAGCTCTTGAACTTTCGAAACGGAGCCGCCGCACGGGTTGCGTCGTTTTTCCGGGCCGACCGTGGGTCGTGCGTTATTCCGGCTCATCTCTTAGTAAGTTTGAAGAGCATGACCCGTCTTGGGGCAGCCAAAAGTCACTCGACGCGCAGAGCGGTCATAGGGTCTATCTTCGCGGCCTTTCGCGCTGGTAAATAGCTGGCGAGCAGCGCAACGGCGGCCAACAAGGTTGAAACTCCGCCGAGCACCATCGGATCAAGCGGCCGCACTCGATAAAGCATTCCGCCCAGCAGCCTTGTAAGGCCGGCCGAACCTGCTATGCCGCCCACGAGCCCTACTGTCACCCATGCCATTGTGCTGTTCACCATCAGCCGAAGGACATCCATTGTTTCGGCGCCGAGCGCCATGCGAATGCCGATCTCATGGGTCCGCTGCGCCACCGAATGGCTCACCACGCCCACGATGCCAATGCTAGCCAGAACCAAAGCCAATACCGAGAATACGCTTAGCAGCAGCATGGGCAAGCGTCGCGAACTTGTCGAACCACGCACAATGCTCTCCATGGTTTCGATATCGGAGACGGGCCGGTCGGGAAAAACATCTGCCAAGGCTTTCTTGACGGACGCGGTGAATGCGGTTGGCGCGTTGGTCGTACGAACCACGATGGCCATCGACGGCCAACCGGCTTGCATATAGGGTCGCAAAAATTGCGGCCGCGCAGGCGTGTCCAGCCCCGATTGATGCACGTCTCCCACCACGCCCACTACTGTGAGGCGCGGCCCGTCGGAACCGCCGAGCCGGATTGCTCTGCCGACAGGATTTTCCTTCGGCCAGAAGGCATGCGCCATCGTCTCATTAATCACGATGACTCCCGGCGCGTTTAATGAATCCCGCTGCGTAAATTCCCGCCCTTTCAGAATCGGAATACCCATGGTCCGGAAGTAGTTTGGGCAGGCGACGGTGTAGTTTGCGCCCGGCATCTGTCCAGGGTCCGCGGGCGGGCGGCCCTCAATCTGAAAGCCCCGGCCCGCGTTCCCTCTGAAAGGTAAATGAGCAACCGCGCCCACGGACACAACGCCGGGAATTGTACCAACGCGCTCATCGAGATCCTGGCAGAAGCGCGGCAGGCCGGGAGGACCTACATAAATCTCCTCCTGTGGAACTGACATCCACATGGCGAGCACGTTCTTCGGATTCAATCCCGGATCGACGCCCAGCAGTTGCGTCATGCTCTTGATCATCAGTCCAGCGCCGGAAAGCACAATCAGCGCGAGCGCTACTTCCGAGGCCACCAGGACGTGACGCAGATGGCTCCTGCCACTTGTTCTTCCTGAGCGGCCACCTTCTTTCAGAGGCTCGTTCACATCGATACGCAGAGTGCTCAACGCCGGAGCGACGCCGAACAGGATACCTGTCAGGCAGGAAACCAGCAAGGCAAATACGAACACGAGGGTATCCATCGGAATGGAATCCACCATTCGAGCAGGCAATCCAAGGTCATTCAGCTTGAAAACATGCAACAGCACCCGATTGCTCCAACCGGCCAGCAGCAGCCCGGCGGCTCCCCCTGCGACGGCCAGCAAGGTACTTTCGGTTAGTAATTGGCGCGCGATCCGGGCTCCCGACGCCCCAAGTGCTCGCCGGATGGCGAACTCCTTCCGCCGCGTCGCGCCGCGCGCCAGCAGCAGGTTCGCCACGTTGACACAGCCAATTAGCAGGACAAATGCCACTGCGGCGAGCAGCGTCAGCATTGTCGTGCGAAGGCCCTCCATCCCAAACTCGCTTAGCGGCATCACCGTGGCGCCCATGTTGGCATCGTCTTTCGGGTACTGCTTCTGCAGACGGCTTCCAATGGCCTCCATCTCCGCTTTGGCCTGCGCCTGGCCCACGCCCGGCTTGAGGCGGGCAATTGCGATGAAACTGTTCTCCTGACGGCCGAAGTCGGTCTTGGTATAGCCGACCGGCACCCAGAGTTGACGTGGTCCGCTCCAGAATTGCCAGCCGAAATTCTGCGGCATTACTCCAACTACCGTAAAATTTGCGCCGTCCACGCGGATGGTCCTACCCACCAGAGATGGATCGCCCCCATAGCGACCCTTCCACAGGCCATAGCTGAGGACCACCTCGTGATCCCTGCCGAGAGTCTCTTCTTCGGCCAGAAAAGTGCGCCCCAGCAAAGGCTTTACGCCCAGCACCTTAAAAAAACCCGCGGAAACTCGCAACCCAGAAACCTGCTCCGCTTCCTGCCTGGCCCCCGCGGCCGAAAGGTTATAGCCCCTACCAGCGGAATCGAAGATAGCCATGGCCTCAAAAGAATGACTCTGCCGCTCGAAGTCCCAGAAATTGGGAGCCGAGACGATGTTCAAATTATCCGGGCCCTTGCCGAAGGTTTCCCACAGCAGCATCAGGCGGTCAGGTTCGGGGAACGGCAGACGCTTCAACAACGTTTCGTTGATCACGCTGAAGATGGTGGTATTGGCTCCAATACCAAGCGCCAACGTCAACACTGCAACAATGGTGAAGCCGGGAGTTCGCGCCAGGTTGCGCAAACCATAACGGACATCCTGGAGAACGGTTCCCATAGTAATCCTCGTTCCAAGGTGCAAGCATACTGCCAGTCGCAATTATCAGGGTGGGTGTGTAAAACATAGCTATTTCCTCCGGCGAAACTGCGGCGCGCGTGCGGTGTGGCCGGTTGCGTGACAGCGGTGTTCGAATTCGAAACTGGACAATTGCCCATGTAGGCGGCGTTTATGCGCGTCCTCTGTCGTGACAATGAATCTTCGTCTATCCGCCAAGTGGTTTCAATGCTCCATGCGGAAGCACCGCATGTACGCCACGCACTCCATTCACCATTTGCGTGACACGCAGGTGGACAATGAGGCTTGCCAGGGAAAGCGCCTCTTTCGAAGACAGCCCGTACTGTTCCGTCATGAGTTTCACCATCTCCACGGTTGCGATCGCCGCCGCTTCATCAAGGCTCGAGTGAAAGCCGAATGTGAGCCATCCCTCCGCGGTGCGAGCCCGCGGCAGCGCCAGCGTCAAATCAGTGCGGAGGAAGAATTCCATTTCCACTTCCATGGGGCAATTGAGCGCGGGCCCAGCCACTTCGCCATCGCCCTGAACGGCGTGACCGTCGCCGGTGAAAAACAGGCCACCGGGTAGAGCGATGGGCAAAAACAGAATAGAACCGGCGGCCAAATCCTTACAATCGAGATTTCCGCCGCATGGTGTCGGCGGGAAAGTCGATTGGACGCCCGGTTTATCAAGCGGCATCCCCATGATTCCCATGAACGGGTTTAGCCGCAGTTGGTAGCCGGCGCGACTGATGCCAATGCCGCGTTCCGGTTGCAACTCCCAGTACGTTGCCTGGTCGCCGCGCGGTATCTTGATCAGCGCAGGCGGACCCGTGGCGCCGCCGGCAATTCCCAGGCAAGAGTCGAGCTGTGCCGGGAGCATGGCCCCGGCCGACCAACCCCAATGCCCCGGGTGTACCCGCTTTACGTGGATCTCCAACACAGTACCCGGGCGGGCGCCGCGTAGTTCGACCGGGCCTGTCAAGGCGTGGGCTACGTCGCGGTTCAGATCGCGCGGGCTAAATTCCTTTGGCTCGGAGAAATTCGCGGTCTGCTCAATGGCGCCCCAACCCGAATCCAACGTTTGAAAAACGATGGTATCGCCAGGGTCAATAGTAAGTGCGGGCTTTACATCGCGCGAAACGAATCCATGTACGCCCTGTTCGGGCCCCAAGTGATAAACCATAGCCATTGCGCTCCAGACCAACGGCACTTTGTTGGGTACGACCTGTAAACGTGATGTTACTCCAGATGGTGCGGTGACTTCCTCGGTCACAAAAGCGAAGCGCTGAGAGAATACGTTCGAAGCCTATGGCGCAATCCGCCGGGAGTTTGTGTAACGGTGTTGATGTTGTCTCAACCATCTCTCGGTTCACGAAGTTCCAGATGTCGGCTGATTCGCGTCTCTACGATGCCATGGCTGCGCACCGTGCAGAGGCGCATGGCCATCCGCTGGAAACCATGCACGTTAGCATGACGGCATGTTGAGCTGAAACGCATCCAGTACACACCAAAGGAACTGCAACCGGGTTGTTCTTCTATGTTCCAGAGGAATTCGAAAGGGATGTCGAGCTTCAGAAGATGCCTCGATCTCCAGTGAATGCCGAGATTCGCCGCGTCACATAATCAAAGGATATGACCGAGGTGCTCCGCGATCTTCTCAATAGGGCCATTGAGTCCAACTCTCCTGAGATCGCGGTGAAAACCGTCCTCCGCGACCATCCCGATCTCCCTGAGGCAATCGGCAAAAGCTGGGCGAATGGTTTCGGCACAGATCACATTCCGGCCGCCGTCGCCCGAGTTTTGGTGGAGCACGGTGCTCCGCTCAGTGTTCACGCCGCCGCTGCGTTCGGCTTCGTTGATAATTTGGCCGGCCTCCTACACACCGATCCATCCCTGGTATGCGCCAAGGGCGGCGACGGCTGCACTCCGCTTCACTTCGCTCGTGATATCGCTACCGCCCAATTCCTCCTTGATCGCGGCGCGGACATCGATGCACGAGATGACGACCATGATTCCACACCAGCCCAATGGCGCATCGGGAAAGCTCCTGAAGTGGCCCGCTATCTACTCAATCGAGGAGCCGCTCCGGATATCTTCCTAGCGGCCGCGCTCGGTGATCTCGATCTCGCCAGCAAGATGGTTTCGGAAAATCCCGGTTGCGTCGCCCATCGCATCGGCCGCTTGCCGGATTTTCCACCCATTGGATACCAAGGCCGTGGCGGCACAATCTTGCAGTGGACTCTCGCTTTCAATTCCTATCCCCATCAGATAGCGCTTCTCAAGCGGCATACTCATGTCTTTGATTTTCTTTACGAAAACAGCGATCCGCAAACCCGCCTGCTCGTGTGCTGCGTTCTCGCCCGCCGCCAAGATGCAGAGGTAATCGCTCGTCAGCATATCGGCATAGTCGCCAACCTGCCTGATCTCGATCTCGAACTTCTGCCGCGCTACTGCTGGGAAACCAACACCAACTACGAGGCCGTCCGCCTCATGCTCGATCTCGGGTTTCCTGTCGCGCAGACGGAATCCAGCCACGGATACTCGCCCCTGCATAACGCCGCTTGGTCAGGCGATGCTGCTCTCGTCGATCTGCTGATTTCACGTGGACACCCCGTCGATCTCGTTGACCCACGCTACAACTCCACTCCGCTCGGTTACGCCCTCCACGACTGCCTTATCGAAAAACGTCACCCTGAAGGCGACTTCGCGCGAGTGGTCGAAGCGCTTCTTAAAGCTGGTAGTCCCTGGGATCAGTCCATGTATCCGACAGGCGATCAGCGGCTTGATGAAGTCTTCAGCCGGTTTCGCTAAGAACTTGGTCCTAGTATGAATAAAAACATTTTTGGCTGGAATTGTTTTATTCCCACATCTTGAAAACGGTCAAAGAGCTAAAGGAAAATCTGCTCACATGGCCCGACCTTGCGGTTTTACGCGCGGATGCGGATTTGCGCCTTTTGTCGGGCGCGCCGCCCGGCTCCTGATCATTCAGCGAGATTCGAAGAGCGAGGCTGGGAGCCGCGCGCAGACGCAACGTTTGCCCACTCAAAGTCAGTGGCGCCGCGGTAAAACGTGCGCCCACAGACAAGGAGCGCGAAAGCTCCTTACATCATCGCTACAGGCGGCGCCGGTTCGTCGGGACTGCCGGCGCTTCGCAGCGGGATCAATATCATGACGAGCGCCAAACCGATCATGACGGCGATGCCGATTGTGTAGAACGGATGCGCCGTCACGATTAGCGCATTCTTCCAGGCGGGCTTGAATTGCAATCCGGCCCAAGCCAGGCCGAGTAGGGCCTCGCCGGCGATCAGGCCCGATGCGGTCAATACGCCCGAGTTTTCGACTCGCGCCTTCTGCGCTTCATTCAAGCCACGCTGCTGGCACACCCGATCTGCGATCGCGCGGATGATGCCGCCGACGAAAATTGCCGAGGTTGTTTCGAGCGGCAGGTACATGCCGACCGCCACGAGCATCGGGCTTCTCACCTGCATCATGATGATTGCGATTCCCATCAAAATACCGACCAGCACCAACGGCCACGGCATATTGCCGCCGACGATTCCTTGCGCGAGCAGGGCCATCAACCCGGCTTGCGGCGCCGGTAGAGCGCGATCGCCCAGGCCCGTGCCGCCGGCGATAATGTTGCTTTCGTGGAGCAGCACCAGCGGAAAATACATCACGGCGCTGGCGACCACGACGGCGATTAATTCCACAATCTGGATGCTGCGCGGCGTGCCGCCAAGCATGTAGCCGACCTTGAAATCCTGGAGCAATTCGCCGGCAACCGCCGACGAGACGCAGACAACCGCCGCTACGCCCAGTACTGCCGTCACTCCGCTCTTGCCGGAGACACCGAGCGCCACCATCAGCAGCGCCGCGACCACTAGCGTGCAGATCGTGAGTCCTGAAATCGGGTTATTCGACGAGCCGATAATGCCGACCAGGTAGCCCGATACCGTGGCGAAGAAGAAACCGAGAATCAACATCACGATTGCGGCGACAATTCCTGCGATCACATTGCCGGAGAAATAAACGTACAGGGCAATCATGGCCAGGAACACGATGCCGATGAGTCCAAAAACAGCTTTCGAGCTCATGTAGCGTTCCGTTCGCACGAGTTGGGAGGCCTGTTCCTGCGTCTGTTTCAGATCCGCGACGGCGCGTCTTAATCCGCCGAGCAGGCTCGTGCGCATGCGCCACAGCGTGTGCGCCGCGCCGACAAGCATCCCGCCCACGGCAATCGGCCGTACTATGTATTTACCCACCGCCCCCGCCATGTCGACCCATGACGTATCCTGCGCGTTGGGAGGAAGAATCGCGCGCAATTGCGGTCCGAGAAAGTAAATTAGGAGAGGAACCAGGAGCCCCCAGGCGAGCACGCCGCCCGCAAATTGCAACGCCGCGAGACGCGGGCCGATGATGTAGCCCACGCCCAGATAGGCGGGGCTGACGCTCGGCGCCGCGAAACTCGTCAGCCCGCCGGTGGCGACGATCTGATTCGTATCGGCGCCTCCCAGACTGACACGGCTGGAGCCAAGCTGGCCGATTCTGACAAGGACATCTTTATCCGACGCAAAGAAGCCGAAGCGCCCGAGCATGTAAATCAAGCCGCCGAGTCCCATATTCCAGAACAAGTATTTGGCCGCCTGAGCGCCTCGCTGGCCGGCTTTGTGGATCTCGGAGGCCGCAACCGATTCCGGAAACGGCAGCTCCGGGTCTTCTACCATCACCCGCCGCACCAGCGACACGAACAAGACGCCTAATACGCTGCCGACCAGCATCAGCACGGTCGATTTCCAGTACGCATCCTTGAAGCTGAACGAGGCCCAGGCATGCGAAATCAGAAATGCCGGCAGGGTGAACACCGCACCGGCGGCGACGGATTCCCCGATAGACCCGGCGGTTCGGGCGATGTTCTCTTCGAGCAGCGACCCCTTTAGTCCGCGCAGAACGGCCATGCTAATCACGGCCGCCGGATACGTCGCGGCAATCGTCATACCGGCGCGCAATCCCAAATAGGCGTTGGCCGCCCCCAGCACTACGGTCATAATCAACCCGAGCAGCACCGCGCGCAGCGTCAGCTCGCGCATGGACACGGTTTCGGGGACGAACGGTTTATGAATTCGAGTGGACGAAGCCATATGCTTCTTGACTATATGATGGCGTCGCCGTGAATCACCGAAATGATCTGCCTGATATGTCGAAGTAGCTTCTACTCCGGAAGTGGGCCGAGTATCTCGATCTGGTGTTTCGCCGCCAAGGCCATCAGCTTTTCCATGTCAGGTGGCCCCGTGGGCGGCAAATTGGGCTCGCCCGCCGGATCGCTCATTTCCAAGATAAAGTTCTCGAATCCGCCGCCAGGCGTGGTCACCAGCAGAACTCGCGCCGGAGCGGTCCCGTCCACGCGGAAACCATGGGGAATCCCGCGCGGACCGAAGATGTACCCACCTGGACCCGCCTTCGATTGCCGGCCCTGGCAGAAAAAGGTTAACTCGCCCTCGATCACGTAAAACGACTCATCTTCGGCGTGGTGAACGTGAAATGGCGAGGCAAAACCGGCGGGAATCACCTGCTCCACCAGTCCATAGGCGCCACGCGTGGTATCAGCGGTTGCCCGTACGAACGTCAGTGAGCCCAGGAACCACATTGGCGCTTCACCACGAGCCAGTACACAAGGTTGCAGTTCTTCTGAAGATATTGGCATGTTCATCATTCCTCCCGGCAAGGTGGTTTTACCTATGAAAGCACATGAACTACGGGTGCAATCGTTCTAACGATTCCTTCTGCCGCCCAGCCGCGTCAAAGTTTGATGGAGCTAGCCATCGTTCAAAAGACGCTTTGCGGGTGGGCCACTCTGAATCGAGCATGGAGAACCACGCAGTATCCCGGTTGCGGCCTTTCACGACCCTGTGCTGCCGGAAGATCCCTTCGAAGGTGAAACCCAGCCGGAGAGCCGCCTCTCGCGAGCGGGTATTGAGAGAATCGCACTTCCATTCGTAGCGCCGATAACCCAAATCTTCAAAGATATAGCGCGCCAGTAGGTACATGGCTTCGGTTGCTCCGGTTGTCCGCTGGAGCCGCGAAGTGAACAGCACGTTCCCGACCTCAATACTGCGGTTTTTCAGATCAATCCGTAGAAAGGCGGCATGTCCAACGGCACGATGAGAAGCATTGTCGACAATCGTGAAGAGAAGTGGATCGGCAGAAATGGCTTTTTGCTGGAGCGCGGCATGAAAAGCGGCGCGATCGGCAAAAGGTCCGTCGGGCATATAGCGCCAGAGGCGTTCTTTGCCGGGACCGTGCGAATCTTCGTACAGCGCTTCCGCATGAGCGTTTACGTCGACTGGCTCGAGCGTAACGATCTTTCCCGGTAATGTGATGCGTTCCGGCGGCTTTGCGGGAGTGCTGTCAACTGCTCTGCCGAGGATCGGCGGATCTTCTTCCTGCAACATGTGCATACCCATGGGATTCTTATGGCGGGACGTCCGATTACGGTATCCAGGCGACCAGCTCGATTTCTACGCGCTGTTCGCTCTCCGGAAACTGAACCCCGATGGCCGAGCGCGCTGGAGCATTTTTAGGAAAGTATTTAAAATAGACTTCATTCATGGCGGCCTTCTCGGTTTTCACGTCCGCCAGGAAAACGGTTACTTTGATCACGTTGTCGAGCGACGAACCCATCGCCTCCAGGTTCGCTTTGTGAGATTCTAAGGCCCGCTGGGTCTGCTCCTTGATGTCGCCGCCGAATAAGCGAGGGTTCTTTTCTGCCTCCGGCCGCATCCCGCCTAATCCGGAGCTGAAATATAAGTTCCCAACGCGTATGCCATCCCTAGCTTTCAGTTTGCCCGACTCGGCCGCTGACGCCGCTATCGGGAGCGATGCCGCGGCGCCCAATCCTACAGCCGATTGCAGGAATGCACGACGTTTTGAATTCGCTGATTTCATATAGTCGAGTATCGTACAGGTATTTGCGGCCG
>Ga0134126_10002749_pt1 | contig 22109 bp, 20 predicted proteins | sample KB31752_FD_96881 | JGI IMG/M metagenome (GOLD analysis project Ga0134126, IMG submission 96881) | Terrestrial soil microbial communities with excess Nitrogen fertilizer from Kellogg Biological Station, Michigan, USA - KB3-175-2 | ecosystem: Environmental > Terrestrial > Soil > Unclassified ... | reverse complement strand
CTGGTCCTCAAGCGGCTGTCTTAACACTTCCAGGACACTATGATCAAACTCGGGTAATTCATCGAGAAACAAAACTCCGTGATGCGCCAGCGAAACTTCTCCCGGGCGCGGCACGGCGCCCCCTCCGATTAAGCCAGCGTCGCTAATAGTGTGATGTGGCGAACGAAAGGGTCGCTCTGTGACCAGTCCGGCGCGGCCGGTTAGTCCAGCCACCGAATGAATCTTTGTTAGCTCCAGCGCCGCTTCAAACTCGAGCGGCGGCAGAATGGTTGGCAGTCGTTTCGCCAGCATTGTCTTGCCGGAACCTGGAGGACCGATTAGTAAAATGTTGTGTGAGCCAGCGCTGGCTACTTCGAGCGCGCGTTTCACCGAGACCTGGCCGCGAACCTCGCGAAAGTCCACGTTGTAAAGAGCCGCCCGCGCAAGAATCTCAGCGGGATCAATCGTCAGCGGTTGAGGGGGATTGGGAGAACGCAATGCTGCCACTAAGTCTACCGCGCTGCGCAGATCAGCAACCGGATAAACATTTACTCCGGAAACCACCGCCGCCTCTTTGGCGTTCTCATCCGGCAGGATCACATGTTTGATCTGCGCTTCGCGCGCAAGGATCGCAATCGGCAGCGCGCCTTTGATAGGGCGTACACGACCGTCAAGTGATAACTCGCCGACACACAACAACTGAGTCAGGCTGTTTTCCTCAGAGAGGTCGCCATTTGCTCCCAGAATGCCAAGAGCGATTGGAAGATCGAAACTAGCCCCTTCTTTACGCACGTCGGCAGGAGCCAGATTGATCGTGATCCGCTGAAATGGAAAGAAGAAGCCGCAGTTGGTAATCGCTGCGCGAATACGTTCACGCGATTCGCGCACCGCCGCATCAGGCAAACCAACAATCGTCACTGACTGTGGATTTTCCGCCTCGCCACGAACTGGAGTCAGATCGACTTCAATGTCGACCAGATCGGCGTCGATACCATACACGGCTGCTGAGAGAGTTCGAAAGAGCATGGGAGGTACGTCCTCTGCGAAAACAGCGGTGGTGGAAAAGCATCAAGTTAAGCGGGTAGGGTGGGGATTTGGGTGAAAACAAATCGAGCGCGCTTCGGGACTACCTCGAAAGCGCGCTCAATAGAACTTCTCGCCTTGGGTGATGACGAGTTAGACGCGTTGAGATTTCAAATGGGACGAACTATCTGCGCCGAGACGGAGCAGCGGCAGCCGTCGGCGGTAGTTTGATTTCCTGGCCTGCTTGAAGTTCAACTCCGGGGGTAACGCCATTGAGCCGTGCGATTTCATTCGCATCGAGATTTCGCGCAGCAGCAATCTTAGCAATCGTGTCGCCTTTCCGTGCTCGTATCTTGGTTAACGTCGGAGCGACAACTTCCGCGGTGCCGGGTTTGCGCCGGTAGAGAGTTAGGCGAACGTTGCTGTTTGGAACGACCAGTTTGTTAGTCGACTTCAGATCGACGCCATTGTTCATTGCCTGCAATTGAGCGACGCTGACTCCGGTCCGATTGGCAACATTCTGCAGCTCCTCACCGGGCACAATGGAAATCACGCGGGCTGTTTCGCGGCGGTCCGCTGGGATTCGCTTCAGCAACGCGAAAAACTGTTTTCCTTTTCCGCCAGGAACGCGAACGTTGTAGGCTTCGCCTCTGGGTGTAACGTCTCGCTTAAGTTCAGGATTCAGGCTGCGAACATAATCCACGCTGCTATCAGTTGAGTCAGCGACTAACTGAAGACTAGTGGAGTTCGAAACCTGCACGACGTCATAAGCCATCGGCGAGTCAGGACGAATGCCTTTGAAACCGTATTTCTCGGGATTCTTTGCGATCAGTATTGTCGCCAGGATGTTGGGCACGTAGTTTCGCGTTTCCTGTGCGATGTAAGGATAGATCGCCCAGAAGTTTGCGGTGCCCGCTCGCGCGATGCCTCGATCAACGTTACCGGCGCCGGTGTTGTAAGCAGCCATCGCCAGTTCCCAGTTACCGTTGTAACGCGCCGCCAGGCTCTTCAGATATTTGGCCGATGCCCGGGTGGCCTGTTCAAAACTATTTCGCTCATCAATCCATGCTGTCTGGCGCAAACCAAACTGCCTGCCTGTACCAGGTACGAATTGCCACAAGCCCGAAGCGGCGGCCCATGACATGGCTTTGGGTTTCCAGGCGCTTTCCACCTGGCCCAGCCAGGTGATGTCAATCGGCACGCCTTCTTCTTTGAATATCTGGCGCGCCATCTTCATGTAGACACCAGAGCGGCGCAGTCCCGATTCCATCGTGCTTCGCCCACGACCCTGGTAGTAGTTGATGTACTGTTGGATCAGCGGATTTGGCGTAAAGACAAAGTTGACGTTCTGCTTCGCCTGCTCGAGCGCAAGCACGTCGTCAGCAGAAACATTCTGCTCATCTGCATTCAGAACGAGCTTGCTGAGTTCGTCAAGCGGCGACGGCTCAAATTTCTGATCGACAAAACCGATTTGCTGTACTGGCGGCGGGGCGGGTGTGTCCTGACCATTCTTAGCGACCAGTTCGATCACGTTACCCTGTTTCGAGGGTGAAGTCAGCGGGACTTCCTCGCGATAGATTCGTTCAACCAATTCCAGGTAGTAGGTCTGAAGCTCATGACTTGATCGGACATCGAAACCTGAGGTAAGGATTTCGTCTACTGCCTGGTCGAAATCATCGCGCGCCTCGCTGCGCTTACCCGCTTCGAGGTTCAGCTTGCCCTTACGGAAAGAGTCTTCAGCCTTCTTAATTATCTGCGCCACGCGGGGCGCTGACTTCTCGACTTCAGTTTGAATATCGCGAGCAGACGAGCCACCAGCTGGGATTTGTCCGTAAACCCCGGCAGCCGGCAAAACGAGTACCGCCAATAGCGTTAGGCGCGCTATTAAGGTCGGGTAGCTCGTTCTCATCAACCGTTCGTCCTTTTCCTGAGTATTAAAGCGAATTTCCTGGGTTTTTAGCGACATCTATGTTTCTTTTGGGGCCTTACCTTCTCGATTTTACTGGACTGGATGATCCGCAAGACCTGTTTGAGCGAAGCGTAAGCCACCCGGAGGTTATCACACGATTTTCCGGAGTGTCAAACAAGTCTCCCTTCCGAATTAAACGGTAAATTGGTGAACTTTTCCACCGGATTATTGCCGTCAAAGACTAAAGATGCACTCTCCGTGACCGGGGTTGTGCGCCTTACTTTAACGCCGGGCCGGGCGGAAAGATCCACTCATTTTGCAGCCTCGAATTGGTACAGCAGACTTGAAGGTTAACGCTAAGCGGGCCGGGCCGCCGCTGCTTGCGGCATTCTTTGCGGTCGGGGTCCCGAACTCACGGGCGGAACTACCCTTTCCTTCAGAGCTTCTCGAAAGACCTGTCGCATATTCTCAACGAAGACAAAACGGATGTCTTTGAACGGCTCCTTGGCAACCTCATCGAGATCACGTTTATTCTGCAGCGGCAAGATTATGGTTGAGACTCGAGCTCGTCGGGCAGCCAGTACCTTCTCCTTTACGCCGCCCACGGGAAGCACATTTCCACGCAACGTGATCTCGCCGGTCATGGCGACGTCTTTTCTAACTGCCCTCGCCGAGAGGGCCGAGACCATTGCAGTGGCGAGCGTAATTCCCGCCGACGGTCCGTCCTTGGGAATGGCGCCTTCCGGAATGTGAATATGAAGATCGTAGTTACTGAAGTCTTCTTCGTTGATTTCCAGTTCCTTTGCTCGCGACTTGGCGTATGAATATGCTGCCTGCGCCGACTCGCGCATCACTTCTCCAAGCTGGCCAGTCAGTACCAGGTTGCCTTTACCCTTCATCTTCAAAGCTTCAATAAAAAGCACGTCTCCACCAACGGCGGTCCAGGCCAGTCCGGTGGCGACGCCAACCTGATCCTTCTTGAGTGCTTCTTCGGGAATAATTTTGGGCGCCCCAAGAAACTCGTGTAGATTTTTTAAGGAAACGCTAACTGAGCCCTTATGTCCTTCCGCAATTCGCCTTGCGACTTTGCGACAGATTCGCCCGATCTCCCGCTCCAGTTGCCGCAACCCTGCCTCTTGTGTGTACTGCTGAATCAGGGCGGTCAGTGCGGTCTTGGAAATGTGCAGATCCTTAGCCGTCACGCCGTTTTCTTCCAGCTGTTTTGGCATCAGATGTCGCCGTGCGATCTCAAGCTTCTCTTCTTCGGTGTAACCCGCCAGACGAATTACCTCCATGCGATCACGCAATGGCGGTTGGATCGTATCCAGCACATTGGCAGTCGTCATGAAGATAACGTTGGACAAATCAAACGTTACGCCGAGGTAGTTGTCCCGGAAGCTGTTGTTCTGCTCAGGATCCAGGACTTCCAGCAGGGCTGACGACGGATCACCGCGAAAATCCGCGCCGACCTTGTCGATTTCGTCGAGCATGATCAGCGGATTGTTGGTGCCCGCTTGTTGTATTGACTGGATAACGCGACCAGGCATCGCGCCAACATAAGTTCGCCGGTGTCCCCGAATCTCGGCTTCATCGTGGACTCCGCCAAGCGACAATCTCATGAACTTACGATCGAGCGCGCGGGCAATTGAACGTCCCAGCGATGTTTTGCCGACTCCCGGCGGGCCGACGAGACAAAGGATTGGCCCCTTGGGTTTTTCCTTTAACTTGCGCACCGCCAGAGCCTCAATAATGCGGTCCTTAACTTTCTCCAGACCGTAGTGATCTTCGTTCAGGATGCGTTCGGCTTTCAGTAGATCCAGATTATCAACGGACGCCTTCGACCACGGCAGATCCGTCATTATTTCCATCCAGTTTCGCAATGTCGCAGTCTCGGCTGCATCCGGATGCATGCGCTCGAGCTTCTTCAATTGTCGCAGCGCCTCGTCTTCGGCGGCTTTCGGCATGTTTGACGTTTCGATCTTCTCTCTAAACTGCGCTACTTCTTCTGCCAGCTCATTGCCTTCGCCAAGTTCGCTCTGAATTGCCTTCATCTGTTGTCGTAAATAGAACTCGCGTTGCGATCGATCAATATCGGCGCGTGCCTGCGTATTAATCTCCTGCTGCACCGTCAACACTTCGATTTCCTTGTTGAGCAGTTCGTTCACCCGACGCAGGCGCGCGGTAGTGTCAGGAATGTCGAGCACGGATTGAGCGTCCTCGACCTTGAGTTCAAGATTTGAAGCGGAGAGATCGGCCAATCTTCCGGCGTCGTCCAAATTCGCGATGATTGCCATCACCTCAGGCGAGATATTTTTGCCCAGGTTGATGGCTTTCTCCATCGAACCGCGAACATTCCGCACCAGCGCTTCAACTTCGAGCGAGCGCTCCGGAGGAAGTAGCTCATCCATCACGTGCACGTGAGCACGAATGTACTGCCCGGTGGTGTCCACTGATTCGATTTCAGCGCGTGCTAATCCTTGTACGAGTATTCGAATGCGACCATCCGGCAGCTTCAGCATGCGCATGATCACGGCTGCGGTGCCGACTTTGTAAAGGTCCTCGGCGGCCGGTTCTTCCTTGTCGAGATCTTTCTGGGAAGCGAGCAGAATCATTCGATTCTCTCCCAGTGCTTCGTCCACCGCGCGGATCGATTTTTCCCGCGAAACGAACAGCGGCACGATCATGAACGGATAAATGACGATGTCGCGTAGCGGCAACACCGGCAGATCATTGGGAATCTGTAAGTCCTGGCTGCTTTCCGCGACTTCGATGCCTTCGGTTATTTCACTGTCTTTGATGATAGCCATAATTAATCTTTACTTATTCAACCTTGCTCTTGTTCCTTTGCCGACGAAGCTTGCTTATTTCGCGTCAGCATCTTTCACCGGAATGTTGAACTCCACTCCCCTGCGGTCCTCAATCTTGGGAAGACAAATCGTCAACATTCCATCTGCCACTTCCGCAGTTGCATCGCGCACGCTCACCGTCCAACGCATCGGCACCAGCCGGCTAAATTTTCCGTAACTACGCTCAGAACAATGATGCGAAATTATCTTATTGCGTATTACGCGTCGTTTTTTCTCGCCCCAAATTCTCAACTGTGTATTAGTGGCGCCGATCTTGATCTGTTCGGCAGTTAACCCGGGTAGTTCTACTCGCACCACGATCGCGTCAACTGTCTCACAAAGATCCACCGGGGGCGCCCAGGTTTCAGAGGCCAGAGGATCGTCAGCAACTGTGGCCTCCTGCAAAGCAGCAAATAATCGGCCCACGCGATCACGCAGGCGATGGAGTTCGAGGCGTTCGAGACCTGTTGCGCGTGCAGGTTTAATCATTTTCGGAGTGCGGTGACCTGTCACCGCTTTACTCGGTCGCGACCTGTCGCGACCATAACATTACGCACAAGTTGCGGCATCCAAGCCGCCGCAGACCAAAGCGGTGACAGGTCACCGCACTCTAAAATTACTTCTTGCCGGCCTGGTTCGCGCGAGTTCGCACCAGGTGTTTCAATTCGGTCATAAACTCGGAAACGTCTTCAAACTCAAGATACACCGAAGCGAAGCGAACGTAAGCAACTTTGTCGAGTTCCTTCAGACGCCTCATGATCATTTCACCAATCTTGCTGGTTGGTCTTTCACGTTCCGACGATTCCTGCACATACTTTTCTATCGCGTTCACGATTCCGTCGAGCTTCGCAGAGGGCACCGGCCGTTTTTCGCAGGCCCGCAGAATACCGGCCATCACTTTGTTGCGATCAAAAGGTTCGCGACGCCCGTCTTTCTTGACGACCATATAGGGAATCTCGTCGATGCGTTCGTAAGAGGTGAACCTTCGTTCGCAACGCAGACATTCGCGGCGGCGGCGAATGGCCTCGCCTTCGCGAGATTCGCGCGAATCAACCACCTTGTCTTCGAGATAACCGCAGAATGGACACTTCATCGCATTTGACCTCAGAAATGGTTTTGATCGGCGTTCCGCCAGGATTTAATCCCGAGCAGCAGCCGTTTCCAACTCGGTTTGCGCGAAAAGCTCTTCGGGCAAGATGGGTTCGTCTTCAACCGCATGTTCTACCGACTCGGATGACGTCCTGGCACGCAAGCCAGAAAGGTTGATATCGCCACGGATAATGTAATAAATGCCAAAAATCAGGGCCGGTCCGAAGTCAATTATGTGGAGCACGATAGAGATGGCCGCCGCTGTTTCACGTTGTACGCCCAGAGATATGAGTCCCGCTGCCGTGGCCGCATGAAACGCACCAGCCGCGCCACCGGGCGTGGGCACGAGCGAGCCAACCAGTGACCAACCAAGGACGAAAATTGTTTGAGTTATTCCAAACGGCAATCCAAAGGCGCGAAACACGAGCAGCTGGGCGAATGCGATAGCGATCCAGACCAGGGCGGACCAGCCGACGGTAACGGCAAGTTCACGCGCGTCCACCAGCACTCGCAACGCGCTCGCGAGTTGTTCGAGAATACTTAATATCGCGCGAGTAAGCCGCGCTGGAACAAAACGTCGTCCTTCGAGTTTCTTCTTTATCCAGCCGATTGCACCTTTCGACTTTTTTCTAAACTGAGTGAGACCAAATACTCCTGCTAGCGCAACTACCAACAGGACAATCCCAACCGTGCGAACTCGTCCAAACTCCACACCCGCGTTCGCCGGTGGTCGAAACCAGAGAAGGTTTACGGCAAACAAAAGAACCACTGCGATCATGTCGTAGATCCGTTCCACCATGATCGTGACGAAGGATGCACTGGGACGAATTTTGGGGTCGAGCATCGGCAGGACGACCGGCCGTACAACTTCTCCGGTTCGCCCAAATAAAAACACAGCGCCAAACCCCACCGTCGTGGCGACGTAAAGATTTCGCAAACTGGCGGGTGAAAGAGGGGCGAGCAATGCGCCCCAACGGGCGGCCCGAAAGACGTAGGCCAAAGTGATTGCCAGCGCGGCGAGGCCCAGCAGATAAGGGTTGGCGTGACTCACCGCCTGCCGCACTTCGTGCCAGTCGAGTTTCCTGCCAAACCACCAGAGAATGGCGAGGGCCAGGAAACAGAGTGCCCCAAACTCCAGGTATTTTCGCGTATTAGACTTCAAGAATTAGTAACCAATCGGACTCGTTAAGAAAACCTAAACCACAAGATATTGGGCCGGGCGAAGGCTACTACAGTTCATAACTCGGAGCAAGAAGGGCTCTGGCCTGTCGCGCAGGGAGTTCAAACTCAATCTTCACCTTGTTCCAGGCGAAAACTGGTGAGCCAAACACTGCTCTCTAGGCTACACTAATCACCTGAAACGACGCGGATCTGAGGTTCTACGGTTTGACCGGGAACTTTCCCCTTATGCGAATCGTAATTCCGCTCACCAGGGAGAAGTCCCGGCGGCGCGAGTCGCACTCGCACCAACCAGGTAGGCGGAGAGAATAAGTGAGGGTTGCAAGAGCTTTGGCTGCCAACGAAGGAGCCGAGTTGGTTCGCAAGTGTCGCGCTGGAGATGGCGCGGCCTGGGAAGACATTGTTCATACTTATTCGCGAAGAATATATAACCTGGCCTACCGTTTCACTTCGCGAGCAGACGCTGCCGAGGATTTAACTCAGGAAGTTTTTATTAGAATCTATCGATCTTTGGAACAATACGATGCCAAACAGGGGGACCTGCAGAATTGGCTGATGAGGTTGGCGCGCAATCTGATTATCGACGACTACCGAAAGCGTCAGCGCACACCCCACGATAACCAGGCTGACGACCTCGCCGATCACACTTATCATCTCCATACGGCGTCTCGTTCCGTACAACAGGAGATGGAGCGCCAGGAGTTGGGCGCTCAGGTGCAGGCTGGAATCGACAAGTTATCTCCCGACCTCCGAACCTGCGTGATCCTCCGGGACATCGAGGAATTGAGTTACCAGGAGATTGTTGATCTGCTGGAGATACCTGAGGGCACAGTGAAGTCGCGTATTAACCGGGGTCGGATTGAGTTGGCGAGGATTCTGCGACGGATGAAAGTTTTGGCTGTGAGCGAGACCTAGTTTGAAGACCTGCTCGCCTGGGAACGAGGCAGGGAGAAATGAATAAGTTGGGGCAGGAAGAGAAGATTTGATGCTTTGTAATGATTTTGAAGACCGGCTGACCGATTACCTCGACGGCATACTCGAGCCCAACGTCCACAAGGCGTTTGCCGAACATGCTTTGCGGTGCCCGGTGTGCCATGAAACTTTGAGCGCGGTAAAAAACACTATGCAGGCCTGTCAGGCAGCGAGTGGTCTGCCCGCGCCTAAAGAGCTCGAAGCACGCATCCTCCAAAGCACCATCCCCGAAACGGCAATGAGCTGCGGGGATTTTGAAGAGTTTCTGACCGATTACCTTGACGGGTTTCTGCCAGCCTCGCTTTATCACCGCTGGGAACGCCACGCTGTTCTTTGTGAACGTTGCACCGAACTTCCCGGTGAAGTCGTGCGAGCGATCGGCGCTTGCTACACCTACATTGGCGAGGAAAAACCCTTGCCGGCGGGCCTGCATGAAAGGATCTTATTAGCTACTTCAGAGTCTCAAATCGCGCATGAGATCCGCGCGCCTTTTGGCGAAAGATTCGCCTCGTGGCTGCGGATGTGGCTCGACCCGATTATCTCGCCACAACTCGCAACAGTAGCCACGATGCTGCTAATGGCGGTGTTTGTGCTGACTAATACAGTTTCGGCTGACGGTTCGATCAGTGGTGTGTATAGCGCCACCGTGCGCCTGGCTGAACAGAGTCATTCGGCCGGCGCGAATGGTGGAATTGAAAAACTCACTAATGGGTTTAAGGAACTTGTTGGGGGACAGAGCGAAACCGCACCACCCGCAAAAGAAAAAAGCGAGAGCGGCGGTCAACAAAAAGAGCAGCCGAAACCGAGCGTGGCTCCAAACAAGAACCGTCAAAGTAAGCCGTAGTTAATTATCCGGGTCTGAAACAATGCTGTACTGCACTTACCATCCAAAGAATCCGGGAGTTGTCCAGTGTAACCAGTGTGCCCGACGGCTCTGTTCCGCTTGTGACCACCGAATTCGAGGTTTTCCTTTTTGCCAGGACTGCATTGTGGCGGGCGTTGAAATGTTGCGTCAGGAGTCGCAAGCAAGCGGTTCACCGGTGACCTATCGAAACAGTTCTCCGTTTGTGGCTACGCTCTTGTCATTCGTACCCGGACTTGGCGCCGCCTACAACGGTCAAACGGCTAAAGCAATTGTGCACTTCGCGATATTTGCAAGCTTCTTCCAGATGGCAGTGCTTACGCAGGGGGTGCATTTCTTCATACTAGGCGTGCTTGGTACCTGGCTTTTCGCAGCTGTGGACGCCTGTCGGACTGCTCAACTGATACGGGCAGGGCTTACCCCGGAAACCGAAGAGGACGTTATTGCCAGGCGCTTATACGGAAATCCATTTGCCTGGGGAATTACGCTGGTTGTTATCGGCACGCTGTTTCTGCTTCACACTTTGCTGGATGTGCAGCTCCCGGTTCGTCGCTTGTTGCCGGTCGCGCTGGTGGCGCTGGGCATATACATGCTCTTTGACTACGCTCGCAGGCGGCAACCAAGCAATCGCATTATCCGGTTTGACTCGCGACGGCCACCGCCGTCGGTAGTCGTAAGCTCGGCAATTGAATCGCCGCATTTCAAAACCGGGGAAACGACCCAGTTTGGCCGGAAGGAAATCGAAAGTATTCCCTTCAAACGAAGCTCTTAGAAACAATACAAGGCTTTAACTTATGGCATTCATTCTTAAGGCACTCGGCGGTATTACCGCTCTCATTCTGCTGGTAATAACCTTGCTGGGCTCGATAGTCACGTTGGGCGGGTTCCTGCTCACCGCAATCAAGGTCCTGATCGTTGTCATCTTCCTCGCGGTCATAACCATGATCGTATTTTCAATTCTCCGCGACCGCTCCCGCCGCCGTCACGAGGCAACAGATATATAACAAAATCGTCTATCTGGTCGGGTTGCAATGGCCTTTGACCGTATGATAGGGTCGCCTTTCTTTTGCAGCGACGGCCGGTGGATTTTCGCCTCAAACGTGGGGTTTTATTCATCCGCTGCAATCTTCAAGCAGGCAAAGAAATAACCTCGTAGAACAATAGCTCGCACAAGTCGCCTTTGGAGGCTGTGCTTTCAGTTGTTTTCAGCTGCCCCTATTTTTCTGCTGAGACAACCGGAGAGACAACAAATGGCTAGAGATGATCGTTTTTATGCATTCATAATTGCTCATTCCCCTCGTTCAACTGCAATCATTCGTCGCATATGTGTGGAGAGGAGATGCCTCAGGCTCCTTGCCCTCCTAATCATCGTCCTGGTCGGTTGTTCTATTTACGGCTTCTACGGCATTACCCAACAAGGCGCACACCTGCGTATCGAAGTTGAGAATCAACGGTTACGGGCTGAAAATGAGAAACAGCGCCGGGAACTCAACGACCTTAACAATAGGGTTGAAGCGGTTGAGGACACTTCTCGAAAGCTGGCAGAGAAATCAGGCGTCGTAAACGAGCAGCCGGTTCTGCCGGGCACTGGCGGACCCGCGCTGCCATTGGACGCTAAAAGCCTGGCCGAGCTGGAAGGCAAGATGAAGCTACTGGAACGCAATATGAAGGCTTATGAAAACATCTTGCGCGAGCGTGGCTACACTCCTTCGATCTGGCCTGTAGTCGGAAAACTGGAAAGCGGTTTCGGCGGCCGGCGAAATCCCTTCGGTGGAAGTTCTTACGAGTTTCATTCCGGTCAGGACATCGACGCTCAAACGGGCGACCCGGTGGTGGCTGGCGCCAGCGGTAACGTGACCTTCGTAGGCTGGCAAAACGGATACGGACAGTTAGTCGTTGTAGACCACGGCGGTGGACTTACAACGCGGTATGGACATTTGTCGCATATTGACGTCGCCCAGGGACAAGCGGTTGCCAGGGGCCAATTCATTGGCCGGGTAGGCTCAACCGGCCGCTCCACCGGTCCGCATCTCCACTACGAGATCAGGATTAACGATGAACCGGTAGATCCTTTGCAGTATCTGTTAACCAGTTCTGTAAAATAGGGCCCGTTTTTCTCTTGACAGCCGAATTTGCTATCGCTTAGTATGCGCCCTCGTTCAGAGTTTGGCCTCGAAATTGGTTCTAAGTTTTCGCTTTACAAGCTTTACAGTAATGTCTTCAGTAGTTGCCCCCCGTGAACATGCATGATGAAATGCGCTACCAAGCGTTTTTTCACCATGCATTTTTTGATTGTGTTTCCCTATTGCGCCGCCTAAAAAGCGCGTCGGGCCACAAGCTTTAACCCAGGTCGCGCGAAAGCTCTACAAGCTCTCGCCCCCGTTTTACCGAATCGTTAGGAGGATTCGTTGTTATGTCTAGAATATCCGGTAAGGTCAAGTGGTTTAACAATTCGAAGGGTTACGGTTTCATCGAACAGCCAGGCTCTTCGGACATCTTCGTTCACTACAGCGCCATTCAGGGCGACGGCTTCAAGACTCTCGAAGAGGGTCAGGAAGTCGAGTTTGAGGTAACCCAGGGTCCGAAAGGACCACAGGCAGAAAATGTGATGAAGGTGTAGGTCTCCCCGGCTTGCATTAGCAACGCCACTGACCGCTTCCGGTCTTTTCGGTCCGGTAAGCGCAAAAGAAAAGGGCAACCCCGACAGCCATCTGTCGGGGTTGCCTTTTCTGTTCGCTAATAATGATCTCTTTTCTAGCCTTTTTCGCCTCTGGCTTTAAAACTAACGTGGCCGCCCTCTACGTCAATAGAGAAGGAAACTCGCTGACAACCGAGCCGTTCTTTTAGTCCGTCCGCCTGCGACGCGATCAGTCTGTGAAACCGCGGAAAAGAAAAATCCTCCACTGACTCGCTGCACATTTTCTTCGCTTCAACCAGAGCGCCATAGATATTCTTCACTAAGTCGACATCCTTATGCGCATCTTCGCAGACAAATTCCGCTCTTTTAAACTCTGCGACTGCTTGCTGTTTGGCAGTTGCTCTTGCCGTAGCTCCCGGATCGCGGCCTTCCTCTCGGCCCTGCATCGTGCGGCGCCACAGGTCGCGAAAAGCGTTGTAGCGCGAACCCAAAGAGTTATAACGATAGCGTTCGGCAAAAGTGAGACTGCGATCGTCGCCTATGCGCTTCATGATGGTATCAACACGGCCTTTGGTATCGTATGGCGGCCGTTTTGAAGCGCCGTTAAAGAACATATCAAACTCGATTTTCAGACGCCGAATGTCTTCCTCGAGCCGGGTCAACTGGTCGTCTACCGTAGGCTCAGAAGGGCCGGAAAGCCGATTATTCCTGGCTCTCATTTGTGCGCGAACGAGGCTATTGCTGCCGGCTTTTGACTTAGACACTGGATGATTCTCCTTACCAGGCGGGAACAACGGGCGGGAGGCGAGTCACTTAGGGTGACCAGCGTAAACTGGAATTGAGTCTAGGGGTTTCAAAAGCTCCGTGTCAACAATTTAAGTCGATCGCGATGTCCCGAGATGTCGTAGCGGTCGGGATTGCTAAACCTGCGGTCGGCATTTCCGAACCTGCGGTCGGCATTTCCGAACCTGCGGGTCGCATTTCCGAACCTGCGGGTCGCATTTCCGAACCTGCGGGTGGCATTTCCGAACCTGCGGGTCGCATTTCCAAACCTGTGGGTGGCATTTCCAAACCTGCAGGTCGCATTTCCGAAGCCGTGGGTGGCATTTCCAAACTTGCGGGTCGCATTTCCGAAGCTGTGGGTGGTATTTCTGAACCTGCGGGTCGCATTTCCGAATCTCTGGTCAGGATTTCAAGACCTGCGGACGGGATATCAGAACCTGCGGTAAGGATCTCAGAGTCCCGTCGCCGGTGTTCATAATGGAGCGGCGCGAGAACGTAACCCAGTTGTCAAATTGGAAATTTGGAGTGCGCCGGCAACGACGGCGCTTTGGATTAATATTGTCGACGATAGCGAATCCAAAGCGGTGTCGCGCGCACTTGCCGCCGCACTCCAAACCCCAAGCGCCCCTTCCCGGCAAAGGCTTACCTCGGACGCCTAAATTCGAGCCCACTGATCTGCTCATATTGCGGCGAATCAGCTCCATAGAGCGATTTGACGTATTTTTTTACCAGGGCGGCGAGGTCAACCAGACCCGTACCGTCGGCATACAACACCTCGTCCCGGGCAATTCGTTTATTGCTCAAGGGCGTGGTCGAGTTTATTACGGCGTTATTAATGTTCTTAAGTGAGGTCGAGTAGGCTTGGAGCGCTCCTATTTGCAATTCCGTCTCGTTTGGGTTGTAAGTCTCGCTGGTGTCCAGCAATGCGATTAGGTTATCGAGATGCTCGGTAAGCTGAGTGTAGCTTTGCTGCGAAACCGAGTTTCCCTCGCTCTCGTCCTCGGGCGTGTTGGGGTCGTCCGCAGGAAGCGCTTTCGCCCTGATGCCCTCAATCTTTCGCTTCAGAGTTTTTGCATCGTCAACAGCATTCTGCGGCGCTCCGGAAGCGGCAAAGGCGTTTACCATGCGCGTCGTGAGGCGTCGTAGGTTCGAGAATGTGTTCTGCCGCTCGTTCACTGCAACTGTCAAGGGCGCACGATACGTACTCACGCCGTCAATAGCGGCTAGCGACGAAGTTAGTTTGGCCTGCAAATTCAGTATCGTGATCTTTGTGTTGCTGGGTGCATAAGCCGCACCGTAACTGGTGACAAACGAGATGAGTTGCGTGAAGCGCTCAACATTACGAGCATGTCCTGTTTCTGCCATGAGAGGATCCTCCAGAGTAGTAAGGTTGAGAGTTTATCGAAGCGGGTTAATGATGCCGCGTGATTGGCGAAAGTGTCAATTCTGACTGTAACGAGGTACTGGGTCAGTTTGATGTCCGATAAGCTTTAGCTTGTCGTGGTGCTACGACAAACTGAAGTTTGTCGGACATTTCATTGAAACCGAAATGTCTGCGTAGCGGAGCCCTCCCTCACGCTCGGGCTACTGCCCCACTACCTCTATCTGGACGGGCTGATAAAAAGCTGCGGTTTGCTCCGTTTGCAGGGAGCGGCTATCCTACGTAAGCAAACCCAATCTCCTAATATCATGTCCAACCAGGCCTCCGACAAAGACTCGACGTTGCGTGCGCTCCCCTCGGTCGATCAACTACTTCGAACCGAGGAAGTCACAGTGCTGCGAGGTTCGGTTGGGTTGCCGCATCTGACGACAATTGCCCGTGAGGTAACCGAAGAAATGCGCAGGCAGATTCAGTCAAAGGATTTGCCGGAAAGTACAAAAGACGATCTGCTTAAAGAAGCCGTGGAGAGAATGAAAACTCTTTGTCAGCGCGACACTGTTCCTGGAGTACGTCGAGTGATCAATGCCACGGGCGTCATCCTGCACACTAATCTGGGGCGCGCGCCTTTATCCGGAGCAGCTCGCCAGGCTATTGCGCACGAAGCGGCGGGCTATTGCACTCTCGAATACGATCCCGGCACCGGTTCGCGCGGCAAGCGCGGTGGTCATGTAGAGGAACTTCTAACTCAACTCACCGGAGCGGAGGCCGCGCTGGTGGTTAACAACTGTGCGGCTGCAGCATTGCTGATTTTGACCGTGTTGGCGCAGTCCGGCGAAACGATTGTTTCGCGAGGTGAGTTGGTAGAAATTGGCGGCGATTTTCGTGTTCCCGAGGTCATGTCCAATTCCGGCACGAGCATGGTCGAGGTTGGTTCGACCAACCGAACGCGGCTGGAAGACTACAAGCGAGCAATCAACGGCAGCACCCGCCTGATCATGCGTGTTCATCCCTCAAACTATCGAATCATTGGCTTCACTGCGGCACCGGAACTCTCTGAGCTCGCATCGCTGGCGCATGAGTCAGGCCTGCCATTGTACGAAGACGCAGGCTCAGGCGTTCTGAACGACCTCTCAGCCTATGGCTTGGATGATGAGCCGATCATCAGTGAATCGATCGTGGCGGGGGCGGACGTCGTTTCTTTCAGCGGAGACAAATTGTTAGGCGCAACTCAGGCCGGCTTGATCGTTGGACGTCGCGAGATCATTGATCGACTTCGCAGGCACTCACTTTACCGCGCGCTGCGCGTGGACAAGTTATCGCTGGCAGCCCTCGAAGCGACCCTCGATGCCCATCGCCGCGGCGCATTAGAGGAGATACCAACCTTGCAAATGCTGGCGTTGCCACCAGCCGTGATTGAAAACAGAGCAAGGCGGTTCATAGAACTACTCGCTGATGGTGGCGACGCTGCTGGACTAAAAGCTACAACGATCACCGGTGAGTCGGCTGTAGGCGGCGGTTCCGGTCCGAATGTTCACCCTCCCACCACCTTGGTCGCTTTGAGTCATGCCAGACTAAAACCCGATGAAATCGAACGCAAACTGAGAAACTGTTCACCTCCAGTGATCAGTCGTATTGCCGATAACCTGGTTCTGCTCGATCTGCGAACTGTAGATGCAGGCGAGGAAGCGGAACTGCTCGCTGCGCTACGATCGCTAAACAGCTAGCACTTCGCGTTAAAACCCGCTGATGCCCCAACGGGGCAACGGCCTCCAGCCCAGGGTTGCCGCTTCGGCTACCCTGGGTAAAGGAAGCAATCTTTTCCGCAACCGCGACGCGGTTGAAATTCCTTTTCTTACTACTTCCCAGGGTAGCCGAAGCGGCAACCCTGGGCTGGAGGCCGTAGCCCCTTTGGGGCATCGATAAACTTTCCACTGCCAAATAGCTGCATCTCGAATCCTGAGCCAAGCCGTTTTTCGTAGTCATTGAGGGCCGCGCGGTGTATAATTCACTCACTTTTGCAGCCCCTGCAAAAGCCTCCACTCGCTCCAACCTATTACGTCGCTTCAACTACAGTCTTTACTTTGGCACGTTCTTCTTATCTCAGATTACTGTTGACCTCCGCCATCGCTTCGTTGGCAGGCCTGCTTAGCCTTGGGCTGTGGTCGGCGGGACTGATGACCTCGCTTCAAAGTGCTTTTGTTCTGCTACCTGATGGACATCCGGCGACGGCCCTTACAGTTCCCAGCCTTTGGAAGCCTGCGGTCCTGATCTTTGCGGTCTCTTTCGCGGTAGCCATAGTCGTCAGCCGCTTTGGCGGACGTCGCGCGCTACTCTATCTGGGCGCAGGCTTTCTTGGCCTGGCGGGTTTGAGTCTCTTTGTTTCGGCGTTCTACTCCCGCGATATCCTCTTCGCTCCCATCGTCTTCGCAGCTTCACTCTCTGCCCTCGTTGCTCAGATCAAACGGCTCCGCGAACGCGACATTGAACTAACTAAAAAGTTGAGTGCAGCTTCCGCAAAATTTGAGTCGGTTCGCGCCGACGAAGCCGAGAGCCGCCTGCTGAGCGGCTTGCAGCTCCTGGACACCGTTCTTTCGCCCAGCGAAGCAATAGTCTTTCGCCGGGACCGCGATGGCCGCCTGATTTTCTCGACTCGCCTGCGCCCCCAAAACAAATCTCTGGATACGAGTCGGAATTCCGCCTGGCGCGAGGGCATTAGTTTGTGTGACCGGGCTATCGATGCCGGTGACATAATCGTAGAGAGACTCGAATCCGAAGTGGCCGCTGCAAACATCGCGCTACCGCTTCGACACGAGGATCGCACCGTTGGAGCCTTGCTCATTCGCGTCACCAAAGAATTTGATGAGGAGGATCGCGCTCTGTTGACGGCGGTCGGGGGACAAATGGCGCGTAGCCTGCAACTCGAGGAGGCTCATAAGACGGAAAGTAAACGAAGCGCATTAGCCTTCTTCTCGGCAACTGAATCGGAGCAGCGACTCGAATCGCTTTATGTCCTTAACGGGGTCATGCTGGAGCAGAGTGTGGGGGTTGGCGCGCTCTCGGAAATAGGAGACGGCGTGGCGCTGGGCTACTTCGACGGCAGAATCGCTTTCGCAAACCCAACCCTGGTTGAGTTCGCCGGAATGAAGCCGGAAGAGACAGGCCAGATGACCTTCTTTGATCTTCTCGACAAATTCAAGACTGATGTTTTTGACGAACCGGCGAGGGCTGTTCGCAGAGTTTTACAAACCGGCGAAGCTTATGAATGTGATCTACACTTTGCCGATCGTAATTTAACTTACGGGCTCCGTCTCGCGATGGTCATGGCCAACTCGCAGCCAACTAAAGAGGCAAACGACCACCCGGCTCAACCGCTCTGTCTGGCTTTGGTTATTAAGGATCTGACACTCCTCAAGGAGTACGATCAGTTGAAAAGCGACATGATTTCCTTGATGTCACATGAGCTGCGGACACCTCTTACCAGTATCAACGGGTTCGCGGAATTGTTGACTGCGGACGAAACACTGCCGGCCCAGGCCAAGGAATTTGTGACTATCATCGCCAACGAGTCGCAGCGGCTCTCGCGCATGATAAATACATTTCTGACGGTAACTCAGCTACAGCGAAAAGATCGGCAGGAGGTATTAAAGATACCTTTGCGACTGGATGAGGTGGTCAAAGAAACAGTCGCCAGCATGCAAACGATTGCCAAGAAAAGGCGCATCCGTTTGGTCGAGCAACCTTCACAACGGCTCCCGCCAGTGGCTGCTGATAAGAGCATGATCACTCAGGCAGTCAAAAACCTGGTTAGTAATGCCATCAAGTACAGCCCAGAGCGGACGACCGTTACTGTGACAACTTCCCTGGAAGCTGAAGTTGTCAGACTCTCCGTTGAAGACCGCGGTTACGGCATTCCCACTGAGTCCATGGATCGCGTCTGGGAAAAGTTTTACCGCGTCGTTCGTGAAGGACAGGAAAAAGATGAAGAGTCTACCGGGCTGGGACTATCGTTCGTTCGCGAAGTGGTGGAACAGCATGGCGGAACGGTAGGTCTCGATTCAGAAGTAGGGCGTGGATCGAAATTTAGTTTTACCTTGCCAAGGCTATAAGGAAATCGGTAGACGCCGATTGTCAGCTAACTCTGCTGAAGGAGAACTCATACGTGAGCGGCTTTAAATGTTTGAAGTGCGGGTTAGTGAATTTTGCAGATGCCTCAAACTGCAAACGATGCGGAGCCGAATTCAAATCAAAGGATGAAGACTCGCAACTGCCTTCCGACGCTCATTCTTCAGAGCCAAACGGGGCAAAATCTGTCTATCTTAAAGCTTTCGGATTAGGGTTGCTGGTTTTGCCAGGGGTCTTTATCTCCAGCCTTTTTTGGTGGCCAAAAGACTCCGGAGCATCGTTCTTTCTAATTCTAACCGTAACCTATGCCGTGCTGGGAGGCTGGTTCGGTTGGAGACACCGAGTAAAAGCGTGGCTGTTAGCCTTGTGCTTGATATCAACTTACTTATTGCTTCTGGGTTACGCCTTAGCCTCGCTTATTCAATACAATCAAACCTACGGAGGCTGGTTTTGGACGAATAGGTTTTACTTTAGCCCGGTTCTCGTTTACGCCTCGGTTGCGCTTGCAGCATTTTTTGGGACTCGTTTCGGAGCGAAGCGTAGCCTGTTTCGCTTCGCTCCTCTTTTATCCCTATTCGTCATTGCTTTGATTGCGAATAATTACGCGCACAGCCAGACGGCCCGAGCGAGACACATCAGCTATTCTGAAATCATAACAGCAGCGCCGCAAAATGAATTGGCTTTCAGACTTGAATTCAATTTGGGAGTTGAATCCAAAGATGATCCGATGAACTTTAGGGTCCTTCCAACGGTGAGCAGCGACAATCGTGGAGGAATGAACGTAACGGTTCTCAGCAACGGTCCCACCTTCGCACCGACCTCGGACATGATAATGAAGATTAATGGTTCCGAGATTCATAACATGATGTGGCCGGTTAATTCACCCGATGGGAGCTCGCACTTAGACCCCTTTCCAATGGCAACCTATAGCGACATCATGAACTGGAGGGTCGGTCCTGGTAATGATCTTCAAGAATCACTCGCTAATGCGAAGCAGATCGAAGTAACGTGGGGTGGTGTGGAAATCGATCTGCCTGAGCAACAAGTCAATTCACTTCGTAATTTCGCGCGAAGCTGGTACCAGATTCTGAAAGAAGAAGACAGACTCTGCACGAATCCTATGTGCGTCCAGGGCGCTCTTAATCCTCATCACTAATTCAACGACGGTTCATTAAACGATTGATAGTTCCTCTGCATTTGCTTGCTCCGCATACGCATCTTTTTTTATCTGAGTGCAAGGTCGATTCGTAGTCGATGGTGATTTCCTCACCGGGCTGAATATCGCGCAGGGCGATGAAAAGGACATGGCCGTAGAGGATTTGCATGAAGGCATTAGGCTCGCAGGAATGATTGATGTAATGCGTGCCATTCCCGCCCCGGCTTCCATCCAGGCTCCAGCGATTATTGATTGCACAGATGCGCAACTTTCGCCGCGTCGCCCTGCGATTGGCCTCGGCCTCCGTTATTCGCTCGCCGGTGTACTCCGCGATTTTTCTTCTGCCCTTGAAGTGCGTAACTGAAAAGCAGCCTTTGCCTTCGATGGAAGATTTTTTGATCGTTAGACCTGGAGCTAGCTTTAGTCTCATTTTGGAGTGCGCTGACCTGTCAGCGCTTTGGTCGATTGCGACCTGTCGCAAGCACCGGTAATGAAAACAACGGAACGCCCGGGCGTCAAGCTGCCCAAGGCCAAAGCGGCGACAGGTCGCCGCACTCCAAAGAGTTGGCCGCCAACGCTGACTAGCGTGACGGCCATTGGAAAGTCTTCAGTTGCGACTCGCGTTTATTTGAGCTTAAAGCTGCGGGCGATTAGATCCGTCTGGTTGCGAATGCGCGGCAGCCTGTCGCGCAAGCCACTGAAACGCAATGCGTAAATCGTGCGGTTGTCGGCCTGCAAATAATAGATGCGGCCAGTCATTGGTTTGGCCGTCCGGATGAATTCGTAGGACACAGTGACGCCGCTCAGCCGTCCAGCAAATTTCTCCTCTTTCCCTTCAACGAAGCCGGGAAGAAATCTCAGCTTCTGATCGAGATCGCGACGGGCTAGATCAGACGGTGTAGTGCCCGCGTCTACCACTTCCTTGCGAATCTGCAGATAACCCTCCAGCCGATCGCCGTTAACAAATTCGGCATGCTCGTGCGCCGCGTCAGGTTCAGTAATCACTTTCCAAACTTGAGAAGGAAGCTCGATCGTATAGCCGCCGCCGTCATAGACCTCCTGGGCGGCCGCAAATACACAGCCACAGAGGAGCCCAAATAGAACGAGGCCAGTTAAGAGGTGTTTCATGTTATTACTCAACTCCTTATGATCTGCTTACGCTTTGTCGGTCCGATGGGTTGAGCATCCCTTCAGGAAGCGCTTCCATGTCATTTTACTAGAATTCGATGCACCTTGTAGATAGTCCCGTTGTCTTGAATCAGGCGGCGCCCGCAAGCAAGTAACCGCTCAACTCCTGCTGGTTGCATTCGTAATGGCTTCTCTTTGAATTGTTATTAGCAACTCAATACCTTTCGCCGCCAGCGCTAATAAACTCTCCATGTGTTCGCGCGAGAATGGCTCGCGTTCTGCGGTTCCCTGCAGTTCGATGAAGCGACCGTCACCGGTGCAAACTACATTCATATCGACGTCGGCAGTGGAATCTTCATCATACTTAAGGTCGAGTAACGGAGTAGTTCCCACAATTCCCACGCTGATCGCAGCGACTTCGTTAGTAATAATATTGCGTTGGAGTTTGCCACTCTTAACCAGTCGGTTCGCAGCTAAAGCACACGCGACATAGGCGCCGGTAATCGCAGCCGTGCGGGTGCCGCCGTCTGCTTGCAAGACATCGCAGTCGAGGGTTATGGTGCGTTCGCCAAGCAAACGCATGTCTACCGCCGCGCGGAGACTCCTTCCAATCAAACGTTGAATTTCATGAGTTCGCCCTGACGCTCCACCGCGTCTGATTTCTCGCGGAGTTCTCTGTTGAGTGGCGCGCGGCAACATGGAATACTCAGCCGTAATCCATCCTTGTCCACTGTTACGCAGAAACGATGGCACCCGCTCATCGACTGAGGCCGCACACACTACGCGCGTCTGGCCCATCTCGATGAGAACCGATCCTTCCGCGTAGGGTAGGTAACCGGGAGTTATCTTCACCGGCCGCAGCTCATCGAAGGCGCGGCCGTCAGTTCGTTCTAAGCTCATCGTGTCCCCAGACTTCAACCGCCTCGAGTACTGCCGGCGCTGTTCCTAAAAATCGTTCAGCAACTTTTGCAAAGCGTTCGGCTGCATCAGTCACATAAAAATGATCAAGATCGTCGCACAATTGTCTCTCGCTCAGTTCACG
>Ga0134126_10002748_pt1 | contig 22111 bp, 38 predicted proteins | sample KB31752_FD_96881 | JGI IMG/M metagenome (GOLD analysis project Ga0134126, IMG submission 96881) | Terrestrial soil microbial communities with excess Nitrogen fertilizer from Kellogg Biological Station, Michigan, USA - KB3-175-2 | ecosystem: Environmental > Terrestrial > Soil > Unclassified ... | reverse complement strand
TGTCGAGGACGCGGGCAGCGAGCCCCTCCTCCTCGCGCAGCAGACCCAGCAGAAGGTGCTCCGTGCCGATGTAGTTGTGCTTGAAGAGGCGGGCCTCATCCTGGGCCAGCACGATCACCTGGCGGGCACGGTCGGTGAAGCGCTCGAACATGACCAGAGTGTCGCAGACATCGAGACGGTGCCTCAGACCGCCCGGATTTCTACGCTAGTCGAAGCGGGGCGTATCGCCTCGGTGGAGGACGGCGACTGCTTCGACTAACTGGCGCTTGCGCCCGATGTTGTTGTAGACGAGTCGGTCTCGGTTCTCCCAGATGAGCGTCGCCTCCACGGCTTCCACCAGGTCTGCGGGAACGGCTGCCACGAAGACGAGGTTCCCTGACTCGTGCATGGCGGCATCGATCGTGTAGCCGGTGCCGCCCCGATACCGCGGCCCGAGCCCGCCGCCAGCCTTCCCGACGCGGATCACACTCCGGTCACGATCCGTCTGGGCATAGACGCAGGGCGTCGTCGCGAACGCTGCTCGGGCGGCCGTCAGGCGATCGAAGCAGTGCCAGTCGAGGGTGACAGGAAGGTCAGCCACGGACGGCCCTTACCAGGATCCGGTTAGCGGGCTAGCAGGAAGATGAACTGGGCGATAGAGAAGCGGCAACTGCTCGAACGATGGAGTAGCTCGTCAGGAGTGCGTCAGCCATGGCCCGGGCGCTGCCACGACCGAGCGAGGTCGGCTGGTATCGGCTTTGCGACCACGAGCACCACTCGTTGATTCGGTGCGTCGCCACCCTCGCCGAGTCGCGTGCGCACCTTCCTGATGGCAGCGATGGCCGCATCGATGGAGCGGTCGATGAAGGTCGGGATCGGCTCGGAGGCCTGGTGCTGGACGTACCAGTTCTCGTAGGGTGCTCGCCAGCGCCCGTTGGTCGCCTGCTCGTAGAAGTCGCCGCCATAGACCACCCACTGCTCTCCTCGGAGGTGTGTCAGAGCTTCGAGTGCATCCAGCAGTCGGAATGCCTGCGCGTTGATTCCCTCGGACGAGAGGTCGATCGTCTGCTCCCTGAGGTGGTTCGGAAGGAACACGAACCACTCCATCTCGCTGGCTTTCGGGGCGTGATCCATGGCGCAGCGCGATCGTAGCCCCGGATCTCTCCGCGCCCCGGACTAGGATCGCCAGCCATGACCAAGGCCGAGCAACGCCAAGCTGCCGAGGTGCTCAAGCGGGTCGTCGAGCGGCTCGACCAGGGCGAGCTTGCTGCGCCTGGATGGCTGCGAGAGCGCCTGGTGGGCGCGATACTGGCGCTCGATCCGCAGCGTCACCTCCGAGACGGTGCTCCTTAGCCGCAGCCGGGTCAGAGCTTGACGACGGTGAGGCGCTTGATGGTCTTAGCTGGCGGCAGGTTGAGTCCATCCGGTCGGGTGTCTGCTCCGATGCCGAGCACGGCGAGTGTGGGCCAGGAGACGGTGTAGCCGAGCGTCTTTGCCCGCCAGCGGTCGCGTCCGCCGAGGCCTGCGGTGGCGGGATCGTGGCACTGGTCGCAGTGGAACTGGCCGTGAAGGACGATGTACGCCTCCGACTTCGTGAGACGTACTCCGCCGGTGGCCTGCATTGTCTGTGGGCCGATGATTACGGTTGCGTGTCCGAGGCGGGGATCGCCAAGGAGTCGGGCTTGGTCGCGCGCGAATCGGGCTATATGAGCCGTCTGAGCGGTGGAGAGCAAGCTCAGGTCGTGTCCTGAGCGTGACCTGAGAGCGGTTCCGATGGCGACGATCGCGACGACAGCTACCACGAGGACAGCCATGCGATTCTTGCTCCTCGGCGACATAGCTCAAGCCTACGTCGGGTCACGCAGGAAGGCGAGCCGGGCGATGATAGTGCCGGTGCTCGATCCCGATCGAGCTACTCCTTGATGAGGAGATCGCCGATCGGGATCTGGTTGAAGGTCGGGGACGAGATGGCCCAGCCAGCGGAACCGAAGCGGTGGTCTCGTCGTCTAGTGAACATGCGTGTTCTCGCCATCGTACTCTTGGTGATCCTCTCGGCTGGATGCTCGATGAGTTCTGACGGAGGTTCATCCAGGGCAGCCGCACCGAGTGGATCGACCCACGTGTCGTCGTCTGTCGTGCTGGGGCCGCTCGTGCGATACCACGGCCCGTCGATCGCTTTCTCGTACCCGGCGGTGTGGCGGTATCGACGACCGGGTTGGGTGGGATCGATCGCCCATAACTTTGTGGATCTGAGTGCCCAGCCGATGGGCGAGCCGTGCCATACGCACGCCAACGAGACGCGCTGTGGCTTGCCTGTCCACAAGCTGAGGCCCGGCGGTGTGATCGTCGTATGGGTCGTCAGCACGGAGCACGCCGGTGCCTACCGTCCGCGCCCGGCGCGGCGAGTGACGGTTGCGAGGCCCGGGTCGTGCAGGAGCGTGGGCGGCACTGAGACGATGTCCGCGCACCTCGTCACCCGCGCTCAGGTCGCCTTTATGGTGACCGCCTGCCTTCGCGGGCCTCACCTAGCCGGGAACGAGGCGGCTGTGCGGGCCATGGTTGCCTCCGCCCATACCCCTTCCACGCAGATCACCCAGGTCGTCGTCCCTCGCGTGAAGCCAATGTACGTGCAGCAAGCTGAGCGCGCCTTGCGGAAGGCGAGGCTGCGGGTAGTGATCGCCTCGGTGCCGAAGGTCACTGATGCCGATGCGGGCGTGAACGGGTACGCCATTCGCAGTCAGGCTCCGGCAGCAGGAACGCGCGTTCCGGCCGGAACGCCCGTCGTCCTTCGGCTAGCGATCAGCTTCAACGGCGGCCCGGGCGGAGTCGGCAAGCTCGGTGTAGTCCCAGATCTGGTTGGCCTGCCCATCAACCGCGCCCTCTCCGCCGCGACTGCTGCTGGCCTGCACGTCACGGTAGCCCCGGTCACCCATCACCTGTCGAGCGACGCCGTCACTAAGCAGAGCGTCACTCCCGGCGCTCGCGTTGACGCGGACGAAGCGATCACCCTGCACCTGGGCTGACGGAAGGAGGCGGTGTGGATGCGCCTGCGTGGCTACGGAGCGGCTGATCGGGGTGGTGCTGGCGCTCTATCCCGTTCGTTCCGAGAGAATGGCGCAGCAGGGCGGTCGGCGATGAGGGGTAAGGTCTCGCGGAACCGTTTGGTGATCGCGGCCGTCGAAGGTGTCGTGAGATGGCTGTTCGTGGTTGTTCCGGTGGCGATGGTGGCGGCCTGTGCGGGTGGTCATCACGGAGTGGCGTCGAAGACGCGCCTGCATGTGCTTGTTACCGGCGGGCACTCCTCCAGTAGGTACACGCTCGATTGCCGACCGACCGGCGGGTCGGCTCCTGATGGGGACGTAGCCTGTCGCGCACTCGAAGACTTCTTGCCTCGGCGCGAAGCCAGTCAGGCCGCATGCTCGTGCGCGCTCTATGTAAAGAGGATCACGGTCAGCGGCGTCCTGGATGGCCGGAAGCTGTCGCGTCCGGTGGAGGTCAGTAGTTGCGCGGCGTGCGGGCTCGGCACCCGGGCGCAGGCCGATGTGACCCAGGCCTTCGCGGCGTTCGGCATGCACGCATAGCGAGGCTCGTCGAGATGCTCAGGCCTGTCGAGCGGATCGACCTGAGAGAGGGGGCTGCGCCTGCGTGGCTGCGGGAGCGGCTGGTGGGGGCAGTGGTGGCGCTCGATCCCCATGTGGCCGTGGAGGCCGGGGAGCCGTGAGCGGGAGCGGCTTGGTCGAGTGGGAGCGATCCCAGATCCCGGATGGCACCAGTGCTACACTGAATCGAGACGCTCGTAGTCTGTAGGAGTTAGGCGTTCCACTCCGCCAGTCTGAGCCAGCGGATGAACGCATCCTCTTCGATGGGACGAGTTCTGGCGCGTGCGGCGGCCGCGTCAACGTCGATCTCACGACCCCGCACGAGCGCCTTCCCGTAGTTCGGGATGGATCCACGACTCGCCACGACTCGGTGTCCATAAGCAGCGATGGCCCGGTCGATATCGATGTTGTACTTCTCGTCCAAGACTCGGGAGAAGCCCATGATCACGTGGCGCTGGTATGAGGCGTTCCTTGCGCCCCAAGTGAAGAACTTCCATTCAAGACCTGGGCAGCGCTCGATCATAACGTCGCCGAGGAACAGCGCCACGTCATTGGTGACCGAGTACCACACCGGCAAGAGCCGACCAGGCTCGTCCGGATCTGGTTCGACGTTGAGCCGGTACAAGTCGTTCAGATCCTGGATCGCCTCGTTGCTCGCGGACAACTTCATCCGGTTTGCGTCCAGCAATCGGCGCAGCATCTGGATCCGTGCAGGCTTGGCGTTCATCAGTCCCTCGAACGCCCGACGCGCTTCGGCGCGAGGCAGCGCGCGTAAACGCCCAACCACGCCCGGGTGATAGATCTCGTAAGAGTCCCAGTTGACGCTCATGGCCGTCCAGACGAGGGAACCCTAGCCTCATCCAAGGCCGCCACCCTCAGCGCAACCTGGGTGGCTACGGAGCGGCTGGTAGGCGCGATGGTGGCGTTCGGGGCGTACTAGGCGCGGACGACGCCGAGGTCGCTGATGATGTCGGCGAGCACGTGCAACGTGTCTGTGTGCTGCTTCCATGAGTGGAGGCTCGCTGCGTAGCTCCATCGCCCCTCTCGCCAGATGAAGGTGTAGTGGCTGCCATACTCGCCGCCGCCCTGGTTGTACGGGAGGCCGAAGTAGAGGTGGCCGCGATGCCCTGCGATCGTCCGTGTTCCGACGAGCCGCTGGAGTGGACGAGTCCCGCTCAGGCCGTGGAGGCCCAGGGTTTCAGGGATGTATCGCCCGCCGAGCATCTCGAAGTGCAGGAACCGCGACGGCGTGTCCTTGGTGGCGTTCTTCGGTGACCTGCTGGGTACCCCGTAGAGAACAGCCAGGTCGTATAGCGGGCAACCGGGTTTCCTGCCCTCGGCGTGGCACACGTGGAAGGTGTACACGCCGATCGGCGTAGGAGGGCTGGCTGCCTCGGGTCTTGGCAGTCGGGTGGGGCACAGGACGGTCATCGGCTTGGTGCTCGCCAGCCTGCGGCAAGCTCCTTGCTCTGGCTTGGTCAACGCAGCCAGGCGGAAGCCGGGGTCTATCTGCGGGGTGGAGCGCGATAGCGACTCCGAAGCGTCAGAGGACGACCTTGAGCCCGACGAACTGCATGCCGCGACGAGTCCGACCAAAAGCAGGGGCGCGAGGCGAACGACGGCTCTGGTGGACTTATGCTGCCAGGTCACCGTGGGGCACCAATCGGCTCATCGCACAAGCCTACGGCCTATGCCTCGGTGTCCGTCCCGTGGCAGCGACGGTGAGCGAGTGGATCGACCAAGGCCAGGTGGCTGCACCTGGGTGGCTGCGGGAGCGGCTGGTCGGGGTTGCTCGCGGTTGGGCCGGGATCAAAAGTGCCCCCGGGGTACGCTGCCCCGGATGCCGTTCGTGGTTGGCCCGTTTGACGATGCCCGTGGGTACGCGACCTTTGACACCCTGGAGGAGGCCGAGGCGGCGGCGCAGGCCCAGAGCACGAAGCTCCGCGGCGCTAATGATGGGCAGGAGGTTCGGGTGCTGCCTGCCCTCCCACCACAGCGGCCTGGCGGCCGACCACGGCCGGTTCCTGAACCCGCAAGGACTCTCGCCATATATCTCGATGGTCGGCGCATAGGCTGACGCTGCTCAGACGGGCCGCGGGTTACTCCTCAATGATGATGTCGCCGATCGGGATCGGCTCTAGCTCGGGAGCGAGGTAACCAGAGTCTGGGTTTGATCTCGGCACGCGGCCAAAACGGACGCGGAGGAGGTCACCGTCGATGGTGACGCAGCCGTTGTAGGGCTCGCGGGCGTCTTCGCTGACGCCGTCGCTGAACTGGCCAAGAGCCTGATTCGCGTACTCGACGACCGCGGCAAGCGCGACATCTCGCGGGAGGCTTCCAAGCTCCAACACCTCCGAGTACTCGAAGTGGTCGCTGATGCTGGATGAGCGCACCGGCCAGGCGTCTCCTCCTGGCCACGCGGTCGGAAGCGTTGGCAGAACACGTCGGTCGAGCGCCTGCACGAGTTCAGCTTCGTCGATTCGGAACCCCATGATGCCCAACCGTAGCTCGGAGCGGCGGGTTGTCCCATTCGAGGGTCGGCCGACGTGGACTGGCGCTAGATCTCTATGCTTGCTGGACGATGAGCCTGATCGTTGCCTCGTTGGCCGAGCGGCCGGACGTGGTTGAGCGGCTGCCGTTCGGCCCGGGATGGCCGCAGTTCATATTTCACGATCCGGTCGCGGCACGTCTGATGCCGACCGTTGACCGGGTGTTCGCGGACGTGAACTTGGTACTGCTCGATGACGAGGATGCGGTGGTTGCAGGTGGATGGGGCGTTCCGTTGACCTGGGATGGTTCCGTGGAGGGACTACCGGGCGGTTGGGATGGTGCGCTTGAGCGTGCCGTGGCCGAGCATGAGTCGGCGGTGGTGCCAGACACGTTCTGTGCGATGGCGACCGAGGTGACCGCGAGTCACCGCGGGACGGGTCTGTCACGGCAGGTGCTCAGCGCATTGCGACAGCGCGCCGAGGCGCATGAACTCGCGCGGATGATCGCTCCCGCCCGGCCAACGCTCAAACACCGCTACCCACTGACCCCGATCGAACGCTACGCAGTGTGGACACGGGACGACGGTGCACCGTTCGACCCGTGGCTACGCACTCACACACGGGTTGGTGCCACCGTGCTCGCGCCGGAGCGCAAGGGCATGGTCATCCAAGGCTCAGTCGGAGAATGGGAGGAATGGACAGGTCTGGCGTTCCCCGACAGCGGCGAGTACGTCGTCCCTGACGCACTCGCCCCCATCACGGTGGATCGAGACCGCGACATCGGCCGGTACGTCGAGCCTGCGGTGTGGATGCTTCACGGCGAGCGATAGGTGTCGGTGAGGAAGGCCGTACCGCGAAACGTTCCTATCGTGGTAGACTAATGGGATGCCAGCCGCTCAGAGTGCCCCGCCGGTCGTCACTTACAGGCGGGTCTCCACAGCCGAGCAGGGCGACTCGCGCCTAGGGCTTGAAGCACAGCAGGCCGCCATCCTCGCCGAGGTCGAGCAGCGCGGCTGGAGCGTCGCCGGTGCCTACGAAGATGTAGCCAGCGGGCGTCGGATCTCAGGACGACCAGGCCTGGCCCAAGCGATCGAGCATGTCCGCAAGGCGAGTGGCGTGCTCGTGGCGTCGAAGCTCGACCGCGTCTCCAGGGATGTGATCGACTTCGCGAGCTTGCTTCGAGATGCTGAACGGCAGGGCTGGTCGGTGCTCGTGCTCGACCTCCAGCTAGACACGACGACGCCGGTCGGCCGCTTCACGGCGGTGATGTTGGCAAACGCGGCTGAGTTCGAGCGTAGACAGATAGGGGAGCGCACCCGTGTGGCTCTCGCAGCCAAGAAGGCCAGAGGAGAACGCCTCGGTCGGCCTCGCGAGACACCGCAGAAGCTGGTTGATCGAGTGGTGCGAGAGCGTGAGGGAGGCTCGACGTGGCAGGCGATCGCTGATCGGCTCAACGAGGAGGGCGTGCCGACTCAGCGAGGTGGGGCGGAGTGGCGCGTGTCTACGGTGCAGCGCCTGTGTGAGTCTCACGGGCTGGATGAGGAAGCGGCCCGCGGACGCTCGTCATCTGGGCTGTGAGGTAACGATCGCCTGAGCGCCTGCGACGCAGCCGTGGTGACCGAAGGCGGCTGGGGCGGGCTTCGCGGTGACCCAGATGGTGGCCACCTCGATGATGCCGGAGCTGATCGGCGTGACCTGCCAAGTCTGCGAAGCTGGCCCTGCGGGGCCGCGAGGAGCGGCAAGCGACGGGTGAGTATTCGTCCCGCGCACGAGTCCGCCTGGATTCTCCGTGACGACGATGTTCGTGTTCGACGGGAGCCTTGAGGAGGCCACGAACGAGGTCGTGAGGCGTCCGCTCGGCGTCGTGCAGGACGCGAACAGCGTTCCTACGCCAGGAACCTTCAGTAGCGGTTCCCGCGTCGAATCGAGCGTCGCACCAGACGATCCGGCGAGGATCCGGCTCTGCCCGCCGGTCACGTGCGCCGCGGTCTTCTGCACGTCCGGTGCCTGAGTCGCCGATCCAGCAGTCGTAGTCGATGTCGGGCTGGATGGGGAGGCCGTCGAGGCGCAGGCCGTGCTGGCCATGGCCAAGACGCATACGACGATGAGGGTTCTGAGCCGCATTGGTGCCTCCATCTCCTAAGGGCCGCTGACGGCCCGGCCTGTCGTATCTGTTTCGAGTGTACGGTGAGCGTGCCAGTCTCCGTCCCTCGGCGTCGGACGCCACGACCGTCCACTTCACCGGCCGGACGGACAAGCGACTCACAGCGCGGCGCTGTCGCAGGTCGCCCAGCTTCGCGATGGGACTCCTGCGGCGTGGGCTCCCATTTTCGATCTCCCCTCCGGCTAGAGGTGGTTGGCTCAGCACCGGCGCTTATGATCGGGGCGGGATGGCCGAGTCTCGGGATCGATGGGCAGAGTGGCTCGCCGAGCGGCGGTTCGGGGGTGATCCAGGCGAACGCCAGCGAGTCCTCGCTGACCTCGGAGGTATCCGCGGCAAGGTGCTCGACCGGGCGCATCTGACTGGCGGCGAGCACCTACTGGATGTTGGTTGCGGCGAGGGGCTGCTCGCGTTCGGCGCGCTTGATCGCGGCGCGGGGAGGGTGACGTTCAGCGATATCTCGGCCGACCTTCTGGACTACTGCCGTCACGCTGCTGCCGAGCAGGGGGTGCAGGAGCGGTGCGAGTTCGTGCAGGCCCCAGCGGACGATCTCTCTCTGATCGGCGACGGCACTGTCGATGTCGTCACGACCCGCTCTGTCCTCATCTACGTCAAACACAAGGATCGCGCGTTCAGCGAGTTCGCTCGGGTGCTCCGACCCGGTGGTCGTATCTCGCTGTTCGAGCCGATCAACCGCTTCAGCCGCACCCACCACGCGGCGAGCTTCGTCGGCTATGACCTCACCGGGCTCGAAGAGATCCGCGACAAGCTGCGAGCCGTCTTCGACCGGCTTCAGCCCCCGGATACCGATCCCATGACCGACTTCGATGAGCGTGACCTCGTCCGGCTGGCCGGGGATGCTGGGTTCTCCCCGATCCACCTGACGCTCGAAGTCGTTGTGGAGCCGCTCCCGCCGCGAGACTGGGACGGGTTCCTCAGCACCGCCGGGAATCCGAACATCCCGACCATCGACGAGGCCATGCGCGCCGCCCTCACCACCGCTGAGCAGGATCGACTCACCTCGCACCTCCGGCCTCTCGTCGAGCAAGGCAGCGGCATCTGGCGGATGGCGACGGCGTTTCTGGCGGCAACCAAGAACTAGCAGGAGGCCCCGGCAACCGGCCTCCATCCGAGAAGTTCGTGTCGAAGGCCAGAGCTAGCCCCGGCACCGAAGCTGAGCTATGACTGGATCGGGACGCGGACGACCGGCGAGGGCGTAGTTGATGTGTGCGGAGCCTGTTGCTTGCGTCGCTGATGACCGTGGTTGTGACCGCCTGTGCGGGAGGTGGATCGTCGTCGTCTGCTCCGCCTGCATCTAATCCCGGCTCGACGAGTACCACGCAGCCTGCGCAGGCCCGCACCGTCGTCCGGCTGGTGCGCGGCTTCGGGGACGAGGTCGGGTTGAGCGCACGGTTCCCAAAGGCCTGGTACGCCCAGCCGTATGCCTCCTCAAACCTCCTGATCACCTCGTTCCCGGTGCACGTTGATGACGGCCGCGTCTGGCAGGCGATCCCGCCGGGCGGGACGGCGATCCAGATCTATGACGAGCCGTCCGGGTCGATCGCGGCCTGCAAGCGGCTGGGCGGAGCACATGGAAACGTTCCTCTTGGTCGGTATGAGCCCAACTACGAAGGCATCGGCGCGGCGTTCCGCAGCCAGTTCCACGACGGCGGCCACACCGTGCTCGTCTTCACCAGCTTCGGCGGCACGCCGCCGACCCAAGCCCAGCGCTTGCTCGCCGAGCGGATCCTCAACAGCATCCGGGTCGATCCAGGCGCGTGCCCGGTCAAGGACATCCTCGCCCTCGGCCAGCGCGCCATCACCCTCAACCGCCTACTCACCCAAGCCGCGAGGAAGAACGCCGCCGTGATCCGTGCACGTCGAGGAGCCTTCACACCGACGCTCTCGCGCTCCAGCGGGCCGGTCGCCACCACCGTCACCATTACTGGCACGATCCCGCCCACAGGCGAGAACGGCAAGCCCGCCGATCTAGCCCGACTCGTGGTCTGGTGGAACCTCGATCCTCGCTATCCCAGCCCCACCGTCGCATCACGGACGCCCGCCCGGCCAGGCCGTCTCATCAAGCTCAGGGTCATCCCACTTACGGACGGGCAGTCGCACTATCGAGCCATCCTTACGGTGCCGAGAGCGCGCCCCGGCAGATACCCGGTTGACGTACTTCAGGAAGCCCGGGACGGGAGCGTCGCCCAGCTTGGCTGGGCGTTCTTCACGGTCACCGCGGCGCAGCGGTAGCACGTCGAAGCTGACCGGCGAATCCGCCCGTCATTCGCGCCGGAGTCCCATGTGGGCAGGAGACCATCGGCGATCTCCCCTTCGATCGGGAGGGGTCGCGCTAGGAGGTTGCCTCAGCCTTGGCGTTCCCGCAGTCACTCGGCGACATAACTGACACGACGGATGCGATCTGCGACCAGGCCGCGCTCAGCGTGATCACGACGGCTGTGAACACGAGGGAGCCGATGACGATGTGCTTGTGGGCCAGGTGGAGCGCGACCGCCCCGACCGCGATTGCTGCGACGGGGATGATGGGAGTAACCAGCGCCAGGCCGAGCAACCGAAGCCAGCGCACAGCGGGGGCCATCCAGTCGATCACCGTCCCGGCGAGGACAACCACGAGCGCGATCGTTGTGGCGGCGAACAGAACCGTGACAGCGCTCACCGACACGGGGCCGCCACCGAACAGCGCCCCGATCCACACCCCGAGGAGGGCCAGTCCTGCGAGCGCCATGACCACTGAGACGGTCAGGGTCAGTGCCACCAGGAGCGATCGGTCGCGTGGGCGGGACATACCACCAATGCTATGGACGGCTGGTGGGGTGTCAAGCGCAATGGCGTCTTGTGTCCGCCGCTGGAACCGCGTCATAATGTGTTAGATGGCTCAGACCGATCTCGCACTCGGCGCGGCAGGCGCGGACGGTTCCACCCGACCACGCCTCGTCTGGTTCGGAAGCGGGGTCAGCGGCCTTAGACGCAGCGCGGTGGTTGCGGCGCTCGTCTTTGCGGTCGGTGGCGGGTTCGCATGGTTCGGGTGGCACTCGACGGAACGAACTGCTGCGCCCCAGCGGGCCTCGTCCGCGAGTGTCGTTGTGACCGGCGACGTTGTGGTCGAGGGGGTCGTCGTCGGCGGCGGAGTCCAGGCTCCGAGATCGGTAATCCCCATCCGGTCAGCGCCCATGCTGGTCACGGGGTTTACGGCTTCGGGTAGGCGCGTGGCACGACGGCTGGAGGTCGATCGGCATGGTCACTTCAGGTTGAAGCTCGTGCCCGGCAGGTACACGTTCACGGTCGTCATCTACCAGGGCTCGACCTCCCTGGCCCACGAACCCCATGCGACGGTTCGCGTCCGATCAGGCCACCCAGCGCGCGTCCGGATTACTCAACACGTGTTCTGATAAGGCTCCGCCCCGCGTCACTCACCGTTCGCGGCCTATGAGCCGAACATCTGCCTGCGCACGGCCTCGCTCATCACGTCAACGAGGATCGAGCGGAACCCTTCGACAGCGCCAGTGCCCGCCTTGTTCGCGAGCCGCTTGAACCGAGAAACAGCGATTGCGGTGCGCGGCCCGTCGGTCACGAGATCGTCGAGCGACTCGGAGAGCAGACGGCGCTCATCGTCGGACAGGCCCTCGATCTCGGCTGCGTACTCTTTGGCCGCGTCGAGCGCCGACGCCGTCCACGGGAACGGCTTGCCGCATCCTCGACAGTACGCGGGGCGCTCGTATGACGAAGGCCCTCCGAGGAACACGAACTCATCCTCAGGGCTGTTGAGCAGGTCGCCGGGGATCGCGCTGCTGCACTGCTCGCATGCGTTGATCGTCCGCTCGCCACAGCGCGGACAGAACTCGCTGTTGTTGCGGGGCACTCGGTTAAACGCATCGTTGACGAGGTGGCCGTTGAGACAGACGAGCGCGGTATCCCGGTACATGCCTAAATGGTCGCAGTCGGTGCGGACGGTTTCGGCCGACGCGCTGGGCCGGGGGTGCTACGGACACCAGATTTCGTGCTGTGCGTCCGTGAGGTCACGCTACGTCGGCACCGCCCGCCGGGCGTGCCGTCGGCCTCGTCCCTCTTCAGAGGTGGTCGCCCCTGGCCGATACACGCGGGACACGCCTGAACAGGAGATCCCAAAATGGAACTGTGTCGTGTTTGCGGTCGAGGCCCGGCCACGAAGCTCGTCATCCGCCGCCACGTCGGCATGCTCGTCGTTCAGCGATTCGTCAAGCTACGCGCACCGCTTTGTCGCGACTGCGGCATCAACCTGACCAAGACCTACACGAGCCGCACCGTGGTCGAGGGCTGGTGGGGCGTCATCAGCTTCTTCGCCAACTGGTTCTGTCTCGCAGGGAACCTCATCGCCTACCGCAAGGCGATGCGACTAGCCGAGCCCCAGACGATTGAGCAGGAGCAGCAAGCGGCCGCGTAGGGGTCGCAGCGGTCGTGCCCTGAGGGTGTGTACTCGACCGCCCTTTCTGCTCAGACACGAGCGTATGAGGATGTCGCGCCTGAGGACTTCCCGAGAGTCGCCGGTCGCGCTCCTCAAGCTTGGGACAAGCTGCCGCAGGCGATTAGCGATCTGGTTGCTCGGCCCGCCAACCGACTGGCCTACAGACGAGCACGACGACGATCTCGCTTTCCGGGGTCGCCGCGGCCTTGCGATTAATCTCGTGCCGTGCGGTTGTGATCGAGCGGGAGATCCGCCCGTCATCAGGCTCGTCGGCCATGCGGGTGAGAGCCCACGGCGGGTCACTCGCGATCCAGGCTCCACCGGCCTCCTGCCAGTAGAAGTCGCCGCCCAACACGACCCAGTCGGCCGCCTGGATGTGGCCGAGCGCTTCAAGTGCGTCCCCAAGGTGAAGCGCGTGTTCGAGGACGCCTACCAGCGGTTCGAGGTCGATCGCCCGAGACCGAAGTTCTGGGGGAAGTAGATCGAGCCAATCCATCACGTAGACCTCAACCCCGCTGCACGTGCATCCAGAGCGGCGCAGCGCTCAGCCGAGCACCTCGCGGATGCGCCGGTCGCGCTCCTCGACCTGGCGCACAAGCTGCTGGACGAGGTCGCCGATCTGGTTGGCGAGCGTGTTCAGGTCGGTGTCCGTCTTCGGCTGGGTCGCTGCTCGACGGCGAGTAGCCCGCCTCCGGCTTCGCGGGGTGGTCGTGGTTGCCTTCCGTGCTCTCGTCTTCGGCCGCATGGTCGTCCCGCCCTGGCCACGGGCGACGCGATAGTAGTTGGCCGAGACCGTGCCGGGGTTCATGCTGCGTTCTTGGGCGACGGTCTGGAAGGCCTCGGTGCGGTTCTTGCCTTCGGCGGTGAGTTCGTTGACGCGCTTGTAGACGGCGGGGCCGATGGTGGCGGTGCGGGGCATGGATCTCCGATCCTGGCGTTGGGAGCGCTGAGGTATACCAGGTGGCGTCCACGCCACCACGCGGTGGCGCGCCACTGCGTCAGCAGGGCTTGGCGTGTAGCTCGACCTCGCGCTCGCTGATCGGAGTAAAACTGGCTAGTCCGACCACGATGACCGTGCCCGCATCCGGCGATTGTGAGGTGACGCAGTACTGGGAGAAGAGACTGGTCGCTGAGGTCGGCGGCAAGGATGTTGCGCGGACGTACCAGGGCAACTTCGCCGCGTATATCTGGTGGGTCGCCTGATCAAGACGCTTGCCGACAACGTCCGGGACGACATGACGGCCGAGCGCCCCTCCTGGACTTCCCAGGAGACGGCCGACCTGCAAAGCGACGACGCTTCCGGCCGGGAGTCGCGTGGGTAAGGACGTTGCGACCGCCAACGGCTCGTCGAACGAGTAGTGCGCCCACGGCTTTGGGATGGCGATCCGCAGACCGGCGTGGTGCAGCCTCGCCATCGCCTGATCCATCGACACCATCACGAGCTTCGGCACTCGAACCGTATGAGTGGGCGACTCCTTCACCTTCGGAGCGCTCGTCGATGGAGAAGAGCTTGAACTCGACGAGCCCATGCAGCCGCTGGCGATCATCACCGCCGCTATTACGAACGCGCCCGCCGAACGTGCCATCGCAGCCTTGGACGCGAGCAGTCGTGCAGAGGTTCCCAGACGATGTGCGAGCTTCATCTGTCAGTCCGCTCCTTCTCCATCGAACGGAGGCCAGGCGACGACGTGCACCGAGTCGGCGTGGGTGATGCCTGGCCCATCGCACGGGCGTCGGTCGAGCCAAACGTGCACACCGAGACTCGGTGCGGCCGGGGTGCCGCCGCGGATCACGCCGCAGACGCGAGCGCTCGGGATCCGGTGCTTGTCGAACAAGGGTGCGAGTTGGGCAGCGAACTCCCGACCGAGGTATCCGACCAGGTGACCGTCTACGAGTGCGGCGATGGCGTTTGGGTCGTATTGGTTGCCCGGCTCGCGGGTGAGATCAACACACACGGCATGCAGGTACCCCTGGTGCCGTGGCATGCCGGTCATGCCGCACAGTTGACGGATCGCGGCCTGCCGTTGGGACTCGCCGCGGATGAAGTTGCGTGGTGGATCCCACGTTCGCCAGACGCCGCTTTCGATCCAGTCCGAGACGACGTTCGCGGGAGCAAGGCGAGGTTTGCGGGAGAATATGCTCACGAGCCGGACTGTGCCCGCACGCAACGGTCGAGTCAAGCGTCCGGTTTAGTACGTGTGTTCCTCCACAGCCTCACCACGGACTGCCATCGTCCAGCCATTGGTGGCGCTGTCGGCTGGCTCCCCGGGTGCTCATAGTGGTAGTTCGCGCTGCGGGAGTTCAAGGTGGTCGGCCGCTGACCCGATATCGCTCGCACAATGGAAGAGCAGCAGGCGTCGAACACCGAAGGGCAAGAGCCGAACCCGGCCGCGGGAACGGCATTCTGGATGGCGACGCTCGTGGGCCTGGAAACGCTGCTGCTCGCGGCGCTCTTTGAGAACCCGGTGCCGTTCATCGGCGCAGCCATCCTGGCGATCCTGGTGCTCGTGCAGGCAGCCAAGACCAGGTCGAAGACCACGGTGGTGGTGACCGGGATCCTCCTGGTGTTCGCGATCCCGTTCGCCCTGTGGCTCTTCCTGATCTGGGCGTTAAGCCAGGATCACAGTTAGCGGCCCACCCGCGGCGAGAGACGGAGACGAGGCTGTACAGCGCCTCTCGGCCTGTGTGTGTATAACGAGGTGATGACCCCTATCCGGCCAGACGGCCACGGGAGCATGGAAGCCAGGGTGCGCATCGAGCGCCTATCGGAGCACCCGCAGCTTGTGGAGGTGGTCGGCCGGTGGCACTGGGATGAGTGGGGGCACGAGGATCCCGATGGCTCCCTCGCCGAGTGGACATCAAGGCTGCGCGAGCATGCGCCGGACGCGGCGATTCCGCTGACGCTGGTGGCTCTGAGCAGCAATGGGACGCCGCTGGGGAGCGTCTCCATCGTTGATCAGGACATGCCCGAGCGGCCAGAGTCACGAGCCCTCGGCCCGTGGGTCGGTGGGACGTATGTGGTGCCGGAGGCGAGGAACCGAGGTGTCGGGGTTGCGCTCATGAGGGCTGTGGAGAGGACGGCTGCGGCGCTCAGGGTCGATCGCCTGTACCTGCACACCTCGACCGCGAAGGTCTTCTACGAGAGGCTCGGCTGGGAGGTGCTGATGGAGGACTTCTACCGTGGAGAGCGGGTCACGATCATGGTGCGAGAGATTCCGCTCAGCGTGTCCAGCTGGAGAGTCGGCGTTCGGATCTGGTACCATCAATCCTCGCTTCCGAATCGGCCGGTTCTACCTTTGCCACGCGGTGTAGCTAAGGCCTCTGAGCCTCGATCCCTGTCATGACGTAGGTCGGCTCGGACTTCTACCTCGGCGGCCCGTAGAGGGCGTTGTGCGCCTCTTCCCAGCAGGCTGGAATCCCCTTGGCGACCGGATGCTATGCGAGAGGCAGGGGACGCAGGCTGTCGGCATGACCGGCGACCGTCCCTCATCCCACCTTGCGTGCCCGCGTCGAAGCGCGTATTGACCGGGAACCGAGCAGCGACTGCTCAGCGGATGGGAACGCTGCGCAGTGCTCTCTCGATCGGCGGGCTTCCCGAATACAGCCTCCACGAGCACGCCTTCGATGGGTACGTGCTAGTCGCCCGGGCGGGTGCTACAGGCGAACGCCGCAGGCTACTGACGTGGGATTCCAGGCGCGTTGTCAGGCTTCGGCGGGCGGCCCGTCGTCGGTCGTCGCCACTGCCTCAGCCCAACGCCAACGGCCACCAACGCGAAGACGGCGCTCGCCCCCCACAGTAGCTCAGCCCGGAAGGGATGAAGGCGATGCGGCGGTGGCGGTGCGCCGCAGATAACGTGCGGCGGGCAGGCCGGGAGAGTCGAGAACATCCTCCACGTCACCAGCCCCGCGACGAACAGCGCGAGCGTGACAACCAGCGCAATCGTCGAGATGAGCCATCCGCGGGCCGTCACGCGGTGATCGTATCCGGCATCTGTCATCTGCTCGGCGGGCGAAGGGAGCCGTTTGGCCTGCCGTTCAGTCTCGAACGCAGGGTGGTGCCAATGCCGAGCCCGAGAGCCCACGCACCCACGTTCACGGCGGCGATGGCCACCCACAGGATTGGGGTGATGGTTCCGCTCCAGGGCTCGCCTGGGTGGAAGGGCACGGTGCTCTGGTAGACCGCCAACGCCACGAGGGCAACGGCACCTACAGCGACTACTGGCATAAGCCGCCACCCCAACCGGGCGGCGACGTATCCGAGAAGCGTGCCGACGACCAGTGCCGGGTAGCCGGACAGGAGTTCCACGACTCTAAGCCTACCCTGGCTTTCCTGAGACGGCGACCCCGTGCCCGGCCACGCACCAAGTGGACGCCTGCAGCTGTACGGGAACGGCGTCCGTCCTGAGCATCAAGGCGATGCGTACGTACCTTCTGGCCCGCCTTCGGAATCCGAGAGGCAAATCCGTACCCACGCGGGAGCAGGAAGCCGATCTCAGCCCGGTTACCTAACAGCAGGTGGTACGATCATCAACTAGGGCCTGTCGTGCCTCCGGAAGGGCGTACAGCGCGGCTGGAGGCCCTGCTCCACCACCGATCGGAAGAGCAGCATGCGGTGGTCACGGTTCCGGCGGTCTGAGCGCGTTGCTTATGGCCTCACGTGCTTCTGATTCGGATGAACTTCAGGACGCCGACGATTTCGTGCTTCGTATTGGCGCGTGGGTTCGTGGTGACAAAGACCTGCACGTGGCCATGGAGGACGGGCTTGAACGACATGGGGAACCGGAGCGTCGTGGTGAACGACCCCTTGGCCGAGGTTATGGCCCTGTGGCGGGAGGGGACGATGAAACGCCGTTCACCTGGAAGTAGATCCGGCGATGCGCAGGGAACCCGGCTCCGCGGACGCCGATCGGCTCGAACGGGCGCACGATGGTCGGAGTGAGAGTCACGTTGGTGTCATAGGCCTTGGGGGTGTGTGTCCAGGATCCGCCGCACGCCGACAGGCCAGCCACCACGAAGAGAAGACCAACAGCGACGGCACCACGAACGCCGCAATGGCGAGCTACCAAGAGCGCTGCCACTGGTTTCGGCGTAGCTGGTACACGTAGAACACCGCGTAAACCGCCACGCAGGCGACGAGGGTTCGGGGCACGTCGTGCGCCAGGTGGGTCTCAAGCGACTGCGGACTCGCGATGTCGTTTAGGAGGCTGATGACGATGCCTGCGGTGAGCCCGCTAACAACTCCGACGGTCACGACGCCGATGATGTCGCCCCACCACGTCCTGGGGAACGGCCATACGGGGCGCGACAACCGACTCACGCCTTCGGAGCGCCCGTGCGGTAGCCCGTAACGATCTCGCTCACGAACAAGCGCACGCTGGGCACCAGAATGGAGAACAGGCCGAGCCCGCAGGTCACGAGCACAAACGTACCGCTTGGGTCTCCCGACCACGCGCCGTAGGTGGCCAGCGTCAGGGCGATCATCTGGAGCGGCAGCGCAGCAAGCCGATGCGGCTGCCGATTGTAGGCGAGAGTTTGTCGCCCAAAGGCTCTGAGGTGCTCGGTGTTCACCTGACCGATTATCGCACCGGGCTCCGCGCTCGGCAACGTATGGTCGCCTAGCGGCGTCGGGGCCTGCGCGGCAACCGAGTCCAGCGCAGAAGCAGAAAGCCGAGGAAACCCCACGTGGCGAGCGAGAGCACGGTGCCGATGAGGAGATCTGGGGAGGGGGCGATCATGGTCACGATCGAACTATCCCACGTTCGGCCGTGCTCCGCTACGCCCGATACGGCTACTGCTGGCCATCACTTCGTCGCGCCTGGAGCGCTTTCCAGTCTGCTTCGACCCGGCGATCGCTTGACCAGAACGGGAATATGAGCAGCCCGACAACTACAAGCGCGACGGCTTCCACGCGCTCGCTGCCGCTATACCAAGCCGAGAGGCTGAGCGCGAGCGCGAGGAGTGCGGCAGCGACCCGCGCCCGCCAGAACTTCCGCATGCGCCGCTTCTCGCGCCACATCGCGCGTCGTTCGGCGAAGGTCATGGATCCAGCGTACCCTCGGCGCGTGTCGGCGGCAACGGCCTGCGTTGGGTCTTTGTGAAGCGCTGGGCCGAGTACCATCGAGGCGTGGGCGAGCCGGTGTATCCCCGCGGCGAGTATGCGAGCGACCGCCAGTGGCGGATGAGTCGTCTCAAGCGGCTCGTGCACTGGCCGTGGTTCTCGGTGCCGGTCTGGATCCTCGTGCCGCTCGTGTTCCTGGTGTACACCGCCCCAGCCGCGGCGGTGGTAGCAGCCGCGGCCTGGTTCCTGGTCGGTGTCCCATTCTGGCTTGCCTGGCTCCTCGTGGACGCCGTGATCGTGCTCTACCTGGTGTATGGCTACTTACGGATGCGGCACCATTGGCGCGGCCCAGGCGGCTCCGGCGGTGTAGCGCGTCCACGTCCGTCACGGCCGGATCGGCCACCGCCTCGCGGGCGCTGGTGGAGGCGACCAGATGGCGGTGTGCGGGATCCCCGCTCTCCCAGAGAACCGCGGCCTTCGCTCTCGTCGGCTGTCGATCCTGATGACCCGAGCACCGGCCATGCGTTCAGGGCGGCGGGCTGACACGTTCGTGCGTGGTGGAGTTTGTTTGTCTTCGGCTGGCTACTGCTGGCGTCCGACCTTGTACACCCACGGTGGCAGCTTGACGCCGTCCTTGGACGCGAGGCTGATCACCGTTGTCCGCCACTTGCCGGTGTCCTGATATGCCTGGTTGATGTTCGACTTGAGGGTGGTGATATCGCCGAGCACTGATCCCTCGTCTTTGCGCACGAGGTCGTTGCCGAGCGAGGAGATGCCGGTAGAGATCAACTGCATGGCGTTCAGATAAGCGCGGTGTGCAGTCGCCATTCCGGCTGGAGGCTGGATTGAAGCCATTTTGTCGGCTTCATCGGTGAGGTCGCTCGCATCGTGCTCCAGGCGCTTCCCAGCGGTCTCCCACGACTGATCGGGCGAGTTACCCAGGTTGACGCCGTGAATGTCCTTGATGGTCGCGTGGATCGTCTGGCGTGCGGCGTTCACCTGAGCTAGGTAGTCGCCGAGTGTGTGAGCGGCGTCGCTGGTCGTCGTCGGTTGGCTGTTTGCTCCCTGGGTGACAGTGGTCGTTTTACCGCCGGAGCTACCGCAGGCCACGGCTGTGAGCGCCACCGCGATGGCCGTGATCGAGATAGCCGACTTCTTCATCTGTGCCCCCTGCCTGAGTTGCCCGCCTTCACGAGGGCAATACCCTTGTGGTCATCTGAGGAACCTTCGCGGCGCGGGTCGAAGTGTCTCTGTCCGTGGGCTACGCCACGTCGCGAACCCCACCCCCTCCGGCTGTCACCCGCGAGATCCCGTGAGAGCACTGACGAAGAGCCCGACCCTTGAAACCTGGCCCTACCGGCATCTCGATTGGTGACTGGCCCACTTCTACCTAGCGGCCAGGACAATCCCGTACCGGCGGGGTGAAGCACAGGATCGTGTCCGGGGGCCAGGAGTGTGTGAAGGTTTGACCCCAAGTTGCCTGGATGCCCCGATAGTGGACGCCGCACTAGCTGAGAGCCAAAATCGGCTGAGAGCGCAGGGCGCACCACACGGGCATGGGGGACACGAGATCCGTTATGCGTGGGTGGCTAGCTTCTCTCTTCCGGCGGGAACCAGAGCAAGCGCCCAAAGTCCCTTCCTTCCTTCAAGGGTAAAGACACCTATGCCCTGTACCGATCGCTGCCGTGGGCCGCGCCGTTACCGGCGTGGAGCGATGCAAAGTTAGTGGGCTCCGAGGGCCTTCCAGGTGTCGGTGAAGCTCGCGCCGCTGCTGGTCAGCTTCGACGGGCTCGCGATCGTGGTGGTGCCGTAGATGCGGGTGACAGTCGTGTCGTTCCAGTTCTTGTTTACGAACGTGCCGGTCTTCCCGTGGTTGTTGTGCATCGAGATGCCGGTGAAGGTCACCTTGCCGTAGTCGGCTCCCGTGTCGTCGTCATCCTCGTTGACGTTCCCGGCCATGACCTCTGCAAGTGTGGCGGCGTCGCTGCCGTCGCCGACCGGGTAGTCGGTGAAGCTCTGGCCGGTCGTGTCGTCCTTCACCGTGATCTGGAAGTAGGGAGCGATCAACGCCACCGTCGCGGTGACTTTGTCTCCCGCCGACACCGGGAAGAACGTCGGGTTCTGCGAATACGACCCCAAGTCCCAAGCCTCGTAGGACGCCGCTAGCTGCCCGTTCGGGCCTGTGAAGTCGCAGCTTCCCCTGACGCCCCCGTGAATCCCTCCCACATCCTTTTGTCCGGCTAGCTCGACCTGGAAGAACACGGTGGACTGGCCGCTGATTCCACAGTTCAGCGCTGGCTGCACCCAGGTAGCCGTGACCTTGTTGAAGTTGTTCCCGGCGTTGGGCGAGCTTGCGATGTACCCAGCAGTCCAGCCGGACGTGGCCTTGAACTGCTGCGCCGACGCGGCGGAGGGAAACACGACGGCCGCCGCGCAGCCGACCATCATCACGAGGAACTTCGTCAGAGGGCTGGCCTTCCTTGTCACAGGCCGGACTTTACCAGTTCTTTGGAGGAGAGTTGGCCAGGGCTCGCTCGGTCTCAACATCTGCCCTTCTAGACGCTCGGCCGTCCTCGAAGTCGTGAACGGCGACAGGCGTGGTGCCTGGTGGCGGTCACTCCACGGCTGTCCACGACTGGGTTCGCGGAGATTGACGCAGGCCGAAGGTGCTCGCTCGTCATTGATCACAACAGGGCGCGACTGATCCCGCCGCTCAGCATGGGGGACATCGTCCGTCCTGGCCAGAGACGCTTCGCGTAGGGAACCCCCTGAACCGGCTTCGGAATCGGCCGGTATAGCCCTAAGCCCCGCGTGGTAAATACAGGGCGTTCGCAGCCCGTGTAGGTGTCGGTAGATAGGTCACCATTCAGGAGCGCCTCGGAGGGGCTCAGGAGGCCGCTGATCAGCCCCTCCTGCTCGATTCCGCGGTCGCGGGCCGACCGCTGTCGATGGCCCATCGCCGCGCCCGGGCGAGGAGAGCTGGTCAAACCGCCCAGACTCTCCTCGCTCGGTCGGTTATGCGCTCACACGGCGGCGGATGCCGCCGGGGCGTTGGTTGTCCAGGTCATCTCCTGAACCCGTTCGGTGATCGTGTCCAGCGCAGTCGTTTCCATGCCGGTGAACATCCACTTGGGCGCGAGGAAGTAGGCGAGGCCTCGCCCAAGCAGTCCGACGTACTGGATGATCGCGACGACCTGCACGCAGCCCTCGTAGTCCACGCCGCTCGACTGGAACAGAATGACCATGTGGGATCCGGTGTCATCGATGTTAGCCATCTCTGATTCTGCCAGGGACGTTGCTATGGCCTCGCTGTATAGCGAGCAGATGAAGTCCGTGTCTGCGCGTGCAGCCACGAGTGAAAGC
>Ga0134126_10002747_pt1 | contig 22111 bp, 19 predicted proteins | sample KB31752_FD_96881 | JGI IMG/M metagenome (GOLD analysis project Ga0134126, IMG submission 96881) | Terrestrial soil microbial communities with excess Nitrogen fertilizer from Kellogg Biological Station, Michigan, USA - KB3-175-2 | ecosystem: Environmental > Terrestrial > Soil > Unclassified ... | reverse complement strand
GTGGGCAGCTCGGCCCGGGTGTAATACGGCACGATGCGCTTGCCTTCCAGGCGACCGCGAACCCGCTTGCCCTGCAGCTCCGGATAGAGCGATGCGAGATCGATCACCAACAGATCGGGCGGCGGGGCATACAACGGGGTCGTGTATTTCGCGGACGACTTGCGCGCGCCATGCAGGAGCGGCTCGAAGTAACCGGTGATGAGACCGGTGTCCTCGCGAACAGGTCCGGTGCGTTTGACAACTTTGTAGGGCTCGAAATAGGTCTGGAAGTACTCGTGAACGCTCCCGGTGGAGACCACCTTCACCGCAAGTGCGGCAGTACAGGGTGTCGCCCATTGCTGCCGAAAGCGCGAGACGCGGCAACTTTCGAGAAAGGCTTGCCATGCCTCTTGCACAGTGTCGCTATCCCAACCAGGCAGTTCCGTCCACCGGCCGTGCTCATAGACCGTCGCGGGCGCGGGAGGCTTGCCGCCAGGTGGTCGTGGACGTGACACGCAACCGCTCAGCACGACGGCAAACACAGCGAGAATCAGAAAGAAATAACGGAATTTCATCGCGATCGGAACATCGAAGGAAGACGAATCATCGACAGCCAGGGAGCTTACCTTGAAGCAAACGACGACGCGGGACTTCCTGTACGATGCGAGCTCAGCGCGAAGGTCCCGCCATGGCCAATAAACTCCAAAAAGGTCCCAAATTCCGCCGCGAAGCGCCGGTCGCGCGTCGCGAGGCGCTGGTCGAGGCCACACTCGCTTGTCTGAAACGCCTCGGCCATGAGGGGATGTCGGTGCGCCAGATCAGCGCCCAGGCCGGTGTTTCAGCAGGCCTCATCAATCACCACTTCCCCAGTATCACCACTCTCGTGGCAGCCGCCTACGAAACTCTCGCTACATCCCTGCTTCAGTCGGCCCGCCAGCAGGCGCAGGATCTGTCGAAGGCACCGCGCGAGCGCCTGCGGCGGTTCTTCGAGGCATCGTTCGCGCCCGAGTCGGTCGATCCCGGACTATTCAGCGCATGGCTGGTGTTCTGGGGCATGGTTCCCCACGATGCCGAGGTACGTGCGGTGCACGACCGCACGTACGGCGCGTACCGCGCGACGTTGGAGTCATTGTTGGGACAGCTGCGACTCACCGATGGAATTCCGGAGTTCAAACTCCGACCGGCGGCCATTGGACTGGCCGCACTGTTGGATGGCTTATGGATCGAGGCGAGTTTGAACCCGCGCACCTTCAAACCATCCACCGCGGTAGCACTGTGCGAGGACTGGGCGAACGCCCTGTGCGCGGGGGCATTCCCGGCCTTGCGCAAGACACCGCGCGGCAAGACCGGCGGGTCGCGCCAGGCGCAATAGCGGACCGCAATTTCGATCAAGTGGGGCTGCCGGGAATCGGGCATAGTGCATCCGAAGACAACAGGATACCTATGCCATGAGCCCCGTCGACAAAGCCCTATGGTTTATTGAGTCACATCTTGCGGAGGATGTGACCTTAAGCGACATCGCCGCCGGCGCCGGCGTCTCGCGCTTTCACATCACCCGGGCGTTCGCGGCAATCGCCGGTCAGTCCGCGATGCGCTACGTCCGCGGCCGGCGTCTGTCCCGTGCGGCGCACACTCTGGCGCGCGGAGCCGCCGATATCATGGCGGTTGCGCTCGAAGCCGGCTACGGTTCCCATGAAGCCTTTACCCGAAGTTTTCGCGAACAATTCAACTGCACCCCTGAGTCAGTTCGAGACGGCGGACGCCTCGATCATCTGCCACTGGTCGAGCCGATCAGACTGGATGACACGCCGGCCGGGAAAGTGCCTCCGGTTCGATTCGAGTATCGCAACACCATTCTCATCGCCGGAATCGGGCGCCGCTATACCTGCGAGTCGAGTGCCGGAATTCCGTCGCAGTGGCAGGAGTTTCTGCCGCAATTCGGTCACGTGCCGGGCCAGATCGAGCGCATCGCCTATGGTGTTCGATGCAACACCGACGACGAAGGCGCCTTCGAGTATCTGAGCGGCGTCGAGGTCAAAAGCTTCGCCCAACTGCCAGGGTCGTTGGCCAGAGCGCGCATCCCGGCGCAAAAGTACGCGGTATTTTCACATACCGAGCACATTGCCTCGATCCGCGGTAGCTGGCACACGATCTGGAATCGCTGGCTGCCACAGTCCGGACATGAAGTCGTCGACGCGCCAGAGTTCGAGCGCTATGGCGAGCAGTTCGATCCCCAGACCGGACTGGGAGGACTGGAGATATGGCTGCCCGTCAAGGTTTGATCAAAGCGAGACCGGCCATGCACAACTTGGACAAACAGCCCACATCTGAGGCTGACATAGCGAGCCTGGGCGAGAAGATCAGGAATGGCGAGCTTTCGCCCGTGGACTTGGTCAATGCCTGCCTGGCCCGCATCGAAGCGCTACAACCACAGCTCAACGCTTTCATTACTGTAACCGCGGAAAGCGCCCTGGAGGCAGCGCGAGTGGCGCAAGCTGAAATCCAGTCCGGCAAGTGGCGCGGGCCCCTGCACGGCATTCCTGTCGCCATCAAGGACTTTTACGACACCGCGGACGTGCGGACGACGGCGGCGTTCGTCCATTTCAAGGGCCGGGTGCCGAAGAAGGATGCAACCGCGGTCGGCAAGCTCAAAAGCGCGGGAGCCATCATTCTCGGCAAAACAAACATGCACACCCTGGGAATGGGTACTACGGGACTCGAGAGCGCCTTCGGCCCACCGGTCAACCCGTGGAACGCGCACTACATACCGGGCGGTTCCTCGAGCGGGTCGGCTGTCGCAATCGCGACGGGCATGTGCTACGCCACGCTCGATACCGACGCCATAGGCTCAGCTCGCCTGCCCGCCGCGTGCTGCGGTGTAGTTGGATTTAAAGGAACGTACGGACTCATCGACCTGGAAGGCATTCTCGCCGGTGAACAACCTCCCGGAGAAGAGATCCTTTGGCTCGGTCACGCGGGCATCATGGCGCGCAATGTTCAGGATGCGGCGCTCGTACTCGATGTGTTGGCCGACGTCCCTGACCTCGGCACGCAGCGCCATCTACGCCTCGGCATCGCGAGCAACGCCAAGCCGCCGAAGAGTCTCGCGCGCTTCTATGATGAAGCCACGCAAGTCTTACGTAACTTGGGCCATGAGGTACTCGAGCTGCCGGCGCCGATGGTCGAGCCAAACCGGGGTATCGCGAAAATTGCCGAGGAGAGACGGGCAATCCGTGCTGGTGCCTTCAGTGAGGTCGATGTATTCGTACTCCCCACCATCCCGGACGCAACGCCCACCGTCGCTGCTTGCGGCAAGAATCCTCTAGCGCTCTCACCGGCCTACACGGTTTTCGCGAACTACTACGGACTACCCGCGATCACCGTCCCTTGCGACAACGATCCGAGCGGCTTACCGCTCGGTCTGCAGTTCGTCGGCGCGCCGCAAGAGGATCGAGCCGTCCTGCAAGTGGCGCGCGAGTATGCAAGGTCAGCGCCGTTCGGCAAGCGCAGTATCACTCCACAGTGACGATCACCTTGCCGTGCGCGTGCCCCTGTTCGACATAGCGAATGGCTGCGGCGGTGTCGCTCAACTTGTAACGCCGGTCGATGACCGGCCTGAGCTTGCCCACCTGCATGAGGCCGCCGAGAATCCCCAGATCCTCCTTGGTCAGCTCCGACACGAAGAACGTGAGCTTCTGACTCACGAAGGGTGACAACAGCCACTGCTTGACGGGGCCCATCATCGGCCCAATTAAACCGCCGTCTTCCGGACCACCGCCGCCGATGCCGACATAAATCCCTGCGGGCTTCAGGACACGCCGGTTTTCCAACAGTCCGCGGTTGCCGACCAGATCCAGAATCAGGTCGTAGTGTTGCGAGCCCTTGGTGTAGTCCTCATGGGTATAGTCAATGATCTGATCCGCGCCCAGGGAACGAACCAGAGTGACATTGCGGGCGCTGGTGACACCTGTCACATTCGCGCCGAACGACTTGGCGATCTGTACCGCGAAGGTGCCGACCCCTCCGGAGGCACCATTGATGAGCACTGCCTGTCCGGGACGGATTTTTCCCTGGTCGCGTAAGGCTTGCAAGGCGGTGACCGCTGCGACAGGCACCGCGGCCGCCTGCTCGAAAGTCACGTTGGCCGGCTTGAACTCCAGCGCACCATTTTCGCGAACGTTCACGTATTGCGCCAAGGCGCCGTTGCGCCCTCCGAAAACCTCATCGCCCGGCTTGAAGCGCCGGACATTTTTCCCGACGGCCTCCACGACTCCGGCAAAATCAACGCCCAGGCGGGTGTCGTCGGGTTTACCTATGCCGGTGGAGGCGCGCATGAGATAAGGGTCGCCGCTGAGATAGTGCCAATCCAAAGGATTGACCGATGCCGCCCGCACCTTGACCAGCACTCTGTCGTCCTCCAGAGTGGGCTTCGCGACCTCCTCCACCCTGACGACATCCGGGGAGCCATAGCAGTGATAGACGGCCGCCTGCATCGCCTGCGCGTTGGCTGGTAACGGCTGCGCCGCACCGCACGGCGAGTTGTGACTCAGCAGCAGCACCAGTGACAACACGATGACGGCCATCAGTATCAGGACAGTACCCAGGATCTTCCTATATCGTCGAGTCATGTCTTGCCCCCCCGCGACGTGAGCCTGCCGCATAATCCTATACCATGACATCAACGCCAACACTCAGCTCTTTGGCCGCGGATCTGGCCGCCCGGAGAACCTCCAGCCGCGCACTGTTGGAGGCCTGCCTCGAGCGGATTGAGGATCCCGACGGCGAGGGGCACCGGACATTTCTGCACCTTGATCGGGACTCGGTACTGGCGCAGGCCGACGCCATGGATTTGTTGAGATCGAGCGGTGCGGCGCCCTCGCCTTACGCCGGCATTCCGATCTCCATCAAGGACCTCTTCGACATCGCCGGGCAAATCACCAGGGCCGGATCGACCGCGCTGGCGCAACGTCCGGCTGCGGCCAAAGACGCAGCCAGCGTCGCCCGCCTGCGCGCGGCCGGATTCGTTCTTGTCGGCCGCACGAACATGAGCGAATTCGCTTTTTCTGGACTGGGTGTAAATCCCCACTACGGCACACCCCGCAACCCGTGGGACCGGCCCCGCGGACACGACGGAGGCCGTATCCCGGGTGGCTCCTCCTCCGGAGCGGCGATTTCGGTAACGGACGCCATGGCGCACGCCGCCCTTGGAACGGACACCGGCGGCTCATGCCGGATCCCGGCCGCGTTCACAGGGCTGGTCGGATACAAACCCACCGCGCGTCGTGTTCCGCAGGACGGCTCGATCCCTCTTTCGCCGAGCCTGGATTCGATCGGGCCTATCGCTCGCTCCGTGGGCTGCTGTGCGATTGTTGATGCGCTGCTGGCAAATGAGACTCCCCCGGACCTGACCGACTGCCCGCTATCCGGGCTGCGCTTTGCGGTGCCGAAGACCCTGGTGCTCGAGGACCTGGATGCCACTGTCGCTGCAAACTTTGCGCGCTCACTGTCGCGCCTCTCGGACGCAGGAGCCCGGATCGAGGAGATCAACATTGCGGAGCTGGCGGACATCCCTGGTATCAATGCCAAGGGTGGTCTCTCCGCTGCCGAAAGCTGGGCGTGGCATCGCAAGCTGATTGAAGAAAATGCTGCCGCGTACGATCCCCGCGTGTTGACCCGCATCCAGCGAGGAGCGCTGCAGAGTGCAGCGGATTACATCGAGTTGGTCGCTGCGCGCAAGACGCTCATCGCGGCGGTGGAGCGCGCAATCGCTCGTTTCGATGCGCTTTTGATTCCGACCACGCCCGTGATCGCACCCCGTTTCGCGGAGCTCGAGCAGGATGCGGATTTTTTCCGGATCAATGGATTGGCGCTGCGTAATCCCGCTGTCATCAACATGCTGGACGGTTGCGCCATCTCGATTCCGAACCACGAGGAAGGCGAACCACCCACGGGGCTGATGTTGGCGTGCAGCGGCGGCCTGGACAAGCATCTGTTCCGCTGCGCGGTGGCGGCTGAGGGCGTCATTCGGCGCTGACGGGCCCCAGTTATCGTCCTGAGCCAATATCCCTGGATTATTATTGCCGACTATTATGCATTGGCTCACTTCGCTCTTTATTGCCGCGGTGGTCGTCAGCACCGCTCTCGAGCTTTGGCTCTCACAACGACAGATTGCCGCGGTCGCCGCGCATCGCGGCCGGGTTCCCGAGCCGTTCGCGAGCTCAGTCTCCGCGGCGGAACACGAAAAAGCCGCGGATTACACCATTGCGAAAGCGCGCTTCGGCCGGGTGTCGGAGATCGTGAACGCCATCATCACACTTGCCCTGACCGTCGGCGGCGGCATTGCCGGGCTGGACGCGCTTTGGCGTCACACCGGCTGGACGCAGCCCTGGCTCGGCCTTGCGGTCATTGGCAGTGTGTTCTGCGTCACCGGTATTCTCACCCTGCCACTGTCGATCTGGAGCACCTTCAAGCTCGAAGCGCGCTTCGGTTTCAATCGCAGCACCGTGGCGTTGTTTTTCGCGGATCTGGCCAAGAGCCTGGTTCTCGCGGTGCTGCTCGGCGGTCCGCTGCTGCTCGCGACCCTGACACTGATGGAGCGCGCCGGACGATGGTGGTGGGTCTGGGCGTGGCTGCTGTGGCTCGCCGTCATGTTCATCATGACATGGGCCTACCCCGCCTTGATCGCGCCCCTGTTCAATAAGTTCTCGCCCCTGAAAGACGAGACTCTCAAGACCCGCATCGAAGCGCTCTTGACACGCTGCGGCTTCAAGTCACAAGGCGTGTTCGTCGTGGATAACTCGCGACGCTCGTCCCACGGCAATGCTTACTTTACCGGTATCGGCAACAACAAGCGCATCGTGTTCTTTGACACGCTGCTCGACCGGCTCGCGCATCCGGAGGTGGAAGCCGTCCTCGCCCACGAGCTCGGACACTTCCGGCTGAAGCACGTGCGTAAACGCCTGCTGCTGTCTATCGCCACCACTTTCTTCGCGCTGGCGATCCTGGGTTGGCTGTCCACGCAAGAGATCTTCTTCACAGCGCTGGGAGTACCGACTCCCTCGACTCATGCGGCGCTGCTGTTGTTCATCTTCGCGGCGCCGTTCTTCACGTTCTTCATCACGCCGCTCAGCTCACTCTGGTCGCGCCGCCACGAATTCGAAGCAGATGCGTTCGCGATCCAACACGCCAATGCGAACGAGCTCGCCGAGGCTCTGGTGAAGCTCTACCGGGACAACGCAAGCACTCTGACACCCGATCCGGTTTACGTCGCCTTCCACTATTCACATCCGCCTGCCTTGGAACGCATCGCGCGTTTACGCGCAGCCACCGCTTAGCGCGGCTGCGGGATGTAATACAACTCGATGGTCTTTCCGACGGTCTCGATCGGCTCATAGGCATCCAACCATGCATAGCCTTTCGGATCGTGCACCTTCGCCAGCCACGAGATCGCTATCCACCCCGTCGCGGCCTTCCATGGAGGCATCACGACGTAGGGCGGTAATGGCTCCTTGGCAAGTACTGCCGTACCGCGATAAGCCAGGTTCAGGCGCGGGATTTTGATCTCAGCGGCACGTTTCTCCAGCCGCCGCAGATCCTGGCCCCAGTCGAGGTCGGAGTCGACCAACACCCGTTCCGGGTGCGCCACCGCCTCGTTGAAGTACGGAAGATAGTCCGGGTAGGCCGTCCACAGGGTACTGACCTGCCACCCGACAACACCGAAGACCAACGCGGAGCCCACAATCGCCAGCGGCCGCAGCGTCATCTTGCGCAGCGAGCGCCAGGCAGCCGCGATCAAGTGCGCGCCACCGAGTGCCAGGAAGGGGTAAAGCACCAGGACGTGGCGAATGCCGATGTTGATGTGACTGAAAGCACTGGCAAACACCAGCACTGTGAGAAACAGCAGTGCTGGCGCCACACGCCAGGCGTCATGGGCCCGCCAGCCCTCGCGCGTCAGCAGAACCAAGCCTGGAGGGCCGGTCGCCAATAACGGTAACGGCGTTTTCGCGGCGAGCCCGATCAGATAGAAGTACCACCAACCGGTGGATCGCAGTTGTCCCAGCAGAAACGACAGATGTCCGGAGTCGTTATGGGCCTTGACGGCGATAATGCCTTCCAGAAAGCCCTGCACCCAAGAGGGCAACCATACGTGTCCAAGCATTACGCCGGCCAGGTGAGACAGACCATGCTCCTGCAATAGGAACCTCACCGCCAGATCGAAGCGATGTGGCAAGCTGACCGCGTTGGCCGACCGCACTCCATACGCAAGAAACAGCGGTATTGCCAACGCGACAAGGACCACAGCAAGCCCGGCCAGACGTTGCCTGATATCAGCGTTGGCCCTACCCGCTCGCGGCCCCGCCGGATCCGCCGCACGCGCCACACTCCGTGCGCGACGACGCCCCAACACCCATTGCGACACCGCCAATACCACGAACCCCAGCGCCAGAAACGGGATCGCCGAAAATTTCGATCCTGCCGCCACACCGGCAGTGATTCCGAAGAACGCCGCATCGCGCCAGCGTGCGGTGCTGAGCCAACACTGCATCGCATAGAGCGCCAGCAACACCGTTGCCGCCGCCGCGACGTCGAGAGTCGCCAAAGCGCCATGCCCCAACACGGGCGGCACCGACGCCAACAACAACACGGCCAGCAGCGCTTCGCCTTCTGACCCCGTCAACCGGCGAGCCCAAAGCCAGGTGGAAAACAGCAACACCGGCAGAAACGGCAAAGTCCCCAACCGCGCGAGCGTCAGATAGAGCTCGTAATGGTTGCCGCTGTAGAGAATGTCGTCGCCTTCCAGCACCCCGTCGGGAGGCGGCGTGCCGAAGGAGTGGGCGCCAGCCAGATACGGCCCCAGCGCCATCAGCGCCCGCACGATCGGCGGGTGCTCGGTATCATATTCGTAACGCCCCAGATCGAGCAGCTCAATGCCGGCGGCCAGGTGCTCAGGCTCATCCCAGGTGTTGGAATAAACCCGCCACGTGCCCACCGCCAGCCCACAGGCGAGGAGAATCAGCGCCGCCAATGCAATACGCGCCGCCGGCGAGACGACCGGCGGCGCAGAGTCGATCGGGCTCCTCGTCATGCGGCGAAGGAAAGCGGCGTGCTCCGAAAAGCTAAAAGCGATGAGCGAAGCTTAGCCGTGATCAGATCGCGGTGCCCGTACGGCCCGCTGCAACAGTGCGGGCGTACGTCGACGCGGCTGACGCGAGCTCGGGCTCGCATCGCTCGTGGCGTCAAAGACGCTCCGCGCCTGAGCGATCGCTGCAAGATTCGCCCGCGCCCAGTCGGCGATGGCAACCAATGGCGTCCTCAAGGAATGCCCGAGCTCGGTGAGCTCGTAGTCCACTCGTGGCGGAATCGTCGGGTGCACGGTGCGGGTCACGAGGCCATCGCGCTCCAGACTCCGCAGGGTCAGAGTCAGCATGCGCTGGGAGATACCGTCGATGGAGCGGCGGATCTCATTGAACCGCACAGGACCGCGCGTACGGCACAGCTGCTCTACGACCAGCACCGTCCACTTATCCCCTATACGCGCCAGTGTCTCACTGACCAGGCGGCATTCGGCCTCAGGCTGCGCCTCGCCCGGGTCGGGCTGGTTTTTGTTACCAGGTTCCAAATAAGTGCCTTCTTGCAGGTTTCCGCCACAGTCACCATTGTAGCTCTAGTTACGATCCGTAACCAAGCCACATAAGGGAACCACTATGAGCCAAGTCCTACTGGTCACGTCCAGCCCTCGGGGTGCCGCCTCGCATTCCAGCCGCATTGCCCGCGACCTGGCCCATCAGCTCGCCTCTGGCGACCTCCGCTCCTCTGTCGTGGCCCGGGACCTCTTCAAAGAGCCCCTGCCCCACATCGGGGAGGACTTCGTCACCGCCCTGAGTACCCCAGTGGAGCAGCGCACGCCGACTCAGAAGGTCGCCATCGCTCTCTCGGACCAGCTGATCGGCGAATTGTTCGCAGCGGATGTGATTGTCATTGCCTCCAGCATGATCAATTTTGGAGTCTCCTCCACCCTGAAGACCTACATCGATTATGTATTGCGGTCGGGCGCGACCTTTCGCTACACGGAGAAAGGGCCCGAGGGTCTGGTCAAAGGCAAGAAAGCCTACATTGTGCAGGCCTCCGGAGGCGTCTATTCGGCAGGTCCAGCGAAGGCTGTGGACTTCCAGGACACCTACCTCCGGCACGTCCTGGGCTTCATAGGCATCACCGATGTGGAAACCATCCACATAAACTGGGGCCTTTCGTCCACCGCTGCCGCTCCTGAGCGCGCGGTGCGCGCGCAGGGAGCCGAACCTTGCGCACCTACCGTGTAGACCCTCAGGTACTCGCCGCCGCTGTTAAGTCCCGAACGGCTGCCGCAGCGTGATGGTCTGATCGCGATCCGGCCCCGTTGAGATCATGTCGATGGGCACTTCGACGAGCGACTGCAGGCGCTCGAGGTATTTGCGAGCGTTGACCGGCAAAGCGTCGTACTCAGTGACGCCAACGGTCGACTCCCGCCAACCCGGCAGCTCCTCATAGACGGGCTGCACGTCGGCGTAGGTTTCGAGATTGAGCGGCGGCTCCGGAGTGACTTTGCCGTTGATGCGATAGCCGGTAGCAACCCGAATGACGTCCAGGCCATCCAACACATCGAGCTTGGTGATACACAAGCCCGAGACGCTGCTGTTCACGATCGAGCGGCGCAGCGCCACCGAATCGAACCAACCGCAACGACGCCGGCGGCCCGTCACTGAGCCAAATTCGTGACCCACGCGTGAGAGGTGCTCACCGTACCCATCGAATAGCTCCGTCGGGAAAGGACCCGCACCCACTCGCGTGGTGTAAGCCTTGACGATGCCGATGACGTAATCGAAGGCACGGGGACCGAGGCCGGTACCGGTGCCGGCAAAACTCGCGGTGGTGTTGGAGGAAGTCACGTACGGATAGGTACCGAGGTCGACGTCGAGCATCGCCCCCTGTGCCCCTTCGAACAACACATTCGCGTCCGACTTGCGCAACGCGCTCAGCGCCGCTGTCACATCTGTCACCAGCGGAGCGATCTTCTCGCTCAACGCCAACTGTTGGTCCAGAGTCTTCTGGAAGTCGACCGGCGGCTGGCGGAAATAGTGCTGCAGCACGAAGTTGTGGAAATCGAGCACTTCACCCAACTTGGCCGCGAACCGATCTCGCTGGAAGAGATCGGCGACGCGCACGGCGCGCCGCGCCACCTTGTCCTCGTACGCCGGCCCAATGCCGCGTCCGGTCGTGCCGATGGCGTTCGGGCCACGCGCGCGCTCGCGCGCCTGGTCGAGAACGATGTGCGAAGGCAGGATGAGTGGGCAGTTGGGCGAGAGCCTCAGGCGCTCGAACACCGGCACGCCTTTGTCGATGAGCATCTGGCTCTCCGACAGCAGAGCCTCGAGCGAGAGCACGACGCCGTTGCCGATGAAACAACGTACCTGCTCGCGCAGGATCCCCGAAGGAATGAGCGACAGAATCGTTTTCTGGCCGCCGATCACCAGCGTGTGCCCGGCGTTATGACCACCCTGAAAACGCGCGACCGCGGCGGCGCGCTCGGTCAGCAGATCAACGACTTTGCCTTTGCCCTCATCGCCCCACTGGGTGCCAATGATGACTACGAATTTACCCACACGAGTACCCTCTGAAAGCTTGACGACGCAGCCGGCAAAAGCCGCGCCTTTTGCTGGCGCCAACGAAGCCACTATCCGAAAAACGGCCGCAGGCCAGTTTTTCCAATCAACTCACCGCACCAGGAAAAGAATCACCACACCGACGAGCATGCTGCCCAAGCCTGCGATGCGCAACTCGCGATCGCCGATGTCGAGCAGCTTCGCAAACGCGCGCTTCACGCCGCGCGGATTGAGAAAGGGAGCGATGCCCTCGAACACAAAGAACAGCCCCAAGGCGGCCAGCAGATCAGACAGATTCAACGACACGGGACCGACTCCCGCCACGCACGCCGCTGGATGCGCATTATTTCGTGCCCGGACGCTTGTCGGGATCCTTCAGGTATTTGAAGAACTCCCCGTCCGGCGTCACGACCAGAAGGTCGCCGTCCTTGCCCAGCGAGTGGTCGTAAGCCTGCAGGCTGCGGTAGAAACTATAAAACTCGGGATTCTTGGAATACGCTTTAGCGTAAATGCCAGTGGCTTCGGCATCGCCCTCGCCGCGCACGCGCAACGCATCGCGCTCGGCGTTCGCCAGAATTTCGGTCTGCTCGCGCTCGGCTGAAGCGCGGATGCGAAGGCTGGCGCTCTGGCCCTCGGCGCGCAGCCGCGTCGCGATCTTGGCGAAATTCTGCTTCATGCTTTCATACACGCGCGTGCTCACCTCATCGGGCAGGCTGATGCTCTGCACGCGTACATCGACGAGATCGGCACCCAGGGCAGCAACGTTCTGACTCGCCGCTGTATACATCTCCTTGGTGACCGCCGCGCGTTCGGAGGAAACGATCTGTTCGAGAGTGCGTTCCGCAACGACGCTCTTGATACCATCCTTGACGATCTCGGACAGGCGCCGGCTGGCGATGTCCTCGCTGCCGCCAGTCGCCTTGAAGTAGTGGCTGGCATCCTTCACCCGCCACTTGATGTAGAAGTCCACCACCAGGCCGCGATTGTCGTTAGTCAGGAAAGTCTCGCCGGCGTAGGTCTGGGACATGATGCGCTTGTCGAATTTGACCACCTGGTCCCACGGCCATTTGCCATGCAGGCCGGGGTCGTAGTCCGCCTGCACAATGGCGCCGAATTCGGTCCGCAGCGCGAGCTCCGCCTGATTGACCGTGAACAGCGAGGTGGAAGCCAGCAACAGCAGCAGGCCCAATACAATAATGACCGGGAAAGCGCGGTTCGACATCAGCGCTCTCCCCGCCCACGGGCCTCGATCGTCACCGAATCCGGCTCTTTGGTCGTACTGCCGCTGGAAGGCTCGGTGGATTGCTCGCTCTGGTGGGCCGCGCTCTTTTCCAACAGCTTATCGAGCGGCAGATAAAACATGTTGCCGCCCCCGTTGCCACCAGCCTTCTGATCGATGACGACCTTATGGGCACGCGCCAACAACTGCTCTATCGTGTCCATATAGAGCCGCTTGCGGGTCACTTCGGGCGCCTGCTCGTAGGCCTGCAGCAGCTCGCTGAAGCGCGCCGTCTGGCCTTCAGCGTACGCGACGACCTGGGCTTTGTAGGCTTGCGCGTACTGTTGGGTGCGGGCGGCGGCACCTTGCGCCACCGGCACGATGTTGTTGGCGTACGCCTGCGCTTCCTTGATGTAGCGCTCCTGGTCGGCGAGCGCCTTGTTGGCATCGCGCTGCGATGGAATCACAGCCTCCGGCACCTGCACGTCGATCAGGTTGACAGTCGTCACCGTGATGCCGGTGTTGTAGTAGTCCAACGTATTTTGGATCAGCTCTTTGGCGCGCTTGGTGATCTGCGGTCGCGTGCTGCCGACGAGCACCTGATCGAGCTCGCTGCGGCCCACGACTTCACGAATCGCCGCTTCACTGACCTCGCCCAGGGTGGCGTCCGGATCGCGCACATCGAACAAGACTTTGATCGGATCGGTGTATTGGTACTGCACTGAGAAGTGCAGATCCACGAGATTCACATCGGAGGTGAGGACGCGCGGCTTGTAGTCCGTCGAGTTGATGTTCGCGACGTTCACCTTGACGACCGTCTCGATCGGCCAGGGCCAGCGCCAGCCCCAACCCTGCTCTCTTTGATCCACGTACTTGCCGAAGCGCAGAATGACGCCGCGCTCGGCGGCCTTCACCTGAAAGAAGCCGCTCGCCAACCACAGGGCAAGCACCACCGCACCGATCACCAGCAGCAGCGAGCCACCCTCGCCGCCTTTGCCCCCGGGGCGAAGCAGAGATTCCAGCTTGCGCTGCCAGCTCTTCACACGCTCATCGAGGTCGGGACCGCCCCCCTGTCCAGGCCGCCGCCCCCAGGGATTGTTCTGACCGCCAGGTTGATTCCACGCCATAGTTGAGAAAAATTTAAGTCAGGCGCCCGTAAGCGCTCGATTCCCGGGTCGGGTTCTTTGCTTAATCGCGGTGGGCCGCCGGGGAGACAGCCTTCGATTGTAGGTAGGCGTCCCCGGACGCACAAGGCATATCGGCCCCGGCGGTCTCGAGAATCTGCACACCCGGCGTTCGGGCCAGTGCGAGAAGCTCGACATCCGGCAGCTCCACCAGGATCTCAATGGAGCCATCGTCCGCGCTGCGCTCCTCACGAACCGCCTTGGCAGCGTACAGCCGCGAGCGTAGCGCACCGGCCGCCGCAGGCACGCGCAAGCGCGCCAAACGCGCAAAGCGCGCAATCCGTTCCGCAATAGCGCCGGCCAGCAGCTCCAGCCCGCCACGCTGCTGCGCCGAAATCCACACCGCCACAGGCCGGCCGTCCTCGTCGCGATCCAGCCGCGGCGGTACTTCCAGGCGATCGATCTTGTTATAGACAATGATCTGCGGGAGCTCGTTCGCGCCGATTTCCTTCAGCACCTCATCGACCTGGGCGATGCGGTCATCGCGCCGCGGATCGCTCGCGTCCACCACATGCAACAGCAAAGTCGCCGCGCGCGCCTCGGTCAGCGTCGATTGGAAAGCCGCAACCAACTCGTGCGGCAGCTCACGGATGAACCCAACCGTATCGGCGGCCACCACCACCGTGCCACCGGGCAGGGTGATGCGGCGCACCGTTGGATCCAACGTGGCAAACAGTTGGTCGGCAACGTAAGCATCGGCGCCGGTCAGGGAACGAAACAAAGTTGACTTGCCGGCGTTGGTATACCCCACCAGCGCCAGCGACGGCACCGGAATCTGCGCGCGCATCTGCCGGCCGGTCTCGCGTTGTTGTTGGATTTTTTCCAGCCGCCTGGTGAGTACGCGCACGCGCTGACCGATGAGGCGGCGGTCGGTTTCCAACTGCGTCTCGCCGGGACCGCGCATACCGATACCGCCTTTCTGGCGCTCGAGGTGGGTCCAACCGCGCACCAGGCGGCTGGCGATGTGTTTCAACTGCGCCAGCTCCACTTCCAGCTTGCCTTCGAAGCTGCGGGCGCGTTGCGCGAAAATATCGAGGATTAGAGTATTGCGGTCGAGCACTCGTCGACCGGTGAGCTTCTCGAGATTGCGCTCCTGGCTCGGCGAGAGCGCGTGATCGACGAGAATGACGTCCGCGGCATTGTCTTCAGCGGCGGTACGGACCTCATCCGCTTTGCCGCTTCCCATAAAAAAGCGCGGATCGGGACGCTCGCGACGACCGGTAACGGTCGCAACGGGCTCAGCCCCGGCCGACAGTGCGAGCTGCTTGAACTCCTGCAGATCCTCGGGGTCGACTTGCGCGCCGATACCTAAGCGCACAAGAACCGCGCGCTCACCGCTTCGTGGGCGCTCGAACACTCAAGCTGTCCGTGAAGCCAAGAATCACTCTACGGGAGTCTCCGCGGCAACCGCCCCCTCTTCAGTCAGACGCACGTTACGCGCCGGAACCACCGTGGAAATGGCGTGCTTGTACACCATCTGGCTCACGCTGTTCTTCAACAGCACGACGAACTGGTCGAATGAGTCGATCTGACCTTGCAACTTGATCCCGTTGACGAGGTAGATTGAAACCGGCACCCGTTCCTTGCGGAGCGCATTCAAAAAGGGATCTTGCAGCGACTGGCCTTTGGCCATCGGGTTCTCCTTGTTCTCACAGCTTCTAGTTTTTCGGTAACGGACCGCAAGCGAACTTCCGTGTACGGCGATCCAGCAAGCTACGTGCCTCTACAGGCAGCGAATGGCGACGCCGTACATCTTAACATGCAGTCCCAATTAAAGACCAAGCTCTCTCAACTCGTGACGTACGTCGCGATTCCACGACGTTTCGTCGCATTCCGAATCAAGCCACACAGGCACCTTTTCGGAGCGTAACCACGTCAGCTGCCGCTTGGCGAGCTGGCGCGTTGCGAAAATACCGCGTTGTTCGGCCTCCTCCAGACCGTACTCCCCGTCCAGGTGAGCCCAGAGCTGCCGATAGCCCACCGACCGCATCGCCGGATGCCTGGCGGTCAGGTCGTCGCGGCCACGTAACCCCTGGACCTCGTCCAGGAATCCGGCAGCCATCATGGCTCGAAAGCGCAGCGAAAGGCGTTCATGCAACACGCTCCGCTGCCTTGGGGCCAGCACCCAATATTTCAACGGGAAACCGGCAAGTGGGCTGACGGTCGCGCGTTGCAGCTCTGAAATCGGACGCCCCGTGGTGTAGCAAACTTCCAAAGCACGTTGAATTCGTTGGGCATCGTTGCGGGAAATGCGTGCGGCGGCTTCTGTATCAAGTCGTAACAGTTCCATATGTAACGCCGGCCAGCCTTCGCGCGCGGCGCGCTCGTCGATCTGCGCCCGCAGCTCCATGGAAGCCTGCGGCAGAGGCGCCAGGCCATGCCGGAGCGCCCGAAAATAGAGCATTGTTCCGCCGACGAGCAGCGGCACCCGGCGGCGCGCATGGATCTGCGCAATGCAGGTCATTGCGTCTGTCACAAATCGCCCGGCCGAATAGCTCTCGGTCGGATCGCAGATGTCGATCAAATGATGGGAAATGCGTTCTCGTGTGGCACGTGAGGGCTTGGCGGCACCAATATCCAACCCTCTATAGACAAGAGCCGAGTCCACGCTGACGATTTCGACCGGGGCCTCCTCAGCCAGACGAATGGCCCAATCGCTTTTGCCCACTCCGGTCGGCCCCGTCAGGACAAAGACGGGCAGCTCGCTCATCACCGCCCTCGCAGAAACAGCTGATCGAGCTCCGGCAACGACAGGCGTGTCCAGGTCGGACGGCCATGGTTGCACTGGTTGGCGCGCTCAGTGACTTCCATCTGACGCAGCAGGGCATTCATTTCGGGAACACTAAGACGTCGCCGCGCGTGAATCGCAGTCCGGCACGCCAGCGTGCCCAGAAACTTGTCAGCCGCACCCTCGAGATGATGTGTGTCGGCCTCGAGCTCCAGATCGCGCACCACGGACTTGACCACTTCCGTGACGCTCTCGCCGGCGAGCAACGCCGGAATACGCCTCAGGGCCAGACGTGTTGGTCCCACTGCATCCATGTCGAATCCAGCGCGTTGCCATTCGGGGAGCGATTCCAAAACGGCATCGACCTCGTGCCCTTTGAGCTCAATCACTATGGGCTCCAGCAGATGCTGCGATGCGGGCTCACCACCGGAAGCGTGTTGCGCCTTTAGTCTCTCGTACAAGACACGTTCGTGGGCGGCGTGCATATCGACGAGAATCAGCCCCTCACGATTCTGCGCAAGAATGTAGATACCGTGCAGTTGCGCCAACGCGGTGCCGAGTGGGAGCTCAGGCGCTTCCGGGCGCTCCGCTTCCGCGGGCTCCGCCAGCCCCCGCGCCACATCTGCCGAGCCCGGCACTGTCATCAGGGGGTCGGGGAGTGATTCCGATTCGCGAACGGTTTCGGCTACGGCCCAAGGACTGCGCGTTGGCGAATAACGCGGTGTCTCATAAAGAGGCAGACTTCGGGGAACCCCACCGCCCTGATCACTGTTCCGCGTCGTCGCCAGCACGCTGCCGGTGTCCGCCGCCGGTGCCGCCGCGACAGCGGGTTTAGTATCGGCCAGCACTCGCTCGAGCGCACGAAACACAAAATCGTGAATCTGGCGGCTGTCACGGAAACGGACTTCCAGCTTTGCAGGGTGTGCGTTGACGTCCACGAGCTTCGGATCGAGCGTCAGATACAAAACATAAGCAGCGTGGCGGCCGCCATAAAGAACATCGCGATAGGCCACGCGCACGGCATTCATGAGGAGCCGGTCGCGGACGTTACGGTTATTGACGAACCAGTATTGCTGGTCGGGCTGCCCGCGCGCGGCGGTCGGCAAGCCAATCCAACCCGTGATGTTGACGGGCCCTGCCGAATGGTTCACCTGCACCGAGCGGGCGGCGAACTCCTTACCGAGCACTTCAGCGCAGCGTGTTGGTTCCGCGCCCTCCTCCACGGCCGGCGCATCGAAGATCAGGCGTTGGCCGTTGCGCAACCGGAAACTGACATCGTAACGCGACAGCGCCAGCCGTTCGACCAGGCGCACGATATGCCCCAACTCGGTCGAGTCGCTGCGCACAAACTTGCGCCGCGCCGGAACGTTGAAGAACAGGTCGCGGACTTCGATGGTCGTACCATTGGGATGCGCAGCGGGACGCACCGGTACGATGGTTCCGCCGTCTACGCCAATTTCGGAAGCATGCTCAGCGTCTGACGGATGAGAGACGATGCGTAAGCGGGAGACGGACCCGATAGACGGGAGCGCCTCGCCACGAAACCCCAGTGTAAAGACGGACTCCAGATCATCCAGCGATGCAATCTTGCTGGTGGCATGCCGGGAAATGGCGATCGGGAGCTCGCCTGCCGCAATTCCGCAGCCGTCATCGCGTACACGGATGAGCCCGATGCCGCCTCGGTCCACATCAATTTCAATGCGGCGGGCGCCTGAATCGAGGCTGTTCTCAACCAGCTCCTTGACGACCGAGGCCGGCCGCTCGATGACCTCGCCGGCGGCGATCTGATCGACGAGCTCACTGGGCAGTACACGGATCGGCATCTAGGAATCCTTGCTAAGGAGGCTAAGGAGTAGCAGCTCCAGCCGACTCGCGACCGGTCGGCTGGACAGGAACGCAGTGTACCGGCGATCAGCGCTCTTGGACGGCCGGTGTGGCGGTTGCCTGGAACCTTACGGCAGCCGCCGTACCGGCAACCGGCGTGGTGGCGGAGCCCGCGAGTACGGTAGCCACCGTGCTCCGGCGCTCTTGGGCGTACCGGGTACCCGCGGGGGGATTGGCCTGGAAGTAGCGATGAATGCCGTCGTAAACCGCATCCGCCAGCGCCAACTGGTGGCGCGCATTGCGCAGGTTGAGCTCTTCCTGCGGGTTCGAGATGTAGGCCGTCTCGACCAGCATCGAGGGGATATCCGGGGACTTCAACACGACGAATCCCGCCTGTTGGACCTGCGACTTGCGCACCTGTCCCACGGCGTCCAGAGATGCGAGCACGCGCTGCGCAGCAGTCATGCTGGCGCTGATGTTTGCCGATTGGGACAAGTCGAGCAGCACTGAGGCGAGCTGTTTGTCCTTGTCATCCAGCTTTACGCCGCCCATCAGGTCCGCCGCGTTTTCGCGGTCGGCGAGCCAGCGGGCCGCTTCGTTCGTCGCGCCGTGCTCAGATAACACGTACACCGAAGCACCTGACACGTCGCGGTTCGCGATGGAGTCGGCATGAATCGAAACGAACATGTCCGCCTTCGCGATACGGGCGCGCACGATGCGATCGCGCAGCACCAGGAACTCGTCGCGATTGCGGGTCAGGATGGCCCGCATGCCGGACTCGCCATTGATCCGCTCTGCCAGCGCTCGGGCGATTGCGAGAGTCACATCCTTCTCGCGCGTTCCGCCGTGACCGATCGCACCAGGGTCCTGGCCGCCGTGGCCGGCGTCGACGGCGATGATGACATCGCGACCGCTATCGACCGGCGCGTGTGCGGCGCGTACGACTCGTTGAGTTGGATCCAGAGCGGTTATACGCGCTGCAGCCGCCGCCGGCGCTCCCGATGTTGGGGCGGCTGCACTCGCCGACATCGCTGTGCTCGTCGACGTTGCGCTTGTCGAGGTCATTGTGCCCGACGAAGCTGTCGAAAGTGTTGGACTCGTTACCGCTGCCGATGTCGCCGCTAGCGCCGGCGCACTGCCAAGCGTGATAACAAGCTGCCGCCCGCTGCCTCCCCGCTTACGCATCCACACCAGCCGTGTTGGTGTGGGCGATTTCAGTTGCATCACGAACCGCAACGTGCCGCCCGGCTGTGTTCCAACACGAAATCCGGATACAACTCCGCTACCGAGCGGCAGGCGCAGATGCCCGCCCAATCGGGTATGACCGAGGTCAATGACGGCGCGGTCGGGATGATCGAGGGTAAATGTTTTTTCGGTGGTCGCTGCTGTCAGGTCCAGCGTCACCTGCGTCCCTTCCGGGCTCGACGCCACGCGGACGCCGCGCAGCTCGGAGCTGGACGCCCAGGCTGGATTCATCGCCGCCATCACGAAGGCGGCGACTCCAATCTGAAAGGCCTTGTTAATCATGGAGTTCGCGGTTTAACTTGCCGCGTAATCTACGACGCGGTCGGGCGCTTTTCAACCGTTTGCGGCGCTATGCGCTCAAGCCACGAGCGGCCCATCGGACTTTTTGCCACCACCTGGATGTCGTGCCCCCCCATTCCAGCGGTGAGATTCACAACCAGGTCGGCTGCCGGGAGCCGGTCGGCCCCCCGCTCGGGCCACTCGACGAGCCATAAATGGCCGCCCTTTGCCCATTCGCGCACGCCCAGATTGTCGAGCTCGGCGGCATCGCTCAGTCGGTACAGATCCAGATGCAGGGCGGTGAGGGTCCCCATCTCGTAAATCTCCACCAGAGTGTAGGTTGGGCTGCGCACGGCACCCTTGACGCCCAGCGCCCGTAAAAACCCTCGCGCCAGAGTAGTTTTTCCCGCACCGAGATCTCCGGTGAGGTAGAGGACGCCGAACAGGTCGCCGAACTGTGGCCGTGCCCTCGCGAGCTCAGCTCCAAAGCCTTCCGTTTCTTCGGCACTAGTCGTATGAACGACCATCAGGGAGCCTCGTTGACAGATGCCCTATGTGGCCGCGGAGCCCCTTCGCTCACGGGCGTCAGAGATTGACGCAGTGGTGGAGTTCTCGGGCTACATCAGTGGCTAGCAAGCCACGCTCCCCGGTTCGGGCGGCCGCATCACCGGCCATTGCATGAACCAGTACTCCGACACGAGCGGCCAGCCAGTTATCACGACATTGCGCCAGAATTCCGGCGATGGCACCTGTCAGGACATCGCCAGTTCCTGCGCTGGCCATACCCGGATTGCCTCTCTCACACAGTGCTGGCGTGTGCCCGTTGGTGCCCACGAGTGTGCCCGCGCCCTTGAGCACCACCGTGCCACCGTACCGTTTGACGAGTCGGTCCAAGGCAGAAATCCGGTTCGCTTGTATCTCTTCGGTATCGATGTCGAGCAGGCGCCCGGCTTCGCCCGGATGGGGCGTCAGTATCCAGTTGTGTCGCGACCAGTTGTCGCGCGGATTTGCGCCCAGCTTTTCCGCAATGAGATTCAGCGCGTCGGCGTCGACGACCAGGGGCTTATCACTCTTTAATACAGCATCCAGCGCATCGCGGGCCCATTGGGTACGGCCCAACCCGGGGCCGATCGCGATGACTTCGGCTTTTTCGATAGCCTCGGCCAGCATATCTGTCTCAGTGAGCGCCAGACAGATCAGCTCGGGACGGCCGGCTGAGATCGCAGGTACGTTTTCGGGAGCAACCGCTACCGTCACCAGCCCCGCCCCAACTCTCAAGCACGCTTCACCAGACAGACGGACGGCACCGGGCATGCCGCTGCCGCTGCCCACGATCAGCACGCGACCAAAGTTGCCCTTGTGGGCGGCGCGTGGGCGGCGCGGCAGCGCACGCTGAATTTCCGAGTCGACAATGCGCTCGAGCCCGGGCTTGAACTCCACCGAGCTGGGTGGGCTGATTTCCAGATCATCAAAGTAGACGGTGCCGGCGTACTCCCGTCCGTCACCAATGAACAGGCCGGTCTTCAGTCCAACAAACGTCACAGTGCAGTCCGCCCGGACCGTGTCGCCAAGCGGGACCCCTGTGTCGCTATCCAGGCCGGAAGGTACATCGAGCGCGAATACGGGGCGTCCCGCGGAGTTGATTTCGCGAATGACTCCGGCGAGATCCTCCCTGACCTTGCCACGCGTACCCGTGCCCAGGAGCGCATCCACAATGACATCGCCCTCGCTGAACAACGCAGGCGTGAAGGTGTGGATCGGCCCCCCGCTGCTTTTGAAATCGTCATAGGCCTGCCGGGCATCACCCCGAAGCTGATCGGGAGAGACGGCGGCCAGTACGGTCACGGTAAGCCCCGCGGCATGCGCAAAACGGGCGAGCACATAACCATCCCCCCCATTGTTGCCACCGCCGCACACGATGACGATCCGGTGCGCCATGGGCCAGCGGGTCCTGAGGTACCGCAGGGCGGCCTCACCCGCCCGTTTCATCAAGGTATATCCAGGAATTCCCAGT
>Ga0134126_10002746_pt1 | contig 22116 bp, 15 predicted proteins | sample KB31752_FD_96881 | JGI IMG/M metagenome (GOLD analysis project Ga0134126, IMG submission 96881) | Terrestrial soil microbial communities with excess Nitrogen fertilizer from Kellogg Biological Station, Michigan, USA - KB3-175-2 | ecosystem: Environmental > Terrestrial > Soil > Unclassified ... | reverse complement strand
TGCGCGACAGCAGCAGCGCCGAGCGTGGCTCGTCGAGGCGGTAGTTGAAGCCGAGCCCGACGACGTCGTAGGTGTCGGTGCGGCCGCTGTGGCGGTCCCACGTACCGCTGGTCATGCAGTGTGAGCGGTGCGAGCGCACGTGCGCCGCGACCTCGTCGCTGTCGGTGCAGAGCAGTCCGCCCTCGCCGACCGAGAGCACCTTGTTGGAGAAGAAGCTGAACGCTCCCGCCAGCCCCCAGGTGCCGAGCTTGCGCCCGTGCAGCGTCGCGCTCGGGGCGTGCGCCACGTCCTCGATCAGCGCGATGCCGTGGCGGTCGCAGACCTCCTTCATGCGGTCCGCCGCCGCGGCGTAGCCGGCGTAGTGGACGATGCAGACGGCCTTCGTTCGCGGCGTGATGCGCCGCTCGACGTCATCCGGGTCGAGGCTCGGTACCTCGCGCGAGACGATCTCGGCGAACACCGGGTCCGCGCCGCAGTAGATCGCCGCCGTCGCGGTGGCCGCGAACGTGAACGACGGCACGATCACCTCGTCGCCGGGGCCGACGCCCGCTGCGAGGTAGGCGAGGTGCAGCGCGGCCGTGCAGCTGGAGACTGCGATCGCGTGCTTGGCGCCGAGGTGCTCGGCGAACACGCGCTCGAACTCGGCGGTGCGCGGGCCGAGCGTCAGCCAGCCGGAACGCAGGGTCTCGGCGACCGCCTCGAGGTCCTGTGGCTGGAGCTGCAGGTCGAAGAGCGGCAGCTCCGGGAAGGTCTCGGTGGAGGCCATCAGATCGTCGATCCCGCGACGGCGTGCGTCACGGGATGTTCTTGTAGCGCGGGTCGTAGGGGTCGCCGAAGCGCCCCTCGTCGAGCGCCTGCATGATCTCGGCGATCCCGTCGGGCACGGTCATCAGCGTCTCGAAGCCGAGCTCGGCCTTGATCTTGTCGAAGCTGACCTTGTAGTCACGCGGGTCCTCGTCCTTCTTGACGAAGCTGACGTGGCCCTTGTCGGTCTGCTTGCCGATCTCCTCGACGATGTCGAGCTTGCGGTAGTTCTCACCCGAGCGGCCGGCGTTGAAGACGTTGCCGGCGACCTTCTCCACGGGCGCCTCGATCACGGTGCGCACGGCCCTGCCCGCGTCGCGGACGTGGATGTAGGGGCGCCAGAACTGCTCGCCGAAGACTTCGAGCTCCTTGTCGGCCCACAGTTCGCGGGTGAACTCGTTGACGGTCAGGTCGAATCGCATGCGCCGCCCGACGCCGTAGACGGTGGCGAAGCGCAGGCAGGTCGGCGACATGCCGTTGCTGCCGCCACCCAGGATCAGCTTCTCCATCCCGACCTTCTGCTCGGCGTAGAGCGAGACGGGGCGCAGCTCGCCCTCCTCGGTGATCGGGACGGTCGGGTCGGCCATGCGGCCGTAGTTCGAGCAGGTCGAGGCGAAGACGAGGCGCTGCACGCCGGCCGCCTTCGCATCGGCGACGAGCGACTCGGTCGCCTGCACGTTGACTTCGTCGGACTCCTTCGGGTCTCGAGCGCAGGCAGGGTCGCCCACGATCGCCGCCAGGTGGACTACCGCCTCGACGCCGTCGAGGGCGCGGGCGCGGGCGTCGCCGTCGCGGATGTCGCCGCGGACGACCTCGATGCCCTTCTGCTCCTGTTCGCCGGCGATGTCCTCCTGGCCGTGGAGCAGGGAGTCGAGCACTCGTACCTCGTGGCCGTTCTCCAGCAGCTCGTTCGCCAGAAGGGAGCCGATGTAGCCGCTTCCGCCGGTGATCAAGGTCTTAGCCACGTCGTCCCGGTCCTCTCTTGTCGTGTGTGCAGGTGCCTCGGCGCGGGCGCGCCCGAGCGCTCGGGGCAGCCTCCGATGCTACAGCCGCTATCGGCATGGCCCCGGAGGCGCTTGAGCGGGCGCCGCCGGCGCTACAAATCGCCGCACCTGCGACCGATGGTGGCTATCGTGACCCTTCCTCGGTCGAGAATGTCGAGCAGATGCCGACCATAGCCCGCGACGTCACCCGCCAGCGCGCGGCCTCCGACATTCTGATGCAGGTCGTCGTGCGGATCGCGAACCTCGCGCTGGGGGCGTTCGTCACGGCGCTGCTGGTGCGCACGCTCGGCAAGGCCCACTACGGGCAGTGGTCGACGACGTTCATCGTGATCGGCCTGATCGCGTTCTTCTCGACCTTCGGGATCGAAGAAGTCGCGGTCCGCGAAGCGGCGCGCGACCCCGATCGCGAGTTCGACTGGCTCGGCTCGGTGATGATGGTGCGGATCGTCCTGCTCGGGCCGGTCACGCTCGCCGCGCTGGTGGCGGTCGTGCTCCTGCACCAGAGCCAGGAAATGCTCATCGCCGGTGTGATCCTGGTGCTGGCGATGCCGTTCGGCGGCGTCAGCGCGATCGCGCTGATGTTCAGGTTGCGGGTGGACAACCGCATCCCGATGGTCGTGCTGACCCTGCGCAGCGTCCTGTGGGGGGCGGCGGTGGTGGTCATCTACCTCAAGGGCGGCGGCATGATCGCGCTGTCGATCGCGATGGTCGTGACCAACCTGTGCGGGACCTTCGTGAACCTGCTCGCGGCGCGAAAACTGGTCGGGCGCTGGCCGCGCCCGACCAGGCGCTACGCGCTCCCGCTGATCCAGCAGGCCGTCCCCGTCGGTATCACGGGGCTGCTCGTGATGGCCTACGCGCGGATCGACCAGGTGCTCGTGTTCTCGCTCAGGGGCGCCAAGGAGGCGGGGCTCTACGGGTCGATCTACGTCCTGCTCGACTCCTCGCACTTCGTGCCAGGGTCGATCCTGACCACGATGGCGCCGGTGATCGCCGCCGCCTGGCCGGGCGACCGCGAGCGGCTGCTGCGAGCGGTGCGCAACACGCTCGAGCTGCTGTGCGTCGGCTCCTTCGGCGCGCTCGCCTTCGCGGCCGTCTGCTCCGAACCGGTTGTGCGGCTGATCTTCGGTGAGGAATTCGTCGAAGCCGCGCCGATCCTGCCGATCCTCGGCGGCGCCTTCGTGCTGATCTCCTTCGGCTACCTGTTCGACAACCTCGTGCTCGTCACCGGCAAGCAGCCACGGCTCGTCAAGATCTGCCTGGCGGCGCTGGTCTTCAACGTCGCCGGGAACCTCCTGCTCGTGCCCGAGTTCGGCTTCCACGCGGCGGCCTGGATGACGCTTGCGACCGAGGCGGTCGTGGCGGCGCTGGAGATCAGGCTCGTGACCGAGAGCGTGCCCCTGCACGAGATCGGCTACGGCCGCATCCTGCGCACGACAGCGTGTGCGCTGCTGCTGGCGGGCCTGCTCGTGATCGCCAAAGAGCTCGGCGCGGGTCTGGGCGTGCTCGTCGTCGTCGCGTGCGTGAGCTACCCGGCGCTGCTGCTGGCCCTGGGCGGCATGTCGATCGACGACATCCTCGTCGTGCTGCGACGCCGGCAGCCGGCGGCCTGAGCGGCGCACGCCCGGGTGCCGGATAGCGTGTGCCCCCGCCGATGCGGATCCTGATCGTCTCGAACCTGTTCCCGCCCGTCACCTCGGGCGGCTACGAGGCGGAGTGCAGCGCGGTGGCCGAGCACCTGCGCTCCGAGCACGAGGTGCGGGTTCTGACGAGCATGCCCCGCCACGGCGGCGTGGCTCCGCAGCCGGGGGTGCTGCGCGAGCTGGAGCCGCTGAGCCACGATTCCGCCGGAGCGATGCGGGCGCCGGTCGCGGCGTTGAGATCGAGCGCGGTCGCGCGGCGCCTGCTCGACTGGCAGCCGGAGCTCGTGTACGCCTGGAACTGCGCGGGCATCTCCCAGGCGGGGCTGCGGCTGCTCGCCGACAGAGGGCTCCCGATCGCGTTCCGCGCCTGCGAGCACTGGTTCGACGGCCTGTTCGTCCGCGACCAGTTCATGCGCGAGCTGCTGCCGGCCAGGCGCGGGCCCGGGCGCCTGGCGTGGGCGGCCGGCTGCCGCGCGCTGAACCGGCTGCCGCAGCTGAGGCTGAACCCGCGCGCGCCGCTGCGCGCGGCGATCTCGTGGAACTCGCACGCGCTCGAGCGACTCGTACCCACGCCATCGTTCCTGGACCCGGTGCTCGAGCGCGTGCAGCATCCTGTGCCGCCGCACGGGGACCTGTTCGAGGCCGTCCAGCGCGCGCCGGCGCCGGAGCCGGAGATCGTGTTCGTCGGGCGTGTGAACCGCTTCAAGGGGCTCGGCGTGGCGATCGAGGCGCTGGCGATCCTGCGCGCCGGGGGCCACCCCCGGGCGCGGCTGGTCGTGATCGGGCCCGAGCAGGAGCCGGACTACGTGGCCGAGATGCGCGCGCTCATCAGCAGCCGCGGTCTCGACGGCGCCGTCACCTGGCGCGGGCAGCTCGGCCCCGAGCAGACGGCTGCGGCGCTCGCGAGCGCGCACGCGATGATCGTGCCGTCCACATGGGAGGAGCCGTTCGGGCTCGTGGCGATCGAGGCGGCGCTCGCGCGCGTGCCGGTGGTCGCTTCGGACATCGGCGGCATCGGCGAGGGGCTGCGCGATTCGGAGCACGCGCTGTTGTTCGAGCGCGGGGACTTCGCCCGCGCGGCGGCGCTGCTCGGGCAGGTGCTGGACGAACCGGAGGCCACGGCCGCCCGGGTCGAGCGCGCGCGGGCGCGCGCCGAGGAGTTCCGCATCGGGCCCTACCTGGCCGAGCAGGAACGCTTCGTGCTGGAGGCCCACGACGCGCTCGCCTGAGCGGCGCGGACGCGATGTGCGTCACGCATGACCGCCCTGAGTCGCACCGTGGTGCGAGCCGCATGCCCACGTGCGATGACCGATGCCTGGGGTAGCTACCATCCGTGGTCACCGAGCACCCCGCACGCCGGGCCTCAAGAAGGGACCGGCGCGCGACGATAGGAGTGGTGTCGTGAGAACTGTGGCCTGCAGCGGACTCTCGCATCCCGAGCGACACCCCGTGCAACCTGTCATCGAGACCAAGCGATGAGAGCCGACAACCGCTTCGAGCCGATCGGCGAGAGCAACTCCGTCTCGGCCGCACTCGAGGTGCTGCGCCGCCGCTGGCCCGTGGCGCTCGGCATCGTGCTGGTCTGCACGATCGTCTCCGCCGTCCAGCAGAAGCGGGCGACGCCGTCCTACAAGGCGACGGCGAACGTCGCCTTCCACTGCTCGACGATCACCGAAAGCGCGCTCCAGGTCGGCTCGACGAACTGCGTCGAACCCCAGCGCGAAGCCGACACGCAGGTCACGATCGCGCACTCACCGGAAGTCGCGCAGTCGGTGCGCACGCAGCTGGGCAACACGCTCGGCGTCGACGAACTGCTCGCGATGGTCGGCATCGAAGCCGCGCCGAACGCCGACGTGCTCAACATCACCGCCTCGGCAGGCGACCCGCGCGAGGCCGCGCGTATCGCCAACGCGTTCGCGAACCAGTACATCACCTTCAAGGCCAACTCCCAGCTGAGCACGATCGACGCCGCCAAACGCCAGCTGCAGCAGCAGCTGGCCACGACGACGCCGGGCACCTCGGACGCCGCCTCGCTCGAACAGCAGATCCAGCGCCTGACCCAGGCCCGTGCCGTGGTCGGCTCGGGCGCGGACATCATCGGCCGCGCGACGCCCCCCGGAACGCCGTCGGGCATGCACCTCTCGACCGCGATCATCATCGGCCTGCTCGTCGGGCTCGCGCTCGCGTTCACGCTGCTGTTCCTGCTCGAGTCGCTCGACCGCCGCATCAAGACCGTCGACGAGTTCGAACGCGAGTACCGCCTCTCGGCGCTGACCGTCGTGCCCCAGTCCTCGATGGGGCCGCCGCGGGCCGACGAACGCGGCGAGCTGCTCGAGCCCTACAGGATCCTGCGCAGCGCGCTGGAATTCGCAGCGGTCACGCGCGCGATGGACACGCTGCTCGTGACGAGCGCCGTGCCGGGCGAGGGCAAGACCACCGTGTCGGTCGACCTGGCTCAGGTGATCGCCCTCACCAAGCGCCGCGTCGTGCTGCTCGAGCTCGACCTGCGCATGCCCACCTTCACGCGTCACTTCGGCCTGGACCCGCGGCGCGGCCTGACGACCGCGCTCCTGCGCGGTGAGGCTCCCGCCGACCTGCTGGTCGAGCCGCTGCCCGAACTTCCCAACCTGTCGGTGCTGCCCTCGGGGCCGCTGCCGCACAACCCGGCCGAGCTCCTGGCCAGCCCCGTGATCGGCGAGATCATCACCGAACTCGGACAGGGCGGCGAGACGATGGTGATCATCGACGCGCCGCCGCTGAACCCCGTCGCCGACGCTCAGATCCTGCTCAACAGCTCGGCGGTCCAGGCCACCCTGCTCGTCTCGCGGCTGAACAAAACGACGCGCGATGAGGTCCGCCGCGCCCGCGGCATCCTCGACCGGCACATGGTCGAGCCAGTCGGCCTCGTGATCACCGGCATGCGCGACGGCGGCCGCTACTCCTACTCCGCCTACGGCGAGAACGCGGGCACGGTCGAGGTCAACGCCGACAGCCTGCAGCGGCGCCGCGCCCGCGGCTCGGCGAAAAACCGCGAACCCGTCTAGGTCCAGAGCGCCGTGCCCTGGCGTCTGCACCTGCGCGCTGTCGACGGCCGTGAAGCGCTGACGGCGGTCATCGCGAGCATCGCGACGGCGCTCATCATCCTGATCGCCCACCACAAGCTCAGCCCGACCCTCGCCCTGCTGGCCCCGCTCGCGCTGACGCTGGTGGTGATCGTGCTGATGCGCCCGCTGCTCGCGGTCTGCATCGCGGTCGCCGTGCCGATCCTGTTCGAGGGGCCGACCTTCGGCCTGCTCACCTTCACGCAGCACATCTACGACCCGTTCTACAAGCGCATCACGCCGGTAGACCTGCTCGTGATCCTGGCCGTCGCCGCGGTCGCCCTCGACATGATCCGCGACCGGCGCCCGCCGCACTATCCGCGCGAGCTGATCTTCCCGGACATCCTGCTCGCGCTCGGCATGGTGTGCGGGATCGCGATGGGCAAATCGGGCGGCTCGGGGCTGAAGTCCCTGCTGCTCGCCGAGAACCTGCTCGCCTACATCCTCGTGCTCCCGGTCGCGGTCGCCAACCTGAAGGTCGACGCCGACCGGATGCGGCTCGTGATCGGCGGCTTCTTCGCGCTCGCCGTGTTCAAGGGTCTGCTCGGGGTGTTCGAGATCGCCGCGCACAAGGGCGTCTCGATCGAGGGCACGGCCGCGCTGACCTACTACGAACCGACGGCCAACTGGGTGGTGATGGTGGCTCTGCTCGGGATCGTGGCGGCGATCCTCGCGCGGCTGCGCCCGCCGCTCTGGATGCTGCTCGGCACGCCGCTGCTGATCGCCTCGCTCGTACTGTCCTACCGGCGCTCCTTCTGGATCGCGGCCGTGCTCGGCCTGGTGCTGCTCGTGCTGCTTGCGCTCTCGCCGATGGGCCGGCGCCTGCTGGTGCCGACGGCGCTGTTCGTCGCGGCGGGGATCTGGCTGCTCGGCTCGATCAACTTCCAGTCCCAGAACCCGATCATCAAGCGTGCCGCGTCGCTGTCGCCGAGCAGCCTCAGCAACAACGTCGAAGACCGCTACCGGCTCGACGAGCGCGCCAACGTCTGGGCGGAGATCAAGGAAAAACCGATCACGGGCTTCGGGATCCTCGTGCCCTGGAACTCGAGCAAGCGCCCGCTGCCGGTCGAACACGAAGAAGCGCGCGAGTACGTCCACTTCGCGGCGCTGTGGTGGTGGATGAAGATGGGGATCCTCGGTCTGCTCGCCTACCTCGCGCTGCTGATCGCCACCGCGCGGCTCGCGTGGCGTGTGTGGCGAGAGCGAACCGAGACGATCTTCAGAGCCTTCGGGCTGGCGTCGCTGTGCGCGGTGGCAGGGCTGCTGGTCGCGGAGACGACCGCCACCTTCACGGGCGCGGAACTGCGCTTCACGATCGTGTTCGCAGCGCAGATCGGCTTGCTTGCACTGCTGACCTCGCTTCCCAAGCGCGAGGAGAGCGAGCCCGAGCCGGCGCCTGAACGGGCCATCGCCGCCTGAGCCCTCACTGCGCGAGCAGCCGGGTGAGCGCCTCGATCGAGTAGCGCTCGCGCGCGAGCTCGCGCCCGCGCGCGCCGATCTCGGGAGCGCCGCGCTCGAGGAGCTCCACGAGCGCGTCCGCGAACTCGCTCTCGCCGTCGGCGAGCACGCAGTCGCGTCCGGCGGTCACGGCGAGGCCGGCGGCCGCCCGCGGCGTCGCCAGCACCGGCAGGCCATAGGCCAGCGCCTCCACGAACTTCAGCGGCGTGCCGCCGCCCGTGAGCAGCGGCACCAGCGCGCAGCGCGCTCCCTCGTAGGCGTCGCGAAGGTCCTCGACGAAGCCGACCGCCTCGACCCGCTCGTCGGCGCCGCCCGTCAGCTCGAGGCCTGCACCGACAAGGCGCAGCCGGGCGGCGGGCAGCCGCTCCCAGACGCGCGGCATCACGCGGTCGAGCAGGAACGCGAGCCCTTTGCTGTTCGGCGGGTAGGAGAAGTTCGCCACGAACACGGCGCGCTGCTCGTTCGCCGGCTGCGCCACGGGCCGGATCGCGTCCACGTCGACGACGTTGGGGACGTAGCGCAGCCGCGCGCCGGGACACAGCTCGGCGGCGGCGGCGAGATCCGCCTCACTCACCATCCAGGACTCCGCCGCGCGGCGCAGCAGCCCGCGCTCGAACTTCCGCATCTGCCGCTCCGAGCCGTGCGTGCCGATGTCGCCTCGAAAGCTCGACTCGATGTTGTGCGCGTTGTAGATGACCGGGCGCCGCCGCGCGAGGCCGCGCAGGGCAGCCGCGGCGATCGGCCCGTCGGCGATCACGCGTCCGTCTCCGGGCTCGGGCGCGAGACGCGCCGCCGCGTCGATCAGCTCCGGCGAGACCCCGCGCGCGAAGCCGAGGGGCATGCCGGCGAGCCGCGCGCCGGCGTAGGTGACCGCGCGCCGAGCGCCCCGCGAGGGCTGGACCTCGTGCAGCTCGACGCCCGGGATCGAGCGGAACGCCTCGTCCGGCGCCGCGCCTTCGAAGCGCGCATAGAGCAGCTTCACGGTACCGCCGCCGCTCGCGAGCGCTCGTGCGATCCCGTAGGTGCGCATCGTCTGGCCCGAGCGCAGCACCGGCGTGTGGGTGGTGACGAGCAGGTCGCTCATGAGGGCTGTACCGCGCGGGCGATCTCGCGCAGCCGCTCATCCCAGGAGTGCGAAGCCGCCGCCGCCGAGCGGGCGGCCCGGCGTTCGGGCGTGTCCTGTGCGAGCTCGCGTTCGAGCGCCGAACGGAAGCCCGCGGCATCCGGCGCCGTCAGTACCTCGCCGACCTCGGCGATCGCAGGCAGCGGCGTCGCGACCACGGGCAGGCCGGCGGCCAGGTACTCGTAGACCTTCATCGGGAAGATGCTGTCGGTCAGGCTGCTGCGCACGTAGGGGATCAGACCCGCGTCGGCACCCCGCAGCACCTCGGGCAGCGCCTCGTAGGAGCGCGCTCCGAGCAGGTGCACGTTCGGCTCGGCCGCGAGCGCCGAGACGTCCGTGGTCGGGTCGCCGAGACCGACCGGTCCGACCAGCGCGATCGACCAGTCGCGCCTGGCGCGGGCCAGCTCCACCAGCAGCTCGATGTCGAGCTTGACGGCCGAGATCGCGCCGGTGAAGAGGAGCCGCGGCGCGGGCAGCGCCTGCACCGCGGCGTCGACCGGGCCCTCGCCCAGAGCCTGTGCGAACAGCTCGGTGTCGGCCACGTTCGGGGCCTCCAGGACGTGGTCTGAGAGCCGGCGCATGCGCCGCACGAGCTCCGGCGCGCTTGCGAGGACGAGGTCGGCGCGCCGGGCGAAGCGCTCCTCGGCGGCGCGGAAGCTCGCCGTGTCGATGCGCTCGTGCGCGGAGATGTCATCCACGCAGTGGTAGACGACGAAGGAGGGGTCGAGCGCGTCGAGCAGCGCCTCCGCCTGCGGCACATACGACCACAGCCACGGCCGCCTCATCCCGAGCTTGCGTGCCGCGCGGCTCACGAGCGCGGGCAGCAGGCGCGCGTTGAGCGCCTCCGCGGCGGCATTGCCGTGGAGCGGCAGCACCAGCGGCGAGAGCACGTCCAGCCCGTCTCTGCGGCGCGGCCCCTGCAGGCCCGTGCGCAGGCGCCGCGCGATCCGCTTGAGGTCGCGCCCGGCGAGCTGCGGGCGGCGCAGGCCGAGCGACTCGACGAACAGCACGCGGTTCCCCTGGGCAAGGCGGGACATGAGGTGGTGCTGGTTGGTCCAAAGCTCGGTGTCCCAGTCGGCGAACCCGACGCAGACGATGTCACGCCCCTGCAGGGCTGCCGGCAGCTCCATCGGCTCGCCATGATCCCAGGCGCCGGGGCGCCCGCAGGTGCGCCTTGTAGTGTCGGGGTGGTGCAAGCAGCGCCTCAGCCGGCGCCCGCGTCGCTGCCGGAGCGCCTGCGCCAGCGCTTCCCGCGGGTGGCCGTCGTCCACGACTGGCTGACTGTTCCGGGCGGCTCCGAGCAGGTCGTGCTCGAGCTGCTCGAGATGTTCCCGCACGCCGAGATCTTCACCTCGGTCTACGACCCCGAGCCGTGGCCCGAGCAGATCACCTCACGGCCGGTCCACCCCTCGTGGCTCAGCCGGCTGCCGGGCGCGCGACGCCACTACCCGAAGCTGCTGCCGCTGATGAACGGCGCGTTCCGCTCGTTCGACCTGGCCGGTTTCGATCTGATCCTCTCCAGCAGCCACGCGTGCGCGAAGAACGTCCGCAAGCCGCCGGGCACGCTGCACGTCTGCTACTGCCACACGCCGATGCGCTACGCGTGGGAGGAGGGGTTCATGGCCGAAGAGGAGGTCGGCCGCGCCACGCGCACGATCCTGCCGCCGCTGCTCGCGTGGCTGCGGCGCCAGGACCTGGCCGGGGCGGCGGGCGTGGACGTGTTCGTCGCCAACTCGGCGCACGTCGCCGAGCGGATCCGCCGCTACTACGGGCGCGAGAGCGAGATCGTGCACCCGCCCGTGCACGTCGAGCACTACCTCGGCCTGCATCGCGAGCCGCGTGACTACTACCTGGCGTTCGGGCGCGTGGTGCCCTACAAGCGCGTCGATCTCGCGGTCGGCGCGTGCGCCTCGCTCGGGCGGCCGCTGCGCGTCGCCGGGGACGGCCGGGCGCTCGGGGCCGTCCGGGCGCGGGCCGCCGGGGCCGCGGGGATCGAGTTCCTGGGGAAGGTCCCGGACAGCGAGCGCGACGCGCTCCTGTCCGGTGCCAGGGCGCTGCTGTTCCCGGGCGAGGAGGACTTCGGGATCGTTCCCGTCGAGGCGCAGGCGGCCGGCGTGCCCGTGGTCGCCTACGGCGTCGGCGGCGCGGCCGAGACCGTGACCGACGGCGTGACGGGGGCCCTGTTCGCCGAGCAGGACGAGCAGGGGCTGGCCGCCGCGATCGAGCGGTTCGAGGGCATGGCGCTCGACGAGCGCGCGGTCCGCGAGAACGCCACGCGCTTCTCGCGCGAGCACTTCCGCGAGCAGCTGGCCGGCGTGATCGAGGCGGCCGCGGACGGTTAGGCTGACCGCGATGCGGGTCCTGGTCACAGGCGCGAGCGGCTTCATCGGCGGCGTGGTGTGCAGGCGGGCGCTGGAGCAGGGCCACGAGGTGCTCGCGCTCGTGCGCCGGCCGGGCTCGGAGCCGCCGGGAACCACTCCGATCGCCGGCAGGCTCGACGCCGGCGGCGGTCTGGCGGAGGCGCTCGCGCTGGCGCAGCCTGACTGCGTCGTGCACCTCGCGGCCGAGATCGCCTCGCAACGCGACGGCGCGAAGGTGACGGAGGTGAACATCGGCGGCACGCGCCGGCTCCTGGATGCCTGCCTCGCGCTCGCCGAGCCGCCCCGCTTCGTGTTCTCCTCCACGGTCGTGACCGGCGACCCGCACGGCGCGCTGCTGACCGAGGAGAGCAGCCTGCCGGTCGAGACGCCCTACGGCCGCTCCAAGCAGGAGTGCGAGCGGATCGTGCTGGAGAGCGGCCTTGCCGCGGTCGTGATCCGTCCCTCGCACGTCTACGGCCCCGGCGGCTGGTACGGCGAGGAGCTGGTGCCGCGGCTGCGCCAGCCGGGGCGCTTCGCGGTGATCGGCAGCGGCGCGAACCTGTGGGACGTGGTGCACGTCGAGGATGTCGCCTCGGCGATCCTGCTGGCGATCTCAGAGGACGCCGCGAGCGGGCGCACCTACCACGTGGCCGACGACGAGCCGATCACGTTCTACGACTTCATGGCGCTGACCGCCTCCGAGCTCGGGGTCGGCCCTCCGCGTCGGATCCCGGCCCCGGTCGCGCGGCTCGTCGCGGGGCGCAACGCGGTCGATGCGGTGGTGCGCTCGGCGCGCACGTCGAACGCGAGGATCAAGCAGGAGCTGGGGTGGGAGCCGCGCTTCCCGACCGCCCGTGACGGCGTACCCGATGCCGTGGCCCGGCTGGTCGCCGCGTCCGCGGCCTCCTGAGCTCAGGCGAACGCGCGCTCGGCCTCGTCGGAGACGTGCCGTGCGATCGCGAGCGAGGAGGTCGCCGCGGGCGACGGCGCGTTGCGCACGTGCAGCGCGCGGTCGGTGTGTGAGAAGACGAAGTCGTCGACGAGCTTGCCGTCGCGTGCCAGCGCCTGCGCGCGCACGCCCGCGAACGAAGGCTCGACATCGCTCTTCTCGAGCTCCGGGACGTAGCGCGCGGCAGCTCGCACGAAGGCCGAGCGCAGCGCGGCGTGGTTCAGCTCGGTGATGCCGGTCCGCCACCAGCGCGAGAGCATCCGCCACGTGCCCGGCCAGGCGAGCGTGTCGAGCACGTCGCGCCCGCGCACGCGCCCCAGCCGGTAAGCGTCGCGCGCGCCGGCCATCAGCGCCGTCGGACCGACCAGGACCTCGCCGTCGATGTGCTTGGTCAGGTGCACGCCGAGGAACGGCAGCGAGGGGTCGGGCACCGGGTAGATCAGCGACCGCACGAGGTGCCGGCGGTCGGGACGCAGTCGCAGGTACGCGCCGCGGAAGGGGACGATCCGCGGGTCCGGGTCGGCGCCCGCGGCGACAGCGAGGCGGTCGGCCCATGCACCCGCGCAGAACACGGCGTTTGCGGCCTCGGTCACGCCGTGGCTGTGGGCGAGGCGCAGCGCGCGCCCGTTCACGCTCACACCGCGCACCTCGCAGCCGGTGGCGATGCTGCCTCCGGCCTCCACCAGGTCGCCGGCGTAGGCGCGGGCGACCGCGGGGAAGTCGGCGATGCCGGTGCCCGGCGAGTGCAGCCCGTCGATGCCACGCGCGTGAGGCTCGAGCTCGGCGATCTCATCGGCGTCGATGCGACGCAGCCCCGGCACGCCGTTGGCCGTGCCGCGACGCTCCAGCTCGTCGAGCCGCTCGAGCTCGGAGCGGTCGGTCGCCACGATCACCTTCCCGCAGCGCTCGCTCGCGATCCCCTTGCGATCGCAGTACTCGTACATCTCACGGGCACCGGCGACGCACAGCTGCGCCTTCAGCGAGCCGGGCACGTAGTAGACACCGGCGTGGATCACGCCCGAGTTGTGCCCCGTCTGATGCGTGCCCAGCTCCTGCTCGCGCTCGAGCACGCAGATCGAGCTTCCGGGCCGGCGCGCGATCAGCTCGCGGGCGACGGCGAGCCCGAGGATGCCGCCGCCCACCACGGCGATGTCGCAGCGCTCAGCGGCCTGTTCGCTCATCGGAGAAGTGATCGGCATCGGCGGCTACGGTGCTTTAGCGGCGGCGCCCGGCCCGCCCGGCGCGGTCGCCGCGGCCGCGTTCAGCAGCCCGGCGCCGTAGAGCCGTTCGTCACCGCCGCCGCCGAGCTTTCGCGCGGTCGCGCGCAGGCGCGCCGATATCTGCGCCGGCGTGGGATGGCGGCCGAGCACGCGGCTGGCGATCACCAGCGCGGCGACGGCCGTGACGTGCGGCGTGGCCATCGACGTGCCTTCGTAGCCGCCGGGGATGCCGAACTGCTTGACCGAGCCGCCGGTGAAGGTGACCTGGAAGATGTCGCGCCCCGGCGCTTCGGGATTGCAGTTGGGGTCCCCCGGCAGCGACGCGTCCGGTCCTCCGCCGGGCGCCACGAGCGTGAGCCCCGAGCCGTCGTTGGAGTAGGCGGCCAGGCAGCCGCGCTCCGTCGTCGCGCCGACCGACATCACGTCCGGGGCGCGCGCGGGGTAGGCGATCGCCGCATGGCCCTCGTTGCCCGCGGCCGCCACGACGAGCACGTTGTGGCGGTGGGCGTAGCGCAGCGCGTCGATCAGCTCGGGGATGTCGGACGCCGTCACGCCCGGCGAGAACTCCAGGCTCAGGTTGATCACCTGGGCGCCGTGCCGGACCGCGAAACGGACGCCCTGTGCGATCGTCGAGGCTTCGCCTTCGCCCTCGGTGTCCAGCACGCGCACCGGCATGATCTTGGCGCCGTAGGCGATGCCGGTGAGGCCGACGTGGTTGTTGGTCTCCTCGGCGATCACGCTCGCGACGAACGTCCCGTGACCATTGCGGTCGTTGGGGTAGGGGTCGTGGCCGACGAAGTCGTAGCCCTTGACGAACTGGAACTGGCCGAAGTCGGGCGAGCGCTGGAAGCGGCCGCGGTTGGCGTAGGCGACGCCTGTGTCGAGCACCGCCACCGTCACGCCGCGCCCGCCCGGCGCGCCGTCGGCGATCAGGTTGGACCAGGCTTCGGGGGCGCCGATGCCGAAGGGCCCCGACAGGTTCCACTGCAGTTCCTGCCAGCCCCCCGGGGTCGAGCCGGCGCCGACGTCGTCGGGCACGAAGGCGCCCGAGGTGTGCGCGACGTAGTCGGGGACGGCCCACAGCACGTCGCGGCGGCGGCGCAGCCGGGCGATCGCGTGGGCGACGCTCTCCCCACGACGGACTCGCACGACCGCGGTGTGAGCGCTCGTTTCACCGCCGGTCTTCGCGGCACGGGCGATCACGGCCTCGCGCGAGCCGAAGCCCACGACCACGCGGTCCGGCGAGGCGGACGCCGCCTGCGCGCGGGCGGGCGCGCGCAGCGCCAGGACAGCGCCGAGGGCCAGGCAGGCAGCGACGGCGAGCAGCGACGGGCTCGGTCGCCGGCGACTGCCGGCTGCCGGAGGGGGGAGGGGCGGGCGGATCATGCGTTTGGAGTAATGATGATGATGGGGCCGGCTCCCCCGCGAGCCGGCCGGTCCCGCCCGCATCGATCGATGACCGACCGTTTCTTCCCACGCGAGGACTACTTCATGCGTCTGGCCCTGCGCGAGGCGGAGCTAGCTCTTGAACACGACGACGTGCCGATCGGCGCGGTCGTCGTGCGCGACGGCGAGGTGCTCGCCGCCGCGCACAACGAACGTGAGGTGCGCCAGGACCCGACCGCGCACGCCGAGGTGCTGGCGCTGCGCGAGGCCGCCCGTCACGACGGCACCTGGCGCGTGCACGATGCGGTGCTGTACGTGACGCTCGAGCCGTGCGCGATGTGCGCCGGCGCGCTAGTGCTCGCGCGCGTCCCGCGCGTGGTCTACGGGGCCACCGATCCCAAGGCCGGGGCGTGCGGGAGCGTCCTGGACGTACTCGGCGAGCCGCGTCTGAACCACCGGCCCGTCGTGGCCGGCGGGCTGCTCGCCGAGGACTGCGCCGAGCTGCTGCGCAGCTTCTTCGCCGCGCGCCGCTGAACGCGCCGGCCCAGCGTATGGCCGCGCTGTGCGCTAGTCTTGCGCCCGCCTAATCCCGGGCTGTGCCCGGGAGCGGGGGGCCCGTGTAGTAGGGGCGAGTCCCGCGGTAATCCGCGGGAGGCGAAGTCTCGCTAGCCCGTCAGCTAACCCCGTAGGCCGACCAAGAGAGGCCCATGCGAAGACTGCGCCGCGCTCGTGCGCGCATCGTCATCTTCCCAGTGATCGCGGCTGCGGCCGTGCTCGCGGCAGCGGCCCATGCCGCCGCGCCGGGCGGCACCGCGGCGCCGGAGCCGAGCACGGTCAGCTCACCGCCGTCCGGGCCGGTCCAGCCCGCCGCGACGGGTGGGAGCTCGCCGAGCGCCTCCTCACCCGCGACGGCGCCGAGCGCGCCGGTGTTCAGTGGCAGCCCCTACCCGATCAGCCCGAAAGGGTGGGTGTTCCCCCTGTATCCGCTCTCGCGGGTCGCGCCACACAGCTGGTGGTCGCTCGATCAGGGCGTCGACCTCGGCGGAACCGCCAACCAGTGCGGCTCGCGGCTCGTCGAGCTCGCCGTGGCATCGGGGACGATCGTGCACGAGGGGCTCGAAGGCTTCGGACGCTACGCGCCAGTGCTGCTCGTCGAAAGCGGCCCCGACGAGGGCCGCTACATCTACTACGGCCACGCCGCTCCGGCGCTCGTCCCGGTCGGCACCAAGGTCAGCGCCGGCCAGCCGATCGCGGACGTCGGCTGCGGTCGCGTCGGCATCTCCGACGCGCCGCACCTCGAGCTCGGAATGCTCGGCGACGGCGCCGGAAACCCACTCGACATGCCGTCGTTCGGCGAGACCTCCCACGAGACGCTCTCGAACCTGATGTCGGCGTACAAGACCGCCGTGGCCGACGCCAAGGCGAAAGCCGCTGCCCGGCGGGCGGCGGCTCGCAAGGCCTCGGCGTTCCCCCGTCGCTGAGCGCCCTTCGGGGCGACGCTCCGATCATCTAGCCTTGTGGCCCGTGCCCCCAGGAGGGGTGGCAGAGCGGTTGAATGCGGCGGTCTCGAAAACCGTTTCAGGGGTCTAAACCTCTGACGAGGGTTCGAATCCCTCCCCCTCCGTGCAGCGCAGCCCCTTTGCGGTATTCGGGCAGCGCGCTTATCATTTGTAGCTGCGGAACATAAGCCGCATCGGAGGCTCGAGGGGGGCACCTGGAGGGGTGCCGCAGCCGGCCGGGGCGCCCGGTTTGGAGACGAGATGGATGGATGGCGGGTCTCCGTTGAGGCCTAGATGGAGAATGATCTGGCGCGCCCTGCTCGCGGGGATGCTCGGCCTGCTCGTTTTCGTGGCGGCGCCGGTCGCGAACGCATCGGCGAGCCCGCTGCTGTCGATCGAATCGCCCCCGTCCGGCACGGTCACGAACCACACGCGCCCGGTCTTCTCGGGGGCGAGCACGGACGCCGAAGACGCGGTCACGGTCAGCGTCTTCTCGGGCGGCTCGTTCGTCGAGTCCGCCGAAGCCACGCCGGAAGCGGGCGGCGGCTGGTCGGTGCAGCTCCCCACCCCGCTGGCAGACGGGCAGTACTCCGCGGTCGCCGAACAGACCGAAACGCTGACCGGCGAAACCGGTTCGAGCACCGCGGTCGCTTTCCGGGTCGACACCCAGCCGCCCAGCGTCACGCTCGATCCGGTCTCCTCGCCGACCTCCGACTCCACGCCGTCGTTCAGCGGCACCGCCAGCGACACCGAAGAAGTGACGGTCTACATCTTCAAAGGCGCCTCAGCCGGCGGCCCGGTCGTGGCCGAAGCCCACGCGAGCGGGACCGGGGGCGCCTGGGCCTCAGGCGCCGCGAACCACACGCTGGCCGACGGCACCTACACGGCGATTGCCGAACAGACCAGCTCGCTGGGCAACGAAGCGGGCTTCAGCCAGGCACGCACCTTCACCGTGGACACCAAACCGCCGTCGGTCTCCCTGAACGCGATCCCCACCCCCTCGAACAACACCACTCCCTCCTTCACCGGGTTCGCCAGCGACACGACTCCGGTCGAAGTCCTGATCTTCAAAGGCAGCTCGGCCGGCGGCACTCCCGTGGCCGAAGCCTCGGCCACCGGCACCGGCGGCGCATGGAGCTCGGGCACCGTCTCCAACGAACTCGGCGAAGGCACCTACACCGCGATCGCGGTGCAGAGCAGCTCGCACGGCACCGGCGAAGGCGTGAGCGAAGCGATCCACTTCGCCGTCGTCACGGCGTCGCCGAAAGTCACGCTCAACGCGGTGGCGGCCTCCGGGCAGACGCAACCGTCCTTCAGCGGCACCGCGAGCGACACGACACCCGTGACGATCCTCGTCTACGAAGGCTCGAAAGCCGCCGGGGCGCCGGTGGCGAGCGCCGGCGCGACCGGGACGGGCGGCAGCTGGAGCTCCGGTCATGCGAGCCCCGCCCTGGCCGAAGGCGTCCACGAATACACGGCGGTCGCCGAACAGAACAGCTCGCTCGGCAACCCCACCGGCGTGAGCACCGAAGTGCACTTCATCGTCGACACGCGCTCGCCCGCGGTCACGCTGAACGGCGTGCCCACACCGTCGAACGACGCGACCCCGACCTTCAGCGGCAGCGCGACCGACAGCACGAGCGTCGTCGTGCACGTCTTCGACGCGGCCGAACACGAAGTCGCCAGCGCGAGCGCGTCGCCCTCCGGGGGCAGCTGGAAAGCGGCCCCGCTCTCGAAAGCGCTGAGCAGTGGCGGCTACACCGCCGTCGCCGTCCAGAGCAGCTCGCTCGGCAACTCGCCCGGGCAGAGCAACGTCGTCGCCTTCACGGTTGACACCGAACCGCCCGCGGTGACCCTGAACCCGCCGCAGGCGCGCTCGAACAACACCACCCCCTCGTTCAGCGGCCAGGCCAGCGACACGACCACGGTCACGGTCAGCGTCTACGCGGGGACCTCGACGACGGGCACGCCCGTGGCGACGGCCACGGCCGCCGGAACGGGCGGCGCCTGGACCTCCGGGACGGTCTCGACGCCGCTCCTCACCGGCACCTACACGGCTCGGGCGGTCCAGACCAGCTCGCTCGGCAACGCCGACGGCGTGAGCGAAGCGCGCACCTTCGAAGTCGACACACGCGCTCCCACCGTGACCCTCGAACAGCCGCCCGAACGCTCCAACGACACCACGCCGTCGTTCGCCGGCACGGCAAGCGGCACGGAAAAAGTCACCGTCAGCGTCTACAAGGGCAGCTCTCCGTCGGGCACCCCCGTCGCCAGCGTGACCGCGGAAGGGACGCGCGCAGCGTGGGCCTCCGGCCCGGTAGCGAAAGCGCTCGAACCCGGCACCTACACGGCCCGCGCGGTGCAGAAGAGCTCGATCGGCAACCCCGACGGCGAAAGCGAAGCACGGACGTTCGTGATCGACACGAGCGCTCCGAAAGTGACGCTGGAAGCGATCGCCGAACTGTCCAACAACGCCTCGCCGACGTTCAAAGGGACGGCCAGCGAAGCCGGCACTGTCGCGGTCAGCATCTACCGCGGCACGGTCTCGGAAGCCAACTTCGTGGAGAAGGTGAGCGGAGCCGCGAGCGGCGGCACGTTCACGACGGCCGCCACGACGCCGCCGCTCACGTCCGGCAGCTACGTGGCCGTCGCGCGCCAGGCGAGCGGGATCGGCAACGGAGAAGGCGTCAGCGGGACGATCAAGTTCGCCGTGAACACCGAACCGCCGCGGATCACGCTGGAACCGATCGCGGCGAGGTCGAGCAACCGTGCGCCGGCCTTCAGCGGCGCTGTCACCAACTTCGAAAAAGAAGAAGTCAAGAAAGTCACGGTCCACGTCTTCGACTCCGAAGCGCACGAAGTCGCCTCCGCCGAAGCCACACCGAGCGGCCACAGCTGGTCGGCCAAACTGGCCGCGAACGCGCTGCTGATCGGCAAACACACCTACACGGCCTTCGCGACCGAGCCGAGCGGGCTGCCCCCGAACGAAGCCGGGAAGAGCGCGACGATCACCTTCGTAGTCGACACCGAACCGCCGGCGTTGACGATCACGCCGCCGATCCCCTCCTCGAACAACCTCAAGCCCTCGTTCAGCGGCACGAGCAGCGAAGGCGGCAAGGTGGTCGTCTCGGTGTACCCCGGTCTGCTCACGAGCGGCTCGCCGGTGCGGAAAGTCGAAACGGAAGTCGCCGCGACCGAAGGCGAAGCCAAACCATGGAGCACGGTCGCGATCTCCTCGCTTCCGTCCTCGCCCGGCAAATACACGGTCGTCGCGCGACAGACGAGCGCCCTCGGCAACGGCGAAGCCAAAGCCGTCGCCTCGTTCTTCGTGGACCCCGGGCTGCCGACGCTGAACCTGGACGCGCCGGCCGCGCAGCTGGACACCGCCACGCCGGCCTTCAGCGGGACCTCCGACCAGGGCCAGCCAGTGACCGTGCGGATCTCCCGGCGCAAGCCGGGCACATCCGGCGTGTGCGAAATCGAAGGCGACGTCCTCGCCACCGCCCGGGCCGGGCATGGCGGCGCGTGGACGACGGCACGGCCTCGCCGGCGCTCGCCGACGGTGAATACGCCGCGATCGCCTACCAGCCGGGCGCATCCGAAGGCGGCACGGAAGCGGCGACGGCGCCGCGGTGCTTCGGCGTCGACACGCAGCCCCCGGCCGTCTCGCTGACGGCCCCAACGGCTGGGGCCGTCCTCTCCGGCGGCAGCGTCACCGCCCATGGCGGCGCCGGATCCGCGCCGCACGACAGGGGCCAGGTGAGCGTGCTCCTCTTCGCCGGCGCGGACACCTCCGTGCCGCCGATCCAGCAGGTCACGGTCAACCGGTCCGGCGGCGTGTGGGACGCGGCGTTCTCGGGCTTGGTGCCCGGGGCGTACTCGATTCGCGCGGAGCAGTCAGACGAAGCCGGCAACGTGGGCCTGAGCGGCGTCGTGCCGTTCACGATCGCCGCTCCGTCGGCGCCCTCGGGGCCGTCGGCGGCGTTCTCGTGGTACCCGGCGAAGCCGCATCCCGGCGAAAAGGTGACGCTCGTGTCGAGCTCGACCGACCAGGCCAGCCCGATCACCGGCTACGCGTGGAGCCTGCTCTCTTCGGCGTTCACCCCGGGCGCGCAGTCGATCTCGACCTCGTTCGGCACGGTCGGCGCGCACACGGTGCGCCTGCGCGTGACCGACGCCGCGGGAGCGAGCAGCACGGCGACGCAGACGATCCCGGTGACCTACGCGGCGATGAGGCCGTTCCCGATCGTCCGCATCGCGACGGTGCGCGTGGGCGGCCGGCTGCGGGTGAGGCGGCTGTCGGTGGAAGCTCCGAGCGGCGCGAGCATCGAAGTTCTCTGCGTCGGGCGGGCCTGCCCGATCCGTTCCCAGCTGCGCAAGCTGCCGGCGGGCAAGAAGGCCGTGCCGGTGACCTTCACCCGCTTCCAGCGCTTCTTCCCGCCGGGCGTCACGCTGCGGATCCGCGTCTTCGCCCCCGGCCTCGTCGGCAAGTACACGTCGTTTGCGATCAGGCGCGGCAAGCTCCCGCTTCGCAGCGACGCGTGTGTGAACGCGACCGAACCTCGCCCGGTGGGGTGCTCCTCGTGAGGGCCCGGCTCTACCGGCTCGCGCTCTGGTGCGCGGCGGCTGCGGCGCTCGCCGCCACCGGCGGGCTGGGCGATCCGGCGGCCGCGCTGGCGGCGCCGCCTTCGCTCACGATCACGACGCCCGCCGAAGGCAGCGCGACGAATGCGGCGACGCCGCTGATCGCGGGTGTCACGCAGCTCGCAGAAGGCGAAGAACCGCTGTTCTTCCCGGTCGAAGTCAGCATCTACCGGGGAGACTCGGTGTCCGCCGAAAACCGGGTCGCGACGCTGGAAACGAAAGAATGGCCGGGCGAAAGCTGGTTCTTGAAGGGAGCGGAACCGCTCGCCGAGGGCACCTACACCGTCCTGGCCAGCGAGAAGCAGAACCTCGAAGAAGGCCCCCCACTCGTCAGCGCGCCGGTGACCTTCACCGTCGACCGCACCGCGCCGGCGGTGTCGATCGTCTCGCCGGCGCCCGGCGCCGTCCTCGCCGGCGGCGGCTTCGCCGTCAGCGGCTCGGACGGGACCGCCGCGGGCGACATCCCGACTGTGACCGTGCGCGTATACCCCGGCGGTGAAGCCGCGGGCGAACCGGTGCAGTCGATCGAAGTCCCCTCCAGCGGCGGCGGCTGGTCGGGCACGCTCGCCGGCCTCGCGCCGGGCGTGTACACCCTCCAGGCGCAGCAGGCCGACGCCGCCGGCAACGTCGGCGTCAGCCCGCCGGTCCCCGTAACGGTGGCGGCCCCGCCTGCGCCGCTGCCGCCTTCCGCGGCGTTCACCTGGTTCCCCGAAGTGCCGCGCGTGGGCGAAACCGTCACGCTCGTCTCCAGCTCGACCGACCCGGGCTCGCCCCTGACCGGCTTCGCCTGGGCGCTAACCGGAACCGAACCGTTCCACCCCGGCCTCGCCACGACCACGACGACGTTCGCGACCCCCGGGCCTCACGTCGTGCGATTGCAGGTGACCGACGCCGCCGGCCGCACGGCGACCGCGACGAAAACGAT
>Ga0134126_10002745_pt1 | contig 22118 bp, 20 predicted proteins | sample KB31752_FD_96881 | JGI IMG/M metagenome (GOLD analysis project Ga0134126, IMG submission 96881) | Terrestrial soil microbial communities with excess Nitrogen fertilizer from Kellogg Biological Station, Michigan, USA - KB3-175-2 | ecosystem: Environmental > Terrestrial > Soil > Unclassified ... | reverse complement strand
CTGGGCGTGGAAACGCAGTTGGTGATCTATCCAGGAGAAGGCCATTCGTTTCTCGTCCCCGAACATCGCCGCGACATTATGGACCGTTCAATTGCGTGGTTCGATCGTTATTTGAAATCGCAATAGGGCGTTTTAGGTATCATTCTGAACGCAACATTTGCTGCGGTGTAAACTTTCACGATGTCTAGCGTTGTTTAATTACTCCATGAGTAAACCTCCTGAACACTACCTGATTGCGCACAGTGATGGCGGTGCGCGCGGAAACCCGGGCCCCGCCGGATATGGCGTCGTTATTAAAGACGAGAATGGGCGTAAGGTTGCCGCCCTCAGCGAATACCTGGGTCACCAGACAAACAACTTCGCGGAATATCAAGGATTGATCGCAGCTCTCGAATACGCGATTGCCCACGGCCCCAAAGCGCTCAAGCTGATCAGCGATTCGGAACTTCTGGTGCGCCAGATTAAGGGAATTTACAAAGTAAAAAACCTGACGCTGAAAGACCTTCATGCGCGCGCGACCGAATTAATCCGGCAAATGGAATGGTTCTCCATTGATCACGCGCTGCGTGAGCACAACCAGGAAGCTGACCGTCTGGCGAACGAAGCCATGGATAAGGGCATGGGACGCAAAACTGCTCCGCCTCTTGCGGCACTGGCGAATACTCCGCAAGAATTTGAAGGGATTGTGCAGAACGGTGTGATCAAGCTGCCAAATGGAGATTGGCCCGACGGGACGAGAGTTCAGATCAGAGTTAAAAAATAGCTACTGCGAACCTTTCAATAAATTTAGCCACTCCAGTTTGCGTCAGCACATTCCGCGAATAGAATAGGTGGCTCTCATGCCCGTCACCGTCCGCTCCTACGCGAAGATCAACCTCGGTCTATACATTGGACCGCGCCGTGCCGATGGCTTTCACGACCTGCGAACGGTGTATCAGACGATTGCCCTGCACGACGTTCTTCGCCTTGAGGTTGTTCGCGGTGCTGGAATTGAAATTCGCAGCAAAGACCCGCGTGTCCCGCGAGATGCCACGAATACCTGCTATCGCATGGCGGAACGCGCGATGGAGGCGCTCAAGGCCCGTGGCAAGGTCATCATCGAGATTGAGAAGCGCCTTCCTGTCAGGGGAGGCCTTGGAGGCGCCTCCGGCAACGCCGTCGCAGCGCTGCTCGCCCTCGAGCTTGCACTGAAAAAGCGATTGCCCGGAGCGGAGAAGCTGCGTATCGCGGCCGAAGTCGGCTCCGACCTGCCCCTGTTTCTTATCGGAGGCACAGCGTTGGGCGTTGGGCGTGGCGAGGAAGTCTATCCCCTGCCTGATTTTCCGTCAGTTCCGTGCGTCATTGCCACGCCGGAGATTGGAGTTTCCACTCCGAAAGCCTTCTCCGATTGGGATGCGCTTATGGCAGCTTCGAGTGCCGAAAACCCATCTCAAGCAAACAAATTGACGCTCTCCAGTACCTCCGATAGAATAAACACATTCAGCCGGGTGATTTCCGCATGGCTGAATGGTTCCCAACTCAAAACTGGGAAGGCAGTATCCGGTGTCCCTGTGAGAAATGGCAGGGGCCGGGCCGAGACCCTGCTTCTCGACCTCGTCCGTACCGGGATAGAGAACGACTTTGAACAGGTCGTGTTTCCTCAATATCCCGCATTGCGCGATGTCAAGAATGCGATCAAAAAGTCAGGCGCGTATTATGCCTCGCTTTCGGGCTCAGGCTCTTCGCTGTACGGATTGTTTTCCACGCGGGCGGCAGCGGAAAAGGCTGCGGCAAAGTTGAGCACGACCGGAGTTCCGGCTGTCGCGACGAGTACTCTTACACGGCAGCAGTACTGGAAAAGATTTTAGATTGCGCATTGGTTTCCGCCGGTTTTCAATCTAGAATCGCAAACGCGATACTGGGCCGTCGACTAATGGTAGGTCAAGTGCCTTTGGAGCACTTTGTCTAGGTTCGAATCCTAGCGGCCCAGCCATAAAAAACAGTTCCTGATTGTCAGTTCTCGGCAAAACGGGAGCTGAGAAACTGGGAACTACGACTGAGAACCGGGAACTGACATGGCGACTGTGACGACGGCGACCGAGACGAGGATGAACCCGGACGAGAAATCCGAGCGCAAGCCGCAACGTGCGCGCGTGGACGACAAGTTCAAAATCTTCTGCGCCACCGCGAATGAAGCATTGTGCCAGGAAGTTTGCGATTTTCTGGGTCTGACTCGGGGACAAGCGTTGGTTACGCGGTTCGCCGACGGTGAGGCGTATGTGCAGATTCAGGAGAATGTTCGCGGCGCGGATGTTTTCCTTATGCAGCCAACGTGCCGCCCAGTAGACGACCATTTGATGGAATTGCTGCTGATGCTGGACGCGCTTAAGCGGGCTTCCGCGCGCCGCATTACAGCGGTAATTCCGTATTACGGATATGCGCGCCAGGACCGCAAAGACAAGCCGCGAGTCCCGATTTCCTCGAAGCTGGTTGCGGATTTGCTGACGACGGCAGGCGCGGACCGCGCATTGATCGTGGATCTGCATACGCCGCAGTTGCAGGGATTTTTTAATATTCCGGTGGACCATCTTTTTGCTTCGCCGGTGCTGGTGGACTATTTCAAGAAACTCGATCTGCCGAAACTGACGGTAGTTTCTCCCGATGCAGGCGGCGTGGAGCGCGCCCGGTTTTTTGCCAAGAAGATTGACGCCCCGTTGGCCATCGTGGATAAACGCCGCGTGGAAATGAACGTCGCGGAAATCATGAATGTCATCGGCGACGTCAATGGCCGCACGTGCTTGATTATTGACGATTTGATTGATACCGCCGGCACGCTGGTGAAAACCGCAGGAGCTCTAATACAAAACGGCGCGGCGGAAGTATATGCGTGCTGCTCGCACCCTGTGTTTTCAGGGCCGGCAGTGGAAAACATTGCGAAGTCTTGCATTAAGCAGGTAGTGGTGACGAACACGATTCCGCTGAGCGAAGCTGCGCGGAATGAACCAAAAATTAAAGTCCTCTCGATCGCCGGTTTGATCGGGCGGGCGATTCAGTCGATTCACGAAGAGACATCTGTCAGTAAATTGTTCTTATAGGGATTGAGATTATGGCGACCGCAACAACTGAAAGCAACGTACTGCAAGCGCAACCGCGCACTCCGGGCAACAAGAACGCCGCACGCCGCGTGCGTGCGGGCGGAAAAATTCCTGCCGTTCTTTATGGCGCGGGCAAGGACTCCTTGCCGGTAGTTCTGGATCCGCGTCATGTTTCGCGCATCCTGAATTCACAGAGCGGGCACAACTCCATTTTTGACCTCGCTCTCGACGGCGGCGAGCGCACGAAGGCAATGATCGTGGACTGGCAATATGAGCCCATCAAAGGTTCATTGATGCACATTGATCTTAAGCGCATCGCCATGGACCAGAAGCTGCGCGTGGCCGTGCCTATCCTCCTGAAGGGCGAAGCGGCTGGCGTCAAGCAGCAAGGCGGCATCCTTGAGCAGGTGCTGCGCGAAGTGGAAGTCGAGTGCTTGCCCGGCGATATTCCGGCCTCGATCGAAGCGGATGTTTCTGAACTTGTCTTTGGCAAAGTCCTGCGTGTGGCGGACCTTCTCCACTCCGACAAGGTGAAATATTTGACCGATGAAAACCAGACTGTGGCCCACATCACCATCGTGAAAGAAGAAGTGGTGGCGGCTCCGGAGGCGGTTGCTGATGCGGCGGCTGGCCCGAGCGAGCCTGAGGTCATTAAGAAGGGCAAGCAGGAGACCGAAGAGGGTGCGGACGCTCCTGCCGAGAAGGCTGAGAAGAAAGAAAAGAAGTAGTGCTCGTGCAGCGACGGGCGCCCTCGTCCGTCAGGTTGAGCGAAGCTCGACAAACTGTGAGCGGGGGACATTGAAACGGCGTGAAACTGATTGTCGGTCTTGGAAATCCGGGAATCGAATACCAGTTCACGCCGCACAACGCCGGATTTCTTGCCGTTGACCTGATTGCGGACCAGTGCAAGGTCGAAGTAAGAAACCGCCAATGCAGGGCGCTTACAGGGCGCGCGGTCATCGGTTCTGAGACCGTGATTCTGGCAAAGCCAGAAACGTTCATGAACCTGAGCGGATTGTCGGTGCGCGAGTTGGTTGCCGAGCACCAGATTGATCCGCAAAGCGGCTTGATCGTGCTCCAGGATGAGATGGACTTTTCGCTGGGCACGCTGCGGATCCATCGCAAGCGAAGCTCGGCAGGCCATAACGGAATTGAGTCCATTATTGGCGCGTTGGGAACGCAGGATTTTTTGCGGATCCGGCTGGGAGTAGCGCCGGAGCACAAAGTGGCAGACGGTAAAGATTATTTGCTGTCGCCTTTTCGCAAAGCGCAGTTGCCGGCGTTGAGTGAAATGCTTGAGGCCGCCGTGGAAGCGGTAAAAGTGATATTGACCGAAGGCGAAGGCCCGGCCATGAACCGATTTAACCGGAAGGAAAAGGAAACCAGTCCGGAGAATTAGCCGCTGAGTTTTCGCAGCGCAAGAATTTGGAGAACAGAATGAATCGTACTTATGAACTGATGTTTATCGTCCGGCCCGATATGCCGGAGGAAGAGCAAGACAAGCTGATTTCCACCTTGGAAACGGCCGTGACCTCATCGGGAGGCAGCGTGCATAAGGTCGAACGTATGGGCAAGCGCCGCCTCGCTTACACCGTTCGCAAATTTCATGATGGTGTTTACATTCTGCTTACCGTGGAAGGCAGCGGTCCGCTCGTGCATGAACTGGAACGCCGCTTGCGCGTAACGGAACCCGTTATCAAGTTCCTGACCGTGCGCATTGACGAGGCGCAGAAGCGCCTGGACAAGATCAAGAAGCTCCGCGAAGCGAAGCGCAAGGCCCCACCAGCGCCTGCTCCCGCGGAAACGGGCGGCGAAACTGCTGCTGTTACGGCATAACAATTTTGACGGAGCGGCGGGCGTGTCGCTCGCGGTTCTTAAGCCTACGGGCGAGGATGCCCGTAGCTTCAAAAAGGAAAACGAAGGAGTACCATGGCTGACGAAACTAGAACAACATCCGCTGAAGGTTCCACCGGCGCCGGCGAACGCCCCGAGCGTTCCTCGGAACGTCCACCCGACCGCGGCGGCGACCGCAATCGTGGTCCGCGCCCGGGAGGTCCCGGAGGCCGTGAAGGCGGCCGCAAATATTTCCGGCGCAAAAAGGTCTGCAAATTCTGCGTGGAAAAAATTGACGCGATTGATTACAAGGACTACCGCCTGCTCGGGCAGTTCGTCTCCATCGAGAGCGGAAAGATCGTGCCTCGCCGTTTGACCGGTGTCTGCACGCCGCACCAGCGGCGCCTTTCAACGGCCATCAAGCTTGCGCGCAACATCGCACTGCTGCCGTTTTCAGGCCGTGCGTCGTAATCAGGAATTCTGACTGCGGGCCCGTTGTACGCCAACCGGTATTCATTGTTGGCGCACGGATCCAGCACAATCGATTTTAGAGGAGCACCCATGGAAGTCATTCTCAAAGAAGATGTGAATAAACTCGGCTCGCGCGGCGATCTGGTGAAAGTCGCGGAGGGGTATGGACGGAACTATCTGTTGCCGCGCAAGTTGGCCATTGAGGCCTCCGCCGGCAATAAGGCCGTCATCGAACAGATGAAGGCCGCGTCCGTGCGCCGCTCTGCCAAGGAAAAGGTCCAGGCGGAAGAGTTGAGCAAGCAGTTTGACGGCGTTTCCGTCTCGTTTCAACGGCGTACTGGCGAACAGGACCAGCTCTTTGGATCTGTCACTTCAGGCGACATCGCGGATGCGCTGGCCAAGAAGGGATTCACTCTGGACCGCCGCAAGATCCAGATTCACGAACCTTTGAAGACGCTTGGCGAGTTCACCATTCCCATCAAGCTGCACAAGGAAGTCACGACGCACTTGAAGGTTGTGGTGGAAAAAGAAGAACCCGCACAATAGTTTTCGGTTGGGCGCGGCACTTGGCCCGCGCCCACGAATTCTCCTGATTTTTTCTGCACATTTTTCGCACACTGCTTGCTCTTCGCTTTCGCCAAGTTTTCCTCTACTCGCATTTCCCCACGACGAAATCATGCGCATCTAACAAAACATACAACGCATGTTGTAGGTGTTTGAGGTGTTGCTAACAACCGCGGAAAATCTGCGTCCAAGACTGTGATTGGAAGGTTTGATTTTTTAAACTTTTCGGTCGCGGGAAGCGTATCAGATAAGGCGAGAGAATTTAGAGATTAGAAGTTACGGGGTTGAGGGGACTGCGTCATTCCAGGTTTGGCGGCCGGATGGCGCAATCCCCACGCAGCAATGCGCGTTTGCGCTGGTGCTTTGACCCCGTCGCACATTGTAGGCCTTCAGATGTAAAACGCAACGCTTTGAGGGTCAATTTGTGGCCGCCAAGAGATGAGACCCGAATCCAGCGGGCGAAGGGAGCTTTATGAGAAGTAGAAAATATCAGGCGGTAATGTTGGCGGTTGTGCTGATGCTGGCGGCGAGCGCGTTCGCGGCAAATAAGGGCGCATTCCAGCTGAACAATGCAGCGTCGGTCAATGGCACGCAATTGCAGGCCGGCGATTACTCCGTTACATGGGTAGGAGATGGGCCGGACGTCCAGTTGAGCATCATGAAGGGACGCAAGGTTGTTGCCCAAACTCCGGCAAAAGTCGTTCCCGTGGATCAGGCAGCAGGCAGCAATCAGGCGGTAGTGGAGCGGAATTCCGACGGGAGTGCTTCGCTGAAAGAACTCCGCTTCAACGGCAAGAAGTTTGCCTTGGCCATCGGCGCGGCTCCTGCTAGCGGTGGTGCAGGCGGTACGTCCAACTAGTTGCGTTTCTCCAATCGTCGATCAGGGCATGCAGAGCGCGGCTCTTCATGCCTTTACTTTTGTCCCAAAAGCGCACTTTCCTGAATTGATCTTTCCTTTCCATACCCAACCGCAAATCCCTATGGAGTGCGGGCATGCGAGCGCTTTTTGGTTCCGATAGTCATGGTGTAAGGTCACCATGAGTAAGGCGAAAGAGCCAGCGGGAAGCCAGAAACTGCGTTTGTTGCTGGTAAGCGACGACGTGGAAGACTTCACCTACCTGCAGGACCTTCTAGGCCGCGCGGCAGACAGACGGGTAGACGCTCGCCACGCGGCTTCCCCGACCCAGGCCATCCGGGAATTGGAGAACAATTCATGCGATCTGCTGCTATGCAACTATCGCTCCGGAGATCCCATGGCGCTGCAGCTTTCCAGCGCCATCCGCAAGCGAGGAGGCTACCCGCTCTGGTCTTTATCAGCGATCACGTGAGTGAGTCGGCTCTCGTAGCCATCTTGCACGGCGGGCGCGGTACTGCTTTTCCTGTTCCTGGAATCGGAGAGTCTCCGGCGCTGCATGCCTTGGATTGCGCTATCCAGGCGCATTGCAAAGAGAGGCAGCGTAAAAAATCGGAAGTAATGCTGAACAAACTGTGGAGCGCGGTGCAGCAGGCCACGGAACTGATCGCCATCATGGACAGTTCAGGACTGGTTGAATACATCAATCCCGCCTTCACCCGCGCTACCGGATATACGATCATCGAACTCAAAGGGAAGGCCTTCAGCCTGTTGGAAGTGGAAACCGAGCACCCTGAAACTTATCGCCAGATGTGGGAGACGATTTTTTCCGGAAATGTTTTTCGAGGCAGCGTCACCAGCCGTAAGAAGAATGGCGACTCCCTGCTGGTAGAGCGCACGATTGCTCCCTTGCAGGATGCACAAGGCAAGACCACGCATTTTGTCTGCTGCGACCATGACGTTACGGAGAAGCGGCGGCTGGAAGCGCAGTTACTGCAGGCGCAGAAAATGGACGCGATTGGGCGGCTGGCGGGTGGAGTTGCGCACGACTTCAACAATCTGCTGATGGTCATCAGCGCCTACGCGGAACTCATGCAGGATTCCATCACGCACGAGCACCCCCTGCGCCGCAATGTGGACCAGATCCTGACCGCCTCCCGCCGTGCCGCAGACCTCACCAGGCAACTGCTAGCGTTCGGCCGCAGGCAAATGCAGTCCTTGCAAGTGCTCGACCTGAATGTAGTGTTGCAGGATACGGTGCGCATTCTGCCCCGGTTGATTGGCGAAGATATACAGCTGCAATTTCTACCCGGCCCCGAAATGGTAAAGATCAAATGCGATCCGGTGCAGATTGAACAGATCGTGATGAACCTCGCGGCCAATGCCCGCGACGCCATGCCACATGGTGGAAAGCTCACCATTGAAACCAGCAATGTTTATTTGGACGAAACCTATTTCCAGCGCCATTCGATTGTTCCCGAAGGGAACTATGTGCTGATGACGGTGAGTGATACCGGACAGGGAATCCTGCCTGAGCACATGCACCACATTTTTGAGCCCTTTTATACCACCAAAGAAGAAGGCAAAGGCACCGGCCTTGGATTGGCAACGGTTTACGGCATCGTGAAGCAGAACGGAGGTTTCGTCTGGGTGTACAGTGAGCCGGGTATGGGCACCACGTTCAAAATTTACTGGCCCAGCGCGCAGCAAAAATTGAGCAAGTTTCCCCCGGGCCACAATGCCGAGGAAAATTCCCGCGGCTCTGAGACCGTTCTGCTGGTGGAGGACGAAGAGGCCGTACGCCAATCCGCCTCTGAATTTCTCACGACTTGTGGCTATACAGTGTTACAGGCCATGAATGGCGATGACGCTCTAGCCGTCACTCGCGAATATCAGAATACGATTGATTTAATGATCACCGACGTCGTCATGCCCCACATGGGCGGAGCGAAACTTGCGGGCCAACTCGCCAATGTCCGGCCCGACATGAAAGTGCTGTTTGTTTCTGGATACGCCGAGAGCACCGTGCAGCGTTACGGCTCCATTGATGTGACCAGCAATTTCCTGCAAAAGCCATTCAGCCTAAGGATGCTTAGCCGCAAAGTCCGCGAAGTCCTGGAAGCTCCCGTTACCCTGGCCATGGCGGCTTCCGCGAAATAGTTTCCGCCGGGCCGTTCCCGTATAATCCCGTTTGACTTCCGCATGAATTTCGCTCACCTTCCGGCCACTGGCGCGCTTGAGTTTTTGTTTCTGGGGCTGGCGCTTCTCGGACTCCTCACTTCCTCCATTTACCTTTGCCTGGTGCTGTTTGCGGCGCGTCGTTACAAGAGCAACTCACAGAGGAGCGCCGCTTCCGTGCGGCAAATTGACGTTCCCTCGTGGCCTCCAGTGACTGTGCTCAAGCCGTTGCATGGCATGGAGCCACAACTGGAGAAAAATCTGGAGAGTTTCTTTCGCCAGGACTATCCGAATTTCGAAATTATCTTTGGAGTGCGTGAGCCCGGCGATCCTGCATTGGTGGTGGTGGAGAGACTTCGCCAGAACCATCCTCAGGTCAAATCGCGAGTGGTGCTTTCTGGTCCACCAGAGTGGCCAAACGCCAAAGTTTTCTCCCAGCATAAAATGCTGGCGTTCGCCTCCGCTCGCTACATCGTGATGAGCGACAGCGACGTTTGCGTGGGTTCCGACCTTTTGCAAAACGTGGTTGCTCCTTTGTTGGACGAAAAAATCGGATTGGTGACTTGCCCTTACCGGGGAGTTCCCGCGCCGGGCTTGGGTTCCAGCCTTGAGGCGCTAGGAATGTCCGTGGAAATGACCTCGGGCGTGATTGTGGCGGATATGCTCGAAGGCATGCGCTTTGCCCTCGGCCCGGTCACGGCCACCCGCCGGGAGGTGCTCGAACAAATCGGCGGATTTCCCGCAGTTGCGGATTACTACTCCGATGACTTCGAACTAGGACAAAAGATTTGGGCGGCGGGCTACAAAGTTATTTTCTCCCATTATGTGATTGAGCACGTGCTTACCCCTCGGTCTTTTTCCCGGACTCTGGCCGACCAACTGCGCTGGATGAAGAGCACGCGCTATTCGCGTCCGGCAGGACACGTGGGGACTGGACTCACTTACGCCGTTCCTTTTGGATTGCTGGGGTTAATTGCCGGGTTGGCCATCGGCAGACCTTGGCTGGGAGTTTTATGCCTAGGGGTGGGCTGGGTCAATCGAATGGTGCAATCGTTGGTTGTCGGCTGGGTAGTCGTGAGAGATCGCCGGGCGTTAAGCTTGTGTTGGCTCTATCCGCTGCGTGATCTGTTGGGATTTTTTCTGTGGCTGGCAAGCTTCACTGGCCGCCGTTTCCGCTGGCGGGGCGAAAGATATTCTTTTCGCAAGGGCGGAAAGATTCTTGCCGCCGACCGAGCACAATAACGCACTTTAAAGTACCCGGCTATTCTCTAGCGCCCCTCACCAATTTTCCTTTCCGCAAATAAAACAATTCACCGCGCCACCGGATGGAATTGCCAAACAGGCTGGCCAGCCATATCGCGACTGCAATCAAATCACGTAAGGGAAGCAGCCATAGCAGGGGGACAATCTGGTGGTCTTGCAGGCAAAAGCGTCCCGTGGTTACCGCCTGAACAACGCGCAGAGCGATCGTGGCCGCCAGCAAGCCCCAAGCCCAACGCGCGCCATGGGCCAATACAGCCGTAAGCAAGGCCCAAAACAAGCCGAAGGTGAAAATGAGGCCAAGGTATCCCGAACGGCGCGAGTCGCGAACGGTGCGGGCCCAGCGCAGTTGGTGATGCCAAAAAGCCCGCACGGAGTATGCGGGCAGGGAAGTTTCCACGACCGTTTCGGAAAGTGCGACATTCTTGCCCTCGGCCGCCAGCCGGTATCCCATCTGATAGTCGTCGGCAAGGTAGTCGAGCAGAGCCTCAAATCCCCCAATCGATTTAAGGTCGGCGCGCCGGAAGGCAAGCGTGGAACCCATCCCGAAGCGGATGCCGCCCTCGAGGTGCCGCGCCGTGAGCACTCCCGCAGCGAAATCGGTGCCAATGCCCAGCGCCTCCAGCTGCGAACCCAATGTCGCTGATGCATTCCCGCGATAAAGACACGTCACCAGGCCTGTCATTTCGTTCTCAAGCGGCCCAATCACGCTTTTCAAATATTGGGACTCCACGCGAATGTCGCTGTCATTTACCAACAGATGGTCGAAGCGCGCTTGCGGTAGCATCTGGGCCAGATTGCTGATTTTGGTGTTGGTGCCCAGATTTTGTTCACAATAGACGATGCGAATCTCCCGTTCGGGAAATTCCGATTTCAGCTGCTCCACCAGCGCCAGAGCGGGGTCATCTGCTTCACTCACGCCAAACAAGATTTCGTATTGTGGATAATCCTGTAGGCAGTGACTGCGGAAAGCTTTATACATTTCGGGATCGGTGCCTTTTAACGGCTTCAAAATCGAAACCGGAGGCAGGAACGAAAGGGCGCGGGATCGCGCGGCAATTTGCCCGGCATAAAATTGGGCTGCGCTCCGGCTGGAAACCCCGTAATAAATCAGGCTGGAAATCGCGCCGATCGTGGAGATCACTTCGAGCGTCCATAGAATCGAATGAGTCATTTCGTCGTCAGTAGTGTACCCGGTGCGGGATTCTAAAATCGGCGGTGATCTGACTTCACAATAGTCGTTATAACGAGTATAGTGAGTGTTGTGAATGCTAGCATTCAGGCCGAAATCAAGCAGGGTAAGCCCTTCGAAAGCCTGGAGCAGGAGGCGTTTCTGGCTCTTTTATGGACCGCCGACCGCCTGCAATCGCAGCTGGCTGAAACTTTGAAGCCGCATGGACTCTCCCCGACCCAGTACAATGCATTGCGCATACTGCGAGGGGCTGGGAAGCAGGGGCTGGCTTGCAGCGAAATTGCACAGCGAATGATTACCCGCGACCCGGACATTACGCGGTTAATGGATCGCCTGGGGCGCATGGGCCTGGTCCACCGCGGCAGGGGAACTAAGGATCGCCGCGTGGTCGTCGGGAAAATCACCGCGAAGGGCGGAGAGCTTTTGAGGCAACTCGATCCGGTGATGCGGCACTTTATGCAAGGTCTGCTTGGTCATATGGAAGCGAAAAAGCTAAAAACACTGCTGGATTTGTTGGAAAGCACTGCTGCTTCTGTCGCTTGATTTTTTTGCAACATTATTCGTTACAACAACATCTGTTGACACTAGTTTTCCAAGTTTTCAAGGAGAAAATATGGGTAAGGGTCTTTCTTCGTGTGGCATTACGGTATTGCGGATCGTTGTGGGGGCCGTATTTTTGGCGCACGGCGCACAAAAGTTGTTTGTTTATCACATCGCGGGTGTGACGGGATTGTTCTCTCACATCGGCATTCCATTGCCGGGAATTGCCGCAGTAGTTGTATCGCTGGTTGAATTCGTCGGGGGCATAGCTCTCGTACTAGGCGTGGCAACCCGCCTGGCTGCGGCTTTAATCGCCATTGATATGTTGGTGGCCATTCTGGCCGTCCATTTGAAAAATGGGTTCTTTATGCCCACGGGCTATGAATTCGCGCTTACGCTTTTGGCCGCGAATATTTGCCTGGTATTGACAGGCGCGGGATGCGCTTCCGTGGATGGTTTGCTCGGGAAGAAAAACTAGATTTCTAGCAGTGGCTTAAAAGGGGGCGGAATATTAGCGAGAGCGTTTTTTGACCGCCGCTTTCTTGCTGTTGCCGCCCTTGCCGTTTTGCCGCGCGCTGCCCTTGCCAAAAACGCGAACGAATATTTTGTCGATGTTTCGCAGCTGCCGCTTCAAATCGAAAGCCTTTTCAATCTGCTGGCGCGGAACGCGATTGGTGATGTCTTCGTCGGCAAAGAGCAATTCCTTAAAATTAAGCCCTTCTTTCCAGGCCCGCATGGCGTTTCGCTGGACCATGCGGTAAGCCTCCTCGCGCGAAACTCCGTGTTCCACCAAGTCGAGCAAAAGCTGACCGCTGAAAACCAGTCCGCCAGTGCTTTCTAGATTTATCTTCATACGCGCGGGATAAACGAACATTGTCTCTATCAAATTCGAAGTCTTCTGAAGCAGGTAGTCCACCAGCGTCGTAGAGTCCGGAATAATGACCCTTTCCGCGGATGAGTGAGAGATGTCGCGTTCGTGCCACAGCGCGACATTTTCAAAAGCAGCTTGGGCGTTTGCCCGTACCACTCGCGCCAGTCCGCTGATCTGCTCGCACGTGACGGGATTCCGTTTGTGCGGCATGGCTGATGAGCCCTTTTGCTTTTCGCTGAAAAATTCTTCCGCCTCGCGAACTTCCGTGCGCTGTAAATGGCGAATCTCGGTGGCGATCTTGTCCAGCGTCGACGCAATCACCGCAAGCGTGGCCAGATAATTGGCATGCCGGTCGCGCTGGATTACCTGGGAAGAAATGGCCGCCGCTTGCAACCCCAGCCGGGCGCACATTTTTTCTTCAAGTTCCGGAGTCAAATGCGCAAAGGTCCCTACCGCCCCGGAGAACTTGCCGACCCGCATTTCTTCCGCCGCGCGCTCGAAGCGAGCGATATTGCGCTGAGTCTCTGAATACCAGTTGGCCAGCTTGAATCCAAAAGTAATCGGTTCCGCGTGGATTCCGTGGGTGCGTCCCACCATGGGTGTGTCTTTAAACTCGAAAGCGCGGCGTTTGAGAACCTCCGATAAGCGCTTCAAATCCTCGGCAATCACAGATGACGCCTGCTTGATCAACAACGCCTGGGCTGTGTCCACCACGTCATTGGAGGTAAGCCCGTAATGGAACCATCGCGATTCCGGCCCGACGAATTCCGCTACGGCCGTGGTAAATGCGATCACGTCGTGGCGCACTTCAGCCTCAATCTCGTGAATGCGTTCTAGCCGGAAGTCAGCGCGCTCGCGAATGGCCTTGGCGGCCTGCTTGGGCACGATTCCTGACGCGGCAAGCGTCTCCGTTGCAGCGGTTTCCACCGCCAGCCAGGTGCGGAAGCGGTTTTCGTCGCTCCAGATGCGGGCCATTTCCGGCCGTGTATAGCGTGGGATCAAGTCTTTATTCCTCAATCACATTCGCGCTTCTCGCACGCGAATGCGAACTAGGGATTCTAAATGGCGAACGGCATTGCTGGCTAGTTTGGGCCTGCTCAGTCAATGGGATGCCCGCGTTACCTTTGGTTATGATCTGGCAACAGAATCAATAATATGTCGTGGTACGATATATAGACGCATGAAAAAGCTCGCCCTGACGGATTACGAATCACTTGCGGAATTAAGGCATCAAATCCGGCGGTTTTTGCACTTCAGCGAGGCTGCCGCGCGTGCAGCCCACATCGAGCCGCGCCAGCATCAGCTTATGTTGGCCGTAAAAGGTTTGCCAAAAAACGTAAGGCCGCGCATCAGCGAAATGGCAGAACGTCTTCAGATTCAGCATCATAGCGCCGTGGAGCTGGTCAATCGGCTGGCTGCCCGAGGCTATGTTGAACGTCGGCACGGCATGGACCGCCGCGAGGTACTGCTGCAGCTTACCGATAAAGGGGAGCGAATACTGCGGGATCTTTCCCTTTCGCACCGCGAAGAACTCCGCATGCAAGGTCCGGCTTTGTTGCGAAGTCTGAAGCGCGTAATGGCGGATGCCGGAGCAAAGAACTCAAACGGAACCAGAGCGAAAGCGAAAAAGAGATCGCAAAGGAGAGCATCGTAGATGTCAGAAGGGCAAGATCAAGATTCATTTTCATCAAGCGCTACCGGCACGTTTATTCCTCCCGGCCAGGACCAAGTATCCGCCAAGGCCAGCAAACGCCAATCTTCCCGTATGCTGCGGGTTTCGCTTTTAGGAATCGTCGTGGGAATCGCAGGGGGCCTGGTTGCGGAAGGCTTGCTGCGTGCCATCAATTTCATTTCGAATCTCTGCTTTTACGGAAAGGCGACGTCGGCCAATCTGCCGCCCAATATTGCGGTGCTCCACTGGTGGACGCCGTTTCTACCTGCCGCGGGTGGCCTGCTCGTGGGGCTTTTAATCCACTATTTCTCTCCTGAGATTAAAGGCGACGGTATCCCCGAGGCGATGTCAGTAGCATTGAATAATCGCTCCATCGTAAAGGCCCGCGTCAGCATATTTAAGCCTCTCAGCGCTGCTATTACGGTGGGTAGCGGCGGCCCGTTCGGCGCGGAAGGCCCCATCATTCAGACAGGGGCGGCGCTCGGATCCCTATTGAGCCAGTTGTTCCCGTCTTCGCCCGCAGAGCGCCGCACGCTGCTTGCTTGCGGAGCTGCCGCCGGTCTGGCTGGTGTGTTTAAGACTCCGTTTGCCGGCGTCATGCTTGCCGTCGAATTGCTTGTGTTTGAATTTCGCGCGCGTTCCTTCGTCCCGATTGCTTTGGCTTCAGCGACCGGAACCATGGTTGCGATGGGCTTCCGCGGTGCAGATCCGGTATTTCCGGTCATCACGAATTATCATTTCCATCCGCTGGAGCTGCCTTTCTTCGTGATCTTGGGAGTCATTTGCGCCGGGTTGGCGTGGTTGATGTCTCGCACGCTGTACCTTTGCGAGGACTATTTCGAGCACCTTAAAATCTGGTTTCCACTTATCCCCGCATTTGGTGGGTTGATCGTCGGAATTATCGGCATCTTTTACCCGCAGGTTTTTGGAACCGGATATTCCGTCATCGCTGACATTCTTTCCAAGCCACATCCCATGCATGTTTTGTTTGGCATCGGCGTGGCAAAGCTCGTCTCATTCGGCGTGGCGCTCGGCTCCGGCGCTTCGGGTGGAACATTTGCTCCGGCTTTGATGATTGGCGGCAGCCTGGGTGCAGCGTTTGGTTCCGTTATGCATGTGTTCATGCCCAACGCCTCCACCATTGGCCTGTACGGCATGGTGGCGACCGCGGCTCTTTTTGGCAGCCTTTACCGGGCCACGCCCAGCGCGATCCTGTTCATGCTGGAAGTGACCGGCGCCTACAACGCGATTCTGCCTGTATTTCTGGTTGCGGTCGTGGCCGATCTTGCCGTCCACTTCTTCATGCGCACAACCATCAATACCGAACGCCTGGTGCGCCGCGGCCATCTCGTACCCGAAGCTTACGAAATCGATCCTATGAAGATGCTGCGCGTGCGCGATGTGATGAATCCGGAAATGGAAACAGTCCGCGCCGATCAAAAAGTTGCAGATTTCGTTGTTGACATCGCCGGTCACGAATGCGTGCCTGTTGTGGATGAAAAAGAACGCGTCATCGGGATCGTTTATCGTCGCGATCTTCTCGGCGCCGCTCAGGATGCCACCGCGCTTTCCATCGCGCACACGGATTTCCCCGTGGCTTACACAGACGAAGTCGTCCATGCGGTAGCCAAGCGCTTTTTGGATGGCGCCTATGGCCACTGCCTGGTGCTCGACAGCGCCACCGGAGAACTTTCAGGAATGCTGACGGCTTTCGACATTCTCAAAACCAAAAATTGGGAGCTGATGCAGGAGCTCCAGGAGCCCAGCCGATTTTCGGGCACATCGTTGCTTCGCTTCATGACCGAGCGTAAGCCAGCCAAGTAATTCTCACGATCGGAAGCAGGGCGCCCCGCTTGCTCGAAGTCTATCGTAAAGCGATATACTTTACCTTGGGACTGTAGGTCGAACGGGGTGACCCTTGAGAATGAGCCTTGCTCGTTCCCGGCCGCAATCGCGTGATCTAGAAAAAGGCGGCAGTTCCGCGCCCAAGGCTGCGCTTGGCCCCACGCTAGTCAAACGTTCCACTCGAGACATCCCTCCGCCCGCCGGATTCCGCATTGTTCTCATCTCTTTCCTGGCCGCTCTGGTTGGCTTGCTCGCGGGTGTGATTGCCTTCGTTCTTTACCGGCTCATCGGCTTCTTCACAAATATTGCCTTCTATCATCAGATTTCCTGGTTGCTGACCAGCGCACAACACAATCGTTTGGGAATATCGGTAATCGCCGTTCCGGTGGTGGGCGGCATCATTGTAGGGTTCATGGCCAAGTACGGCTCGCCTCGGATCAAAGGACATGGCATTCCTGAGGCTATGGAGGCCGTGCTCACCAACAAGAGCAAGATCCAGCCGCGCGTCGCGATTCTCAAGCCAATCTCCGCGGCCATTGCGATCGGCACCGGAGGCCCTTTCGGTGCTGAAGGCCCAATCATTCAAACCGGAGGCGCCGTTGGTTCGGTGATTGGCCAGTTCCTGCACACCACTGCATCCGAGCGCAAAGTTTTGCTGGCTTGCGGCGCAGGGGCGGGAATGGCAGCGACTTTCAATACACCGATTGCCGGAGTGATTCTCGCCATTGAACTGCTGCTCTTCGAGTTTAAGTCGCGTTCTTTTATTCCGCTGGTCATCGCGAGCACTCTCGCTACTGCTGTCCACATGCAACTCCTCGGGCAGGGGCCCATGTTTGTGGTGCATGCGACTGACTTCGGCATTCCCCACGCTATTCCGTTCTATTTGTTATTAGGAGGATTGTGCGGCGTGGCAGCGGTCGGTTTTACGCGTTTGCTGTACTGGACGGAAGACCAGTTTCAACATCTGCCCTTTGATTCGTTGTGGTGGCCGGCGGTCGGGGCATTGGCGCTGGGAATTATCGGATTTTTCGTTCCCCGCGTTTTCGGGGTGGGCTACGACACGATCAGCGACATTCTGAATGGGCAACTGGTCCTCAAGCTTTTGCTTATCGTGATGGCCGCGAAAGCCGTCGCTCTTGTAGTTTCCTTGGGATCGGGAACTTCCGGTGGCCTGCTGGCGCCAATGTTTATGTCCAGCGCCGCCATGGGCTGCGCATTCGCCATTGGCATTGACAGAATTTTCCCTTGGGCAAACCTCACCCCCGGTGCCTTCGCGATTGTAGCCATGGGCGCGGTATTTGGCGCGGCTTCGCGCGCCACCTTCACGTTTATCATTTTCGCGTTTGAAATTACCCGCGACTACAACTCTGTTTTGCCTCTTATGCTGGTCAGCGTGATCGCAGAAGGCATAGCCATTCTGCTTATGCCAAAAGCGACCATCATGACGGAAAAGCTCGCCCGCCGCGGTTTGTACATTCACCAGGATTACGAAGCGGACATCATGCAGCAGGTTGCGGTGAGCGAAATGATGGATGCCGATCCGCCGACGATCAACGACAAGATGCAGATTGGAAAACTTACGGAACTCATCGCACACCACGATCCAGCCTTAAGCCGACACCAGGGAATCATGATTGTGGATGACAATAAGAGGCTGACCGGGATCGTCACGCGGGGCGATTTGCTGCGGGCGCTCGAGGTAGACCCTTCCGGCAAAATGCCAGTTTTGGAAGCTGGGACGCGCGCCCTAACCGTGACTTATCCCGATGAAGTTTTGCATGCGGCTGTGAGCAAGATGCTGCGCAATAATATTGGCCGCCTGCCGGTCGTGGACCGCAATGATGAAAAGCACGTTCTAGGCTACATCGGCCGGCCGGGAATTATGGCGGCGCGCCTCCGCCGCTGGAATGAAGAGCATGTGCGGGAAATCGGCTGGATTCACCGGCAATACGTGAAATAGGAGTGTTTCCGGCTCAGTGCTTTAGGTGTTGCTTTTCCGCCGCCAGCAGCAAGGGACGCAGCGCCTTTACGGAAATTCCCAAGGTGCCGCCGGAAAATCCATCGATATAAGCGGAGTTCACGCCGATCACTTCGCCTTGCGCGTCAAATACCGGCCCGCCGCTGCCGCCGTGGGCGGTGGGCGCATCATAAATCAGTTTTTCTCCTACAACGTCCCCCAAGTGTCCGCAGGTTGCCGAAGGGCGAATGAGGGACAAGGCGGCAAGCTCGCTGGCTGCGTTGATGTCATCGTGACGATATGCCAGGCGGTCATATACCGCCGAGGGGGATTTCGCTACCATACCCAGCACGCCCATTGGATAACCGAGCACTGTGACAAGTTCGCCCGGCGTCGAGTCTCCTTTGGCCAGCGGCAAAGGTCGCAAATCGTGTGTTACCGGCGAATCGGCGATGTTGACCACTGCCAGATCATCGTCCTTCGCAAATACGACAGGTGTGATGTTTACCGGGGTGGGCGAGTTTGGAAAGAAAGCGACCAGCTTCTCCAGCTCCGGAATCGCGCCTCTGCGAATCAGCGCTTCCGATTCCGTGTCTCCATACCAGGGCTCAGCGACATGGCGATTGGTCGCAACCAGCCCCGCGGCCACCAGGAATCCAGTGCCTGAGACTCTTACACGTACCGCAGGTGGCTGGTTCGGAAAGCCGACCCGATAGACCCCAAAAATGTAGCAGATGGAATTTCTGTATCGGTCAAGAACCACGGCAGGCATGGTTTCTTCCTGCTGCAATTGCTTCACCTGCTGGGTAAGTTGCTGTACTTTTTGTTGCAAATCGTTGGTCGGCGGAGGCTGGTAGTAGTGCGACATGAACAGTGCGCCCGCCACCAGAAATACGCCTAGCGTCGCTTGAAAGAAGTGCTGCCAGGAGGTGGAAACGATGTCCTCGCCGTGCGTTTGCTCGGCATCCGCTTCTGCCGTGTGCACTTTCACACTCGAATCTTCCGCGTTAGGCGCTTCGGTGTAATTCATCTCATCCGGTACTGAATATTCTTCGGCCATAAATGCGTGAAAACTCGCGGATGGTAGAGGCGGGGAGGCCAATTCCGCGGCAACGATGAGTCTTATCTTCTCTTGTGGCGGGCCGATGGCCTAGGGTACGGAAGGTTATGTACGCAGGGTATTAAAGTCCCTTAATTCCAAGGCGTTTGGCCATTTGCTCGTAGAGGAAGCCCTTTCCAGGCTGGTACGGCTGTACCCATTCGCCGTCAATCACAAACTGCGGGATGGCGCGCTTGCCAGTGTGCTTAATGACCTCCTCGGCGGCACCGGGGGTCCTTTCGATATCAATTTCGGTAAAGGGGATATTGTGCTCCTGCAGAAAGCGCTTGGCCGTACGGCAGTCGGGACACCAGAAGGCGGAATAGACGAGGATGTTCATAGTTGTGGGACAAGTTTAGATGATTGAAGCGTGAGATGGTCGCAAACGGCGTCCACACTTAGATTACGGAGGTTCCAATCTTGTCATTCCGGGCCGATTTTGCGGGGAAGCTGCTTTTGTTACTTTTGGCGCATGAAACAAAAAGCCGCCAGCTCTCGCTGGCGGCTTAATTTTCGCACGGGCAGGACGCCCGCGCCTCCATCATTAGTTTTCGTACAGCAGTACGCCTTCCGCCTTCTCCGAGTCCACGGGACGATAGAACAGCTTGTTGTCCTCGAGGAAAACCTCGATGAATGCGGGCTTGGTTGTGATCGTGCCCTGGATCAGCGCTTCCGAGAGCGGATCTTCAATGTACTTCTGCAACGCTCTGCGCAGCGGACGTGCTCCATAGCTGCGGTCGGTGAGCGTCTGGTTGAGGATCCACTTCTTGGCTTCGTCGGTCACGGTTACAGTAATCGATTTCTGCGCCAGATTCGTATTCAATTGCGTGACCATCAGTTCGAGAATCTGGATGAGATCCTGTTCGCTCAGCGCGGTGAACAGAATAATCTCGTCCAAGCGGTTCAGGAACTCCGGATTGAAGGTGCGCTTTACTTCGCCCTTCACCAGGTCCTCGACCTTTTCGGAGACCATGTCTTCCTTCGATGACTGGAAGCCCAGGCCTTCGCGCTTCTGTAAATGCCGCGCGCCGATATTCGAAGTCATGATGATGATCGTGTTCTTGAAGTCCACGGTGTTGCCCAGCCCGTCGGTTAACTGGCCGTCTTCAAACACCTGCAACAGAATGTTGAAAACGTCCGGATGCGCTTTCTCGATTTCGTCGAGAAGAACGACGGAATAGGGCGCGCGCTTCACGCGTTCGGTGAGTTGACCACCCTCTTCGTAGCCAACATATCCCGGAGGCGATCCGATCAACTTCGAGACCGAATGCTTCTCCATGAATTCGGACATGTCGAAGCGGACCAGAGACTTCTCGCTGCCGAACATGAATTGCGCCAGCGTGCGAGCGACCTCAGTTTTGCCGACGCCTGTGGGGCCGAGGAACAGGAACGAGCCAATTGGCCGGTTCGGGCTCTTCAGGCCTGCGCGCGAGCGGCGAATTGCGCGGGCCAATGCCACAATGGACTTGTCCTGCGAGATGATCCGCTTGTGCAGCTCTTCTTCGATGCGTAGAAGCTTCTGTGACTCTTCTTCCTTGATCGAAGTAATGGGCACTCCCGTCCAGCGAGAGACGACGTCTTCAATGTCCTCGCGTCCTACAACGCCAATGGAAGATTCATCGAGATGATATTTTTCGCGAAGAACGCGCAGGTTCTCGCGTTCCTTGCGTTCTTCGTCCGAATAGAATCGCGCCTTCTCGAACTCATGGTTCGCGATGGCATTTTCCATCCGATGGACAATGAACTTGATTCGCTTTTGTACCTCGGTGATCTCTTCCGGCAGCGAAGTCTGGCGCAGCTTTACGCGCGCTCCGGCTTCGTCCACCAAGTCGATTGCCTTGTCCGGCAGGAAGCGATCGGGAATGTAGCGGTTCGAGTGCGACACCGCGAAGTTGATGGCGTCATCGGTATAGGTGACGGCATGAAACTTCTCGTACCGGTCTTTGATTCCGAAAAGAATCTTGATCGCATCCGCTTCATTTGGCGGCGGAACTTTTACCGCCTGAAAGCGGCGCTCCAAAGAACGGTCTTTCTCGATGGACTTGCGATACTCGCCCGGCGTGGTTGCGCCGATGCACTGAATTTCTCCGCGAGAGAGCGCCGGCTTAAGAATGTTCGCCGCATCGAGCGAACCTTCCGCCGAGCCCGCGCCAACTAGTGTGTGCAGCTCATCAATGAAGATGATGGAGTTTTGCGATTCCATCAATTCCTTCATAATGGTCTTCAGACGCTCTTCAAACTGTCCCCGATATTTAGTGCCGGCAACGATTAAAGAAAGATCCAAACCCAAAACACGCTTGTCAGCTAAAAACGACGGAACTTCACCGTCGGCGATGCGCTGCGCTAAGCCCTCGACAATGGCAGTTTTTCCAACGCCGGGTTCGCCGATCAGCACAGGATTGTTCTTCGTCCTGCGGCAAAGAATCTGCACTACGCGCTCAACTTCACCCTCTCGTCCAACCAGTGGATCAAGCTGAGAGTCCATGGCGGCCTGCGTGAGGTCGCGCGAGAACTCGCTCAGCAAGGACGACTCCCGCTGACGTTGCGGCTGGGCCTTTTCCTGGCTCGACCGCGCTAATTCTTCTCTAATTGTTGAGAGCCGCAATCCCCGTTCGTGCAGGATTTCGGCGGCAAAGCACTTTTCTTCCCTTAGTAAACCTAACAACAGGTGCTCTGTCCCAATGTGTTTGTGCGAAAGGCGTTCTGCCT
>Ga0134126_10002742_pt1 | contig 22128 bp, 21 predicted proteins | sample KB31752_FD_96881 | JGI IMG/M metagenome (GOLD analysis project Ga0134126, IMG submission 96881) | Terrestrial soil microbial communities with excess Nitrogen fertilizer from Kellogg Biological Station, Michigan, USA - KB3-175-2 | ecosystem: Environmental > Terrestrial > Soil > Unclassified ... | reverse complement strand
GTTCTGGTGCAACAGTGCGCGGTGGGCCCACCCGTTCCCGTCCCGAACACGGTCGTGAAACGCCGCAGCGCCCACACTACTGCCAGGGCAACCTGGTGGGATGATAGGCCAGTGCCAGAGCATTCTCAAAGGCTCCCGAAAGGGAGCCTTTGTTGTTCCCTCCCGTGCTTTCGGTCCGGTTTCTCCCTGCCTGCTATACTCCACTGGTACTTGCAAGAGATGAGGACTATCGTTCGGTGACCTTCCCTTCCCTCACGCCCGGCCGGCGGCCCACGGGCGATCTGCCCGCCGGAGATCGCGGCCACTCCATCCTTTCCCTGGTGGAGGCGGCGCTGCTCATTGATATCGTGGTGGTTCTGTGCCTGATCCGCACCTACATCCCTATCCCCGGCTTTCAGGGCGTCATCCGTCTCTTCTGTCCTGCTCCTATTGTCTTGCTGGTCATGCGCCGTGGCTTCCGTGCTGGCGGCATCGCCACCACGGGCGGCTATGTCGTGCTCTCGGCCCTGGTGGGTCCGCTGTTCGGCACTCAGATTCTGGTTTACGGTCTAATTGGGATGGCCTATGGCGCGGCCGCCCGCTACCGTCTGCATTATCTTCTGGCCTTATTGTCCGGCGCGCTGATCTATGGCGGATACATCGGCTTCTTGACCGTCGGAACGCCATTCCTCCTGGCCATCTTCAATCTCCATGTGTCTCCGGGAGCCCTGATCGATGACGTGCGGAAGCAGATGCATTCTCTCGGGCATGCCCTCGGATCGATTCATCTCGGGCCGATCTCGCTGCACCTGATTCCCGGGCTTGCCGGCACGTTTCATTGGTCACTCAACCATTGGGCCGCCGCGCTGGCGATTATCATTGCCTTCTACGGCCTGATTAATAGCTGGGCCTTTCTTTTTGTCACGCAGGAAGTGATTGCGCGGATAGACCGCGAGGCGCGCGTCGATGCACGGGGTGAACGAGTTGATTTCTATCCGCCATTTGGGATATAGCTACCGCGGCGCTGCCAGACCAGCGCTCGGTGATATTAGCCTGGAAGTCGCTGACAGCGCGGTGGTGGCCATCCTGGGCGCCAACGGCTGCGGAAAATCCACCCTGGCTCGCTTGATCGGGGGCATGCTCACCCCCAGCCAGGGCGTCGTCACGGTGGACGGAGTTGATACCACGGCGATTCCTTCCGGCTGGGCCATGCACCAGCATGTAGGGATGGTGTTTCAGAACCCACAGAATCAAATCGTCAGCACCGTGGTGGAAAACGAAGTAGCGTTCGGGCTGGAAAACCTGCTCAATGACAGCGCCACCATGCAAGCCCGGGTGGATGAATGCCTCGAACTGGTCGGCCTGACCCATCTGCGGCTGGCCAACCCGCATGAACTCTCGGCCGGGGAGCAGCAGCGGCTCGGGATCGCCAGCGCCCTGGCCGCGAACCCTCGCCATCTTCTTCTGGATGAAGCGACCTCGCTGCTGGACGATCAGAGCCGAATGGAACTAATGGCCACCGTGCGGCTTCTGGCGCATCGTCTCGGCCTTGGCGTGATTCTCATTACCCACAGGATGGACGAAGTGCCAATCGCCGACCGGGTTATCGTCCTCTCGCATGGAGCCATGGTGTTTGACGGCAGCCCCGCTCTTCTGTTCGCCGAGGCGGAGAGACTCTCGGACTGGAATCTCTCGCTCCCACCCCTGCAAGAGATGGCGCGGGATTTCCGGCAGGCCGGTTTCGCCTTGCCCGCCGAAGTGCACACCGCAAGCGATTTGGCGACTGCCTTATGGCCCTAATTCTGAGCAACATCGCGGCCCGCTATCCAGGAGACAACAATCCCAGGGTGCTTGAGGCCCTGAGCCTGACCGCCGGCGCACAAGGCTGCATGGCGATCGTCGGGCCATCGGGAAGCGGCAAGAGCACCATCGGACGAATCATGAATGGCCTCCTCCGCCCGATCGAAGGGACGGTGGAACTGGACGGCACCGACATCCACCAAATGCCGAGTCTTGCCCTGGCGCGGCGGCGGATCGCCGTGCTCATGCAGCAGCCGGATAACGGCCTTTTCGGGGTGACCGTGGGCGATGACATTCGATTCGGCCCACTCCAGGCCGGCTTCGACCTCAATGAGAGCCGCGAACGGATGATCGATGCCATGGTCCGAGTGGGGCTCGATCGCGAGGCGTTCGTATCTCGGTCTCCTTTCTCGCTCAGTGGCGGCGAACGCCGTCGGGTGGCCCTGGCGGGTCTACTGGCCATGCAGCCGCGGCATCTGGTACTGGATGAGCCGGTCGCCGGCCTGGATCCGGCGGGGCGGGCGAGTATCGAGCAGGTGATCATGCAGTTAGCGGAAGAATTGAGTGTCATTCTCCTCACCGCCGATCTCCCGCTCGCCCTCCGGCTGGCCGATCATCTTCTGCTGCTGGAATCTGGGCGAATCCTATTTGCCGGCACACCCAGTGACGGGGTAGCGGATCGCGAGCGGCTGGCCCGCCTCCGTTTAATAGTCCCTCCCCAGGCCGATCTGCTGGCTGCCCTGCGGGAGCGCGGGGCGCCCATCCCCGCGATCGAAAATCTCCGCCCAGCCACGGTCTTGCGTACCATCACCGAGGCCCTCCGGATCCCAGCAACCGCCAAGGGGGCCGAGTTATGCTAAATGGTCTCGCGCTGGGTACCTATCAAGCGGGCGCTTCCATCGCGCATAAGCTGGATGGCCGGACTAAGGTTCTGGCGGTTGTTGGGGCCACCGCCGCCGCCTTCGGGGCCAAACATCTCTACTTCTACGCGGTGATTACGGTGGTGTTGCTGTTGGCCAGCGTGGTGGCCAGGCTCAATCTCAGGACGCTCGCCCGGGGAATGGCGATCATTCTTGGTTTCCTCGCCTTAAGCGCCATCATTAGCACCTTCTTCATTCCAGCCGGCAAGGCCCAGGTTCACCTTGGCTCGCTCCATCTGTCACAGGACCGGGTCAATCTGGCAGTGCGCTACTTTTTCCAATTCGCCACTCTGATTTACGGGGCGCAGGTCCTTACCCTTACCACGGCCCCGCTCGCCATCGCCACCGCGCTCCAGAGGTTATGTAAACCTCTGAGCCTGATCCGGGTGCCGGTTGAGGAGTTGGCGATGCTGATCACCCTCTCGCTCACCTTCCTCCCCCTGATCCGGGAGCAGGTACGGACGGTGATCGACGCCCAGCTTGCCCGCGGGGTGGATCTCCGCCGCGGTCCCTGGGAGACCCGTCTGCGAGGAGTGATGAGCCTGTTCAACCCGATCATCAGTGCTAATTTGCGGCGGGCCGGGGAATTGGCCACCGCGATGGAGGCGCGCGGCTACCGAGTGGGAATGGCCCGCACCCACTTGCGCGAGCAACGATTCGCGCTCTCCGACTATGTCTTGATGCTGCTTACCATCGCCTTGGTAGCGGCGGCGCTCTATGTGTAGCTAATACTGCGCGCCTTGGCGATTCGGTAGGGGCACCCCTTGTGGGTGCCCTTAGCCTGCTGCGCGAGGGCACCCACAAGGGGTGCCCCTACAAAAGCAGGGAAACATACGCCAGGCTGTACTAACCCACCGCCGCCGGGAGCGCCCAGGTTGGTCGCCCAGCATCTCCCATGGCTTGAGGTGGGGCCTCCCGAGGCAGCAGGAAGGTAAACTCGCTCCCTTTGCCAACCTCGCTGCTCACTTCGATGTGACCCAGATGCGCCTGGGCCGCGCTTTGGGCGATCGCCAGCCCCAGACCGGTCCCCTGGTGGTGCTGGTGGCGCGCTTCCACTCCGCGATAGAACCGCTCAAAAATATGGGGAACCTGATCGGCCTCGATGCCCATGCCGTTGTCTCGTACGGTCAGGATCACTCGCTCATCGTTGGAGGAAAGGCTAACGTGCACATGGCCGCCTTCGGGGGTATAGGCGATGGCATTGTCGACCAGGTTTATGACAAGCTGCTTGAGTCGAGTTGAGTCTCCATCGACCAGGACCGGCCCCTCGATCACCGAGGTAAGGAGAATCGACTTGTCGCCCGCCAAGGGACGGAGACCGCCAACCACGCCCTCGACGAGCTCGTCCAGGGCCACCGGCTCATGAACGATTTGGGCCGTGTCCGTATCCAGCCGGGCCAGAGTCAGCAAATCAGCCACGATATGCGAGAGGCGCGATACCTCCTCCTGGGTACTTTCCAGGGTCCGTCGGTACTCGTCGTTGCTGCGGGGACGCCGGAGGGCGAGACTAATGTCAGCTTGCATGACGGTCAGGGGGGTGCGCAGTTCGTGCGAGGCATCGGAGGTAAAGCGCTTCTGCCGATCGAATGACGCCTGCAGCCGGGCGATCATGTTATCAAAGGTTCCGGCGAGGCGGCCAAACTCGTCGGGCGTATCGATATCCAGCCGCTGACTGAGGTCGTGAGCGGTAATCCGTCGCGCCTTGTCCGTGATCTGGTCAATAGGACGCAAAAGGCGGCCAGTGAGGAACCAAGCCCCAGTGGCGGACAGCATGGTCATGGCCACGGCGGAAAGGATCAGGATACGCACCAGAAGACCCAGAGTATCCTCCACGTCCTGGACCGAGGATTGGACCAGCAAAACATACTCCGCCGCGCCGTCTTGCAAAGGCACTGCCATGACCGTGGAGTCGCCATTTTTGGTGGGGACATTGACCGTCTGCTTGGTGCCGCTCAGCATGGACTTCGCCATGGCCTGCTTCACCTTCGGGTTACTGCCGAGACTGGAATCTCCCTTATGATCTCCGGTCATCAAGCGGCCGTTGGCATCGAAAAAACCGGTACGGAGAATCGAAGGGCCGACATCCCCGCTGTAGGTCTCGGAGGTGATCTTAAGACTGAAGTTGAAGGGGGCCGAGTTTTGCTTCAGATTTACCGTGACCCCCTGTACCACGTTTTGGGCCGCCGCGTTCAGCTTATTTTGCAGATTGTCATAGAGCACGACATGGAGGGCCAGGAAGATTCCGGCGCTAAACAGGGCGAAAGCACCGGTGAGCAGCAGGGTATAGGTCAAGGTCAGGCGGAAGCGAATGAGTCGAAGACGCCACATACCAAGCTACTCCCGATCGCGTTAAGGCACATCATAGCATACGCATAGTATACTCTTGTCTTTGACACCGCTCATGCCGCCTGTTACGATCCCCTGCGTATCCGCACCCTAGCTCCTGGAGGATCGAATGGCTCGCTCGGTTTCCCGCTTCGCGCGTCTGGCGCTTGCGATTGGCCTTCTGGGCATTGGGACGTTGCCCTTCGAGGCGCATGCCCGGAGTGTCGCGCAGGCGGCGCGTGTCCAAAGTGCAAGGGCGGCGCGGGGCGCCGGCGCCCGGCAAACCACGGCCGTGCTGGTCTGGCAAGGAAAGATCCTCCCTATTGTCACCGATGTCTATGCCTCGCTCAGCGATCTCAGCGTCGCGCTGCAAAATCGCGACTACAACGGGATCGCCACCACCGGAGATCAATTTGCCGGGGAGCGCCAACGCTTCGACCTGATCAAACCGACCCCACATTCGATGAGCAACGCGGCCAAGGTGCTCGACCAGGGCCTTCGAGAGCTGACAAATGGGACCAAGTCGCTGGTGGTCGGACTCCGCGACAGCGATTCCGCCGGTTCGCAACGAGCCGCTAACCAGGTGGAAAATGGGCTGAAGCTGTTCAACCAAGCGGTGGGCCAAATCCGCCGCATGAATGGTCCAGTAGCCGAACCTACGGTGATCCCCAACCCCAACGCGGGCCCCGTCCCCACGCCGATTATCAAGGGGCTCCCCTAAACGATGGAGACACCGCTCGCCAAGCGATACCTCTCCTGGGAAGAGATCCAGCGTCTAGTTGACCACCTGATCAAGACCTACCTCGCCGAACCGTACGATGCCATGCTGGTGATTACCCGCGGCGGCATGGTCCCTGGTTGCTTGATTAGCGAGAAAATCGATCTCCGCAACATTCTCGTGGCGGCCGTGGTCTATTATACCGACGTGGATCGCACCCTGGACAAGCCGATCTTCCTCCAGTTCCCCTCGGACACTCTACTCAGCGGCAAACGGGTACTCGTGGTGGATGACGTGTGGGATAGTGGGCGCACGATTACGGCGGTCAAGGAACGCCTGAACGTGGTCAACTGCTATTACAGGGTGGCGGTCCTCCACTATAAGCCGGGGCGCTCAAAGTATAGTGACGACCAGCCGGACTTCTATGGCGAGACAACTGATGATTGGTTGGTCTATCCCTGGGACCGCGAACGATAGGCGGCCAATACAAGAGCCCCCCTGGCTGATTGCCAGGGGGGCTCTTGTTTCATCTTGCATAGTCTCCGACAAAGGAGGGCTGGGCTCCAATGCGAAAGATTCGCTGCCGGCGCCGTTCATTTCACAATAGGCTCAGGGGCCTGCGCATAGCGCTGGCGTGAAACTGAAGCCCAGCCCTAGGTGAACTCCCGCCGCTCACCGGATCATGCGGAATACCGCGCTTCGTGAATCCGGGAGCTAGAACCTGTCAACCTGCAAGACTCCAAAGAAAAGGTGCGGCTTCCTCATACTATACATCGGAACGCTCCTTCCTTCGCGAAGAGAATGGGCGATTTGCCAACCGCCAAAGGCCCCCGCGATATGGTTTATCGTACGCCCCTCACTCCTACCTGTCAACCCCTTTTCCACCGCCCAGGGGCCAACCGAGGTTCTCCATTACTCTACCACCAGTTGAGGCTACCTAGGAGGAAGGCACTACCGGTGGGCATCTCATGATCTATAAGCCAAAGGCCAGCAACTCCTGCGAGGGCTTGGTCGTGCCCGTGGCGCGGGTGGTGATGCTCTCGTAGATAAGGCCGTCGCCAACGATCAAGTTATCCGCCGCCGCGGACGGTAGGGAGGGACGCAGAACGGTCAGAATGTGACCGTTCCCTGCGTTGAGGACCGTAATAGCGCCATTTTGCGCCTGCACGAGGAGGAGGTTCCCCGCCACCGCCACGGCGCCGGGAGCGATGGCCCGGAGGCCGGGAATGGTCCGCCTCCAGAGCCGATGACCGTCCAGCGCGCTCCTCGCGTCGATAGCGGTGGGAGTAACCCCAAACATACGATTGGGCAGCGCGGCGCCGAACAATACGTCGTGGCCGATCCACAGCAAGGTGCCGGAAAGGGAGTAGGCCCGCACCGAGGCAGTCAAGTTGTTACCCGAACCGGCAAGCACGCTGGCATACACCCTGGTGCCGCTGGCATGCCACTGCGCGGTCCCCAAGCCGTGAAGAACCCGGCGCACGGTTCCGGTCGCCGCGTCCAGCACCTCCGAATCGCCGGATCCAAAGCTGCCGAAGCTCAAATAGAGATCGTTCCCCGCCAAACAGGGGACGGAACTCAGATTCCCAGGATACGACCACTGGATCTTGCCGGTATTGGCGTCAAACGCATAGGCTCGGGCCAGGGAGCCCGCGCTTTGCGATCCAACGCCCGTGTACACACGGGACCTATCCACGACCATGGCCGTGAAGGCGGGGACCAGATTGCCCTGCTTGTCGGTTGCCGTATGCTTCCAATCCGCCGTCTGGTCGTCCACGTACCGGATCTGGGTACCCAGGTTGAAATAGACCAGGCGGCCCGCCTGAGCGAGATCCCGAACCCCCACGGAGAGGTAATGATGGCGCGCCGCTCCCGTCCTGGGGTCGAGCGCTATCACCTTCTGGCCGCTGGTCAAGCCATACAAGGTGCCGCCCGACTCGATAGCGGGAGCGGTGTCCGCGGCGGCCCAGCGGAGACGGAGCCTGGGCGCGGCGCTCAGCGACACCGCCCACGCGGGATCGGCAAAGCTCTGACCCGCGTCGTGCCCTACCATGGGCCACTCATCCACCGCGGAAACGGTGGGCCGCGGGACCGGCGTCGCGCTGGGGGTAGCGGTGGGCCGGCGTGGGACGGGCGTATGGCTGGGGCGCGGGACCGTCGTGGCGGTGGGGGTGGCCGTCCTGGTAGGAGTGAGCGTGGCGGTGGGAGGCGTGGTAGGGCTTGGCGGTCGGGTGGTCGCCGTGGGCGTGGGCGTGGGGCTGGTCGAGGTGGGGGACGCGATAGGCTGCACCGCCGCCGGTGAACTCGTGTCGTCCCGTACGTCCTCCCGCCCATTGTCCAGCGTGTAGACCACCTGAGGTGGGGCATGGCGCCGGAAGGACACATCCACGATCCGAGCCGGCGAGGGAGAGGCGGAGACCCGCAGTTGGGCCAGAGTCCGCCCGCCATCGCCGGAGCGAAAGACTGCCTGGTCCGTGACAACGTAGGCCAACGAAGGATCGTACGGATCGAATCGGACGAGCAGTCGGGCCGGGCTGGGGTTCCCCAGGCTTGCCACGAACTGCCAGCCGATTCCCTGATTGGTGGTTCGGTAGAGACCAGTGGGGACGGCCAGCAAGAGGATCCGAGGCTGAGCCGGATTAACGGCCAGACTTCCTGGATAGCGGCAGGGGCTGAACTGGCACGGCGAAACCGCGATGCCGCCGAACGCGGCATCCCACTGGGCCCCTGCATCCTCGGAGCGGTAGACGCCGGGACCGGTGGGATAACTGGGCTTACCGGCTCCGGTTACGGCAAGGAATGAAGGATCGGTCTGCACGTAGAGCGTCCGCGGATTGGTCGGATCGAAGGTGATCGCCTGGACGCCCCACGCCACCCCGCCGCCCCGAGCATCCGCGTTCGCGGGAAGGCCGGAGTTGAGGGCGGAGAATGGGGGGAGACCCGTGGGCGTAAAGAACAGGCCGCCTGGGGCATTGCCGCACCCATTGTCGAGATAGTCCCCCAGAACCCCGTCCGTCCCCACGTAGAGCCCCTTTGGGGTGAGCGGATTGATAGCCAGGAAGGTCACCCGATCGTAGGTTCCCGGCAAACAACCGCCGGGCGACGACGGATCGGGCGCCTGTGGATCGCCGGGGCTCAGCACGGGACTCCAGGAGGTGCCGCCATCGGTGCTCCGCACCACTTGCTGCACGGTGTCAACCCCATAACGCACCAAAGGGTTATTCGGCACGCTGACCATCAGCGAAATTTGAGGTGATGCGTCGGGTAGGATCATCCGGCCCCGCGCCGGAGATACCATGGCGCCAAGAATCGCCAGCAACACCACCGGCGCCAGAAAGCGCCGCCGGCGCGACAGGCCGCTGGTCATGGAGAACCTCTCTCCCTATCGTGCCCTGGACCAATGGTCCAGCCACGCTACTATAGCATGGTGGCGGGCCGGGAAACAGAAAAAGGAGGGGTTAGAGGGCGAGATTGCTCGCCATAACGGGGATATAACGCGCGGCCATCCCGGACACCTCACGGGCGACCGCCTCGCGTAGCTGGGCGGGGCCACGTATTTCCAGGCCCGCGCCCCAACTCAAGGCAAACCGGAGTGCTTGGTCAAAGGACTCTAGATCGATGTCGGCCACCAAGGAACCATCGGGGAAGCGTTCGCTCGCTAAAATGGTGAGTGGCCGATCCAGTAACTCCTCGGCGCACGCCGGATCGACCCATACCACCACGGGGAAGGGCCGTCGAGCCTCCAGCAGCGACCGAGATTCGCGCCAGTAACGAGCCAGGTCAAAATCTGGGTATGAGGCGCGGGGGAGCGCGAGCGACTCCATGCGCGCGATTCGTCGTAACCGGAAGGTGCGCAACCCGCCTCGACGCAAGCAGAACCCCACGAGGTACCATATTCCCGCCTTACACACGAGCCCGAGCGGGTCGACATCCCGCTCCTCACTATCCGCCGCGTTCCGGCTCTGATACACCAGCCGAACCCGCCTCCCATGAAGGACCGCCGAGCGCAATATGGGGAGATGGGCATCAGGCTCGCCCGCCTCCGCGTACCAGGGCATCTGGTCGAACAGGAACCGTTCGCGCCCCGCGCGTACGCTCTCCCGAAACTCCGGGGGCAAAGCCGCCTCTACCTTGGCCAACGCCTGCTGAATGGTGGCCGACAGGGCTACATCTCGAATCCCGCTCAGGATGGCCCCTCCAATAGCCAGCGACACCGCCTCATCACCCGAAAATACGGTCGGATCCACCCGATACCCATCGGCCAGCCAGAATCCGCCCTCCGGGCCCGGCTCGGCCACCACCGGCACCCGCGCCTCGCCTAGAGCCGCGATATCCCGATAGATCGTCCGTTCGGAAACCTCAAGCACCCGCCCTAAATCTCGGGCCGTTTGCTTCCCGCGTGCCTGGAGGAGCAAGGTGATTGCCAGGAGTCGAGCTGCCTTCATGGTGTCTTTACCATACCACGTCGACCCTGACAAAAGCTGTCAGCATTGGAACAAACGTGCGGTAAAATCACCATTCCTATTCCAATATTCAGGAGAGATAGGCCAGATCCTGAGGGCCGGATCGGAATGATGCTCAGACCGGGACGGCAGAGCCAAGCGCGCGCAAGCCGGCCTCCATCTCCTCGGCCGTGGCGCTGCCTTCGACCCCGCCCGCCTGGCGCGTGGAAAGGCTGCCGGCCACCACGCCGCAGCGCAGACATTTAGGAAACGCGAGATCACGCAGGAGGCCGTAGATCATCCCGGCGTCGAAATTATCGCCAGCCCCCGTGGTGTCGACCACATCGACCTTGAGGGCGGGCACCCGATACACATGCCCACGATGGCTGCCGAGTGCCCCAGCGGCCCCCAGCTTGATTGCGACCATGGGCACTCGTGTACTCAACACGGCGAGCGCGTCCTCGGCAGTGTCCGTCCCGGTAATCTCGAATGCCTCGATCAAGTTGGGCATGAAGATCGTGGCCTGCTCGATCGATTGCCACACCCGATCCGAATGCAGGTAGTCCATGTGCCAAAACGAATCCACGCATACGAGAATATCCTGGCGGAGAGTCTCGGCATGGACTGCCGGAGTTAATGGGACGTGGGTAAAAACGCAGCGCACGACATTGCGGCGCAAATCGTCGATCAACACCCCGCGATCCTCCCAACCTTCGGCGGCGTCCCAGGTAATGAAGGTCCGATCGGTGGGAAACGAGAGCCCCACGCTCAGCTCGGTCAAATCTTGCTCGTGGAATTGGATGAAGCGCTCGTCGATCCCGGTTGCTTTGAGTTGATCATGGATATAGCGACTGCAAAAATCGTTGCCAAGGTCGGTCGCGTAGCCGGTCCGGAGGCCCAGGCGGGCGGTGGCGGCGGCGTTGATGAACGAGGCGCCAGGGTTCATGGCGAAACCGGTGGCATGGTACTCCTCGCCCAGCCTGGGCAGATGAGGCAATCCGAGAAAGGTGAGGTCAATCGACGACCGCCCACGGACCAATACATCAAAGAGCGGCCGCTCCGAACCCAATTCGAGATCCACCACCGATCACTCGCTTTCCACTTGACCCTCAAGCGCGGCGCGCGCCGCCCCCTCATCCGCCCGGAAACCAATCCTCTTGTGCGTACCGTCGCAGAACGGCTTGTTCGCCGAGCCGCCGCACCGGCACAGCCAGGTCTCCTCCTCGGTCTCCACCTCCTGGCCATCCGGTAAGGTCACGCGAATTCTACCTCTGATATAGTAGGGGCCGTTCTTTTTGGGAGTAATCGTCACTTCATCCTGCATTGCCTCGGCCTTTCCTTTGGCGCGCTCCCGCCCTTCCACGGTGGAGTCGGAGTCACGCGCCTGAATCCTTGCCCTTCAAGATACACCAGTGGAGGCGGGGCAGGGGGCGCCGGTCCTGGGTACACTGCAATTCAAGGAGGAAACAGCGCCCATGTTGATCATCAAGGCGGACATCTTCACCCCGGAAGGGATCGTTCCTGGCGGTATCCTGCGCGTAGAGGGCGAGCGGATCGCCGCCATCGAGCCCGCCGGATCAGCGGCCACGGACGAATCGTCCCTGGATGGCGAGGGATTGCTGCTGATCCCAGGCTTGATCGACATGCAATGTAACGGCTTCGGCGGCCACGACGTACAGGACGGCACCTTCGCGGCGATCGCCGGCCTGGCCGCCTGCCTGCCGCGCGTTGCCTGCACCGCCGTCCTGCCGACCATCATCAGCTCCCCTCCCAACGCCCTGCTCGCGGGACTGGCGGCGATCGCCGAGGCGGTGTTCGCACCGCCGCCGGGCGCCTCCATCCTCGGAGCGCATCAGGAAGGGCCGTGGCTCAACCCAGACTTTCATGGGGCGCACCAGCCGGCCAACATCCGCCCCTTCGACACGGCGGAATGGGACACGATCCAGCGGGTGTCACGGGCGACCGTGAGGATGGTGACCGTGGCGCCGGAAGCCCCAGGGAACCGGGACGTTGTCGCGGCCATTCTGGCCTCCGGGGCCATCGCGTCCCTGGGCCACAGCGGCGCCGATTATGCCCAGGCGACCGCCGCCGCCGGAACCGGCGCCCGCATGGCTACCCACCTTTTCAACGCCATGGTCCCTTTCCTGCACCGGGCTCCCGGCCTCCCCGGCGCGGCCCTGGACCGCGAGGATCTGACGCCCGGGATCATTCCCGATGGCTATCATATCCACCCAGCGGCGATCCGCCTGGCTCTACATGCCAAGGGCATTCACAATGTAGTCGTGGTGACCGATTCTGTCTCGGTCGCGGGCTGTCCACCCGGCGAGTACGCCATGCTTGGGCAGCCGGTGACCTGGGACGGCGAGACGGTGCGCAGGCGCGACGGCGGTCTGGCGGGCAGCGGGCTCTCCCCGATTGAGGCCCTCCGCCGCTACATGCGTTTCGGCGGCCTGAGTCTCCACCAGGCATTGCCGGCCATGACCGGCACCCCGGCCCGCCTCCTGGGCCTGGAGGGTGAGCGGGGTGCCCTCATTCCGGGCGCGCGGGCCGACCTGGTGCTGCTCACTCCCGACCTTCAGGTACATACCACCATGGTGGGAGGGGAGATCGTCTACCGGGCGTAAAAGCCCGCCAGGTCACTCCCAGCGTTTGACTCCCTCGGCTGCGGTCCATCTTTACCCACATTTTGGTTGCAGAGGCCGGAAGACGATCTGGGGCTTGTAGGGAAACGCGCATGCAGGAGATTTCCAGCAAACAATGCCGACAGAAAAAGCACAAAGTCATGCCCACAGCACCCGATCGAGCACCTGAGCGATCCCATCCTCGGTATTCGCGGGCGCCACCAGATCGGCGATCGCCCGCACTTCCTCGTCGGCGTTCGCCATGGCCACCCCCGTTCCCGCCTCCTGGAGGAGTCCAATATCGTTATGCCCATCGCCAAAGGCAATCACGCGGGCCGGATCCAAACCGAGATAGGCCATGGCCTCGCGCAAGGCAGCGCCCTTCGAGACGGCGGGATGCAGGAACTCCAGTAACACCGACGCGGTCTGAGTGACATAGAGATCCTGGGCGAAAGCGGCCTCGGCCTGGGGCCGTAGGCGGGAAATACCCTTGGGCCTGGCCACCGCGACCAGCTTAAGGCAAGGCAGATGCACGAGACTCAGCAGGTCGTCCACGACCACCGGTTGGTTAGGGAAGTCCGGCGGCACCAGGGCCCGTTCCAGCGGAGCGTGCCCCTCGATGAAAATCGTATCCTCGGTGTAGTAGCAGGCAAAGATATCGCGCTCCCGGAGGAAGGCCAGCACCGGCCCCACGAACGTGGTGGGAATCGCCTGCAAGAAGGTGGGCTTCCCAGTCACCGGGTCGACCACCACGGCGCCGTTGTAGGTGATTTGCGGGCCGGTCAGAGGGAGGCCATCGGTAAAATAGCGGACCAAAGGGTAGCTGCGCCCAGTGGCAACGGCAATCGCCACCCCGGCCGCGCTGGCCTGCTCCAGGCTGGCCCGCGTGCGCGGTGTCACCCTGGAATGTTGGTCCAGCAGGGTTCCATCGAGATCCATCACCACCAAATCGTAACGAGGTTTGGGCACGCGGTTATCTCTCTTTCCGGTCGGGAAGCGACGACATCATGGGTAAATCGTAGCATACCTGCCCTGGGAAACCGCTATCCTGAGTCATAGACGGTACACGCCGGCCTCGCTGGCGGGCGATCAGGGGAAGGGAGCACGAGAAATGGGCAGGCTGGCCGGAAAAGTAGCGTTGGTCACGGGCGCCGGAAGCGGAATCGGACGGGCTATCGCGGTGGGCTTCGGCCGCGAGGGCGCTAAAGTGGCGCTGTCGGGTCGGAGCGAGGAACCCCTAAGAACGGTGGCGGCGGAGATCGGCGCCGACGCGATGGCTCTTCCGGGAGACGTGCGCGACGCGGCGGTGGTGCGGGCCATGGTCGACGCGGTAGTCGAACGGTTTGGCCGCCTCGACATACTGGTCAATAACGCCGGAGTGGGCCTGGCGCGTCCTACCGAGGAACTGGAACTGGCGGAATGGCAGCGGGTGATTGAGACAAATCTCACCGGCCCCTTTCTCTGCGCCCAGGCCGCCGGCCGGGTCATGCTTAAGCAGGGGAGCGGGCGGATTCTCAACATCGCCTCGCTCACCTCCAAGGCGGGACTTCCCATGAGGGCCGCCTACGGCGCCAGCAAGGGCGGAATCATGGCCTTCACCCAATCGCTGGCCGTGGAATGGGGACCACGCGGCCTCCGCGTCAACGCCATCGCGCCCGGCTACATCCGAACCGCCATCCAGGATGACCTGGTGAAGCGTGGGTTGTTCCCCATGGACCGGATCGTGGCCCGCACCCCCAATCGAAGGATGGGCAAGCCGGAGGACGTGGCGGCCGCCGCTATCTTTCTCGCCAGTGACGAGGCGGACTGGGTGAATGGCGAGACCTTCGTGGTGGATGGCGGATGGCTGGCCAATGGCTGGGTGGAATAAACGGGGCCGTCTCGGCAATCAGCCCGAACCGACGGATCGGGCTGATTGCCGGCTCCAGCTAGAGAGTTGGCCTATCAGGGAAGAGCGGCAGTTGCGCCGCCCCGCGCGAAGGGCTGAGCCCTGAGACTCGGATCCCCACCAGGCGGAGCGGAGTGCCGCGCCGCCAGTGCGCGCGCATCAGTGCGGCGGCCACGGCGGCGATCCGCTCTGGATCGTCCACCGGCTGGGGGAGGGTTTGCTCTCGGGTCATCAGGCTCCAATCGCCACGGCGGAGCTTGATCCCAACGGTGCGGGCCTGCAACTGATGTTGGCGCAGGCGATGTGCGACATCACCTGCCATTTCTTGGTAGAGAGCCCAGAGGCGGCGTGGATCGGCCTCGCCGCCCAGCGTTTGTTCGGCGCTAATCGACTTGGTCCGCCGGTCGGTATCGAGGGGGCTCTCATCGATCCCCTGGGCACTCCGGCACAATTCGAGGGCCCGGCGCGGACCGAAGGTCGAGGTCAGGGTCGAGGGTTCGGTCACCGCCAACTGGCCCAGGGTCTCGATTCCCAGGCCACGGAGCCGATCCCCGGTTCGCGGTCCCACTCCCCAGAGCGCATCCACGGCCAGCGGGGCCAGGAACGCGGCCTCCTGGCCCGGAGCCACGGTGACGAAGCCGTGGGGCTTCCCCTGACTGGTGGCAATCTTGGCCACCAGCTTGCTGGTCGCGATCCCAAAAGAGGCCGACAAGCCGATCCCATCCCGGATCCGATCACGGGTGGTCCTTGCCAACTCCACCACGTCCCCAGGGCCTGTTACTTCCACGAAAGCCTCGTCGATGCTGATTTGCTGGATAACTGGAGACAGATCGTCCAGCACCGCCATGACGCGGCGCGAATACTCCCGATAGAGCGCGTGGCGCACCGGGAGGACAATCAGGTGGGGACAGCATTGGCGCGCGGTGGTCAAGGGCATGGCGCCTCGGACCCCGAGGGCGCGAGCCGCGTAGGACGCGGTGGTCACCGCCCCGCGGCCCCGCGCGTCAAGGCCCATTACCACGGCGACCGGTTTACCGCGGAGCCGCGGATCCTCCAGTTCCTCCACGGCGGCATAAAAACAATCAAGATCCATGTGGACCACCCGCCGAGGTTCGGTGGAAGCTCCAGCAAGGTCGATTGAGGCGACCGCGAACGGTGAGCTACGGCTCATGGGGTCACGATAGCGGGTTCCCGCCTCGATTGCATCGGCCCTATGCGGATAACCCCGTCGTGTAGCTCAAGATCGCGGCATAGGGGCGGATTACCGGGCGATGCGAGTCCCAATCGGGCGTGTCGCGAAGGCTATGAGAGCCGCCACCACCGCTATCACAAAGCAGACGACGGCCCGCTTATCATGTGCTCCCGTGGCGATCACGGCGCCCGCCAGGTACAGAATCCCAATAACCACGAGGAGTATGGTGGCGGCGCAGGCCGCGAGAAATACCATCTGTCGCTGATCGGAAGGCATCGTCTCTTCTCCATCGCTACGAGGACGCTACAGAGCGGCAGTACCGAGCGCATTCTAGCACACAACGTCAAGAAGCGATAGTGGCATGTTGGCATGTTGGCTTGAAGATGATGTCGATAGTCTGGAAAGCGTCCATGGACGCTTTCCAGACCGCAGGGCGGGTAGCTACCCCTGGCTCCCTTCCCAGGCCAGGGTGAGGAGCACGTCGCTCTCCTCGTGCGAGGTGATCTCATACTCCACGGCGAAATCAAGGGCCAGCAACTGGCCAGTATGCAGATCCACGCTCTGGCCGGGGACGGTAAGTTGCAGGTGGCCGCCAAGTACCTGAATGGCCAGGCGCCCGGCCGTGTGGTGCTCGGAGATCCGGATGCCGCCGCGCATGGCGATCAGCACCATGCGAAGGTTTCGCGCCTTGACGAGCGTGCGGGCATTCCGCCCGTTCCGCCGCCAATTCTCCTCCTGACGCAGCCTGGCCAACTCGTCCTTCAGATCGAAGGTCATCGCCAGACCAACGTGTTCCTGGCCTGGCCGTTCAGCCGTCCCGGTCGTTCGCCCGGTGGGGTGGGTATTGTTCAATTGCTGTACGCTCATGGCTGCCTCCCCGTGGCTGGCCCGCGCGCCCATCATCGCGCGCTTGGGGCCAGACGCCGCTTTCACCCATCATACACCAGCGAGGCAAGAATGACGCGGCACATCTAGAGTTTGGCCTCGATTCGATCGAGAAACTGGTCAAGCACCTGGATGTAGCGGTCGGGCTCCTCGGCATGGGCCATGTGTGAGCTGTGCTCGAAGATCACCCATTCCGAGCCGGGGATGCCTTGATGCACGGTCTCGGCGATCAGTGGCGTCGCCTCGTCGTAGCGGCCCGAGGTCACCAGGGTGGGAATACGGATTTTCCCCAGTTGGGGAATGATATCCCAGTCCTTGAGCGTCCCCACTACATGAAACTCACTGGGGCCGTTCATGGTGTGATAGACCTCCGGGTTGGCGGTGATGGCGGCGAAACTGCGCTGAACAAACTCGGGTAGCGGATCCACTCGGCACACATGACGCCCATAAAAGACCATCATCGCCTCCTCGTAGGCTGGGTCGCTCGTGGTTCCCGCCGTTTCGTGCGCCAGCAGCGTGGCCTGGACCGCCGGTGGCAATTCGGCGCGAAGACGATTGGCCTCCGCGACCCACTGGATCATGCTGGCGGGCGAAATGGCGATGACTAAACTGACGACCCCTTCCAGCTGGGAAATCGCGTACTCCATGGCCAGCATGCCGCCCCAGGACTGCCCCAGCAGATGGAAGTGGTCGAGGCCCAGCGCCTGCCGGACCACGTCGATCTCTTCCTTGTAGAGATCGACCGTCCACATCGCTGGATTGGATGGGGTCGCGGACCGCGCGCACCCAAGCTGGTCGTAATAGATCACTCTCCGGCCCGTGCGGGCCAGGGCATCGAGCGATTCCAAATAGTCGTGGGCGGCTCCAGGGCCGCCATGCAAGGTGAGCAAGGGCAGTTTTCCGGGCGTCTCCTCCTCGCCCACGATCCGATACCAGACCTGATTCCCCTTGAACGGGATAGTTCCCTCGCTCACCGGTAGACTATCGCTCACCTTCTCCTCCTCCGCCATCACCGCTTCCCACGCCCGCGCGGAACCTCTCTCTAGAATAGCGGAATCGCCCCAAGCCTCTCTAGGAGCGCGGCATCACGATTAGGAGCGCGGGTCGCCAGGCTCGCTTTTTGCCGAGTCGCCAACCTGGCAAGGTGCGGCAAGTAACTACACTCACCTGATGCCGCTTCGCCTGGAAACAGGCGGGCCTGGCGACCCGCGCTCCTAAAGATCGTCCTCGACCACGCGAAGGAGCCGCCACGGTTGGACGGCGGCGCATGGGATACAATAGCAACAGCAATCAGCCTGTCGTGACGCGAAGGATATGGCGGGCGAGCCTTTGCATCCAAGCTCTTGAGAGGTGGTACCTCATGCGAGTGGTGGTTATCGGCGGCACCGGCCATGTGGGTACCTATCTGGTCCCGCGCTTGATCGAAGCCGGTCATCAGGTAGTCGCGATCGATCGGGGGCGGCGGCAACCGTATCGGCCACACGCGGCCTGGGGCGAGGTGGAGCGGGTTCAGGTGGATCGCGATCTGGAGGATTCGGGAGGGATATTCGGGCGCCGGGTGCTTGACCTGCGCCCTGATGCCGTGATCGACATGATTTGCTTCACCCTGGAAAGCGCCCGTCTCCAGGTCGAGGCCCTCACGGGGAGCGTCCAGCATTTTCTCCATTGTGGGACGATCTGGGTCCACGGCCCCACGGTCCAGGCGCCCACCACGGAGGAACAGCCGCGCCGCCCATTCGGACAATATGGAATCCAGAAAGAGGAGATCGAAACCTTCCTGCTTGACCAGGCTCGCCGCCAAGGCTTTCCCGCGACCATCCTCCATCCGGGACACATCGTGGGGCCCGGCTGGGCGCCGCTCAACCCAGCCGGCCATTTCAACCCGCGTGTCTTCTCCCTCCTGGCGCGAGGCGAGGAGATGGTTCTGCCCAATCTGGGCCAGGAGACCGTGCATCACGTCCATGCCGACGATGTAGCCCAGGCATTCATGGGCGCGCTGAACAACCGGGCCGTCAGCTTGGGTGAGAGTTTCCATGTCACCTCGGCCGCCGCCCTCAGCCTCCGCGGCTATGCCGAGGCGGTGGCCGGCTGGTTTGGCAAGCCTGCCGATCTCAGGTTCCTCCCCTGGAAACAATGGCGGACCACGGTCAGCGACCAGGAGGCGCAGGCGACCTGGGATCACATCGCCCACAGCCCCTGCATGAGCATCGCCAAAGCCCAGCGGCTGCTGGACTATCGGCCACGCTTTACCTCGCTTCAGGCGGTCATGGAATCGGTGGATTGGCTGATCGGCCAGGGTATCGTCGAAGGGACGCTGCTCTCCTGAGCGGCATCCTTACACCATGCTTGACGTATGCCTCCTCGGCACAAGCGGCATGCAGCCGCTGCCCGGCCGCCACCTCTCGGCGCTGCTCGTGCGTGCCGGAGGCAGCCAGATTCTGATCGATTGCGGTGAAGGTACCCAGGTGGCGATCCGGCAAAAAGGGTGGGGCCTGGGTCCGCTGGAGACGATACTCTTGACCCACATGCACGCCGATCATGTGCTGGGCCTGCCGGGGCTCCTGCTCACCCTCGCCAACGCGCAACGCGGGCCCGAGGCGCCACTGACCATCCTCGGCCCCGAACCCTTGACCACCATACTTCAGGGGCTCCTGGTGGTGGCCCCGAGGCTCCCATTTCCCCTGCGCGTGATCACGCTGGCAGGTGGGGAACGGTTTCCCCTCCCAGGCTATTCCGGGCTCACCGGAACCTGCGTGGCCCTAACCCATGACGTACCCTGCCTGGCCTACGCGATAGAGTTGCCGAGGGCTCCGCGATTCGATGCCGCCCGGGCGCGGGCCCTGGGGATCCCGATCGGTTCGTGGCGGACTCTCCAGCGCGGCGACTCCGTGGTGGTCGAAGGGAGGACCATGACCGCCGACCAGATGCTTGGCCCGCCGAGGCGCGGCCTCCGTCTGGTCCTCGCCACCGATACCAGCCCCACCGCCGCCCTCACTGACTTCGTTCGTGCCGGCGGCCGCGGTGCCGACTTGCTGATCGCCGATGCCATGTATGGCACTGAGGAGGACAAGCCCACGCGCTGGGAGGCCCAACATCTCACCTTTGCCGAGGCCGCGACCCTGGCCAGGAATGGGCTGGCCCGCCGGCTCTGGCTCACCCACTTCGGCCCCGCGCTGGTCCGCCCACACGACTATCTCGGGAACGCCAGCGTGATCTTCCCTGCCGCGATGGTGGGTGAGGATGGGCTGACCACCACCCTCACCTTCAGCGACGATGCCGAACCCTAGTACAACCAGACCCAAATACCACGGCGACTCCGTAGGGGCACCCCTTGTGGGTGCCCTGGGCGACCCGAACCAGGGCACCCACAAGGGGTGCCCCTACAACTACATGGAAACGTACACCAGGCTACTGATCCTACCCTTCGAGCAGCAGCGCCTCGGGATCCTCCAGCAGTTCCTTGATCCGGACCAGGAAGCGGACCGCCTCGCTGCCGTCCACGATCCGGTGGTCGTAAGAGAGGGCGAGATACATCATCGGGCGAATGACCACCTGGCCGCCCACGGCGATCGGGCGCTCCTCGATCTTGTGCATACCCAGGATCCCGACCTGGGGGGTGTTGAGAATGGGGGTGGAAAGCAGCGAGCCGTAGACTCCGCCATTGGTAATGGTGAAAGTGCCGCCCTCCAGATCTCCCAGGGTCAGGGTGTTGCCGCGCGCCCGCCCAGCCAGGGCCGCGATTTCCCGCTCGATCTGGGCGAAACTCTTCCGGTCGACGTCCCGCACCACGGGCACCACCAGTCCTTCGTCCAGGCCCACCGCGATCCCGATATCGTAATAGTGCTTGAGGACGATCTCATCACCCTGAATCTCGGCGTTGAGGCGGGGATACGCCTTGAGGGCGCCAATCGATGCCTTGGTGAAAAAGCTCATGAAGCCAAGGCCCACCCCGTGGCGTTCCTTGAATCCGTCCCTCCTTCGCTTCCTCACCTCCATAATCGCGGTCATGTCCACTTCATTGAAGGTGGTGAGCATGGCCGCCGTATGCTGGGCCTCCACCAGCCGCCGAGCGATGGTTTGCCGGCGGCGCGAGAGGCGGACCCGCTCCTCGCGTCCATCACGGGACGCGGCCAGAGCGTCCGTCGGAGATGGTGAGGTGGGCATCGTGGTGATGGGAACCGGGGAAACGCTCGGGGCGGGAGCGACGCGGGCGGCGCTCACGTCCTGCTTGGTGATTCGCCCGCCAGGTCCGCTTCCTTGCAAGCCGGCAAGGTCGATCCGCTCCTCGGTGGCCAGGCGGCGGGCCACCGGGGTGGCCTGGATGCCGGGCGCTGGAGTGGGGTTGGACGACGTGGCCGACGCGGACGGGGCAGCCACTGCGGCGGGAGGAATAGTGGCGGTAGCCGCTGGCTGGGGCTGAGCACCATTTCCGGAGCGCCCGTGGTCCGCCCCGCCACCGCTCAGGCTGCCCAGCACCTCGCCCACTGCCACCGTATCGCCGCTGTTCTTGTCGACGCGGGCCAGGACCCCCGCTTCCTCCGCCGCCACCTCCATATCCACCTTGTCGGTCTCCAGACTGACCAGCGGATCTCCCTGGGCGACCGCATCGCCCACCTGCTTCAGCCATTTCCCAACCGTGGCTTCGACGACCGACTCGCCGAGCGCGGGTACCCGTATCTCAGCCGGCATGTTGTGTGACTCCTTGCGGCACAGGAAGAGGGCCCTGCAACCCGGTAAACGCTTCGGCCACGATCCGCGTCTGTTCCGCCTGATGCACCGCGCCCGAGCCGGCGGCGGGGCTGGCATGATCGGGCCGGCCGATGTAATCAACGCTGGGATCACGGCCGATCAGGTCGCGGAGGCGGGGCGCCATATAACTCCATGCCCCCATATTTCTCGGCTCCTCCTGCAACCAGACTACTTCACGTACATGAGGATACCCGGCCAGCACGGTGTTGAGTTCGGCGGCGGGGAAGGGACACAATTGCTCCACCCGAGCGATGGCCACTCGTGGGGTCTCGGCTCGGGTGCCGCTGCTGATCAGATCCACGTAGACCTTCCCGCTGCAGAGGATTACCCGCGTGACCTGATCTCGATGCTCGGCCGCCTCTCGATCATCCAGGACTGCGTGAAACTCGCCCGACGCCAGATCCTCCAGGGTGGAGAAGGCCAGCTTGTGACGAAGCAGGCTCTTGGGAGTCATCAGGATCAAGGGGCGGGGATCACTTTCGCGGAGGGCGACCTGGCGACGCAGGAGATGGAAGTATTGGGCGGCGGTGGTGCAGTTGGCGATCCGCAGATTATCGTCGCCGGCCAGTTGCAAATACCGTTCCAGACGCCCACTTGAATGCTCCGGTC
>Ga0134126_10002741_pt1 | contig 22128 bp, 22 predicted proteins | sample KB31752_FD_96881 | JGI IMG/M metagenome (GOLD analysis project Ga0134126, IMG submission 96881) | Terrestrial soil microbial communities with excess Nitrogen fertilizer from Kellogg Biological Station, Michigan, USA - KB3-175-2 | ecosystem: Environmental > Terrestrial > Soil > Unclassified ... | reverse complement strand
CGCCACGCCAATGCGGGCCACAGCGACAGCACGGACAGGGCGACGGATGCGGCTGCGACGTGCTCCGCCGAATCGCCGGTGACCGGCTGCGGGAACCCGGCCAGCACGATGGTGGCTCGGCCAGAGCACTGATCGTCTCGCGCACCGGGTCGAAACCGCCTGGCTGCCGGGCCGCGGCTAGTTGCCAACCACCGATGAGCAACACTGGCGCGCACCCCGAAGACAGCACAGCCCACCAGGGCACTCGCTCACTCCGCATGGGCTCCCTTGCCCAGCACCACCACGTCGCCGCCACTGACCGTGTAGCGCTCACGGTCCAGATCACGGTCCACCCCGACCTGAGCGCCGTCGGGAATCAGCACGTTCTTGTCCAGGATCGCCCGGCGCACCACCGCTCCTTTACCCACCCGCACACCGGGCATCAGGACGCTGCCCTCGACATGGGCACCGGCTTCGACCACGACGTCGCTCGACAACACCGAGTTGATCACGTGCGCGGCCGAGATGATCGAGCCGGCTCCCACGATCGATTCCTGAGCCGAACCGCCCTGGACGAACTTCGCGGGCGGCAGCGGGGGCATCGAGGTGCGGATCGGCCATGCCCGGTTGTACAGGTTGAACACCGGATGCACCGACACCAGGTCCATGTGTGCGTCGTAGTACGTGTCCAGGGTGCCGACGTCGCGCCAGTAACCGCGGTCCCGATCGGTGGCACCGGGGACCACGTTGTCGGCGAAGTCGTACACCGCCGCCTCCCCGGCGTCCACCAGCATCGGGATCACGTCGCCGCCCATGTCGTGGTCGGAATCCTGATTGGTGGCATCCGCACGCAGCGCCGAGACCAGCAGCTTGGTGGTGAAGACGTAGTTGCCCATCGACGCGAACGCCACGTCGGGATCGTCCGGGGTGCCTGGCGGCCTCGCCGGTTTCTCGAGGAACTCGGTGATCTGCCCGGAGGCGTCCGCGCCGATGCATCCGAAGGCGCCGGCCTGCTCGCGTGGTACCCGGATTCCGGCGACGGTCACTCCCGAGCCGGTGGCGATGTGCTGTTCCACCATCTGCGACGGGTCCATTCGGTACACGTGATCGGCACCGAAGACGACGATGTACTCGGGCGCCTCGTCGTACACCAGGTTGAGCGACTGGAAGATCGCGTCTGCGCTGCCGGTGTACCACCGCGGCCCGAGCCGCTGCTGCGCGGGTACCGGGGTAATGTACTGCCCCAGCATCGACGACAACCGCCACGTCGTGGTGATATGCCGGTCCAATGAGTGCGACTTGTATTGGGTAAGCACGCAAATCCGGATATACCCGGCATTGACCAAATTGGACAGTACGAAATCGATAAGCCGGTAGTTGCCTCCGAATGGAACCGCCGGTTTGGCCCGGTCCGCGGTCAGTGGCCACAACCGCTTTCCCTCACCGCCGGCAAGCACGATGCCCAGCACATGCGGCTGTCCCTTCACGATTGGTCACCCTAGCGCCGGTTGCACCGGGTGGCCACGTGAGCCCCACCGCTGGTCATCTAATGTTCACTGGTGAGAGCGGGTGAGGATACTGCCAGTGACCGCCGCCGGGAGAAACGCTAGCGTGACTCGGCGTGCGTATCGGAGTCCTGACCCGGGAGTACCCGCCCGAGGTGTACGGCGGCGCCGGGGTGCACGTCGGCCAGCTGGTGACCGAGCTGCGCAAGCGGTGTGACGTCGAGGTGCATTGCTTCGGCTCGCCCCGCCCGCAGGCGCACAACCACGCGGTGGCACCAGGACTGGCTACCGCCAACCAGGCGTTGCAGACCTTGTCGGTGGATCTGGCGATGGCCGACGCGCTGGCTGAGGTAGACCTGGTGCACTCGCACACCTGGTACGCCAACATGGGCGGTCACTTGGCCCACCTGCTGCACGGCATCCCGCATGTGATCACCGCACACTCGTTGGAGCCCCGCAGGCCCTGGAAGGCCGAACAGCTCGGCGGTGGCTACCGAGTGTCGTCGTGGGTGGAACGCACTGCTTACGAGCACGCCGACGCGATCATCGCGGTCTCCGACGGGATGCGCGCCGATGTGTTGGACTGCTACCCCACCGTGCACCCCGAGCGGGTGCACGTGGTGCGCAACGGCATCGACGCCGACATCTACCGCCCGGTCCCGGACACCGATGCGCTCCGCCGGTTCGGGGCTGATCCGGCTCGCCCGATCGTGGTATTCGTAGGGCGGATCACCCGGCAGAAGGGCGTTGACCACCTGCTCGCGGCGGCCCATCACATCGATCACGGCGCCCAGTTGCTGCTGTGCGCGGGCGCACCGGACACCTCGGAGATCGAAGCCGAAGCCCGCGCTGCGGTGGCGAAACTGTCCGCGACCCGGCCCGGGGTGATCTGGGTGCCGGACATGCTGCCCATCGAGGACATCCGGCAGGTGCTGTCGGCGGCCACCGTGTTCATCTGCCCGTCGGTGTACGAACCGCTGGGAATCGTCAATCTCGAAGCGATGGCCTGCGGCACCCCAGTGGTCGCCTCCGCCGTGGGCGGAATCCCCGAGGTCGTCGAAGACGGCGTTACCGGCCTGCTGGTTCCCTATGACGAGCAGAATCCAGCCGGTTTCCGATGTGGCTTGGCACACCGCGTCAACGAGCTACTGGCCGATCCTGACCGCGTCGCCGCGATGGGTCAAGCCGGTCGCGAACGCGCCATCAGTGAGTTCTCCTGGTCCGCCGTCGCCGACCGCACCCTGCACCTCTACCACCAACTCCTCCCCTAGCCTGCCCCTTTCCACGACAAGCCGCCGGCTGGGATGTGCTATTCGTCACCGCCCGCCAACTCCGCAACCCGGCCGCCGTCGTCGCCTCCGTCCGCGCCGCCCTCGCCGCCCGCTGATCCCCTCATCCCGGCATGGAGACATATCGGGGTAAAAGCGGCCCTCAAAACCCCGATATGTCTCCATGCCGGGTTAATTGGTGGGCGTGCGCCAGTTGACGGTGGGGCGCATCGCTGAAGGGTCGGCTCGGTCGATGTGGCGGGCGGCGATGGCGAACAGGGAGTCGATCAGGGTGTCGGACAGCAGATGCGGCTGCAAGCCCAGCTCGACCAGGCCGGTGTGCACCACGTTGTAGTAGTGCTCGTCGAGCTCCACCCGGGGATTGTCCAGGTACTCGATCTCCACGTTCCCCGGGAAGGTGGCCGCGACGGTCTTGGCGATGTCTGCCACCGACATCGTCTCGGTGATCTGGTTGAACATCCGGAACTCACCGGCGGCGGCGGGGTTCTCGCAGGCTAACCGGATGCACTCGATGGTGTCCCGGACGTCGATGATGCCCCTGGTCTGCCCGCCCGCCCCGTAGACGGTCAGCGGATGTCCGAGCACCGCCTGGATGACGAAGCGGTTGAGCACCGTACCGAAGATCTCGTCGTAGTCGAAACGGGTGGCCAGCCGGGGATCGCGCGCAGTCTGATCGGTTTGCTGACCGTAGACCACGCCCTGGTTGAGATCGGTCGCCCGCAGGCCCCACGTCCGGCAACCGAACTCGATGTTGTGGCTGTCATGCACCTTCGTGAGGTGGTAGAACGAGCCCGGTTTCTTGGGGAACAGCACCCGGTCGGTGCGGCCGTTGTGCTCGACGGTGAGCCAGCCCTCCTCGATGTCGATGTTGGGAGTGCCGTACTCGCCCATCGTGCCGAGCTTGACGAGGTGGATGTCGCGGTCCACCTCGGCGATCGCGAACATCACGTTCAGGGTGCCGACGACATTGTTGTGCTGGGTATACACCGCGTGCTTGCGATCGATCATCGAGTACGGCGCGGACCGCTGCTCGGCGTAGTGCACGATCGCATCAGGCCGGAAGCGGCGCACGACATCGACGAAAAACTCGGCGTCCAACAGGTCTCCGACGAACAGGTCGAGGCAGCGACCGGACACCTCACGCCAGGCTTGCACCCGGTGATGCAGCGACTCGATCGGTACCAGGCTTTGCAGCCCCAACTCGTTGTCGGAGGAACGCCGGGCGAAGTTGTCCAGCACGGCGACGTCGTGCCCCCGATCTGACAGATGCACGGCGGTAGGCCAGCCCAGATAACCGTCACCACCGAGAATGAGGATCCGCACCGTGTTTCCTTCCGCCAGCCTAAGTGGATGCGCTTGCCTATCAGATGAGCTCGCCGAACACCAACAACGCCTACCGGGACGTCTGCGAAGATGACGGAGTGCTCCGACAGCTCGCCCGCTCCCGACTGGCCAGGTTGTTCACCCGGTTCGCCGCGGGCACGGTGGTCTCCACGGCGTGTAGCCAGCTGACGTTGGTCCTGCTGTTCGGGGTGCTCGATGCGTCGGCCGCGGTGTCCGGGGCGGTGGCCTTCGTGGCCGGAGCGATACCGAACTTCCTCATCCACCGGTTCTGGACGTGGCGGCGCTCCGGACCGGTGGGGATGCGCCGCGAACTGGTGCCCTACCTGGCGGTCATCACGTTCAGTGGCCTGGTGGCGGTCGGCATCACCACTGCCGTCGACCGGCTGCTGGGCGGCGCGATCGCCGACCACGCGTTACGGACCGCTGTCATCGCGGTCGTCTACGGCCTGAGCTACCTGCCGGTCTTCGTGCTGAAATTCGCCTTGCTGGATCGGTTGGTGTTCGGCGCGGAGTCCGACACAGCCAACCCAGCCGCGCGGCGTCGCCGTATCCGGGATTCCCGCGACCAGGTGCCCACCAGCACCCGGGCGTAGCGAAGCCCGTAGACGAAGTTGTTGCCCTTCTTGGTCTTACCGGCGGTGCGCGCCAGCATCGTCATGGGCTGCTCCCGCACCCGGTAGCCGTGCGAGATCACGCCGAGCAGCAGTTCAGAGGCCTGATACTGGGCCTGCGTGAGGGTGACGGTCTCGGTGACCTCCGCCTTCATCGCGCGGAAGCCGAAGGAGGTGTCGGTCAGCCGTTGCCTGGTCAGGGTGCTGGCCAGCCACGCGAAGACGTGCACTCCGAGATGCCGGATGGGATCGGAGGTCTCCCGCCGACCCAGGGCCCGCGAGCCGGTGACGAAATCGGCCTCGTCATCGATCAACGGCTGCAGCAGCTGCGGCAGTTCCGCCAGGTCGTACTGGCCGTCGGCGTCGGTGGTGACGAGGTACCGGGCGCCACCGAGACGGGCCAGCCCGTAGCCCAGCCGCAGCGCCGCACCCTGTCCCCGGTTGGCCGGCATCTCGCAGACCCGGGCGCCGCAGCGACGGGCCACCTCCGCGGTGCCGTCGGTGCCGCCGTCGACGATCACCAGGGTGTCCACCGGGACGCCGCAGCTGATCGGAGGCACCGCGGCGAGTACCGCGCCGATACCGTTCTCCTCGTTGTAGGCGGCGATGATCACCACTACCGGCGCGAAAGCCACCTCGCCGGACGCGGAGATGAAGGCATTCACCGTGGCGGTGTCGACGGCATCGGGGTACGGCTGCATCGGCGGGTTCACCTTGCGCCGCGGGCCCGGCCTGCGCAGCGGTCCGGTGAAGGCGGTGATCCCGAGCGCGCCCGCCATCGGCAGCAAGATCAATCCCGGCAGCTGGTAACGCCAGGAGAACTCGAACGCCGCCGCGGTGAGCAGCACGGTGACACCGAAACCAGAGACCAGCAGGCTGGCGGCGCGAATCCCCGACCGGCGGGCATTACCGATGCCGAATCCCCCGAGCAGGCCTATCGCCAGCCCCGCACCGAGCAGCGGGCCGGGGGTGTACCCGACGGTGAGCTGGTAGCCCCGCAGCAGTTCGGCGAGCGTGTGGTTGACCCCGATCGGCACGCCACCGAACTCGAAGGCCCTGGTGTTGACCCGGCCCTGGATCCCCCAATACGGGTAGGAGGGCTGGAAATACCAGCGCTCGACCGGGACGTCATTGGCGTCATCGACGCGGACCGGGCGGAAACCCTTGAGGAAGTCCTTGCTGATCGCGATCGCCAGATCGACGGGCTGATTGGCGAACACCTGGCGGGCGAAGGAAGCCTGCACCGCATCCATCAACTCGCCTGGCGGCAACACGACGGTCAGCGCCGGCGACGCCAGGTCGTGGACGTAGTAGTCGACTCCGAAGCGCTGGTCGCGTGGCTCGATCGGGCACACGGCGCGCTCGGATGTTCCCGCCGGGATGCGGTCGCAGTCGGCGATGGCCGCGGCGCGGCCGTACAACACTCCGTCGCTGGCACCGCTGATTCCCCAGACGCCGATGGTGATCCGGTAGTAGCCGGCGTATCCGACGAGCAGCACCGCGAAGCCGGCAGCCATGGCACCGGCCCGCAGCCCGATGCGCCGCCAACCGTTGCGGCTGACCCACAGCGACCCGGCCACGACCAGGTAACCGAGCGCGGGAACCAGCAGCGCTATGCCGACCAGCCGCACGATGACCGCGAAGCCGATCAGCGCACCAGCGCCTGCGGCGTGCCACGGGCTGGGCAATCCGCGCCAGGTCAGCACCCAGATGATCACCACCAGTGCCGCCTGGAACCAGACGTCGGGCATGATGTTGTGCTCGATCTGCACCTGGTAGGCGTCGAGCAGCACCGGCGCGGTCGCCAGTGCCGCCAGCCAGCGGCGGGCACCGTGGCGTAGCAGCAGCCGGTACATCATTACCGCGATAGCCAGCCCGAGCAGGTGTTGCACCACGGCCACCGCACGCAGGCCACCCAAGGGCAGCAGGACGTTCAGGATGAGGTCATAGCCGATCGGGCGCAGGCCATCGGGGCGTAGGTCGTGGATGTTGTCCAGGTAGCTGAAGGAGTCGATGTAGAGGATCGCGGGCTGGTAGGCCAGCACGGTGAGCAGCCGCCAGCCGGCACCGATCCCGAGTAACACCGCCAGCATCCAGTGCAGCCGCAACCACCGCGGCACCTGCGAGGCCTCGATGAGCGTGCCGGAGTCCGGGACTCCCGTCTCCGGCCGCGCCAGCACGCCGGTCACCGGTCCGGACCAGCCGGACCAGGGGACTCGCGGAAGTCCCGCCACACCGTGGCCAGCCCGTCGACCAACGACACCGATGGCCGGTAGCCCAGTTGCTCGCGGGCCCGGCTGATGTCGACGATCACCGCCGGCATCTCACCGGGTTTGGGGGCGACGTGCTCGGCAGGCAGCGGGCAGCCGGTGACCTTACGGACCGTGTCGAGCAGTTCGAGTACGGTCACCGAGGCGCCCGAGCCGATGATCGCGGTACCGGTAAACCGGCGGTCCCATGCTGCGAGCACGGCCGCCACGACGTCATCGAGGTACACGAGATCGCGCCGCTGCAGCCCGTCGCCGTAAATCTGCACCCCGCCGTCGGATAGCGCCGCGCGCATCATCCGCGGCACGAAGCTGTCCTTGTGCTGCATTCCCGGGCCGTAGATGTTGGTGAACCGCAGCGCGCAGGTGGCCATGCCGCAGACGCCCGCATAGCCGCGCAGCAGCATCTCGGCAGCTGCCTTGGTGGCGCCGTAGGGCGTCAACGGTTGCAGCGGTGCGGCTTCGTCCATGGTGGCGTAGCCGACGTCTCCCACTACCGCATTGGTGGAGGCCAGGATGAACCGCTCGACGCCGGCCTGCCGGCACCCTTCCAGAAGATCTTGAGTGACCGCCACGTTCGTCTGATAGGTGGCCACTGGATCGTGCACCGACCGCAGCACCGACGTGAGGGCGGCCAGGTGCACGACACCCGCCACCTCCCCAGCGCTGAACGCATCGGTGACGATCGCGGGATCGGTCAGCTCACCTAGCACGCTGCGCACTCCCGGATCCGGATGCGGGATGCGGTCGATCACGGTGACCGGGTGGCCCCGGCCGGCGAAGGCGGAAACGGCGGCACGACCGACGAAGCCGGCACCCCCGGTGATCACGACCCGGCCGGCGCCGGCTGGTGAAGTGGCCATCGGCGCGGAGCCTAGCTGGTGAACGAGCAGGCCAATTCGATCAGGGTCCGGGTAGCGAATCCGGTACCGCCCGGATTGACCTCGTCATAGCTGTGCTCAGCGCGGGCCGGCCCGGCGATGTCCAGGTGCGCCCAGGGCAGCCCCGCGGTGAACTCGCGCAGGAACAACGCCGCGGTGATACCCCCTGGTCCGGGCGGGCACTGCCGCACATCAGCGACGTCGGAGCGGACGTCGGCGGCGTGCGCGTCGCTCAGCGGCATCCGCCACCAGGCCTCTCCGGCTGCCTCACCAGCTGTTCGCATGCGTTCGGCGAGCGGTAGGTCGGTGGCGAACAACCCGCCGGTGCGCAGACCCAGCGACACCTTCATCGCCCCGGTCAGCGTCGCAACGTCGACCAGCGTGGTGGGCGCGAGCGTGGCCACCGCGTAGGCCAGCGCATCGGCGAGCACCAAACGGCCCTCGGCATCGGTGTTGGTGACCTCGGTGGTGGTGCCACCCACCTGGCGCACGACGTCACCCGGGCGATACGCCGACCCGGACACGTGGTTCTCCGCGCAGGGCACCAGTCCGGTCACCCGCAGCGGCAACTTCAGCTGCCCGACGGCCAGTAACGCGGCGATCACCGCCGCGCCGCCGGACATGTCGGTGCGCATCAGGTGCATGCCGTCAGCCGGCTTGATCGAGATACCCCCGGTGTCGAATGTGATGCCCTTGCCGACCAGCACCAGATGGTGCTCAGCACGGTAGCCGGCCGGCTGCCAGGCCAGTTCGAGCAACCGCGGTGGGCGTGCCGAGCCACCACCGACCGCCAGCACTCCTCCGAAGCCGTGCTGGGCCAGCCAACGCTCGTCACGCACGGTTGCCCGCAGACCGGGCACGGTGGCGGCCAAGCGGGCGGCGGTGCCGGTCAGCCAGGCGGGGTCCTTCTGCCCGCTCGGAGCGTTGGCAAGGTCGCGGGCCAGCCCGGTGGCTTGGCCGAGCAGTTGCGCCCGGGAGACCGCCTCGGCAAGTGGTTCCCAGCGCTCACCGGGTGGCGCGATGAGTGTGACGATGTCGATGCGCCGGGGTGGCGTTGGTTCGCTGCTGACCCGATAACAGTGCGAGCCCACCACGCAGCCAAGGGTCAGCGACGCCACCTGTTGAGCCGTGGTGCCGGGCGGCAGGTGAACTTGCAGCATGCGTGGCGCATCGCCATCGGCCGGCTGGCCGCCGAGCCGCGCTGCGCTGGCCCGGACCAACGCCGCACCGGCCGCCCGCCAGTGCGCCGCAGCGCCGTCGCCGGTGCCCACCAGCCAGCCGTGGTCGGGGCGGGCGGCGGCTAGGGCTACCTGGGGGACCAGGTGCACCGAACCCGCCGAGCCGGTCACCCGGTACTGGTCCAGCCACTTGTCGTCCACGTCGAGCCGGTCCGCACCTGGACCCAATGTCACTGTGGGGGATTGGGTCACCGAAGGATACTGCCCGACCATCACGACATCGGGCATGTCGCAACCATGCCGCTGCTGCACCCGTACCTCAACGAGTGGGGTCGGCACGTCCGGTGTCACTGGCGCGTTCCGGGTCGACTCGTGACGAGGCCCCGGTGCGCCCTCAGGCGCCGAGCGGGGCCGCGGGGACGAGGGATGCTTGCACCGGGCCATCACTCCACAACGGCCCGCAAGGCCTCGCCGAGTTCGCCGGCCTCGTCCGCCGACATCTCGACGACAAGCCGCCCACCGCCTTCAAGTGGGACGCGCATCACGATGCCCCGTCCCTCCTTCGTCACCTCGAGGGGACCGTCGCCGGTCCGGGGCTTCATGGCCGCCATAGCGTGCTCCCTCCGTGCATTCGTCACCGCGGGTGGCCACGCGACACCGGTGACCCCCTGCATTCTCCCCTATCGGCTCTGGCCCTCGACACGCAACCATGATCCCGCACTCGCCGCGCTTTGCACCGTCCACCTAGGACCGCGGTCGCGGTCGCTCACCAGGCGTCGCGGCGAAAGCAGCCGACGAGGTGGTCGTCGACCATTCCGGTGGCCTGCATAAGGGCATGGCAGGTGACCGGACCGACGAAGGTGAAGCCCCGGCGCCGCAACATGCCGGCCATCGCCTCGGATTCGGGAGTGCGGGTCGCCAGCTCCGCCATGCTGCGCGGTGCGCGGTGCCCGGCAGGGTCGGGCGCGTAGGACCACAGCAGGCGGTCGAGATCCTCGCCGAGCTCGGTGACTGCCCGGGCGTTACGCACAGTTGCTTCGATCTTGGCTCGGTTGCGGACGATGCCCGGGTCGGCGAGCAGGCGTGCTATGTCCTCTTCGGTGAACGCCGCGACGGTAACCGGGCGAAAGCCCGCGAAGGCGCGGCGGAAGGCATCGCGCTTGCGCAGGATCGTCAGCCAGGACAGGCCCGATTGGAACGCTTCCAGGCTGAGGCGTTCGAACAGGGCAACCTCGCCATGGACCGGGACTCCCCATTCGTTGTCGTGGTAGGCGCAATAGTCCGCGGCCACCCCGGCCCAGGGGCAGCGCAGGCGGCCGTCCGCGCCGGCCAGTGTGCCGGTCGAGGGACCGATGCCTGGGCTCATCTGCGGTAGGTGCGGCAGAACGCGGCGAAGCGATCGAGCGACAACCGCAGGCCCCAGCCGAACAACGGACGAATCAGCGGCCAACCCCATTCGCCCAGCGTCCCCAGCGGCAGCTCCAGCCGCTCGGTCCACTCGAAGATGGCGGCATCGCGGCCGCGCGGCCGTACCGCGAAGATCCCGATGCCGCGCACCACCCGCCCGAGGTGCCGCATCTCGCATCGCGACGGTGCATCCCAGACGGTGATCTGCATGCGGTCGGCGACCCCGATTCCGGCTATTCCGGTGACGGCTTTCACCTCGGAACCGATCGAGTGGCCGTCGCCGTGGCAGACTCGCACGGTGGTGCCCAGCATCCATTCGTGCTGGCGGTCCCAATCTGTGGCGGCCGAGAACACCGTCTCCGGCGGTGCGTCGACATCGACCCGCTCGGTCAGGTTGATCGGTGTCATCGCCGCGCCTCCAGTTCGGCCACCCGAGCGCGCAGCGCGTCGAGCTCATCGGCGGCCCGCTGCAGCGTCCAGTCCACCTCGGACATCCGGTACCCGCGCAGCACTTGGGAGAACCGGATGGCCCGCACATCATCGCCGGCGATCGGACCGTCCGGCAGCCAGGTCGGGGTCGCATCGGGCGGCAGCGCGGCGAGCTCTTCGCCCCGACCGAAGACCAGCGCGGCGATGAGGAACACCACCGCAGCCACCACCACCGCCACGATGAGGTAGATCAGCACGGTTCCCACCCGTCCGATCGTGGCAGTTGGGGGCTCTTCAAGGACGGCCAACCCCCAACTCAGGCGGAGCGTGCGGCGAGCACGTCACGCATCGGGGGCCGGTCGGCCACCAGCACGTCGCTCTCGGTGGGCAGGAAGCGGGCACCGAGCTGCACGAACTGGGTGATGCCTGCCGAACCGGCGACCTCCGCAACGCCGCAGCGCGGCAGGGCAGCTCCGAGGATCTGCCGGGACATCAGGCCGAGCTCGAGCAGGGAACGGTTTCGGTGCTTGCGCACCCCGAGATTGACCTGGGCGAGCCCGTCGAGCCCGTAACGGGTGTGCGCGTCGAGTAACAACCCGATCTCCACGCCGTATCCGGCGGCGAAGGGCACCGCCTCGAGAAACTCCCGGGTCGCCGCGTATTCGCCGCCCAGTGGCTGTATCACCCCGGCCAGTTCGGGGCGCAGCGCGTTGAGCAACGGCCTGGCCAGCAGCTCGGTGACCCGGCCACCGCCATTACCCAGCTCTGCGCTCTCGATCCGCAGCGGACGCCGGTAGAAACCCTTCACCAGCGCAACCCGCTTGCTCCGCCGCTGCAGCAGCACCGGCCCGAGCAGCGCGGGCACGAACCCGGCGTCGAAGTCGATCAGATCGGAGTCGATGAAGACCAGCACATCGCCCGCGGTGGCGGCCAGCGAACGCCAGAGCACCTCGCCCTTGCCCGGCCACGGCGCCAGTTCGGGTAGCACATCGGTGCGCTGCACCACTCGAGCGCCGGCTTCGCGGGCCAGCTCGGCGGTGCAGTCGGTGCTACCCGAATCCATCACCACCAGCTCATCGATCAGCCCCCCGACCAGCGGTCGCAAGGCATCCACCAGCGCGCCCACTGTCGCCTGCTCATTCAGCGCGGGCAGCACCACGCTGACCGTCCGGCCGTGCTTGGCCGCGACGAGCTGCTCGGCGGTCCACGGCGCGCGTTGCACAGTGGCCTCGCTGAACCACCGCCGGGTCTGCGGCAGCAGCGCCGCGCCCGTCATGCCAGGCCCCGGACGGCGCGGGCCGGTGGACGGGTGCCGGCGATCGAGGCCACCATCTCCAGCACGTGGCGGGTTTGGCGTACCTGGTGGGCGCGGAACACCCGAACGTTGGCCCAGGCGGCGATCGCGGTGGCCGCCAGGGTGCCGTCGACCCGATCGTCGACCCCGACGCCGAGGGTCTCCCCGATGAAGTCCTTGTTGGACAGCGCCATCAACACCGGCCAGCCGGTGGCGACCAGTTCGTCGCAGCGGCGCAGCAACTCCAGCCCGTGCCAGGTGTTCTTGCCGAAGTCATGGGTGGGGTCGATGAGAATGCCCTCCCTGGGCACTCCCAGCCGGACGAGCTCGCCCGCTTGAGCGGTGAGGTCATCGATGACATCACGGACCACGTCGGCGTAGCGCACCCGGTGCGGCCGGGTGCGCGGGGGGGCACCTCCGGTGTGCGAGCACACCATGCCGCATCGATACTCGGCGGCGACCTCGGCGAGCTTGGGATCAGCACCCGCCCAGGTGTCGTTGATGATGTCCGCACCGGCCTGCACCGCTGATCGGGCCACCTCATGGCGCCAGGTGTCAACGCTGATCAAAAGGTCAGGATGGCGCTGCCGGACGGCGCCCACGAAAGGCACGACACGGCGCGTCTCCTCGACCACCCCGACGTCGTCGCCGGGACCGGCCTTGACCCCACCGATGTCCACGATGTCGGCGCCTTCCTCCACAGCGCGGTCCACGGCGGTCATCGCGGCCTGGTCGGAATAGGTGGCACCACGGTCGTAGAACGAGTCCGGGGTCCGGTTGACGATGGCCATCACCGAGGCCCGGTCGACGGGCAGCGTGCGGGTTCCGAACCGGACTATGGGCACATCAGGGCTAGCGGAGAGCATCCGGCACGCTCAATGGGTGTCCTGCCAAGCCTGATAAGACGCGCCAACCAGCCGGACCACCTCGTCGATCTCGTCGGTGACGTGCACCAGCGCAAGCTCAGCCTCGCGGAGCTTGCCCTGCGCGGTGACAGTGTCGGCCAGCCACTGGTAGAGACCGCCCCAGTAATCTTGGCCGAACAGGACGACGGGGAATTTGGTGACCTTCTTGTTCTGCACCAGGGTCAGCGCCTCGAACAGCTCGTCCAGGGTGCCGAATCCGCCGGGAAGGCAGACGAATGCCTGGGCGTATTTGATGAACATCGTCTTGCGGGTGAAGAAGTACCGGAAATTGATGCCGAGATCGACCCAGGGATTGAGCCCCTGTTCGAAGGGCAGCTCGATGCCCAGGCCGACGGACAGACCGCCCGCCTCAGAGGCTCCGCGGTTGACCGCCTCCATGCTGCCCGGTCCCCCACCGGTGATCACGGCGAAGCCGGCGTCGGCGAGCGCGGCGCCCAGCGCGCGACCGGTGGCGTACTCCGGGTGGTCCCACGGGGTGCGGGCCGAGCCGAACACGGTGACCGCATGCGGCAATTCGGCCAGCGCTCCGAAGCCCTCCACGAACTCCGCCTGGATCCGCAGCACCCGCCACGGGTCGGTATGCACCCAATCGCTGGGTCCGCGCGAGTCGAGCAGTCGCTGATCGGTGGTGGTCGCCTCGTAACGGCGCTCCCGCCGCAGCACCACCGGACCGCGCTGCCTCTCCCGAGGATGCTCGTCGTCCCCCCCGTTGCGGCTCAACCCAGGCCACCCCTCCACCACCATGCCCCCACCCTACGTGTCCGCCTCTCCACCCCGATATGGAGCCATATCGGGGTTATCGACCCCCTTGAGAGCCCGATATGTCTCCATGTCGGGGGTGGAGGGGGAGGGGGAGGTGAGGTAGCGGCGGAGCGCTTCGGTGCAGGTGGTGATGAGGTCGGTGCAGACGTGTTCGTCGCGGGTGTGTGCTTGATTAGGGTCGCCAGGGCCGTAGTTGAGGGCCGGGACCCCGCGGGCGGCGAAGCGCGAGACGTCCGTCCAGCCGTACTTCGCGACAGGGGCGATCCCCATGGCGGCCAGGAAGTCCTGTACCGCCGCAGCGCCCAGACCAGGTAGCGCACCATCGGCACCGTCGGTGAATTCCAGGTCGAAGCCGTCGAGCACTTCGCGGACGTGGTTCTGGGCGTCGGCCAGCGAGCGGTCCGGGGCGAACCGGAAGTTGATCTGCACCTCACAGGCGTCGGGCACCACGTTGCCGGCTACTCCGCCGGAGATGCCCACCGCTTGCAGACCCTCTCGATAGGTGCACCCGTCGATCTCCACACTGCGCGGCCGGTAACCGGCCAACCGGGCCAGCACGGCACCGGCAGCGTGGATCGCGTTGTCGCCCAGCCACGACCGCGCGCTGTGCGCCCGGCGCCCCGCAGTACGCACAGCGACACGCAGACTGCCCTGACAGCCCGCCTCGACCAGGCCGCTGGTGGGCTCAGCCAGGATCGCCAGCTGCGCGGCCAACCACTCGGGGTGTTCGCGCTCGACGCGGCCCAGCCCGTTGCGGGCCGCCTCGATCTCCTCACAGTCATAGAGCACCACGGTCAGGTCGCACACCGGCTCGGGCACCGTGGCCGCCAGGTGCAGGATCATCGCGTCGCCCGACTTCATGTCCGACGTGCCGCAGCCGTAGAGCAGGTCGTCGCTGCGCCTGCTGGGCAGATTGCCGGCGATCGGCACGGTGTCCAGGTGCCCGGCGAGCAGCACCCGTTGCGGGTGGCCGTAATCGGTGCGGGCCAGCACGGTGTTGCCGCAGCGCAGCAACTCCAGGTGCGGCGCCTGGGCGGCCAGCGCCGCCTGCACCGCGTCGGCCAGCGCCGACTCATCCCCCGACACGCTGGGCACATCCACCAACGCGGCGGTCAACTCCACGGGGTCGGCGGTGAGGTCCAGATCCACAACAGTGACGGTAGCGCTGCGACACACCTGATTGACCGGCGCGCCGTGAACTCGACAGGACCGACATCCTCAGGCCTGGCGAGGTCGGTAGCGCCGAGTTCACGGCGCAATCAGCCGCAGCCGCCGACCCGCTACCGTGACCGGTCGTGGCCCACACACAGATCGATTCCGCACATGGCGTGGGGCTGGCCACCCTGACCCACACCGGCACCGTGCTGGACACCTGGTTCCCGAACCCGGCGCCGGGCGCGCCGCCCGGCATGACGACGGGAACGGAACGGATAGCGCCGGACGAGGTACCCGATGAGTTCGCCGCGCTGCTCGGCCCGGACCCGGCACGGGGTGTGGAGCTGGTGGCAGTGCGCACCACCATCGCCGACCTGCAGGCTCCCCCGATCGACGCTCATGACGTCTACCTGCGCCTGCACCTGCTGTCGCACCGCCTGGTGACCCCGCGCAGCATCAACCTCGACGGGGTGTTCGATCTGCTGTCCAACGTGGTGTGGACCAATTTCGGGCCGTGCCCGGTGCCGGATTTCGAGGCCACCCGCCTGCGGATGCGCCAGCTCGGCCCCGTCACGGTCTACGGGGTGGACAAGTTTCCCCGGATGGTCGACTACGTGGTGCCCGCTGGAGTGCGGATCGGCGACGCGGATCGGGTACGGCTAGGCGCGCATCTAGCCGCCGGCACCACGGTGATGCACGAGGGGTTCATCAACTTCAACGCCGGTACGTTGGGTACCTCGATGGTGGAGGGCCGGATCTCCAGCGGGGTCATCGTCGGCGCCGACTCCGATCTGGGGGGCAGCTCGTCGGTCATGGGAACGCTCTCGGGTGGCGGCAAGGAGAGGATCTCGGTGGGCCGCCGCTGCCTGGTCGGCGCCAACGCCGGGATCGGGATGTCCCTGGGTGATGACTGCGTGGTGGAAGCCGGGCTTTACGTCACCGCCGGAACCAAGGTGACGCTTCCCGACGGCACCGTCGTCAAGGCCCGCGAGCTGTCCGGCGCCGATGGGGTGCTCTTTCGCCGCAACTCCGTCACCGGAACCGTCGAGGCGGTGCAACGCGGCGGTAAGGCGGGCATCGAGCTCAACGCGATGCTGCATTCCAACGACTGATGGCCACATGATCAGGGCTGGCCATTAGGATCTCCAGCGTGAGCGCCGCCACCCAGGACCAGCGACTCGTCGAACTGGGTGATCCCGTCCGGTGCCGGCCGTCCGATCCGACTGCGCACCAATTGCGCGCCGCGCTGGACACTCGGTTGCGTGCCCTGCTTGCGCACGATCCCGGCACCCGGGTGGGCGAGGATCCCGAAGAGTTACACCAGATGCGCGTGGCGGTACGCCGGATGCGGGCCATGCTCAAGGCCGCCCGCCCACTGCTGGACCGCAGCTGGGCCGATGACCTGCGCGCCGAACTGGGCTGGCTGGGCCGGGCGCTGGGGCCGGTTCGCGACGCGGACGTGCTCATCGACCGCCTCCGCGATCGCGCAACTGCCTTCGATGCCACCAGCCGCGACGCGGTGGAAACCCTGATCGAGGCGCTGGTCACCGACCGGAAGATCGCCAGGGCCGTAATGCTCGACGTGCTGGGCAGCCGCCGGTATGCCGCGTTGCTGCGCCGGCTGGCGACCGCGGTATCCCGACCGTTGCCCGCCGGACCCAGCGGCGCCGGAGTCGCTGCGCTGGTCGAGCTGGTGCGCATCGAGTACCGCAGGCTGTCCAAGGCCGTACAAGCTGCGGGCGAGGACCCGCCTGATGAGGTCCTGCACGCCCTGCGGATCCACGGCAAGCGGCTGCGCTACACCGGGGAGCTCGCCGCCGCCGCTGGTCGCAAACCGGTCCGCCAGCTGGTGGAGTCCACGGTGGCGCTGCAGGACGTGCTGGGCGAGCACCAGGATGCCTGCGTGGCCCAACACCGGGTGCGGCTGCTGCTGGCCGGCTTCGGCGACGTGGTGGACGTCGGCGTGGCCTTCGCTGCCGGGCGCCTGGTCGAGCGCGAAGAACTCAGCCGCATCGAAACGCGGCAGGCCTGGCTCGCCGCGTGGCAGCAGGTGCAGCAGCGGGCACTGTCACTGGAGACGGTGGCCTAACCCTGGCCGCCCAACCGTTGCACCACGGCGTCGATACACCGATCCTGCGCGGTGAGCGAGACCCGCACGTGGCGCGCGCCGGCGGAACCGTAGAACTCACCCGGCGCGACGAGCACACCCAGCTCAGCCAGCCGGGCGACGGTGTCCCAGCACGGTTCGCCCGCGGTGCACCACAGAAACAGCCCACCCTGGGACCGCTGCACCCGCAACCCGGCGCGGTCCAGCGCCGGTCGCAGCAGTGCCCGGCGCCGCGCGTACCGATCCCGCTGCCGGCCGATGTGTGCGTCGTCGGACAGGGCGACCACCATGGCCTGCTGCACCGGTCGGGCAACCATCATGCCTGCGTGCCTGCGCACCTTGAGCAGGGCGGCGACCAGATCCGGGTCACCGGCCACGAAACCGGCCCGGTAGCCGGCGAGGTTGGACGATTTGGACAGCGAGTGCACCGCCAGCAGCCCGCGGTGGTTGTCACCGGACACCTGCGGGTGCAGCACCGAGACCGGCTGTGCGTCCCATCCCAGGGACAGGTAGCACTCGTCTGAGGCCACCACCGCCCCGATCTCCCGGGCCTGGGCCACCGCACCGGCCAGTACCGCGGCCGGCATGACGTCACCGGTCGGATTGCTCGGCGAGTTCAGCCACCGCAACCGGGTGCCCAGCGGCGCCGGCTCATGGTCAGCGAGACGGACCGGCGTGGCGCCGGCCAGCCGCGCACCGACCTCGTAGGTGGGATAGGCCAGCTCCGGGAGCGCAACGACATCACCCGGACCGAGCCCGAGCAAGGTGGGCAGCCAGGCCACCAGCTCCTTGGAACCCGCCGTCGGCAGCACAGCCTCTGCGGGGACCCCGGGCACGCCATACCGCCGCGCCAGCGCGTCGGCAGCGGCTTGACGCAGTTCTGGTGTGCCATGCGTGGCTGGGTAACCGGGCTGCGCCGACGCCGACGCCAGGGCGCGGCGCAGCGCATCGGGAACCGGATCCACCGGGGTACCGACCGACAGATCGACCGCGCCACCGGGATACTCCGCGGCGCGGCGTGCTGCCTCGGAGAGGCTGTCCCAGGGGAATGCGGGAAGATCCAGACGCACCGCGCCGGCACCCCAGATGCCCTGCGGGACACCCGCGCCTGGGCTCACTCCTCGTTCTGCGGCGGCAAATCAGCGACCATCGGTGGGTCGTCGTTGACCGGACCGACCTTCGACGCTCCACCGGGGGATCCCAGCTCGGTGAAGAAGTCGGCGTTGGCCTTGGTGTAGTCCTTCCACTGGTCTGGGACGTCGTCCTCGTAATAGATGGCTTCTACCGGGCAGACGGGCTCACAGGCACCGCAGTCGACGCATTCGTCGGGCTGGATGTAAAGCATCCGGCCGCCCTCGTAAATACAATCCACCGGGCATTCTTCGATGCACGATCTGTCCATGACGTCCACGCAGGGCTCTGCGATCACATATGTCACGGGGTATCTCCTGCTCCTCACTCGCGGTACCCGAACGGGCCGTCTACCTGCACAGTATCTCCGCCCGCGCAGGCGCCGACCAACCACCCCACCAGTCAGGATCGGGCCATTGCCCGGCCCATCGCCACCGCAGCCGGCAAGGTGCCACCAGCCAGCAACAGCCCGGAGCGCCAGTCCCCGGCCAGCAGCACGTCACCACCCGGTCCACCGACACCGAGTACCCCGATGGCGAGCAGCCACACCATCAGCGGGGCCGCGGCCATAATTCGGGGTCCGCCCAGCTCCGCCGCGCTGCGGACGAGCCATGGGGTGCTCACCGCGGCAAGCAGGATGGTGATCGGAAACGGCGCTGAGCCCACTCGCAGCGGTAGGTAGAGCAGCTCTACCGTAGCCAGCGCGACCGCGTCGAACAGCAGCACCACAAAAGTGATTCGGCCGAGCACACTCACTCCTTCGGGTGGGCCGCCACCGGGTCGGGCAGCCCGCCGAAGAGGTCCTCGCTAGCCGCCTCATCAATATCCCGCCCGAGCGGGCGGTGGGCAGCGGCGCCGCGGGCCAGGGTGAAGTGCTCGGTGTCGAACACTGGCCGGGCCACCCCGTCGGCCAGCGCGAACGCCGCGTCCCGACCACTGGTCCACACCTTGACCTGGGTGCCGTGGGCGCGCATTGCCGCCAGGACGGCAGGGCGGTGCGCTGTGACGTCCAGGGCGGTAGTCACCTCAGCATCGTCCACGCCGGGCAGCCCCCGGTCGTCCGGCAAGGGGAAGGGCAGCCCCGGCATCGCGGCCAGCGCGGTGACTCCACCGGCCACGGCCGAGATCGGGTGAACCGCCCAGAACACCCGGGCCACCTCGGGAGTCCGCGCTGCTGCGGCCATCGTGACCTGGTGAGCCCGGACGTGATCGGGATGTCCGTAACCCCCGTCGGGGCCGTAAGTCACCACGACCTGGGGTCGCACCGCGTCGAGCACTTCGACCAATGCGTCGACCTGCTCGTCGAGAGCACCGGCGGCGAAAGCCCGCGGGTGCAGCTGAGCCGGCACGCTCGCCCTCGACCCAGGCTCGGCAACCATGCCGGAGTCGCGCCACCGGCCGATCCCGCCGAGGAACCGCTGATCGGTGATTCCGAGCACGGCACACGCGGCACGCAGTTCGGCCAGCCGGTAGCCACCGAGCTGGTCGGCACGATCGGCGGCCAGGCCCCGTAAGTCGTCGGTGAGCACCTCACCCTGCTCGCCCAGCGTGCAAGTCACCAACGTCACGCCCACTCCCGAAGCGGCGTACCGCGCGATCATTCCGCCGGTCCACAACGTCTCGTCGTCCGGATGCGCGTGCACCACCACCATCCGCCGCTCGCTCATCGCGTCTCCAACCCCCGCAATGAGCGGGCTGGGCGGGGCAAAACGTCGCCAGAATCCCGCTGCATGCGGGATCCCTTGGTTGGGTGCCAGCCTACTTCGATCCACCGGTCAGTCGTGGCGCACCGCTGTGGTGTCCACGGCGGAGGAGGCCGCTCAGCAAAGGTGGTCAGCCGTCGGCGCGTAGGCCCCACTGGGCGATGTTGTACTGGGGACCGTCCAGCGAGGAGTTGTTGCGGATATTGGCGATGTCGTTGTAGAGCGCGATGAACGTCGGTTTCTGGTAGAGCGGCAAAACGTAGGCATCCCTGGTCAGCCGGCGATCCGCTTGGTTGAGCGTCTCCCTGGCCAGCGACTCGTCGGCGGAATTCTGCGCTGCCGCAATCAAGCGGTCGACGTCGGGATTGCCGTAGCGGCCGAAATTGTTGCCGGTGGTCCAGAGACGGGCTGCACCGCTGTACGGGAACGGCGTGGCGATCCAGGAAAAGACGACGAGGTCGAAGTCACCCACAGAAGTCGCGGCACCTAGGTCGTCGGCGGGTACCGCCTTAACGGTGATTCCCAGTGGTTTGACCATCTGAGCGAACATTTCGCACTCGACCTGGCGAACCTGATTCTTGACGGTGTACCGCATGCGCAGCGGCGGCACCGTCATGCCGATGGCGGTCTTGAGCTGCCCGCGGTCGATCCGGTAACCGGCCGCGGTGAGGATCTGTTTGGCCCGGGCGAGGTTCCCGGAACCCTGACCGGTCTCGCTGACCACATCCTCATAACCGCTCTGCTGCGGGACGAAGTTGTGACTGTTCAGCGGTTTGATTTTATTGGTGTATTGGCCCACGGTCTTGTCGATGATGGCCTGCCGGTCGACTGCGGTGAACATCGCCGTACGCAGCGCGGGATCGGCGAGATAGGGGTTGGCCAGGTTGAAGTCGAAGTGTTCCCAGCTCATCCCGAGACCGACGAAGGACGAGACGCCAGGGATCTTGCGCACCTGCTGCACCTGGTCGACCTGTGGTTGCGGGTAGATGACCTGCACCTGACGATTCTGCAGCGCGGTGAGCTCTTGATCGGCATCGGTGATGATCCGGTAGATCACCCGGTCGAGCTTCGGGCGGGAACCGTACCACTTCGGATTAGGCACCAGAGTGACCGATTCGTTGTTGCTGAAGTTATCGATCTGGAAGGGTCCGCCAGAGTAGGTGGGCACGGTCGTTGCGAACCAGGTGAACGACGCGGCCAGGCCCTGCGGAGTCTTGATGTCCCCATGCTGTGCCGCGAGGTGCGCTGGATACAGCGGTGAGCCGCTGCCCCACAACTGTTTCCAGTCCGTGAAGGGCTTGCTGAACGTCACCGTGACCGTCTTACCGTTGTCGCCGCCGACTACCGATTTGATCTGGTCATAGCCCGCGGTGCTGGCCGCACCGCAGTCCGGGCAGTCCCGCCCGTTCTGGACTTTCCAGTTATAGATGAAGTCATCCGCAGTGATCGGTGTCCCGTCCGACCACGACGCATTCGGCTTGATCTTATAGACGATCGTTTCCGGGTAGGTAGCCGTCACTTTCGCCGAGTCGAGCAGCTCGTTGTTCATCGCCACGGCGAGGTCGGGCGCGGTGATGAAGGTGCGAGGCAGCAGCCCGGACAATACCCAGCCGGTCTCCATCACGTTGCCCTGGCTGGACAGCAGATTCCAATTCGAGACGTTCTTGTCGATGGCGTAGCTGAGCTGGCCACCCTGCCGCAGCTTGCCCGGCTCGGCCAGGTTGCAGGTGTTCGGTTTCGCTTCGCAGATCGCGAAGACCGTGCCGGTCTGGCGCTGCGCAGCGGGGTCTGCGGGGTGGGCTCCGCCACAGCCGGCCAGCGCGACGGTGAGTGCTGCCAGCAGCGTCACCGCTCGCCGTATCCGTGTTCGCGTCACGCGTCCCATGGGCCGGTGACCCTACGCCCCCCGCCTTCATCGCAGCGTCATCGGATAGCGCTGCCGCACACCGTGCCTGGTCGTCCCGGGTGCGGTCGGAAATCAGGGAGCCATCCCTCACCTAGCTTGGAAGGTTCCCCGGTGGGGCCGGTGTGACTCCCCTGTCAGTCGAACTCTCCATCTCGAACGGCAGCGGCGAACGCCGTCCACACGCCGGCAGTGAAGATCAATGCTGCCGCTGCGGGATTCTTCGAGTCCCGTACGGCACGGTGACCGCCAGGCAT
>Ga0134126_10002740_pt1 | contig 22147 bp, 24 predicted proteins | sample KB31752_FD_96881 | JGI IMG/M metagenome (GOLD analysis project Ga0134126, IMG submission 96881) | Terrestrial soil microbial communities with excess Nitrogen fertilizer from Kellogg Biological Station, Michigan, USA - KB3-175-2 | ecosystem: Environmental > Terrestrial > Soil > Unclassified ... | reverse complement strand
TCTTCATTGCTCAAGCTTGCGAACGGGCTACTCGGTATCCAGCAGCACCCGTAGTTCGCTGGATCGCGAAGGATGCCGCAGCTTGCGCAGCGCTTTTGCTTCGATCTGTCGAATGCGCTCGCGAGTGACGGCGAAACAACGCCCGACTTCTTCCAGCGTATGTTCGGAACCATCGTCCATGCCGAAACGCATTCTCAGCACGCGTTCTTCACGCGGGCTTAGGGTGCGCAGCACGCGTTCAGCGCGTTCCTTCAGATTTACCCCGATCACGGCTTCTGCAGGGGAAACCGCAGTCCGGTCTTCGATCAGGTCGCCAAGATGCGAATCGCCTTCCTCGCCGATCGGCGTCTCAAGCGAGACCGGTGCGCGCATAATCTTAAGCGCCTTCCGCACCTTCCACTCTGGGATATCCATCTGCTTGGCAATTTCTGCCGATGACGGCTCTCGTCCGAGGGTTTGCGCCAGCCGCCGGGAGGTGCGGATCATCTTGTTGACGATTTCGGTCATGTGCACTGGCAACCGGATGGTTCGTCCCTGATCGGCAATCGCGCGGCTGATCGCCTGCCGGATCCACCACGTCGCGTAAGTCGAAAATTTGTAGCCGCGGCGGTATTCGAACTTGTCCACCGCTTTCATCAGGCCGACATTGCCTTCCTGGATCAAGTCCAAGAAGTGCAGGCCGCGGTTCGCATATTTTTTCGCAATCGACACCACCAGCCGCAGGTTGGCTTCGATCATCTCGTGCTTTGCCGCATCGGCATTCATCTGCCCCTGGATAATGGCGCGTTGCGCATTGCGAAGTTCGGCGAAGCTCATTCCGGCATCGCTTTCCAGCTTCTTGATGTCGGCACGAAGCTGCCGTTGCGCAGCAAGATTGTTCTTCTTAACGGCTTCGCTGGAGCTCTTGGTGACCTTCTTTTCCAGTTGCGCCAGTTGTCGTTCCAGCGAGCGCATGTTATCTGCGGTCCGGGTTACGCGCTCGATCAGACGTTTGTGTTCAGCGGCCGCGAGCCCGAGAGTGCGCACAATAAGCGAAATTCGCACGATCTCGCGGGCGAGTTGCAATTGACAACGGCGGTACTGCTTGGCTTTCTTCTTTGCGGGAATCGTACTCAGTTTTTCCGTCAACCTGAGAGCCGTGTTGTAATGCTTTCGCAGTTGATCGATGCGGCGCACAATCTCATCCGTGCGCTTGCGCAATTTTTCCTCGGTGAGTTCTTCCTCTTCGAAAGTCACTATTTCCTGAATCGAGCGCCGTTCAGATTTCAGATCTTCGGCAATTGTCAAAATCTGCCGGATTGCGATCGGCGAACGTGAAAGCGCCTTCAACACGCGACGTTGCCCGTGCTCGATCCGCCTTGCGATCTCCACTTCGCCCTCGCGAGTCAGCAGCGGCGAAATGCTCATCTCGTGCAGATACAGCCGCACCGGGTCGCTGGAAGTATCGGGCGCGCCCGTACTCAGATCAAGTTCGACCTCTTCCTCATCTTCTTCGCTGGCGAGCTTTTGCTCCATGCTGAGCCAAGGCAGCGCCATATCTCCGGCGATAACATCCAGGCCCTGCTCGCGCACCGCGCTGAACAGGTCTTCGGTGTCTTGCTCGGATGACGCGTGGCTGGGGCCCAGTTCGTCCATCTCTTGTTCGGCGACATATTCTTTTCGTGCAGGCATATTTGGTTTCTTCCTTCGACAAAGCTGCGGAAGTCAAACAACCATAATCAGAACCGGGTTGGTTCCTCCGCGGAAACTAATTTTTAAGAGCGCACGCCTGGTTCAGTGTGCTCGCGACTACTCTTCACCGGAAACCAATACTGTGGCGAACTCCAACGCATCCGTCACGTCAAGTGCGGCGGATTCGCCATAGATTTGGTTGATAGTATGGCGCAAGGCAATGAGATTGCTGCGCGCGGACTCCGTCGCCCGGCTGGTAGGATCTTTCGCCAGTTCCAGTTCGTAGGTCCTCAACAGCAACCCACTCTGCTCCTCGAGGCGTTCCACGGTCTCCGGATTGAGCTGCGCTTCAGAGTGCATATCCTAGTGTACGCGATTCTCGCCGTTAGCGTTTGGTCGAGTGGTGGTTTTGATGTGCCATGAATCAGAGCTATCCTGCGGGATTCAATACGACTGTAAGTATGATAAAGTATAACATGATTCAAGAACACTTGGATCTCGGTCACTTGGTTGCGACAGCCTCTAGCCTAGTTCAATTATTTGAAGGTAGAATGACGTTTATCAATGGACTCATATTATGACTGATAATACAAAAGGTATGATTTTATGACGCGTCAGAAGAGTAGGCGGAAGCAGGCACGGACATTTTCTCTTTCTGAGGATGTGATCGCGGCAGTCGAGAATTATAAGAGTGAACGCCGGTCCAACTCCCTGACCGCGGCACTTGAGGAAATAATTCGCGATTGGAAGCGCGCCAGGTTTCAAGCCCAGTTCACTGCCTATTACGATTCGCTTTCGGATGATGAAGCTAATGAAGAAAAAGGTTGGGGTGAGTTTTCCGAATCGCAGATGTAACACGAGGAACTCAGTCGGTGGAATCCAACAGAGCGCCGCAACGAGGGGAAATCTGGTACGTGCATTTGCCTACCGACCCGTCGGATAAATCTGAACGCCCAGTCGTTGTCGTGTCTATTGAAGCTCGAAATGCTCATGAGCGGGCAAATACGGTGCTGGTGGTTCCGCTTTCAACCACTCCCGCAAAGCTTCCCTCGCATATTGCATTGGGTCCCGGAGAGACAGGACTGTCCGAGCCTTCAACTATCCAAGCGGAGTCGATCACCACCGTAAGGAAAACCAGCTTGCAGCTCCCCAGGCAGCGGCTACGCAGGCTTCCCGAACACGTGCTGGAAAAAGTTACGCGTGGTGTCTTGATATCCTTAGGCTTTCCCGATCGTTAAATCTGTTTCAGGATCTTGCGGGTCGTCGCCATGTCAAATAATTTTTCTCGTCGCCAATTTATTGGTACCGGAATCGCGGCGCTTGCCGCCGCTCGGAATATTTCGGGGGCAGGTTTCCCGAAGGTGTCGAAATCCGCAGCCCGTCTGGCAAACTCACCATTCAAAATCGCTGTCATAACTGACGAGATATCCCAGGATTTCGGTCGCGCTTGCGAAATCGCATCCCAACAATTCGGAATGAGCTGGGTGGAGATCCGGAGCGCATGGAAGAAGAACATCGCAAACTTTGATGCGCAGGAAATTCTCGAAATCCTAAGGGTGCTCAAGAAACATAATCTTCGCGTCACCGATATCGCGAGCCCGCTGTTTAAGACTGATTGGCCGGACGCCCCCAAGTCCAAGTTCGCTGAAAAAGATCAATTCAATGCCAACTTCACCTATTCGCAACAGGACGAAGTTCTCCATCGCTGCATTGAACTGGCAAAAAAGCTATCTACCGATCGCATACGTTGCTTCGATTTCTGGCGATTGGATGATCCCGCGCCGCATCGCAACGCAATCAACGAAGTATTGCAAAGAACCGCCGAGAAAACTGGGAAAGCGGGATTGGTGCTGCTTCTCGAAAACGAATTTGCCTGCAACACCGGCACTGGAGTCGAGGCGGCGAAGACACTGGCCGGCGTACCCTCACGAGATTTCATGCTCAACTGGGACCCCGGCAATGCGGCCAAACTCGGTGAACTCCCATACCCGGGCGCTTACAATCTCCTGCCCAAAGATCGCATTGGACATTGCCACGTAAAGGATGTGGTGCGAAGCAACGGCGGCTACCAATGGGCCGCGATGGGCAAGGGCATCATCGACTGGTCAGGACAGTTCGCCGCGCTCGAACGTGATGGTTATCACCACGCGGTCAGCCTCGAGACCCACTGGCGCGGTGCCGGAACTCCCGAAGCCTCATCCATTGAATGCTGGCAAGGAATGCGCGCCGCCTTAGAAAAAGCCGGCGCTCTCTGATCAATCTTCTTTACGTGGGGAGGGCCGCCCTCGGCTGTCCTGGGAGATCGAATGTCCCCTCACTCCCGGCAGCCGAGCAGGATTGCGCCGCACCACTTCCAGCTAAAGCAGCGATATCACCCTAGCGTCTGCACTTCGACGCTGAGTACCGCCGGCAGGTCCCGCACAATTGGGTTCCAGCTATCCCCCGCATCGGCGGAGCAGTACACCTGGCCGCCGCTGGTGCCGAAGTAAATCCCGCACTTGTCTAAAGTATCGACAGCCATGGCGTCGCGTAGGACGTTTACGTAGCAATCTTTCTGCGGCAGGCCTTTAGTCAAAGCCTCCCACTCATTGCCGCCGCTGCGACTGCGGAAGACGCGCAGTTTCCCGTCATGCACAAAGTGTTCCGAATCACTCTTGATGGGGACCACGTAAATGGTTTCTGGTTCGTGCGAGTGAATGTCAATGGCAAATCCAAAGTCCGTGGGCAGGTTACCGCTGACTTCTTTCCACTCGTCTCCGGCGTTGTCGCTGCGCATCACATCCCAGTGCTTCTGCATGAAGAGCACGCCCGGCCGCTTGGGGTTCATCGCGATGTGATGAACGCAATGTCCAACCTCGGCATTGGGATCAGGAATGTATTGCGAGCGCAGGCCTTTGTTGATGGGCTTCCAATTTTTGCCGCCATCGTCGGTGCGAAATGCGCCTGCTGCCGAAATAGCAATCCAGATGCGCTGCGGATTGCTGGGGTCGAGCACGATAGTGTGCAAACACATGCCCCCCGCGCCCGGTTGCCATTTAGGTCCGGTGCCGTGTCCACGCAAGCCGGAAAGTTCCTTCCAGTTTTCTCCGCCGTCGGTCGAGTGAAATAACGCCGCGTCCTCAACTCCCGCATAAACCGTGTTGGAATCGCTCAGCGACGGTTCGAGGTGCCACACTCGCTTGAACTCCCACGGATGCTGCGTTCCGTCATACCACTGGTGAGTGGTCAGCGGCTTGCCGGTTTCGGCGGATGTGTCGTACAGAAATTTATTGCTCGCCGCTTTTGGTGGCCCGGGTTCGGGCTTCTGTCCGGGAGGCGTACCCGGCTGATGCCACGTTTTCCCGCCGTCATCCGAGCGCTGAATGATTTGCCCAAACCAGCCGCTTGTTTGCGACGCGTAAATTCGATTCGGATCAACGGGCGATCCCTTCAGGTGATACATCTCCCAACCCGCAAAGTGCGGCCCACTGACCTCCCATTTTTCGCGCTTGCCGTCTGAACTAAGAATGAATGCGCCTTTGCGCGTACCGACCAGAACTCGTACCTTGCTCATCGCTAGCTCCTCATCATTGTGATATCAAAACTGACCACATTCAGGGCCAAACCCAATGCCCATTCACCTGCAGCGGTCGGGGGTCATTATTCTTCCAACGTGCCCGGACTTCATTCAGCAACGCCTCGCGATGCTGGGTCATCTTCGCAATCGCGGCACACGAGGCTTCGGTTTTTTCGTGCCGCGCTCCCCAAATCAGCAACTCAAGGAGCGCCGGCGCAAGATCGATACCCTTTTGCGTAAGTCGGTAATTTACCTTTCGCCCGTCGCTTGCGTCCACCCCGGTAGCGATAATTCCTGTGGATTTCAACTTGTGCAGCCGCTCCGACAAAATGTTAGTGGCAACGCCCTCGCCTGATTCCTCAAACTCCTTGAACGTCCGATAGCCGCGCACCATGAGGTCGCGCACGATCAGCAGTGACCAGCGGTCCCCGATCATTTCAAGCGAGACGCTTACCGGGCAGCCCGAGCGGCGCTTTGACTTCGGCTTCCGCAGCATAGCCCGAAACAGTAACAAATCTAACTTGCAAAACGCAAGTGATCTTATAGGGCAGACGTGCAGGCCTGGGGCTACACATGCGGCTACCCATAGGCGTGCAGATTAGGGATTATTTTGAGCTTGGCTTCGCGCGGGGAGCAGATATTCGCTGATCAGCGTTTCTACTTGCGACCACACGGCGGGATCGCATTCGATGGCAATGTGTCCCTTAAGAAAGTGACGTGCGAACCAGGGATAACTCGAGCAAGGCTCAGGCTGCTTCTTGTAATCAAAGCGAAAATCGCCGAGGATTTGGGTTCTCTGGGGGTCGGCGGGCACGATCTCAGGCAATCCATGCAGCATTCCACCGGCCTGATAGAAGTTCACCGCGCGGGCTACATTGGCGGGAATGAGCCGATCATCCTCTCCGGGTTTAGTGATGCTGTCCACCTGGACCGTGAGCAGCACGGGTATCTGTTGTTTCTGCAACTCGCGGGCCAGTTCAACCACCGCAGAAGCACCCCAACTGTGTCCATAGAGAATGATCCGGGCCTGACGCCTCTCAGAATCGGAAATCCCGCCATTGCCGTCCTTATCGAGCCACTTCATTACGGCATTATAGGCATCGTCGCGATGGTGATTTTCGAAGATGCTCACATGCACGCGATCAGAGTACCCGGCCCGTATTTTCTCAGCCAACTGTACCTCCGCGTGGCGGGTGTCATTGCGATGAACGAAGCCTCCGACGAAGCCGATCACAATAGCAGAATTTGCGGCGGTTTCTGACGAGAAAGGCTTGTTGGCCGTGGCGGGAAACGCAGTTCCGCAGAAAACGGAAAGAGCCAGAGCAACGACGCCTAGGTAAGTCTTACCAAGGCGGTTGCTTACGAGGAGGCAGCGTTGGCGTATGTTGCCGTGCGGCTTGGTGCGCAACGAACGCATGTCCCCATTTAGTAAAGATGCAACCGCCGTGCCAAAAGACTTCACTATCAGGCGATCGCCCGAAGTGCTTGAGCCATATCGGAATGCGAGTTATGCCGTTTATGCATCAGCTATCTACCATGGACCTGCTGTGCGACTTTTTTCACCCGGCCTGAGCATTTCGTTTCTTGCGCAACGTCGATTGCAGACCAGCCCCTGATTTGGGATTCATAAGCTTGCAGGCAGCGGGTTAAGCTCCTATAATCAAACTGTACTGAATTAGTCCTATATCCAGAGTAGAGCTTTGCATACAAGAGAATGATCAGACTAGGCAAATTAACCGATTACGGGCTGGTTCTGATGAGCTATGTGGCCAAGGGCGGGCAGCAGAGTCTGCACACCGCACGCGGATTAGCGTCGCAATCCAAGTTGCCTTTACCAACCGTCAGCAAACTTTTAAAGGTACTTTTGCAGAATGGCTTTTTGGTCTCTCACCGTGGCCACACCGGGGGTTACAGCCTAGCGCGCGCAGCCCAGGAAATCTCGGTCGCGGAAATTATCTCGTCGCTGGAGGGACCGATCGGTTTGACCGAATGCACAACCGACGTCTCTGGAATATGCGACCTGGAACCATCCTGCCCCATCAAAATGAATCAGAAGATGATCAGTCAAGTGGTGCGCGGCGCGCTCGAAAAACTAACCCTCGCTGACCTGATTCATCCACTGCAATTAATTGCCATCAGAGATGAACGAGGGAAACTTGTCCCCGGCATCAGCCGAATTTCTGGGAGCACTCAATGAGCACGAATCTTGACACAATCCGAGATCTAGCCCAGCAGGAATATAAGTGGGGCTTCATCACCGACATCGAAGAAGAGCGGATCCCTAAGGGCCTGAGCGAGGATGTCATTCGCCTTATCTCGACCAAGAAGCAGGAGCCGGAGTTCATGCTGGATTGGCGGCTGAAGGCGTACCGCCATTGGGCTGCGCTTGAAAAGGCTGAGGCCGAACCCAAGTGGGCGAACGTGCATTATCAGCCCATCGATTACCAGAACATCGTTTATTACTCCGCGCCGAAGCAGAAGGTGAAGCTTGAAAGTCTGGACCAGCTCGATCCGGAGATTCTGCGCACTTACGAAAAGCTGGGAATCCCGTTGCAGGAGCAGAAGATGCTCGCCGGAGTCGCAGTCGACGCGGTGTTTGACAGTGTGTCGGTCGCGACCACGTTCAAGGGCAAACTTGCTGAGCTGGGAATTATTTTCTGTTCGTTCTCAGAAGCCGTGCGCAATCATCCTGACCTGGTGAAAAGGTATTTGGGCTCAGTCGTTCCTTACACCGACAACTTCTTTGCCGCGCTGAATGCGGCCGTGTTCAGCGACGGATCGTTTGTGTACGTGCCCAAGGGTGTTCGCTGTCCCATGGAGCTATCGACTTATTTCCGCATCAATGCTGCGGAAACCGGACAGTTTGAGCGCACCCTGATCGTTGCCGACGAGGGTGCTTCTGTCAGCTACCTCGAAGGATGCACTGCGCCGATTCGCGACGAAAACCAGTTGCACGCGGCAGTGGTTGAGCTAGTTGCGCTCGACAACGCGCAGATCAAGTACTCGACGGTTCAGAACTGGTATCCCGGCGACAAGCAGGGCAAAGGCGGTATCTACAACTTTGTGACGAAGCGCGGAAAGTGCGCGGGTGTGAATTCCAAGATTTCTTGGACGCAGGTCGAAACCGGATCGGCGATCACCTGGAAATACCCCAGCTGCATTCTGCAGGGAGATAACTCGATTGGTGAATTCTACTCAGTTGCGCTGACCAACAATTATCAACAGGCCGACACCGGCACCAAGATGATTCACATCGGTAAGAACACGCGCAGCACGGTTGTTTCAAAAGGCATCTCCGCGGGGCACGGGCAGAACACCTATCGCGGACAGGTGAAGATTCTGAAAGGTGCGCAGGGCGCCCGCAACTACACTCAGTGCGATTCGCTTCTGATTGGGGACAAATGCGGCGCCCACACCTTTCCTTATATCGAGGTGCGGAACTCGAGCGCGCGCATGGAGCATGAAGCTTCAACCTCAAAGATCGGCGAAGACCAGATGTTTTATCTGCGCCAGCGCGGCCTGAAGGCGGAAGACGCCGTATCGATGATCGTGAATGGATTTTGCAAGCGTGTGTTTCGCGAGCTGCCGATGGAGTTCGCGGTGGAAGCGCAAAAGCTGCTGAGCGTAAGTTTGGAAGGCAGCGTCGGATAAGGACGTTTCTATTGGGGGCACGGGCGTCTCGCCCGCGCTGAATTCGACAGGCGAGACGCCCGTCTCCCCACATACAGGAACAGAGGAAACTGAATGAGCTTACTGGAAATCAAGAATCTTCACGTCAAGGTCGATAACCACGAGATCCTCAAAGGGATCAACCTGACCGTAAATGCCGGCGAAGTGCACTCCATCATGGGGCCAAACGGTTCCGGCAAGAGCACGCTGGCGCAAGTCCTGGCCCGCCGCGAAGCTTACGACGTCACCGAAGGCGAGATTATTTACAACGGCAAAGATCTCCTGGAGATGAAAGCCGAAGACGCGGCCTGTGAAGGCGTGTTTCTCGCGTTTCAGTACCCAGTCGAGATTCCCGGAATTGGCAACGCATACTTCATGCGCTCAGCCCTAAATGCGATCCGCAAATATCACGGACAGGATGAAATGGACGCGATGGATTTCCTTCCGCTTTTTCGAGAAAAATTAAAGTTGCTCGAAATGGACGAGAAGCTGCTCAATCGTTCGGTGAATGAAGGATTTTCCGGCGGCGAGAAAAAACGGAATGAGATCCTGCAAATGGCGCTGCTGGAGCCCAGACTCGCGGTGCTCGATGAGACAGACTCAGGGCTCGATATCGATGCGCTCAGAATCGTCGCCAAAGGCGTGAACACATTGCGCAGCCCAGAGCGGGCAATGATTGTCGTCACTCATTACCAGCGCTTGCTCAATTACATCGTCCCCGACTTCGTTCATGTGCTGGTGAATGGCCGCATTGTGCGGTCCGGCGGCCCTGAGTTGGCGATGGAATTGGAAGAGACCGGATACGCCGTCCCTGCATAAAAGGAATATACGTGATTGCTGCAACCGAACAACTCGGAACTTATCTGGAGAGCTTCACCGAATTTCAGAAGCGGGCTGCCGGACGCGATTTGCCCTGGCTGCAAAAACTGCGTGAGACTGCTTTCGCACGTTTCTGCGAAGTCGGATTTCCCACGACTCACGACGAAGATTGGCGTTTCACAAATGTCTCACCCATTTCAAAGACTTCGTTTGAATTATCTCGCGACGCTAGGGTGACAAAGCAGGAAGTAGAGCAATTCGGAGTTGCCGGTCTTGGCTGCCAGCTGGTGTTTATTGACGGTCAGTTTTCTCGAGAGCTTTCAGCAATTGGGCAGCTGCCCGCGGGCGTAAGCGTCAACAGTTTGGCGGAAGAAATCAGCGCTAGCTCCAGTTCTGTCGAGTCGCATCTTGGCCGCTATCTGGATATTCAGCGCGATGCTTTTTCGGCATTGAACACCGCTTTTGCCGAAGATGGCGGATACGTGCACGTGCGGCGCGGCGTCGTGCTCACCGACCCCATTTATCTGCTCTTTATTTCGACAGCCAGCCATAAACCGCTGATGTCACATCCTCGAAATTTGATCGTCATCGAAAACGAAGCGCAGGCCACAGTTGTTGAAGATTATGTTTCGATCGGCGAGACAGCAGCTTTCAGCAATACCGCCACCGAACTCGTTGCTGGCGAGAACGCGGTCGTTTCCCATTACATGATTGAACGCGAGGACCGCCAGGCATTCAATATTTCGACGCTGCGGGTTCAGCAGGGAAGAAGCGCCAATGTTTCATCGCATTCTGTGCTTCTTGGAGGAGGCCTGGTGCGAAACAATGTGCATCCGGTCCTGGCGGGCGAAGGCGGAGAGTGCCTGATCAATGGCCTGTTCATCGGCAGCGGCCACCAGCATCTCGATAATTACATGCAGGTCGAGCACGCCAGCCCGCACTGCGCCAGCCGCCAGTTTTACAACGGGATCCTTGACGACCACGCGCATGGTGTATTCCACGGCCGCATCATCGTTCACAAAGACGCGCAGAAGACCGACGCCAAGCAGACCAACCGCAACCTGCTGCTCTCAGACGACTCTCGCATCGATACCAAGCCCCAACTCGAAATCTATGCTGACGACGTGAAGTGCACGCACGGTGCGACTATCGGCCAAATAGAAGAGAACGCGTTGTTTTATTTGCGCTCTCGCGGAATCGATGAGATATCCGCCCGCAAGCTGCTCCTTTTAGCTTTTGCGAATGAGTGTCTTGATCGCATGGCTTCAGGCGCGGCCCGCGATCACGTAGAAAAGTTGATTCATGCTCATCTTTTGCTGATTGCCAATTCGGTCAAGCCGCTTTCGACGGTTGCGCGGAATGAAGACCTTGGCAGAAACGTGGAGGAGATAGGGTGACCACTGCGGCCAAAATCCCATCCCCCGAATCCAGCAGCCAGAATCGATCGAGTAGTTCCGGCTTTGATGTCGAGAGAATTCGCCGTGACTTTCCGATCCTGGCACGCGACGTTCGTGGAAAAAAATTGGTCTACCTCGATAACGCTGCTACATCGCAGAAGCCGCGAGCGGTCATCGACGCGATCACGCGCTATTACGAACAGGAAAATGCCAACATTCATCGCGGCGTTCACTTTCTCTCGGAGCTCGCGACGTCGAAGCATGATCGTGCACGCCAGGCGGTGCGCGGCTTCATCAATGCGGCGGATGTAAAAGAACTCATTTTTGTTCGTGGCACTACCGAGGCTATCAACCTGGTGGCGCAGACTTACGGGCGAGTCCACGTGGGCAGCGGTGACGAGGTCCTGATCACGGCCATGGAGCACCACTCCAACATCGTGCCCTGGCAAATTCTCTGCGATGAAAAGGGCGCGAAGCTGCGGGTTGCGCCTATTAACGATGCGGGCGAAATCATTCTTGATGAATTCGCAAGACTTCTCGGCCCTCGCACGAAACTCGTAGCCGTCGCCCATGTTTCGAACGCCTTGGGAACGGTGAACCCGCTTTCCCAGATTATTGAGCTGGCGCACAAGAAAAATATTCCGGTGCTGGTCGATGGGGCTCAAGCGGTTCCGCACATGAAGGTTGATGTACGCGCTCTTGATTGCGATTTTTACACCCTCTCCAGCCACAAGATGTTTGGGCCGATGGGCATTGGCGTTTTATACGGGAAAGCCGATCTGCTTGAGGCGATGCCGCCTTATCAAGGGGGCGGCGACATGATCAGCTCAGTCACTTTTGATAAGACCACTTACAACAAGCTGCCCTTCAAATTTGAAGCCGGTACCCCGGACGTGGCAGGTGCAATCGGTCTTGGCGCGGCGATTGATTATCTGAATGCAATTGGGACCGACAAAATCGCGGCATATGAACATGAAGTGGTGTCCTACGCGGTCGAGAAACTTTCGGCACTTTCAGGCGTGCGCCTCATCGGTACGGCGAAAGAGCGCGCCGGGGTCATTTCGTTCGTGATCGAAAATGTTCATCCTCACGACGTGGGCACAATTCTCGATCAGGAAGGCGTCGCAATCCGTACTGGCCATCACTGCGCGCAGCCGATCATGCAGCGTTTCGGAATTCCCGCCACGGCGCGGGCATCATTCGCTTTTTACAACACCAAAGAAGAAGTGGACGCGCTGGTGAACGGGATTACGAAAGTCCAGGAGGTCTTTGCCTGATGGCCGATCTCCGCGATCTTTATCAGGAAGTGATTCTGGAGCACAGTAAAGCGCCACGTAATTTTCACGAGCTCGCCCAGTCCAATCAAAAGGCGGAAGGTTTCAACCCGCTGTGCGGAGATCACTTCACTGTCTATGTCAACGTCGACGATGACTCGATTCAGGACATCGGCTTCCAGGGCTCCGGTTGCGCCATCTCAAAGGCGTCTGCGTCAATGATGACTCAAGCCGTAAAGGGCAAGAGCAAAGCCGAGGCAAAAGAATTGTTCGACACTTTTCACAAACTGGTCACGACCGGCGAAGCCAATGGCGACCGAGAAGATCTCGGCAAATTGGCGGTGTTTTCCGGAGTCTCGGAATTTCCGGTTCGCGTGAAGTGCGCGACCCTCGCCTGGCACACGTTGCAAGCCGCGCTTGATGGCAAGCAAGATAAAATTTCCACGGAGTAGGCGATGAGTTCCGGCATCCACGCTAATCTAAGTCGCACTTGCGAAGTCATTGAGATTCCGAGCGGCACCGTCAGCACTTTGCCGGAAGGCACGCCGGTGAGAATCATGCAATCCCGTGGTGACAGCTACACGGTTTGGACCGACTACGGCCAGATGTATCGGATTGATGGCAAAGATGCGGATGCGATCGGACAGCGCGCACCTTCGGAGAAAGATGCTGCACCGGAAGACACTCGAGAGTTCAACGAGCAGATGGTCTGGGAGATCTTGAAGACGGTTTATGACCCGGAGATCCCGGTCAACATTGTCGATCTCGGATTAATCTACTCGTGCAAGATCACTCCCGTTGACGAGCAAGGCAAGAAAATTGACATTCAGATGTCGATGACCGCGCCCGGCTGCGGCATGGGCAACGTGCTCAAAGGCGATGTAGAGAACAGAATTTCAAAGCTGCCTTCTGTAAAAGCAGTGAATGTCGAAGTAGTTTTCGATCCTCCATGGGACATGAGCCGGATGTCGGAAGCCGCCCGTCTGCAACTCGGATTCTGATTAAGCGATTTCACTGCGGCTCTTTTAAGATGTACCCCTGATGAGTCGCCCTCTCCTACTCGGACATCGCGGCCTGCGCTCGCGCTCTTTGTCGCTTCGAGAAAATACCATTCCAGCTTTTGACTTAGCGCTCCAGCATGGATGTGACGGTTTTGAATTTGATGTGCGCCTCACAGCGGACGATCGCGCTGTGATCTGCCACGGCTCGAGATTCGCCGGAATTACAATTGCTCGCTCTGCCTGCAATCGGCTACAGGCGTTGCCTCTTCTGGAAGATGTTCTTGCCCGTTACGCGGACCGAGCGTTCCTCGATATTGAACTCAAAGTTCCGGGCGTCGAGTGCTGCCTCATCGAAGCACTCTCTCGATTCCGGCCTCAGCGTGGCTATGTCGTTTCCTCATTTCTTCCCGAGGTGTTGGTCGATCTTAGAAAGCGAAGCCAGTCAGTTCCGCTGGGCATCATTTGCGAAACGCGCAAGCAGCTGAGTTGTTGGCGTGAACTACAGGTGGAATATGTGATCCTGCATGAGCGCCTGATTACACCCGCCTTGATGGCCGAATTGCATGCTGCCGGAAAGAAGGTATTCGGCTGGACCATTAACAAAAAAGTGTCCATGATCCGCCTGGCTGGTTTGGGGGTAGATGGCATTGTCTCGGATAAGACCGAGTTGCTGGTTGGGGTCTGCGGACCAGATGAAGCGAGTCGAATTTCGATCTCCCCCGCATGAACCAACGCGTACTTATCATTTACAAAGGCTTACAAAAACGCCGCTGTTGGCAAATTTATAAATTAACAGCGCCGGGAATCCGGTATCATTACAGCGGTGCTGAGTACGAAAACCAATCCGTACCTGCTGTGGATTGTAGGCGCTGTCCTGGTCCTGGCCGCAGTCGACACCATACCTGACCCTCCGGCCGTAAATCCGCACACAGTCAATGTCATCTCCCGTTTGTGTGACTCCGGTGCCGCGGCATGTGAACAGCGTTTGAACAGTGGTTGGTTCTGTTTCTCTTCTCACCGTCACGCAACTCGGATTGCCTTCACCTCGGCTTCCGAGCCAAGCCTTCCTCGTGACTGGATTCTCCTGGCAGGTCAAGCCGCAGATACTTCCCCGCCGGTACACATTTCCAAGCAAGTTTAATGGTGTGGGTGCTTCCCGTCATTCGTTGCGAACGAACTTCGCCGGTTCTTAATCCCGGTTCTTGCCGTCGGGATTGGGATTTGTTCCCACACTCAATTTCCACGAGTGTGGTCCGCGTGAATAAAGTTATTCCGCGCAGGAAACGAGAACTGCAGAGGGGAGTTGGGAATGAGTAGCAAATTTACAAATAAGAACAAGGGTGAACTGGCGCAGTTGAGGGAACTGTCGGCGCGAATCGGGGAAGATCCATTACTTACCCAAGCAAGCACTGGCAACACGTCTATCAAGCTTGATGATGTTCTTTGGATCAAAGCCTCAGGCAAATGGCTGGCGGATGCCAGGCATGAAGACATTCTCGTGCCCTTGGATCTACGCGAGGTGAAGCGATACATTTGCCAGCAGGTTGATCCTGCTGAGGTTTATGCGTGTGCTTCCATTGAGACCGCGATGCACGCAGTTCTACCGCATCCCGTGGTGTTGCACGTGCACTCCGTGAACACTATTGCCTGGTCTGTGCGCCAGGACGCCAGGCAACAATTGCATCGCCAACTTAATGGGCTTCGCTGGCAGTGGGTCCCCTACGTGCCTTCAGGCCTTCCGTTAGCGCAGGAGATCGAAAGCGCGCTTTCAGTTTCAGTCGATCCGAATGTCCTGGTCCTGGGAAATCACGGCTTGGTGATTGCCGGAGACAGTTGCGAAGAAGTTGCGCAGTTGCTCTCAGAGGTAGAGCGGAGATTGGCAATTCATCCCCGAGCAGCAAAAGCTGCCGACTACCATACAATCGAGCAGATCATTGAACGTTCTTCATGGGAATTACCCGAAGACGACGGCGTACATGCACTCGCCATCGACCGTGCATCACAGGTGGTCCTTTCAGGGGGAATTCTTTTCCCCTGCCAATCAATGTTTTCTAACTCGACTTCACGGGAAATGTTCCAGGCCATATCCTGTCCTTTCTCGATGGATGAATGCGAGAGTTTGCTTCTCCTGCGGCCGTTTTTGATGATTGATGGGCGAGGCGTAATCGTCCAAAAAACCATGACTGCTTCGCAGCGTGCAATGTTGAGCGGGCTGGCGCGAGTGGTGCAACGAATCAATCCTTCAGCGCCAATTCACTATCTCTCCGATGCGGAGGTAGAGTACAGCGCCCGCACCATCGCATCCAGATACCTGGAAAAAGCGGGCGCAAATGCCGTGCCCATGGACACTTCTCTGGCTTAGCAACTAGCACAGTTGCGAAATGCGAAAGCCAGTAACTATGCTTTGTCGAAAGCCGGTGTGAAATGACATTCAAAGACAAAGTCGTAGTAATAGCTGGTGGCACAGGCGGGTTGGGACGGGCGGTGAGTCAGGCCTTTCTGGCAGAAGGCGCTAAGGTAATCGTCACGTATCAAAAAAAGCAGGAATTCGACGAGCTGAAAAAAACAGCCCATGCAGGTGCATCCAAACTGTTTGGGTCGGACGTTGACGTCACCGATCACGCGGCGGTGCAAAATTTCATCTCCACTATCGCTAGCGAAAATGGCGGTGTGGATTTTCTGGTCAACACGGTTGGCGCTTACGCCGGCGGAATGAATCTCTGGGATACGACTCCCGCCGTTCTCGATCAGCAGCTTAAGCTTAATCTGATCTCCGGCTATGTGTTGTGTCGCACGGTCGTGCCGCTCATGCTTAAGCAGAAAAGTGGAGCTATTGTCAGCGTAGCCTCTAAAGCTGCGGTGGACCACGCCGCTGGAGCTGCTGCCTACGCCGCATCCAAGGCTGCCGCTGTAGCGATGATGGATTCATTGGCCGCAGACCTGAAGGGAAGCGGCGTGCGCGTGAATTCCATTTTGCCCAGCATCATCGACACGACAGCCAACCGCAGAGCGATGCCCGGCGCAGATTTTGCAAAGTGGCCCAAACCGGAAGACATCGCCAAGGTAATTGTGTTCTTGTGCAGCGACGATGCCACCGTGATACACGGCGCAACCATTCCCGTTTATGGCCATAGCTAGCGGACGAAAGAACGATTATCTGCGGACTATCGTCATCCCGTCAGGTCCAAACCGATTAATTGGAAGGTCGCTTACTGGAAAAGCTGCGATTTTGATATTGCAAAAGATTTGAAACCATGGCATCTTCAAACATCTACTTACGAAAGGACGCCCAATTGGCAGAGTTTAAAAAGACGATGCTAACCGGGCAACATCGGCCGACAAGCAGCCGAGGTTGCAACAGGGCGTCGCTTCGGTCGCGCTAACAGCTTTAACAGCTGACCTTCGGCGCTCTTTCCGCAAAATAGAACGTTAACTTTTTCGACGTGTGCCCTCAAAACTGGCATTCGCTCGATTAAACGTGGGTTATTGCCTGCGAAAACTCCGGCCAAGCGCCGGTTAGAAAACGGATTTATGTTGGATCTTCTGAAAAATATGCTCACCGGCCAGAACGCGTTTGCATCTGGCGGTTTGCTGTTGATGGTCATTGGCGGTGTAAGTGTCTGGTTGCGAGCCGTGCCGGAACGAATCTGGTACTGGATTGTGCGACAAGCCACAATGATGATCACAGTTAATGATGATGACGCTGCGTTCGTGTGGGTAAAAGAATGGTTTCTGGAACAAAAGTTTCTGAAGAGAATTCGCCACGTGGATCTCGATACCACCATGCGCAACGAGCGTATAGCAATGATTCCGGCGCCGGGGATGCATTGGTTCTGGTATGGACGTAGACCGTATCAGGTGTGGTTTTCGCGCACTGAAGAGTCGCGCGACCGGGCCGCAAGGCGGATGGAATCACTCACCTTTCGCACCCTGGGCCGAAAACGCATCGTTTTGCAAAAATTTGTAGATGACGTTGTGAGTTGCCATACGCGGCGAATGGGCGTGCAGTCGTATTTATATGTCTACAACGACGGGTGGGATTATGTGGAAGGCTACGCCCCTCGCTTACTTGACTCGGTCGTTTTACAGCCGGGCGAAAAGGAGCACCTGATCGAAGATGTCAAAGGCTTCCGTGCGTCGAAGCAACGATACGCGCGACTGGGTATTCCATATCATCGCGGTTACCTGCTGTATGGGCCGCCAGGGACCGGCAAGACTTCTCTGGTGTCGGCACTGGCGGCGCACTTTGGACTTTCTATCTACGTGGTCAACCTTACTGATTTCACAGATCGCACCCTGATGAACGCGGTCAACCTGGTGCCGGTGAGTTCTGTGCTACTGTTTGAGGACATCGATTGTACGAAAGGTGGAAAAACGCGCGAATCTGTGAATTCGTCTGCAATAAACGGAACTCAAAATCAGACTGAAAAGGGAACTGCCACCGCGAACGGCTTCACGCTTTCCGGTCTGTTGAATGTGCTGGACGGATTCTATGCTCCTTCTAACGTGTTGTTCGTCATGACTACAAATCACATTGAGGTACTCGACGAGGCATTATTACGTCCGGGGCGAATCGATTACCGGCTATATCTCGGAAAAGCCAGCGATCGCCAGAAGATTGAACTGTATCGTAGGTTCTTTCCCCATGCCTCGGAATACGAATCGATTGAATTTGTTGAATCACATTTCGCGGAGACAATGGCGGAATTTCAGGGCCTGCTTTTGGGCTTGGACCACAAGCCGCCAACCAGGGCAGAAGACTGCGCAGAGATTCATGCCTGACCTAAGGAACGATAAGGTTCCAAATGCCGTCGATTAAATTTGTTATGTTTTTTCAAGGTGGGACATCCGTGCCATCAAAAACACAACGCTCCCCGGAAAGTATCCGGATACGTTATGCTGATGACATGGATCATCTACTGGTTCTTCGGGAAAAGATTGGACAACTCCGGGCAGAGATTGCTGATATCCAGAAATTAAATGAGCAATTTCGGCGTGACGGCGGCCATGGAACAGAAGCCCAAGTCGCTCACGGACAAAGAAGCGATAGGTTGCAGGCGATCCAACAGGAGCTTGTTCGACTGTCCGACCTTGGCCGCAAGGTTGTTTCGGCAGAAGAAATGAAGGAGAAGCATCGCACTCGACTGCATCTCGTCCAGCAGAAACGGGCATCGTAACGTCCAATTTTCGGCTGCGCACCAAACCCAAGCGCCAGATCTATTTAATTGGTTGCCCCCCAGGGATTCGAACCCCGATAAGCAGATCCAGAATCTGCTGTCCTGCCGTTGAACGAGGGGGCACCAAGGCGAAAAAATCAGGCGGCATTCTGATTTTAGGGGGACTGGCTAACTGGGTCAACTTGTTCGAGAGAACCGCGATTCTGCGGAGACGGTGGGGTAACTGCTCTTGGAGGCGTGCGTTATGCGGCCCGAACGCCGCCAACCAGCCAGTCCAGAGCCTCGTCTCGCGTTTTGAATGTGGGAAGATCGCGCTGCGAGAAAGATTTGATGTTCTGGTAGAAAACCCTTGCCAGAGTTTCCGTCCCAACCCATGCAGAACGCTTCAATTTCGGGCGAACATAAACCGTCGCTTCTTTCAGGCTGGCGACAGCGGTTTTATCGAATTTGGCTCCGCTGAAATCCGCGAGAAGAAGTAGCGAACCCCGAGGCTCGGCGGTGACGTAGCTGGGAACCAGATGACAGAGTTGGGTAACTTCATCCGGTGTGCAATTCGAAACATCGACCAGCAGGACCTTCGTGTTCTCGTGGTTGACGAAACGTATTCGTTCTTCCATAGCCGCCTCCGGCAACACGTATCGACGGGACCCACGAGCGGGGCTCCGCGATTATCACCATACGGGACGGACTGTCACAAAACTGTTAAACGCCAACCGGCTGTTTGCTGCCCACTGCAACCGGCGTCAACCATCCAAAACGATCGGGTTTCGTGCCGTGGACTATGCCGAAGAATTCACGTTGCAACGCCTTGGTAACCGGACCAACATTTCCTTTGCCCACCATGATGCGATCTACCGAGCGGATGGGAGTGACTTCGGCAGCAGTACCGGTGAAGAAGGCTTCGTCTGCGATGTACAGCATTTCGCGCGGAATACCGGCTTCGGCGACCGGAATCCCCAAGTCACGCGCCAGCTTGATGATAGAGTCGCGCGTTATACCCGGCAAAACCGAGTTCCCCAGCGGCGCGGTCTGCAGCACGCCATTGCGCACAATAAATACATTTTCTCCCGAACCTTCGCTCACGTACCCATTCGCATCGAGCGCAATTCCTTCTGCGTAGCCATTGGTGGTGGCTTCCATGCGGATCAGCTGAGAGTTCATATAATTCGCGCCGGCTTTGGCCAGAGCAGGAAGTGTGTTCGGCGCGATGCGCGTCCAGGATGAAACGCAGACGTCGACCCCGGCATCATCCTGAGTCAAGTATTTTCCCCACGGATAATTGACGATATAAACCTCAACCGGGCAGTTGACCGGCGTTACCCCGGCATCGCCGTATCCGCGAAAGACGATAGGGCGCAGGTAGCACGGCCAAACACCATTGGTCCGCACCAGTTCAGTCATGCCGTTGACCAATTCTTCCAGGCTAAAACCGACATCCATCCTGTAAACCTTTGCAGAGTCAAGCAATCGCTGCATGTGTTCCTGGGCGCGGAAGATCGCCGGACCGGGAGGCGGAGCGTAGCAACGGACTCCCTCGAACACAGACGAACCGTAATGAACGACGTGCGACATCACGTGGATGTTCGCGTCTTCCCAGCGTATGAGCTTTCCTTTGTGCCAGATCTTGTCAGTCTTTTGCAGCGGCATGAATACTCCTGGTCAGTGCTGCAATAATTATAACGTGGCAATGTAAAGAGGTTGTCGCGACTAGGGATACTTTCGGCGAATTCCGTTAGTAATGGGACGAGGAAAGCTTATGGCAACAACCTCTGATGCTGTCCTCTGTGGCGTTCGCTCTGTGTACTTTGCGTTCTCTGTGGTTCTGGTTTTGAACTTTGCACTACAAAACCCAAAAGCATGACCACGGAAGACACGGAGTAACACAGAGGAAGGCACAGACGGAACCGCCGGTTAGGGTTCGGCTGCCACATCTTTGGATTCGCTGGATCAGGATAGCCCCGGACGCGTCGCATCTCCCGTTTACATTCCTGATGATCCAATCGCTTCGTAAGGGATGACAGAGTAGAGGGGAATAGAGGCAGACAGGTCAAAATCCGCGTCTTGACAATAGTCGTTACGACGAGTATTGTTAGATTGAAGATGAAAACGCAAACTCACAAACCGAAGCCCTCCCTGGAGGAAACGGTATTCCTAGATCTACTGCGAACCTCGGAGGTGCTGTCGCGGCGGATTGATTACGTCCTAAAAAATGCGGACCTATCTTCGAACCAGTACAACGTGCTGCGAATTCTGCGGGGTGCTCCCGAGGGCCTGGCGTGTGGAGAGATCGGCAGCCGCATGATTACTCGCGATCCCGACATTACGCGCCTGCTTGATCGCCTGGAGAAGAGGGCATTGATCTCACGCTGCCGCGAAAGCAAAGACCGCCGCATGGTGCTGACCCGCATCACCCCTGCAGGGCTAAAACTACTGGCTGAGTTGGATGAACCGGTGCAGCAGGCACACCGGGAACAGCTGGGGCATGTGGGAAGGGAACGATTAAAAGCTTTATCAGAGTTGCTGGAACTGTCGCGGAACCTGGAAGGGTAGTTTTTTTAGTTACTTATTCGTTTCAACGACTATCGTCGTAACGCATCTAATCTGGAGAAGTGAAAGGACAATAATCATGAGCACACTGGCTACTGCACCAAGCGCTATAAGCACCTGGAACCTGGACGCCGCCCATTCCGTGGCCGAGTTCAAGGTTAAACACATGATGATTTCTAACGTGAAAGGGCAATTCACGAAACTGACGGGCACCCTGAAGTTCGACGAGCAGGACATCACTAACTCCGCGGTAGAAGCATCGATCGACGCCGGGTCGATCCATACCCGCGATGCTCAACGCGATGCGCACTTAAAGAGTGCCGATTTCTTCGACGTAGAGAAATTCCCCGCGCTGACTTTCAAATCGACAGCTATTACTCGAAAATCCGACGACGAACTCGCCGTCGCCGGCGATCTCACCATTCATGGGGTCACGCGGAAGATTGTCTTTGCTGTGGAAGGACCGACTCCGTCGGCGAAAGATCCATGGGGTAACACGCGCTTGGGACTTTCGGCCACCGCCAGGATCAATCGCAAAGATTACGGCCTGACCTGGAACGCCGCACTTGAGACCGGCGGGATCCTTGTCGGTGACGAAATCACCATCACGCTCGATGTTCAGTTCGTTAAGGCCTGAATCGTTGGACGGACGCATACATCGAAATGGAGAAGGAGGAAGCAGAATGTCTCTCCGACCGGTAAAAGAAATTATTCAAACCAAGCCGACCATCGAAGGCGCGGGGGTCAAGCTCCAGCGCGCCTTCGGGTTTGGCAAAGCTAAGGAATTCGATCCATTTTTGTTGCTGGATGATTTCCGTAACGAGAATCCGCAGGATTACATGGCGGGTTTCCCCTGGCATCCGCATCGCGGGATCGAGACCATCACTTATGTGCTGGCGGGATCCGTTGAACACGGCGACAGTCTCGGCAACAAAGGCAAAATGACTGCCGGCGACGTTCAATGGATGACTGCCGGCAGCGGCATTCTTCACCAGGAAATGCCCAAAGTCGATACGCAAGGGCGCATGCACGGTTT